>Ga0075431_100002917_pt1 | contig 16555 bp, 14 predicted proteins | sample RhiMetdeltSRZDD5_FD_75297 | JGI IMG/M metagenome (GOLD analysis project Ga0075431, IMG submission 75297) | Populus rhizosphere microbial communities from Tennessee, USA - Rhizosphere MetaG P. deltoides SRZDD5 | ecosystem: Host-associated > Plants > Roots > Rhizosphere > Soil | place: USA... | reverse complement strand
CGTGCCGCCGGGCCTGTGGGCCGTGATGAGCGCCGAGAACCCGACGCGGGTCAGCCCGGACGGCGTCTACGCCTTCCGCATGCCGCAGCCGATCCCGTCCTACCTGCTCGCGCTCGCGGTCGGCGAGCTGGCCTTCCGTCCGCTCGGGCCGCGCAGCGGCGTCTACGCCGAGCCGGAGCGCATCGACGCCGCCGCCTGGGAGTTCGCCGGCACCGAGGCGATGCTCGAGACGGCCGAGCGGCTCTTCGGGCCCTACCGCTGGGGGCGCTACGACGTGCTGGTGCTGCCGCCGAGCTTCCCCTTCGGCGGCATGGAGAACCCGCGGCTGACCTTCGCCACGCCGACCATCCTCGCCGGCGACCGCTCTTTGGTGTCGCTCGTCGCCCACGAGCTCGCCCATTCCTGGTCCGGCAACCTGGTGACCAACGCCACCTGGAACGACTTCTGGCTCAACGAGGGCTTCACCAACTACTTCGAGCTGCGCATCATGGAGGCGGTCTTCGGCCGCGAGTATTCGGAGATGCTCGCCGCGCTGTCGATGACCACGTTGCGCCAAGAGGTGGCCACGCTCGGCGAGAAAGACCCCTCGACGCACCTCTACCAGAACCTGACGGGGAAGAACCCCGACGACGGCGTGGGCGCCATCGCCTACGACAAGGGGTACTTCTTCGTCCGCAAGATCGAGGAGACCGTGGGCCGCGAGCAGTGGGACGCCTTCCTGCGCGGCTACTTCTCCGACTTCGCCTTCCAGACGATGACCACCGCCCGCTTCCTCGAGGAGCTCGACCGCCGGCTCCTCGCCGGGCACCCGGAGTGGAAGGCCGCGCTCGCCGCCGAGCTCTGGGTCCATGGGCCGGGCATCCCGGCCAACGTCCCGATCGTGCGCGCCACCGCATTCGAGGTGGTCGAGCGCGCCGCCAAGGCGTTCACCACCGGCACTCCCGCGGCAAAGCTCGCGACGGCGGGGTGGAACACGCATCAGTGGATCCACTTCCTCGAGTCGCTGCCGGCAGCGCTGCAACCGGCGCAGCTCGCCGACCTTGCCGACGCTTTCCACTTCGAGAAGAGCAACTTCGAGGTGCGCGAGAAGTGGCTCGAGGTGGCGATCGCCAACCGCTGGGAGCCCGCGTTCGGCGAGATCGAGCGCTTCCTCACCACCCAGGGCCGCCGCAAGTTCCTGAAGCCGATCTACACCGCCCTCATGGAGTTCCCGGCCGGCCGCGAGCTCGCCACGCGCGTCTACGCCAAGGCCCGGCCCGGGTACCACGCGGTCTCGCGCGACACCATCGACAAGATCGTCGGCTTCCGGAGCGACCAGGGCGGCGCGGCGCCACCGCCGAAGCCCGCCTCCTGACGACGCGACTCCCTGGCAGCTCGCGCAACGCCCACTCCACCGCCGATGCACGACTTCACCTTCACGCGCCTCCGCTACGACTCGGGCGACTGGTGGGTCGACGAGCGCATGCCGGCCAACGTCCTCGACTCCCTCGTCCAGTACACGACGCTCGACGTCGACCGCGAGGAGCGCGTGCTCGCCCTGCGCGACGCCGTGGCGATCGACGCGCCGTTCACCTACCTCGCCGGGCACCGCCTCTTCGAGCTCGCCGGCGACGAGCGGCGCAACCTCGAGCGCTACCTGCAGAACGGCGGCTTCCTCTTCGCCGACGACTGCAACCACGACGTCGACGGCCTCTTCGCGCGCACCTTCGAGGCGCAGATGGCGGAGATCTTCGGCCCGGGGGCTCTGCGCAAGATCGCCAAGGACCACGCGCTCTACCATTCCTTCTTCCACTTCGACGACGGGCCGCCCACGACATCGTTCGAGCTCAACGGCTGGGGCGACGACCTCGTCCACGACTACCTGAAGGCGATCGAGGTCGACGGCCGCATGGCCGTGCTCTACAGCAACAAGGACTACGGCTGCGAGTGGGACTACGACTGGCGCAACAAGCGCTGGCTGGCCGAAGACAACACCAAGTTCGCGGTCAACGTCGTCATGCACGCGTTGACGGGCTGAGGCCGAAGCGGTGCCGGCGTCGGCGAGGGCACCGCCGCCGTGGCTGCGTCGTTCATCCCGCCGGTTGCGCCCGCCATACCCAGCAACTCGAACTTTTGGCGCTCCGGACCGTAAGATCCATCCGGACATCAGGAAACAGCGCATGAGCCTGCCGCTGACCGAGACCGACGTCGACCTGCTCCTCTCCCGCCTCGGCGCCCTGCGCGGCGAGGTGGGCAAGGTGATCGTCGGCCAGCACGAGACGGTCGAGCACCTCCTCGTCGGCCTCCTCGCCGGGGGCCACTGCCTGCTGGAAGGGGTGCCCGGGCTCGCCAAGACGCTGATGGTGCGCACCCTCGCCGACGCCATGCACCTGAGCTTCAAGCGCGTGCAGTTCACACCCGACCTGATGCCCTCCGACATCGTCGGCACCGAGATCCTCGAGGAGGACCACGGCACCGGCCGGCGTGTCTTCCGCTTCCAGAAGGGCCCGGTCTTCGCCCACCTGCTGCTGGCCGACGAGATCAACCGCAGCCCGCCGAAAACGCAGGCAGCGCTGCTCGAGGCGATGCAGGAACGCTCGGTAACCTACGCCGGCGAGACCTATCCGCTGCCGCGCCCGTTTTTCGTGCTGGCGACGCAGAACCCGATCGAGCAGGAGGGGACCTACCCGCTGCCCGAGGCCCAGCTCGACCGCTTCCTGCTCCACCTGCGCATCGACTACCCGAGCGCCGACGAGGAGCTCGCGGTGCTCGAGGCGACCACCGGCGAGTCGCAGGCGCACGCGCAGCCGGTGATCGGCGCCGAGGAAGTGCTGGTCGCGCAGTCGCTCGTGCGCCAGGTCCACGTGTCGCGCGCGTTGCTCGCGTGGGCGGTGGCGCTCGTGCGCGCCACCCGGCCCGCCGAAAGCCACGAAAGCCGCATCCGCGAGCTCGTCGACTGGGGCGCCGGACCACGCGCCGGCCAGGCGCTGGCACTGGCGGCGAAGGGGCGCGCGCTCCTCGCCGGACGCCTGTCGGTCACGCTCGACGACCTGCGCGCGCTCGCGCGTCCCGTGCTGCGCCACCGCGTGCTGGTCGGCTTCCGCGGCCAGGCCGACGGGGTCACCACCGACTCGCTGGTCGCGCACCTCCTGGCGACTCTCCCCGACCCGGCGAGCCCGCTCGCCTAGCCGTGACCCTTCCCGCCTCCCCGCTCCTCGACCCCGCTGTGCTCGCGCGGGTCAAGGACCTGCGGCTCGTGGCGCGCACCCTCGTCGACGGCGCCGTCACCGGCCTCCACCGCCAGCCGCGCGCCGGCATCGGCGTCGAGCTCGAGCAGTTCCGCGCCTACCAGCAGGGGGACGACCCGCGGCGCATCGACTGGCGCGCCCACGCCCGCTCGGACCGGCTGGTCGTCCGCGAGTCGCCGGTCGAGCGCGACGTCACCGTGCGCCTCGTCGTCGACGCGACCGCCTCGATGGCGCACGCCGACGAGGGCCCGGCCGGCGGCGGCGGTCGCAACGGCGAAGCGCCACTCACCAAGCTCGGCTACGCGCGCATGCTCGCCGCCGCGCTCGCTTTCCTCGCGCTGCGGCAGGGGGACGCGGTCGCCCTTCACCTGGTGGGCGCCCCCGCCGTGGACCTGCCGCCGCTGCGCCGGCGACGCGCCCTCGAGCGGATGCTCTTCCACCTCGAGGGCATGGAGGCCGGCGGCCGCTGGCCGTCGTGGCAGCAGCTCGGGCCGCGCCTGCTGCGGCCGCGGCGGCGCGAGGTGGTGATCGTCATCTCGGACCTCTGGGAGGCGGAGGCGGAGATCGCGAGCGCCCTCGCCGCGCTGCGTGCGCTACGCCACGAGGTGGTGCTGCTGCACCTCATGGGTCGCGACGAGCTCGAGTTCGGCTGGCGCGGCGACGTGCTCTTCGAGGACCTCGAGACGGGCGCGGTGGTGGCCGGCGACGCCGGCGCGCTGCGGGCCGCCTACCTCAAACGCCTCGCCGGCTGGCTCGACGGCTGGGAGCGGCGGGCCGCGGAGCTCGCGGTCACGTACCGCCGCGTGCCGCTCGACCGGCCGCTCGAGCTGGTGCTGCGCGACGTGCTGGCGCGGCGGCGGAGGACACGTTGAGCAGCCCCGCTCCCCGAGCCCGCGATCGAGGGCGAGCCGGATGAGCTTCGGGCTCGCCTCGCCGCTCTGGCTCGTCGGCCTCTCGGCCCTCCTGCTGCCGCTCGTGCTCCACCTGCTGGCGCGCGGGCGAGGGCGCCGCGTGCGCGTTGGCAGCGTGCGCTTCCTCACCGCCGCGCCGCCGCGGCGGCCGAGCCGGCTGCAGCTGCAACGGCCGCTGCTCCTCGCGCTGCGCTGCCTGCTGCTCGCCCTCGTCGTGCTCGCGTTGACCGCGCCGCGTCTGTCGCGCGCGAGCGCCGCAGCGGCGCCGCCCGTGTGGGTGCTCGTCGAGCCCGGCATCGGCGCGTCGGAGCTCCCGGCACGGGCAGGGACCGCCATCGCCGCCGGCGCGGAGCTGCGGTCGCTCGCGCCGGGGCTGCCGCGACGCGCCGCCGGCGGAGGCGGTGCGACACCCGAAGGCGGGGGGGAGCTCGCCGCGCTGCCGGGTGGGACCTGGTCGTTGCTGCGCGAAGCAGCCGCGAGCGCGCCCGCCGGGACCCGTCTCGTGGTCGTCAGCCGCGGCCGCCTCGCGGCCCTGCGCGGCGAGCGCCCGGCGCTCTCCAACCCGGTCGACTGGCTTTCGGTGCCGCCGCCTGGCGATCGTGGGACCGCGATGACGAACCGCTGGCCGGTGCGCGCGGCGGCGACGCCCGCAGGCCGGACCCTGGTCGTCGGCGAAAGCGACGCCTCGGTGACCACCTTCCGCCGCGAGCCGCTTGCCGCGGAAGCGCGCACCGCCCGCGTCCCGCCGGGCGACGCGTTCGCCGCCGACGACTCGTTGCCGCTGCCGACCGCCGCCGCTCTGCGCGTCGCGGTGCTGACGGCGCCGGCGCGGGCGGCGGAGGCGCGCTACGTGCGCGCCGCGCTTGCCGTGGCGGCCGAGGCGGCCGGCGTGGCGATCGTGGTCACCCCGGCGACGGGCAGCGGCCACGCGGTCGCGCTCCCGGCGGTCGCCGGCACGACCGCACGGCCGGCCCTCGCCTTCTGGCTCTCGGATGCGCCCCCGCCGGCGCAGCTCCTCGCCGCGGTCCGCGAGGGAACGGTGCTCGTCACCGAAGCCAGCGGTTCCGAAGAGTCGTGTGCCGGCGGCTTCTCCGCCGCGGTCAACGCGGTGCCAGTCATGCTCCACCGATGCGCCGCCGCCGCGGGTACGCGTGGGCGCGCCGCCGCGGTGCCGACGTGGCGCAGCGACCGGGGCCGCGTGGTGCTCGCCGCGGAATCGCTCGGACGGGGCCGCTGGCTTCGCTTCGCGAGCCGCTTCCACCCCGCCTGGTCCGATCTCGTCCTCTCGGGCGCGTTCCCCGAGTGGCTCCGCGACCTCCTTCGCGAGACCGCCGGTGCGAGCGCCGGCGCGGAGCGTTCCGGCTCCGACCAGCGGGGCGACGGCGGGCAGGGCGCGCCCGCGCGAGCGGTCGCGCGCGGCGACTCCGCGACGGCGCCGCCCACGCCGAGCCGGGCGCCGGAGCAGCTCGCGTGGCTCCTCCTCTTCCCGCTCCTCGTCGCAGAGCGGTGGCTGGCGGTGCGTCGATGAGCCAGCCCATCGAGCCCCCGACGCCCGACGCCGCCCGTGCGGCATCGGCGGAGACCACCGCCGGCGGCATCGCTCGCCCGCTCGACGCGACGACGGCGCGAGCGGCGCTCCTCGTCGCGGCGCTCGCACGTCGCTGGCACCGCCGGCGGCTCGGGTTCGCCGCGCTCGCCGGCCTCGGCTGGGCTCTGCCGCCGGTTGCGCTGGCGTGGCGTCTCCTCGATCCGGTGGCGACGCCCGTCGCTCGCGCGGCGGCGGCGCTGGCGATCGGGCTCCTGCCCCCGATCGTCGCCGCGTTCGCGGCGCGGCGGCGTCGCCAGGGACCAGCGGAGCTCGCGGCGCACCTCGACCGCACGCTGCCGTCGCTCGAGGAGAGCGCCGCTCTCGTGCTCGCGCCAGGCTCGCTGCCGGCGCTGCAGCGGCTGCAGCAGCGGCGCGTCGCCGTGGCGCTGCTCGCCGCCGCGAGCGACCGTGGCGGCGAGCGCTCCACCGACGCCGAGGGCTCGTTGGTGCGGCTCCTGCCGCAAGGGCCGCGGCGCCGCGCGCTCGCCTCGCTCTTCGCCGGCGCTGCGCTCGCGACGCTCGTCACGGTGATCTCTGTCCCCGCCCGATGGATCACCCCGGCGGCTCGCACGGCCAGCGGGCGATCGGCGCGGTCGCCGGCGGCCGCTCCATGGATGCGCTCGCTGGCGGTCACCGTCATCCCTCCCGCCTACACCGGACACCGGGCGCGCACGACGGCGTCGCTCGCCGCGGCCGCCGAGGAGGGGGCCACGGTCCGCTGGCGGGTGAACCCGGCGCCGGAGGTCTCGACCGCCACGCTCCTGTTCGACGAGAGCGAGCCACTGGCGCTCCGCCGGCAGGGTGACGGCACGCTCGAGGCCACCGCAATCGCGCGCGCGCCGCGCCTCGTGCGCCTCGTCCTCGCCGACGCGCGCGGCACCGTCTGGCGCTCGCCGCCGGCGCGGCTCGAGGTGGTCGCCGACCGGCCGCCGACGCTCGAGCTGCTGGCGCCGGCGACCAACCTCGTCGAGCGCCCGCTGGAGCGCCCAGGAGCGCTGACCATCGAGGTGGCCCTCGCCGACGACCACGGCCCGACGGCGGCCGAGCTCGTCGTCACGCTCGCCGCCGGCAGCGACGAGCAGGTGACCTTCCGCGAAGGGCGGCTCCCGTTGCCGCTCCGCCGCGGCCCCGCGCGCCAGGTCTCGAAGCGCACGCTCGACCTCGTCGCTCTCGGCTTCGCCAAGGAGACCGAGCTCTACGTGCGCGTCGAGGCGAGCGACGGCCGACGCCCCGATCCGCAGGGGCCGCCGCAACCGAACGTCTCGCGCACCAATACGGTGATCGTGCGCCCCGCCGGCGTGCGGCTCGAGAGCGCCGAGCTCGGCGCCGGCCTGCCGATGATCGCCGGCCCGGAGATCTTCCGCAGCCAACGGCAGGTCGTCATCGACACCCAGGCGCTCATCGCCGCCGGGCCGCGCCTCACCGCCGGCGAGGTGATGCGGCGCTCGCGCGCCATCGGCTTCGACCAGCGCGCGCTGCGGATGCGCTACGGCAACCTGCTCGGGCAGGAGTTCGAGGAGGGCCGTGCCGTCGACCCCGAGGAGGAGCGCCGCGCGGCGGCGACCGGCGGCGACGACGCCGACGCCGATCAGGTGCCGGACGACCTCCAGCACCACCACGACAGCACCGAGAGCGCCACCTTCTTCACCGAGCCCGTGCGCCGGAAGCTGCGGGCCATGCTCGCCGGGATGTGGGATGCCGAGGGCGCGCTGGCAGTCGGCCAGCCGCGCACGGCGCTCCCCCACGAGCTGCGCGCGCTCGCGCTCCTCAAGGAGGTGCAGCAGGCCGACCGCGTCTTCGTGCGCAAGTCGGCGGGCGACGGAGCGCCGCTCGATCCGGCGCGGCGGCTCACCGGCGAGCTCGACGAGGTCCACGATCTCGCGGAGCGCGAGCCGCCACCGCCACCGCGCCCGGTGACGGAAGCCGCGCTCCTGACCCTCGACGCGATCTCGGCGAGCACGCAGGAACGCCGAGGTGGAGCAACCGGCGTCGACGCCGGGCCGCTCGCCATCCTCCGCCCGGCCCTCGCCGCCCGCGCGCGCGAGGGATCGGCGAGCGCGCTCGCGGCGCTGCCGGCGCTCGACGACCTCGCGGCCGGAGCGCCGCTGCCGCCCGCCGCCCGCGACGCGCTCGAGCGGGCGCTCTGGGAGCTCGTGCCCCCACCGCAGGCGCCGCCGGGCGCGAGCGCGCCCGAGGGGCCGCTCTGGCGCGGCTACAGAGAACGTCTGGGAGGTGGCGGTTGAGCGCTCGCTTCGCCGCCGCCGGTGGGGAGCTGGCTCTCGCCGCGGCGCTCTCGCTCCTCGCCTTCGGCCTGTCGCTCGCCATCGACGGCCGTCGCCTACGGGAGCTACCGTCGGCGTCACGCCGCCGCGGCGTGCGCGCCCTGCTGCTCGCGCTCGCCTGCGGCTCCCTCTTCCTCCTCGCCACGCAACCCCTCCACCGCGCGACGGCGCGCGCTGGCGAGGTGCTGCTGCTCACCAGCGGGGCGTCGCCGCGCGACCTCGCCGCCGCGGCGCGCGCCGGCGTGCCGGCGTGGGCCGTGCCGCCGGCCGCCGGCGAACCGGCCGTGCCCGCTGGAGCCCGCCTCCTCCCCGATACGGCGACGCTCCTCCGCTCGCACCCCGGCACGCGCGCGCTGCAGGTCGCCGGCCACGGCCTCGCGCCATGGGAGCTGCGGGAGCTGCCGGTGCCGTTGCGCGCGGCGCCGCGGCCGTCCCTTCCGTTCGGCGTCTCCCGCGTCACCTGGCCGCGGCGGCTCGCGCTCGGCGAGGCCTTCACCGTCGGCGGCACCGTCGCCGGGGTGCCCGCAAGCGGCGGCGTTGCGCGCCTCTCCGGCGCCGCCGTCGGCGCGACCTCGACCTCCCTCGCACCGGGGGAGGCGCCCTTCGAGCTGCGGGTGACGCCGCGGGGTGCCGGACACCACACCCTCGAGCTGCGTGTCCAGGCTCCGGGTGTGCCGCCACGGATCGAGACCGTCGACGTCGAGGTGGTGCGGCAGCCGCAGCCCGCGGTGTTCTGGCTCGAGCAGGCGCCGAGCGCCGAGGGGCGCGAGATGAAGCGCTGGCTCGCGGAGACCGGCGGCCCGTTCGCCTGGCGCGCGCAGCTCTCGCGCGGCATCTCTCGCGACGACGCGGTGGGCGTGCCGCCGCTGCCACGCGGGCCGCTCGCGCTCGCGACGCTGGCACGCTTCGACCTCGTCGTGGTGGATCCGCGCGCGCTCGGCGGGCTCGGCGCCGGCGAGCGCACGGCCCTGGCGGCGGCGGTTCGCGAGGAGGGAGTCGGCCTGTTGCTGCGCGCAGGCGACTCGCCGGCGCCGTCGGCGCTCGGCGTCACCTTCCCGGTGCGACCCCTGCCTGGCGGAGGCGAGCTCGCCGCGCGGCTCGACTGGGGCGGCGAGCGTTCCGCGTCTCTCGCGCTGCCGGCACGCGAGCTCGTGGCAAGCCCGTCGCTCGTGCCCATCACCGGCGATCGCGCGGGGAGGCTCCTCGCGGCGTGGCAGCCGCTCGGGGCGGGCGCCCTCGGCGCGACCCTCGTCGACGGCACCTGGCGCTGGGTGCTCGAGGGGCACGCCGCCGACCATCGCCGCTACTGGCGCGAGACGATCACCGCGGTTGCGCGGCCGACGGTGGCAACGCCGCGATGGAGCGCGGCGACGGGACCGCTCCTGGTCGGCCTCCCGGCGGAGCTGGCGATCCGGTCGAAGGGCGTGCGACCCGCGACGTCGGTGCTCGCGCCGAGCGGCACGGTGGTCGAGCTGCCGCCGCGAGAAGACGCCGACGAGGCGGAGCGCTGGGGCGTCACGTTCTGGCCGCGGGATCCCGGCTGGCACCGGATCGGCGAGGGCGACGCCGCGGCGTGGTTCCACGTCGCACCTGCGGATCGGTGGACCACGTGGCGCCTCGCCGCGCGCCACGACGCCACCGCGGCGCGCGAGCTCGCGCCTCCCCCACCGCCCGAGGGCGCAGTCGCACTGCCATCGTCGCCGACGCCGTTGCCGCGCTGGCCCTTCTTCCTCGTCCTGCTGCTCGCCTTCGGCGCGCTCTGGGCCGACGAGGTGTTCGGGCGTTTCGACGCGCGCCCGGCTAGCGCCAGCTGACGAGCGACCAGATCACCGCGCCGGCGCTGGCGAGGAGGCAGACCGCCGCGCCCACGAGGTGGTCGATGCGCTCCTCCCGCTGCGGGTCGAGCACGTGCGCGAGCACCCAGCCGCCGACGAACCCGCCGAGGTGCGCCCAGTTGTCGACGTTGAGGCCGGGAAGCAGACCGAAGATGAACATCGCCAGCGCCCACGTCCACACCATCTGGCCCGCCGCGCGGTTGCCGCCGCGACGACTGGCGTGCACGAGCGCTCCGAACATCCCGAAGAGAGAGGCCGAGGCGCCGATCGTGAAACCGCCGCTTCCGAGCATCATGGCCAGCAGGCGCGGCAGGAACGGGGAGACCGAGCTGCAGAGGAAGCCGGTCACCCCGGCAAAGATGTACAGGAGCCACGTACGGCCCGTCCCATAGAGGCGCTCCACGGCGGGCGCGATCTGGAAGAGACCGTACATGTTCATGCCGAGGTGGAGCAGGTTGCCGTGCAGCCAGCTCGCCGACAGGACCGTCCACCAGCGACCCATCTCGAACACCGGAAGGTAGCCGCTGGCGCCGAATGCCATCAGCCGCTCGGGGCTGGGAGCGAAGAAGTCCATGGCGCCGCCGGCCGAGAATCCTTTGGGATCGGTCGCCAGCGTCGCCAGGTAGAGCGCCCCGCACACCCAGCCGACGAGCGGCCAGAGGCTCAGCACCCCCTCGAGCTGGCGCAGCTGCTGCCCCATCCCGAACATCCCGGGCCGCACGCGCCCGCAGAAGGGGCAGCGCGGCTCGCTAGCCCCGACCAGTCGGCCACAGGACGGGCAGACCACCGATCCGCCGTGTCGCTGGCCGAAGAGCGGCATGGCGCGGCATCTTAGCGATTCCCGCCCGCGAAGTACGAAGAGCGCCTTCGCGGAGGCCTTCCGTCAGCTCAGCGCCAGGCGCGATATTCGGAGAAGACCCCGAGCTCGACGTAGCGCTCGCTGCGCGCGAAGCCCGCCTCGGCGAGCGCCCCGAGGATCGCCTCCGGCGGCACGCACTGCTCCACGGTGTCCCAGTAGTACTCCCAGAGCTCGCGGCTGCCGCCGCGCCGGCGCAGGCTCGCCAGCAGGGGCACCACCCGGCCGAGGTAGAAGGCCAGCAGGCGGCGCGCCACCGGCGAGGCCGGAGCCGTGATCTCGAGCAGGAGCAGCGCACCGCCGGGGGCGAGCACGCGCCGGAACTCGGCGAAGGTGGCCCGCAGGTCGGCCACGTGGCGGAGCGCGAACCCCATGCTCAGCCGGTCGAAGCGCTCCGACGGAAACGGCAGCGACTCGGCGATGCCGCGCACCCGCCGGTGGACGCCGCGCGCCGCGGCGCGCCCGAGCATGCCGAGGCTCGGGTCGAGAGCCACCACCTGGCCGGACGCCCCGACGATCCGCTGGGCCGAAGCCGCAACCGCACCGGTGCCGGCGCCCACGTCGAGCAGGCTCATCCCGGGCGCCAGACCCACGCGCAGAAGAGCGAGCCGGCGGTAGCGGTTGTCCGAGCCGATGCTCATCGCACGGCTCACCCAGTCGTAGTCGGGGGCGGCGTCGTTGAAGAGGCTCCCCAGCCGCTCGCGGCGCTGCTCCTCGCTCCGGTAGTAGCGCGGCAGCGGAGGGTGGGGAGGAAGAGCTGGGCGCCCCTGCGGCTCCGGCGCGACGCCGCTCACTCGCCACCGCCCTCGGCGAGTTGCTGCACGATCTGCGTCACCTCGGCCTCGGCGCGGCGGATCTTCGCGCGGCAGACCTCGAGGAGCTGAGCCGCCCGGCGTAGCTCGGAGGCGAGGGCGTCGATGTCGGTCTCTTCGGTCTCGATGCGGGCGAGGATCGCCTCGAGCTCGGTCATCGCTGCCGCGAAACCGGGAGCATCGACGCCGCCCGCGGGCCCACCGGCCGTCGCGTCCTCTGCGCTCTGCACTCGGCTCTGCACTCGCTGTTCCGTCATCGCGGCTTCGTCGCCTCCGTCGCCTCGGTCGAGATCCCCGGGTCGCCGTCCGCCTCGACCCTGCTCGCCAGGGTACCACCGGCCAGGCGGGTGACGATACGCGCCCCCGGCGCGACCTGGCCGGGGTGCCGCAGCAGCTCGCCGCCCATCGCACGGGTGACGCTGAAGCCACGCGCGAGCACCCGCTCGGGCGCCAGCCCCTCGGCCACGCGCGCGAGCCCGGCGCGACGCTCCTCGACGCGGCGCAGCTCGGCGCGGGCGGCACGCACCATTCGCTCTCCGAGGGCCACGCGCTCTTTCGCCCGCCGTCGCACGCAGCGCGGGCTCGCGACGGAGACTCCGGCGGCGATGCGACGCAGCCGATCGCGGCCGCGGGCCAGCCCGTGGCCGCCGAGCACGGCGATCAGGCGCGCCGCTTCCACCAGGCGCCCGCGCTCCTCGGCGACCCTGTCGGCGGCGTCCAGCAACCGCTCCCGGAACGCCCCCACCGCCTCGCGGTCGGCGACCAGGCGGGCGAGCGCGGAGGCGGCGAGGCGCCGGCCCACGTCGCCGAGGCGCCGATCCGTCTCCTCCACCCGGCGCACGAGGAACTCCGCCACCATCGTCGGGGTCTTGAAGGCCGCGTGCGCGACGAGGTCGGCGACCGAGCGGTCGATCTCGTGGCCGAGGCCGGTGAGCACCGGGACGCGCAGCCTGGCAATCGCCTCGGCGATCTTGCGGCTGTCGAAGGCGGCGAGGTCGCTCTTCGCACCGCCGCCGCGCACGAGCACGACGCAGTCGACGCCGAGCGCCGCCGCCGCGGCGAGCGCCGAGGCGACCTCGCGTTCGGCGGCCGCGCCCTGCACGGAGGCGTGCACGAGCAACACCTCGAACTGGTAGCCGCTATCGCGCAGGCAGGTGAGGAAGTCGTGGAAGGCGGCGCTGTCGCGCGAGGTGACGAGACCGACACGGAGCGGCACCTGCGGCAACGGCAGCGCGCGGTTGCGTTCGAGGAGGCCGGCGGCGGCGAGCCCGTCGAGCGTCTCCTGGCGCCGCCGCGCCAGCAAGCCGAGCGTGAAGAGCGGATCGATCTCGCGGACGGTGATCTGCAGCCGCCCGCCGGGCGGGAAGAAGTCGACCGCCGCGAGGCAGCGCACGGTCATCCCCTCCCCCAGCTCCTGGCCGGTCTTCGCCATCTCGCGGCGCAGGCGCTGCAGGTCGGTACGCCAGATCACCGCCTCGAGCTTGCCGACGATCTGGTCGCCGGCGCCCTTCTCGACGAGCTCGAAGTAGAGGTGGCCGTTGCGGCTCGGGCGCAGCCGCTGCGCCTCGCCCATCACCCAGACGCCGGGGAACGCCTCGCCGAGGAAGGCGCGGACGTCTTCGCCGAGCTGCGAAACGGAGTAGGTCTGGAGGTGCAGGGGCAATTGCTTCAAGACACGGGATCGACCGAGAACCGAGTCAGCTCGGACCGGGTTGGTCTGCCACCCCACTCTCCCAACCCTCTCTCCCCTCGCCGGGGAGAGAGGGCTCCGAGGGCCGGTGCGTTCCGGGCAGATCTATCCGAACGCCTTCAGCTCCGCCGCCGTCTCCAGCGGGATCCCCTCGGCCCACTCGACGGCCTCGCGCTCGTTGACGGTGAGCTTGCTGACGAACTCGAGGGCCTCGTCGCGGGTCTCGAACAACCGCCAGATGTAGGTGTGGCCGGCCGGGGCGGTGAAGTAGGTGTACTTCTTCGGGCTGCTGGTGAGGTCGAAGCCGAGGTCCTTGTCGCCGTTGCGGCCGACGCAGGCGAGCGCGACGGCGCGGTACGCGAGGGCGAGGGCCTTCAAGGAGTCGTCGTACTCGAGAAGCTCCTCGCGGGACTTGGCGATGTGGAGCACGCCGATGCGCGCCGTCTCCTCCTCGGCGAGGAGGGCGTAAGGGACGTCGTGGCGGTCCATGGCCTCCTTCGTCTCCTGGGTGGTGACGAAGACGTCCTCGGTGCCGTTCACCTTGTAGGCGACGGCGTAGAAGTCCCGCTCGAACTTGGCAAAGGCTTCAGCGAGGATGCTCTCGTCCTCGATGGTGAAGTAGTAGAGGCGGTTCATCAGCTGCCGGCCGCTGGTCATCAGGTTCTCCAGATGCATATGGATCGGTGAGCGCTCCGCCGCTTGTCTCTCGTTCGGGGCGGCGATGGCTCGATACGACTCGTCCAAGCCCCGCGAAAGCGCTGCGGGAACCCCGGGCGGCCGGCGTCTTGTCGACGCAAGCAGCATCTTATCAGAGACTTAGCGCGGTGTCCAGAAGCGCGACGCGAACCGGCAAAACCTGCGCCAACACTGGCCCGACGGCTATACTGCAGCCGATGCCGCCGGCTGCCCTCCGCAACCAGCCCATCAGCCGCTGGCGCGAAGGGGACTTCGTGCAGGGCTTCGCCTTCCTGGCCAAGAAGGAGCACCGGCAGGACCGCAAGGGGACCTCCTACCTCCACCTGGAGCTCCAGGACGCCACCGGCGGCATCGTCGGCAAGGTCTGGACCGACAGCACCGCCCTCCTCGGCCGCTTCGAGGCCCCGTCTTACGTCGCCGTCGAAGGGGTGGTGCAGCGCTACCGCGAGGAGCTGCAGCTCAACGTCCGGCGCTGCCGTGCCGCGTCCGAGGACGACCGGCGCAATGGCTTCGACGAGGCGCTCCTCGTTCCCTCGACGCGCGAGGACCTCGATGTGCTCTGGTCGCGCATGCTGACCGCCCTCGCGCGGGTCGAGCGGCCCGAGCTGCGCCAGCTCGTCGACGAGACGCTCGGCGCCTGGGGGCGCGAGCTGCGCCAGCACCCGGCGGCGAAGACGATTCACCACGCGCGCCGGGGCGGCCTGCTCGAGCACGTGACGTCGATGCTCGAGCTGGCGACCGCCGTCTGCGGTCACTACGCAGAGCTCGACCGCGACCTCGTGCTCGTCGGGGTCCTCTTCCACGACCTCGGCAAGCTGCGCGAGCTCGGCGCCATGCCTGGGGACGAATACACCCGTGAGGGCCGGCTCGTCGGCCACATCGTCCTCGGACGCGACCTCCTGCGCGAGCGGTGCGCCGCCATCCCCGGGTTTCCCGCCGATGTCCAGCTCATGCTCGAGCACCTGGTGCTGTCCCACCAGGGCAACCGCGAATACGGGAGCCCGGTGGAGCCGATGACCCCCGAGGCCATGGTGCTCCATTTCGTCGACGACCTCGACTCGAAGCTCGACCAGGTGCGACGGGCTCGCGAGGGGAGCTACGGCTTCCAGTTCCTCCGCCCGCTCGGGAGGCACATGTTCCTCGGCGACGCCCCGCCCGCCGAGGCCGTCGAGCCCGAGGCCGCCGTCGAGGAGCGAGTGCCGGTGCAGGTGCCCCTGCCCGGGATGCTGCCGGAGGACTGAGCGCCTCAGGGGGGCTCAGGAGTCCGAGCCCGAGCTCGAACCGCTCGAACCGCTCGAACCGCTCGAACCGGAGCCCGAGCCCGCGCTGCTGGAGCCGGAGCTCGCTGCCGAGCCGCTCGAGGCGGTGGGCTTGGCGTCCGCAGCGGGCTTGGCGTCGGACTTCGCCGGCTCGCCCTTGCCCTCGCCCTTGGCGTCGCCGCCACCCTCGCCCTTGCCGCCACCGCTCGACGCGCTACCCGACTTCTTGGCGTAGTCGGTGACGTACCACCCCGAGCCCTTGAACTGCACCGAGGGCGACGACGGGAGGCGTTTGAGCGTCCCGCCGCACACCTCGCAGGTGGTCATCGGCGGGGCGGCCATCTTCTGCAACACCTCGTTGCGCTTGCCACACTGCTGGCACTGATACTCGTAGAGCGGCATGGGGCGGGAGGGCGGCTCCTCTTCAGCCGGAGCCCGCAGGCTCGGTGCGCAGGCGCAGCTTGACGACGCCCGGGCGTTCGGCGACCCGGCGGCGGATGAGCCGCAGGACATGGAAGGCGTAGATGATGCGGGCGTTCTCGGCCGGCGAGAAAGGTCCGCGCGTGCAGACGTCGTAGAGCGACCGCTTGCCGTCGACGAGGCGCAGGAGCTCGAGCTCCGGCTCCTCGACCGCCACCTCGATCAGCTCCTCGGTGCGCCAGATGGGCTCGAAGATCGTCTCCTTGCGGCCCAGCCGCCCGACCATCGCCTTGGCGTCGGGGGCGCGTTTCACCCCCTGCAGGATGACCTGGCGCATCGGCAGGTAGATGCGCACCATGTCCGCCTCTTCGAAGTCGCCGATCGAGAAGGCCACCTCGCCTTCCTCCCAGCCGAAGAGGCTCCACATCACCGAGCGGATCTGCTCCTGGATCGCCTCGTAGAGCCGCGCCGGCGAGAGGATGCCGTGCTCGATGAGCAGCTCGCCGTGCCGCTTGTCGGGGCTGTTGGCGCGGATGCTGTCGGTGAGCGTGAACTGGTCGGGCGTGATGCGCTCGGTGCGCTGCAGGAAAGTGCCGAGGCTGTCCGCGCGGTCGGTCGAGCTGGCGTGGATGACCGCGCCGTCGCGCAGGTAGACGCGCTTCAGCACCTCGCCGCGGCTGCACTCGACGACGCCCGGCACCCGGTGCAGGTACACCGTGTAGAGCATCTCGGGGAGCGCGCTCTGTCCGAGCTCGCCGCGATACTGGTACCGTCGGGGCTGCTGGTCGGCGTCGGCCATCGAGCTCGAGCTCAGAAAATGGGAATGACCGCAGAGACGCCCCTGCGACCGCGATCGCGGCAGTATAGCGCTACCGTCGTCGTCACCTCGTGATCTCGATCGAGACCGCTTGGGAACGGCTCGTGCCGCACCTTTCGCCGCTGCCGGCGCGGCGGACGGTGCTCGCCGACGCGGCGGGGC
>Ga0075431_100002916_pt1 | contig 16563 bp, 10 predicted proteins | sample RhiMetdeltSRZDD5_FD_75297 | JGI IMG/M metagenome (GOLD analysis project Ga0075431, IMG submission 75297) | Populus rhizosphere microbial communities from Tennessee, USA - Rhizosphere MetaG P. deltoides SRZDD5 | ecosystem: Host-associated > Plants > Roots > Rhizosphere > Soil | place: USA... | reverse complement strand
CAGGATGCATTAACGTCAAAACATCTTTTCACGATAAGATCTTCGAATGATCCGCTTAATAATGTATTATTTTTATCAGTAACAAATTCGAAGTCGCGCTTAACAATCTCCTGTTCTTTCCGCTCTTTTTTCCATCGATAATAAAAATATGGAGTACATAAACAACGAATCACAGGACTGAGAACTCTAGTCCTATATTGCTCAGTCAATGCCGTACCACTCAAAAAAATGATTGGAAAAGCAAATTCCACTGGAAGGTAACCATAATAGAAGCATTGGCTGAAAAATAAACTTGTGAAGGCGATACTTCCTGACAAAACAGTACATTCATCTTCATTGAGATCATTGAGATCATTCCTATATTGTACGGTTGGTGGTAGTCCCTGAAAAAAATACGGTAAAAATTCTTTCATTTTTCCTGATCCAATTGCGTTGCGAACAGCTCTCGTGTGTATAATCAATTTGTTGAAACTACTCTGAACCTCCCTCATTTTTAACACAAGAAAACCATCCTTTTTCACATCTTCATAGCCCTTTGTACTTTTTAGTTTGCAATCCAAAACCAGCTCTGGGATAGCGTGCTTATAACATGCAACATCACTACCACCAGACGAATCATACAAGGCTTCACCAGAAAATATCACATTGGTCATTACAAGCACAAAATACAAAAAACGTTTCATAAACAATCCTTCAAAGAAAATCATAGCGATTAATGACAGTTTAATGCTAATGAAACCAAAATCAAAAAAAAGATTGTGGTGACAATGTTTTTTATTTTCACTAACGCATGGGCAATATGCAATAGCTATTCTCCAATAAAATTTCGTAAGCCTTGAAGCATGTCAACCATACAACCTTCATATATTCTTTTTAATGAAGATTCAATAAATCGAACTATTTGCTTGTGACCCTCGTGAGCTATGTCGACATTGAAGTTGGCATATCGAACATTAAATAAGATTTTTTTGCCCCGTAAAGCATAATTTTCCCTAAGATCTTCTAATTCTTTTTTCAACCTGTTTTCATCAGTTTTGCTCCATGGCATCATATTATCCAAATCAGTAACACTGAGACAAACATCAATGACCGTATCGAATGGAAATTGTGCTCTATGCTCAATTTTTTCTGTTTTTTCAAAATCATCAGAAAAAAGAGTCAGTGTATAGAACGCTCTTTTATTTGGCTCATAATACACATTTTTGCATATTGTAATCTCAACCTGCATTGGCCAAGTATCATCCTGAACCACTTTACTGTATTTTTCGTCAATAACAAGATTACCATATAACGCTTCTCTTTTTGATGGAATATTATGATGATACCAAGATGAATTAACGTCAACCCATCCTTTCACAATGAGGTCTTCGAATGATCTGCTTAATAATTTGTTATCTTTATCAGTAACAAATTCAAAGTTATATTCAATAACATCCCGTTTATTTTGTTCATTTTTCCATTGGTGATAAAAATATGGTGCATACGCATAACGAATCAAAGGATCAAAAGTTCCAGTTACAAAAAGACTAGTAAGTGCGACAAGATTTTCAAAAAAAATCGTGGTACTAATCGTGGTACCAATAGTGCTTGCGAGAAGGCCAGCATGCTTCTGATACTTATTATTAATATACAGGTTAATTAAAAAAGTGCTCCCGATCTGAAAGGCAATGCGTTGTTTGATACTCAGATCATTCCTATATCGTACTGTTGGCGGTAGTCCCTGAAAAAAACAGGACAACAATTCTTTTATTTTTCCAGACCCAATCGCATTGCGAACATCTTTCGTGTGTATAATTAATTTATTGAAACGACTCTGCACCGCTCTCATTTTTAACACAAGAAAACCATCCCTTTTCACATCATTATAGTCCTTGGTGCTTTTTAGTTTGCAATCCAAAACCAGCTCTGGGATCGTGTGTTTGTAACATGAGACACCACTATTACCAGATGGATCGTATAAGACACGTTCACCAGAAAATACAGAACTGCTCACGACAAGCACAAAATACAAAAAACATTTCATAAAATCCCCCTAAGAAAAATACTGATAACTAATTTGAGTTTAATACTAATGAAATAAAAATCAAAAAAACGTTGTTATCTCAACGTTTTTTTGATTTTTATAAATGCACAATTCGAACACAATTACACCTATAAAGAACAATATTTGTGAGCCAACAATAAAACGGTTATCATTGAAGAAAAGAATGCGTGATATCAATGGAAAAACATATTGAAATTGGAAAAGTTGTTTCTGGATCTTTATCCGATGGATTGATAATTCGCGTCAATGAAACGGCTGACTTTCATGAGATTAAAAGCGGCAAATTTGTCGTTGTTCATAGTAATGGTTACGCATTTTTTTCATTAATTACCGATATCCAACTTGAGATTGCAAACAGCGATATCATTAAATTCTCTCCACCCGAGCCAAACTCTATCCTGCACAAAGTCCTACAAAAAAAGGATATCTTTACGCTCGTGCGCCTTAAACCAATGATTATGCTTGATCAACGCGGAACAATTTCACAAGTCAAAACAGTACCACACCATTTTTCATCTGTAACTCACGCTACGCAAGAGGATGTTAAAAATGTTTTTGGCGCTGAAGAAAAACATAGTCGCTATTTCAACATTGGCTCACCAATTGATATGAACGCACCGATTTGTATTGATCTTGAGAAAATCACCGAACGAAGCAATGGCATTTTTGGAAAAACGGGCACTGGAAAAACATTTATCACAAGGCTCCTGCTCTCCGGCCTTATTCATCAAAAAAAGGCGGTAAATTTGATCTTTGATATGCACAGCGAATATGGATTGCAAGCACGAAAAGAGGGAAGTCGTCACTTTGTCAAAGGCTTAAAAACATTATTTCCACAATCAGTTGTCATCTGCTCACTTGACGCAATCTCAACGCGACGTCGCGGAACAAACCCAGATATTGTACTGACGCTTTCGTATGATGATGTCCACGTCGAAGATATCTTGTCGCTCCAGGATGAACTCAATTTACATGCAACGGCATGTGAAGCTGCCTATTTATTATCCGCAAAATTCAAGGACCAGTGGTTATCTGAATTACTAAAAAATGGTGATAACATTAAAGACTTTGCGTTTATGATCGGTGCACATCCAGAATCTGTTGCTGCACTGTATCGCAAACTCAAACGTCTTGAGTTCTTGCCATTTTTTACGCGTCAATCATCATCTCATTCAGTCGTTTCTGAAATTCTTTCCTATCTTGATCGTGGCATATCCGTTATTATCGAATTTGGCAATTTTACTGCAACTTTCGTGTATCTTTTAATCGCAAATATCATCACACGACGTATTCACGCAGCATATATCGAAAAAACGGAAATCTTTTTAGGATCACAAAATCCGGCCCATGAGCCAAAAAAATTACTGATTACCGTTGAAGAGGCACATAAATTTCTCAATACACATGCTGCAAAACAAACCATTTTTGGCACAATTGCCCGAGAAATGCGTAAATATTATGTTTCTCTTTTAATTGTTGACCAGCGACCCTCATCAATCGATCAAGACGTCTTATCGCAGATTGGAACAAAACTTGTTGCGCAATTAAATGATGACAAAGATATTGCAGCAGTGCTTACCGGAATTCCAAACGCAACACAATTAAAAACGGTTCTTGCAAGCCTTGACTCAAAACAACAACTCCTTCTTCTTGGCCATGCGACACCAATGCCAATTGTTATACACACCCGTCCCTATGACGAAACATTGTATGCAGCGCTCACAACACAACTGGAGACAGAAAATACCGAAAAATTAATTGCTCAAATTTATTGATTTCAAGGACATAAAAGGTTGCAACGCTAAAATTATACATAATCGACACATAATAAAATTGACAATCATGAAAAAAATTATGTAAAATCTTTAATATAAGAATTAAAATAGTTACATGATTTATGACAAAAAAAATCTTTTATGTCCTTTTGTGCCTATTCGCCCTTTCCTTGCCCTTGAATATACGATCATCTCAAAAAATCCGCCATGATAAGTCGATGCCTCTCTCGCGATGGCTTACCGCCGCCCATGCTATCGCAAGCACTACCTATAAAACCGTCAGAAGAAAAATAATCGAAACATATATAAAAAGGGCCCCCCTTAAGCCGTTTTTATCATTAATAGAAATGGATTACGGCTCAAAAGACTTAAAAAAAGAAAGGCTACAAGCAAGAAAAATGGTATGGGAGAATTACTTTCATACCTTTCAGAAGGTTTACAAGATTCCAACAATCAAATTAATTTCGGAATTAATGAGCCATCGAAACTCCCTGTTTTTAAACCACGGAAGAGAACCAATACGTAGCAATACAATCACTCGGAAAAAGATTCAATTTATGGAAGAGTACTGCAAAAAAATAGGAATTGACCCCTCAAATATTGATTTTATTGATGATCCAAGAATATTTGGAAGAGCTGAAACAATTTTTAACCCATTACATTTTCACAAGAAAAATGAGATTATTTATTTCGACCTTGCTCGTTTGGAAGATGATATAATATTCAAATGGAATTTCTTTCATGAACTCGGCCACACTATAGCAAACCATTCTGCAATAATATTAAGATTAAAAATGCTTGGGAAAAGCCTTACTAAGCAAACTAGACGTTTAATTGAATTCATGGGAGACGCTCTCATTGGGCTTATTGATCCGGAGGCCGCACGAGTTAATTTACAATATGCCATAGACGCCATTGATTTTTTTGGTCGCAATACACAGTATTATTTGTCACAAAAGAATCGGTTTGTACTTCAGGCGGACATTGCATTACTTCATGGGATAACAATTCAGGAATGCCTTGGTGATCAAACAAAATACAAAAAATTGCTTGAAATATATAAAAATGCTGATACCAATTTTTTTACGCAGGAAGATTCTTACGCTATGCCTCGATTTTTACCCGAGATCTTACCCGATTTTCTTGAAAAGCAAGGGATAAAATAAATAGAACGTTATACACACCCGCCCGTATGACGAAACATTGTATCTCACAATACAACAGGGGAATCCAAAAAGTACCGAGCAACTCATTCAAGATATTTATTAAAACGACAAAAGGAAAATTTGACAATTGTTATCCTATAAATACAATAGTATTGTTTTTTATTTTTATTTACAGGAACAACAATGAAACTATTTGTCACACTCGCACTTCTTCTTTTAAGCAATAACATATTCTCTTCTGATATACCTCAGCACAATGCACCAACAAACCAACCCCAACTGACTTCACTTCTTTCCGGATATTTTGAAGATGGTAGCCAGAATTTTCCAAGTGGTTTTTGCTATAAATGGCTTCTTGACTTTGCACCTCGAAGAGTCAATGGATTGTATATTAATCCAAACAATTTTGGCGACACTCACAATCAAGTATTACAACAACCAAGTCAACAAGGTGAGGGCATGCTGGGGTCGGAGGACGCCATACCCACAATCGAAAAAAACAATTGAACATGATTTCTCACACACAAAACAAAACAAACTATTAAGGAATAACAATGAAACTATTGGTCATACTCACACTTCTTCTTTTAAGCAATATCGTCTTGCCTTCGGACCGAATAGTAATTGATGTGGATTCATATGAGTCACAAATCAACCAAACTTATATCGACATGAATTATTACACCAAAGAAAATGATTTTCAGCTTAATAACACCGGAATACAATGGATTAATGAGAGCTATCGCACACCGGTTTTAAGCAATAATAATTCTCAAAATAACATACAACTACCCAGAAAAAATGAAAATACCAACTCTGATTCGACTCTTGCTTCATTTTTCTCGGATGGCAATCAAGACCTTCCGTTTGATTTCGGCATTAATGCTCCTCATGCTGAAGATGTAGTAGAATTGGTACATGAAGAGGGTATAAAAAGAGATATTACAGTTTTTTTAACAAGCAAAGGCGTGCGCCTTATCAATAAAGAGGTACGCTGTTTTTTACTACTGAAATTAACGGGAACTAACGGAGAAATACATCATTTTATTTCGATAAATAAATACCATGGTTGGATCAATAAAATAATATACGACCTATTTGAAGCATATAACGACCAAAGAATGAGAATCGGCAATTTATACCGTCAGGCATCACAAGAAATGGATGAAAGCGTAAAAGCAATTAAAAAAAGAATGGCAGAACTAGACACCGAACTTAAAAAAATAGGTGTAGAAATAACAACGAAAACAATTGCAAAGGACAATGCTATAAAAGACGGCCGGGTAAAGTTTGGCATAGTAAAAGAAACAAAAAGAGGCAGGGGGCGGGGACGTGGGAAGCGCGGCAATTAAAAACATCCCTTCATTGCATGTTGGTTTTCATTTTTCGATAGACAACTAAAATTGTTGAGAGTATGCAAAACATGGTATGCTATTTACATAGTCTCAAATATACCATTTTTTATGCAATTTAATCCGGAAAAAACAATCTTTCTTATCGATGCCTCCAATTTTTTATATCGATCATACTACGGCCTCCCTCCGTTGCACACAAAACAAGGAGAACCTATACAAGCGGTATTCAGTTTCTGCCGCACACTCAAAAAATTAGTTGATACCTACAATCCACACTATCTTGCACTCGTCTGGGATTCCAAAGGAACGACGAAACGACATGAAATCTATCCGGAATACAAAGCGACGCGACAAACTGCACCCTCTGATTTGTACACACAAAAAGATCACATCATACAATTTGCAGAGATAATCGGCATAAAACAATTTACCATGCCAGGCGTTGAAGCTGATGATCTCATTGCAACATTAACATGGCAGCTTCAAAAAACGGGAAATTCGATTGTCATTTTGTCATCGGACAAAGATTTGGGACAATTACTTTCTGATTCTGTCTTTCTTTTAGATGCATTCAAAGAAAAAGTAACGGATAAACACTCATTTGAGAAACAAATCGAATTCCCCGTTGAGCACTTGGTACTTTTTTATGGACTTATGGGCGATAGCTCAGATAACATCCCGGGCGTAAAAGGTATCGGAAAAAAAAGTGCGCAGCAGCTCGCAAAGGAATATGGATCAATGGAGGAGTTATTTAAACACATTGATCAAATAAGGCCAGCACGAATTCAAAATGCACTGATACAAGATAAAAAGAATGCATTTTTAAGCGAACAACTCTTTCGCCTTGAGAATATTCCACTCCAAACATCGCACCATGATCTTGCATTCAGCAAGGATAATTGGGCAAAGGCCAGACATTTTTTTGAAAAAATGGATTTCACATCACTTTTGAAAGATATAACCAAAACAACATTGGAACAAAGCAATGTCCTTGCACACAAACGAGACTATTGGCGTAATCACAATTTTGTACTCATTCAAACACCAGAAGAGCTCGCAGCACTCAGCCAAACATTACGCACTGTTCCCTACTTTGCATTCGATACTGAAACAACAGGACTTGATCCTCTGAATACCACCCTTGTCGGTATTTCTATTTCTTATAATGACAAGACCGCATTTTATATTCCCTGTGGTCACAAAACGACTGATCCTCAATTGACTCGTGAAGAAATATTCAAGCAGCTGGCACCAATTTTTGCGAATGACACCATACAAAAAATCGCACACAACGCAAAATATGACATCCTCGTACTTTCTCAATACAATATCGTGATTACAGGATTATTCCTTGACACCTATATTGCAAGTCAGTTGGTATTTGATGAACCAATACGATCCGGCCTTAAATCAATTGTGCAGTATCTTTTCAAGGAAGACATGCTTACGTATGATGAGATGGTAAAACAGCAAAAATTGAATGATTTTTCAGATGTATCACTTGATGATGCACGTTTATACTCCTGTACCGATGCCTATGAAACATTTCGGTTAAAAGAGATTGTAGAACAACGCCTTGAAACGCAACAACAAAAGACACTGTATCAAGAGATTGAGCACCCACTCATTCAAATATTAATCGCGATGGAATCTCGCGGGATTTTTTGCGATGCAAGCATGCTCGCGCCCTTAAGTGAAAAGATGGCGAAAGAACTTGAAAAAATCGAATCTACGATCACAGCAGTGACCAACAATGAAACAATCAATCTCAACTCTCCGTTGCAAATCAGAAAGTTATTGTTTGAAGATTTACAGCTGCCTCCTCAAAAAAAGAGTCCAACCGGCGCTTATTCCACCGATATTGAAGTGCTCGAAGCATTGGCGCCGCTGCATCCCATTCCCGGCCTTTTGATACAACACCGAGAAATAGCAAAGTTAAAAAATACCTATGTTGACTCATTACCAACATATATCAACCCGCGAGACAATAAAATCCACACAACTTTTTTGCAATTAAAAACGGCAACGGGGCGTCTTGCAAGCAATAATCCAAACTTACAAAACATTCCCGCGCGAACCGAAGGTTTTGGTGGCGACATTCGTGAGGCTTTCAAACCGGACAACGGATATCTTTTTATTGCTGCAGATTATTCACAAATTGAACTCAGAATTCTTGCATTTTTATCACAAGACCAGGCATTAACTTCGGCATTCTTACACAATCATGATATCCATGCCCAAACAGCATCTCGATTATTTGAAATTCCCCTTGATCAGATTTCGCATGAACAACGACAAATTGGAAAGCGAATTAATTTTAGTATTTTGTATGGCCTTACTCCGTACGGTTTATCCAAAGACCTTGGCATCTCATTTCATGACGCAAAAACATACATAACAAAATATTTTGAGCAATATCCCGGTGTTTCGGTCTGGATGGAACAAGTCATCGCATTTGCACATGAACATGGCTATGTCCAAACATTCTGGGGAAGAAAACGGTCCATTCCTAACATCAGGCAAAAAAATAAAACGCTGTACGAAGAAGCGCGTCGCGTTGCAATTAATACCGTTGCGCAAGGCACTGCTGCTGATCTTGTTAAAAAGGGGATGGTTGCAGTGTATGATTGGACCAAAAAAAATAATTTAGATACTCATCTTTTACTTCAAATTCATGATGAACTTTTGATTGAAACTGCGGAGTCAGGCGTAATCGAAACCTCAGAATCGATCAAAAACATCCTTGAATCAGTCACCAGCTGGAACGTGCCGCTCAAAGTCTCAGTCCGGTATGGCAGGAATTGGAAGGAAGTGTCGAAGTAGCGCTTATTTGATGCTATATCTGACGAGGATAGGTAATACGGAGTACGCCTTCTGTCTCTTGCGTCACATGCGAATCAAACAAAGATTCGTAAAATTGATCATTTTTATGTTTTTTGTAAAATTCAGTTGCAGCTTTGCACGCAAAAGATAGCCACGTTTCTAATTCATTAACAAAAAACCCATGCTTTAAAATAATTGGTTTTATGTCTTCTAATTGAAAGTCGCGCTCTTCTTTAAGAATGTCTTGCGAAATGATATTGTGATACTTTGCTATATCAAGAAATCGTAAGCCTCGTGCAGACGGTGAAGGATGGATTTTTGACTGCGTATGTTCTGAGGATTGATGAGCGTAAATATTCAAAACAGAATGTATAAAGAGAATCTCAGCAATATCCCTATCATGCAATGCTAATCTTTGGTCTGCATTCCACTCTTTAAGCGGTGCAATTTCAGCAGATAGATCTTTATGGGATCTTTTGACGCATGAATCTCTATTGATCAAATGCCCTAATTCGTGGACAAATGTTTTTAAAAGTTTAAAGTAAGAACAAATCCTAGACGAGTCTGTAATATTATTATCTGCAAGTATTTCTATCCCTTTACTGTGTAAGCTTATTTGCCATTCCTTGATACGGGAGTCGGACCATGACAGCCCCGCGAGACAAAATCCCCAATCAACAGATGCCGATTCCAAATTAACAGACTTAACTATTAAACTATAATTTTTATAGCTATATTTTTTCGCATGCCGTTGCATAATCATTTTCATTATTGCTCGTATATATGGCGGAATTTGACCATCAATCCATATTTCGGGTGTTTTTCTGTTTTCTCCACCGAACTTCTCTAGCTCTAATTTTGTCGCGGCGGATTTCACTGTCGTAAAGGTTGGGTATATATCTATAAATTGCTGATCAAGTCTATTAATTTCATCGTCCAACCATTGCTTATTTTTTTCAAAGTCAACATCAACAGGCTGTAAAGAAAAATTCGGAAAACGATTGATCTTCTTCATCAATCCGGTACGCAAATCAAACGACTGGTAGATATCGTCAAACACAAGACAATCAAGAAACTTATTAATATCTGAACACGATCTTTCCTTTTCTGGAACGCTACGTAAAAGACTTTGAATTGTCTTGGGCAACCAACCCATATGTTCAAACATTGAAAAATCAACAACTTTACCAGTGATTTCAAGATACCGCGCATAATCAAATGTGCTCAAAAATGACGTTCCAAGAGAAAGTTTTGATTGAAGCTCCGTTGAAAAGAGATGATGAACTTCATTCATTGGCAATTTTTCATACGATAATGGTTCAAAACTAAGATATTGGTATGCAGTTTTAATATCAGCGGCAGTCCTGGAATAGAATAGGGAGGCGATATGTGATAAAAATGCAAGATGCTGATTCAGGGAAAATTGAGCGTTTTTTGGAATATGCAATCCATTAATCTCATTCTCAAAACAAAGTCTTTTACTTGTAATGCTTCCAAGACAATCGGCAAAACCAGCAAGAAACTTAAAAAAATACCTTATTCTTTCATACGTTTTACAGGGAAGATTGTATAATCTGATAGAATCGAAATTTATCTCTATCAGGTATCCAGTATCATCTATAGATATTTCAAATTCACTACGGCCCATTCCCTTGTTCTCAGATTGAAAATTGATATTTTTTTCAGACACATCAAAATCCCTTAAAAGCAATTTCATTACCCATTTTATCTCTTCTGGCAGCCCATCTGGCAGTTTGCCTTGATCATATTGCATGTAGCGAGCATGATTTTCAGCAACCTTTATAAAAATTTGATCCATTGTTTCTTCACTACTCTGTGTTCGAATCAATTTTTTAAGAGCTATTACTGTTGCTTCATAATACTCTTTGATCACTGGATCAGTAAGTACCAGAGGTTGACTTGGTGATTCTTCAAGTTTTGGTGGTTCTTCAAATTGAGGTATTCCTTTTCGTGCTTGATACACTTTCCAGGATATACACGACAATAAACAGGAAGTTCCCAGAAAAAAAAGCAAACTTTTATTTTCCTTCGCTTTTTCAAGAAACAACGTTTTTATGTTTGATATATCAAACTTTTTCACCAACAATTGCTCAGACAATGAGGCAATCACACCTGTTTCGGTACAACAGAGTACCAATAAAAAAAACAATAGTAATTTTTTTGAAATTTTTTTTATTTTATCCATAATTTCATACTAACACAGTTTAAGCAAAACTGAAATGTCGCAGCAAAGAAAAAAGTTCCGCTCATTGGGCAAAATAAAAAGTTCCGATTTTTATGATAGATTTAGAGTAGAAAAAAGCTTTAAATCAGGCCATAAAAATCGGAACTTCTATGAGTAATATTACCATAAAAAAGAAGTATCGAAGTAATTATGGAATTCGCTGATAGGTTATTCTACGTTTTTTCGTACTTTTATCAGTACGCAAGTGAGGATGCACGAAAGATTCATATGTAGTGGCATCTTTATGCTGAATATAAGCAGCTGTCATGGACTTAAATTCATATTCAGGCTCAAAGCTTTTTAGATACAAACCATGTTTTGCAAAAATTGGTTGTATATCACTAAAGAGTAAAGATCGTTTTTCCCCGAGAACATCATCTGGTATAATGTTGTAATGTTTTGCAATATCAAAACTACGCAAAAATCTTGCACCTCCTCCTGGGTGGAGTTCGCTAGGGGCTTCGCTTGTTGGATAATCCCTCAAAAGCTCTGTTACAAAAAAAATTTCGGCAACATCTTTATCGCGCAATGCAAGTCTTTGGTCAGCGGCCCATTCCCTATGAATATTATATTGAAATGGTTGATCTTTAGACAGTCCTGACCAAGTTTTTACCCATACATCTCTATTAATTAAGTGTCCCAGTTCATGTAGAAATATGTTTAATATACTAAAATAACTCCACACTCCTTTATCGTGTAGTTGCGATATGCACAATTTTATTCTCCATGCCTTGGAGTCCAAGTCAATCTCTGAAAAGCCCACCCCGCAATCTTTTAAGTCCTCGAGCATAATTTTTATTTTATAATTTTTGTAGTCATAATCTTCTGCATATCGTTGCAAGAACATTTTCATCATTGCTTGCATACATATTGGTATTTGATTGTCAATTTCTATGTTTGGTGTTTTTCTATTTTTTTCACCCAATTCGTCCTTTTCGGTTTGTTTTACACGAGCGTGCGCTACATCAAAACCTGGTAATGTGTCCCTAAATCCCTGATCGAGCCTTGCAATTTCATTGTCCAACCACACTTTATTTTTTTCTAAGTCAATAGGTTTCTTAAGTAAATTCGGCAAGCGCCCGATTTTTTTCATAAATCCTTCTTGGACAGAAAACGACTGGTAAGCGCTATCAAAAACAAAATAATCAAAAACAAACTTATTAATCTGAGAGTTCGGTTTTTCTTTGTCTGAAATCTGCTTTAACAATCCACTGATTATATCAGGTAACCAGTTCATACGTTCAAACATTGAAAAATCAATAACATTACCAACGATTTCAAGGTATCGCGCATAATCAAATGTGCTCAAAAATAATGTTCCAAGAGAAAGTTTTGATTGAAGCTCCGTTGAAAAGAAATGACGAATGTCTTGCATTGGCAATTTTTCATACGATGATGGTTTAAAACTAAGGTACTGGTACGCAGTTTTAATATCAGCGGCAGTCCTGGAATAGAATAGGGAGGCGATGTGTGATAAAAATGCAAGATGTTGATTCAAGGAAAATTGAGCTTCATCCTGAACTTGTAATGTATCGATTTCATTCTGAAAACAAAGTCTTTTACTTGTAATGCTTCCAAGACAGTCAACAAAATCAGAGAGAATTTTAAAATACTGTTTTATCATTATCACATCCAGTTCTTTCTTCAAAACATTGTAATATTCGATGTTTCTCATATGTATCACAAGCTTATAGTTGACGTTATTATCTATCGAAACCTCAACAAACGAATCATTAATTTTGCCTCTTGATAAAGCAAATGCCACATTTTTTTCAGACAAACCAAACTCATCCAAAAGTTTTTTCATGACATACATAATCTCTTCCGGCAGCCCATCTGGTAATTTCCCTTGATCATATTGCACGTAGCGAGCATGATTTTTAGCAGCATCTGCAAAAATTTGATTCATCTTTTCTTCACTTCTCTGTGTTTGAATCAATTTTTTAAGAACTGTTACTCTCATGTCATAATACCCTTTGATCACCGGTTCAATAAATAAGAGAGGTGGAACCACCACTGGTGGTTCTTCGGGCATAGAAACTTGAGGCGTTCTTTTTCGTGCTTGATACACTTTCCAGGAGATAAACGACAATAAACCCGCAGCCCCGAGCAAAAAAAGGAGATTTCTATTTGTCCGTGCTTTTTCAAGAAGCAACGTTTTTATGTTTGATATATCAAACTTTTTTGCAAACGTTTGACCAGACAATGAGGTTAGTACACCTGTCTGTCCAAGAGATAGAATTAATAAAACAAACAATAGTAATTTTCTTGAAACTTTTTTTATCTTATCCATAGCTTCATGTTACCACAATTTAAGCAAAACTGAAAAAAGAACCTCACTTCAGCGAATTGTTGCAATCAAACCCAACAAGTACTTCGCAACTGCCGCTTCAGAAGATCCCTCCTGCATCGCAACACTATTGACACCATCATTAGAAATTGAATTCATGTAGATAATAAAAGGACGTTGGCCTGGTTTATGGGCAACGGCGAAAGCAGTATAATGACCTGGAATACCGAGAATACAAGGCGTTAACATGTTACGTTGAACGCTATTGATAAAATCACGCTCCGCTTGTTTAATTTGCCACTCGCCCCAATACAAATCATTTTTGTCACCACTGTACGCAAAGCGTGGTCCCGCAGATGTGTTGCCCTTCTTTACCTCTGGATGACTAGGATTAAAATACTGGATCAAAAAAAAATGTTTCATGCCTGCCGCTCTGGAAAGTTCTGCCGGGCGATCTTCCCACGCAAGATCAATAAGATCCGATTCTTGCTTGCCAATTTCTGCCAAATAACCGTCAAGATACATGCGCGAAATCTCCTTCACACCCTTTGATGTTATTGGTTGATTAGTCGCAAGTAAATCTTCAAGTGCCTTCAAATTATATAACGCATGAAATCCACACGAATTTGCCTTTTGTGTGTTAACATTGAGCTGAATGAGTGATGGTTGGCGCAAGGATCCAGAAAGCGGAATAATATCTAATACCTCAGGCGCTCGTCGTTTTTGCGAAACTGCCTGATTAATAACGTTTGTTACGACATCCCCATCAACGAATATATTGCCTGCTTGATCAAATTGGGCATGGGCAAGCAACGTTGTTTCAATCTCATTAATAACCTGTCTTTGCGGACCAAACATATTTTTTACATCAGACATCACCTTGGCCAAAGAGATAACATTTTTTGTACGGCGCATGGGTAATTGTTCTTGCGGCTGAACCTTTTGGCGCTCCATCGGCTTTTGTGTACCCAAACGAGAAAAATAGTTATCAAGCAATGCAAGGGCTTTTGCTTCATCCACAAGCACCGCATTGCCACGAAATTCTGCATGTTCAAGAAGTTTGCTCTCAATTTCCAAAGCAACTGGTCGCCCAAATGCCTCACGAGCAAATTGCAACTGCACATTAAACTTTTCTAATGGAACGAGACGGGCGTTTATACCACCAAATACGCACAATAAAGCCAAAAATAGACTATTTCTTTTCATATTAAATCCGATCTGTTTTTCAATATAACGATACCACCATTGTAGCAAAACAGATTATTTAATTTCAATTATAAATTATTTTTATGAGCAATAATTCAGGGAAATAATAAAGCCGGGCATAATCAAAACCACAGCGGAATCATACTAATTGTTGCATTAATACAGTAATTTCTTCGGTACCGTTTTTCCGATTAAATTGGTTCAAATTGTTTTGTATGCGATCAAATTTTAGAGTGTTTTGGAGCAAACAAGATACTACATGTTCAAGTTGGGTATAACTTTTTACTGAATATCCAAATCCAGATGCTTCTATAAATGTATGATTATATTGCTCCCAGGGTAATACACTTCCGATACTGTCAAGTAACAAAACTTTTTGCATGTACAACCCTTCAAAGACACTCAATGTGCCGGATTTTGTAAACAAAATATCTGAGGCCGCCATGTAATCAGAAATGCGCTCCGTAAACCCAACAATGGTATATGAAACGGATTCATTCCACCCTATGTTCTTTAATTGTGCGATAACGCTTGTATCTTTTCCGATGCACAATACAACATGAACAGCAAAAGAAAGTCGCGCAAGTGTTTTCGCCACCGGAACTATCTTTGTCGATCCAACACCACCCATCATAACCATAATGATTGGCTTATCTATCGGCAGCGCAAATCGCTTTTTAATTTGGGCGACATTTTTATGTTCAAAAAAATCGGCTCGCAAAATCGCACCAATATGATGCACATAAGACGCATCAATCTTATAGTGCTGCAATTGCTTTTTTACAAAATCATTAAATAGCATTGGACAAACACGCATCTTATCGTGCAATTTTGTTTTTAAATGTTTCAGGAAAAAGTGTGCATCAATATCAGTTGGAATGAGAATAAACGGTATACGAGCATTTTTTGTGTATGCAGCAATTTCACTGTTAATTAATGGCACAACGGAAATAATACAATCCGGGTTTTGCTTTTTAAAAAATGTATGGAGCGACGTCGAAATACGAGACCAAAGTAGTAAAAAAAAAAGATTGCCTATACAATATAATGCACGCATTATAAAAGATAAACGTCTTTGGATAATAAAATTATATAATTTTGGAAAAGAAAATCTGTTTCTCGTTAGTTTTGCAATTAAATCAATATTATTGAGCACATCTTCAAATAAAAAAACAACATGAACATCATAATCAGATTTCAGTTGATCAAAAAGCGCATTGCTTGTCGAAATATGGCCAAAACCACCGCGAAGCGAAAGTATCAATACTTTTTTTTTCATTGTCGTCATTTTCCCACGCAGAATTGTTGAAATATCGCATCCATTGCTCTCTCCTGGACCGTTTTTCCCGTTACTTCGGCAATAATTTCAAGTGCCGCGTTCGCATCTGCTGCGATTAATTCATATGCCCTCGTTTCAATCAAGTGGTTTTCCATTTTTTTTAATAAAGCGTCAATAGACAATGCCAAATGAAACTGTCGTACTGAAATTAAAAAGGGCGTTGACACATTATATGTATGCTTACATCGCTCTAATATGGCTTTTTCAAGTTGTGTAACCGTCGTGTCATCGTATATAGAAACAGAAATATGCTCATGACAAGAAAATGGTAACTTCCGCGCACCATCAATATCACTTTTTGAAATCACAACAATCATCTT
>Ga0075431_100002915_pt1 | contig 16563 bp, 19 predicted proteins | sample RhiMetdeltSRZDD5_FD_75297 | JGI IMG/M metagenome (GOLD analysis project Ga0075431, IMG submission 75297) | Populus rhizosphere microbial communities from Tennessee, USA - Rhizosphere MetaG P. deltoides SRZDD5 | ecosystem: Host-associated > Plants > Roots > Rhizosphere > Soil | place: USA... | reverse complement strand
TCAACGAACAGGGAGTAACGTCGCATAGCTCAGGAAAAGGAAGCCCGGATCAACGGCGAGATCACTGCACCGGAAGTCAGACTGATCGGCGCGGGCGGTGAACAGGTCGGGGTGGTCAGTCTCGCTGCTGCAAACAAAATGGCCGAAGAGGCCGAGCTCGACCTGGTGGAAATAGCGCCGACCGCGGTTCCGCCGGTCTGCCGCATCATGGATTACGGGAAGTTCAAGTACCGTGAGAGCAAGAAGCGGCACGAAGCGAAGCTCAAGCAGAAGCAGATCATCGTCAAGGAAGTGAAGTTTCGCCCTGGCACCGATGAGGGCGATTACAAGATCAAGCTTCGTAACCTGGTCCGATTTCTGGAAGAGGGCGACAAGACAAAGGTCACGCTCCGGTTTCGCGGCCGCGAGCTTGCGCACCAGGAGTTCGGCATTCGGCTCCTCGAGCGCATCCGCGGCGATCTCGAGCCTTACGGCGTCGTCGAGCAATGGCCGAAGATGGAAGGGCGTCAGCTGATCATGGTGATGGCGCCGAAATTGAAGCCCGTTCCCGCGAAGCCGGCCAAGGCGAAAGCGCCGGCGGAGGGCACTGCAGCTCCGGCAAAGGCGGCATCGAAGCCGCGCGCCACGGCAGCGAAAGCGGCTGCTGCGTCTCAGGCAACACCATCGGCCAGCGAAGCCGAAAAGTAGGAACGAAGTAGAGTTTGACGAACAAGTAGTTGTCCGGGCTTCAAAGTCTTCCGCGGGAAGCGCCCGGCGCTATCTAAAAAAGGAAGTACGATGCCGAAACTCAAAACCAAGAGCGGCGCGGCGAAGCGTTTCAAGAAGCTCGCAAATGGCAAGTTCAAGCGCAGCAGTGCGAACCTGCGCCACATCCTCACGAAGAAAGCCCAGAAGCGTAAGCGTCACCTCCGGGGTACGACGACCACGCATCCATCGGACAAGCGCGCCTTGAAGGCGATGCTGCCGTACTGAGAGGAGACGAGCCATGCCACGAGTAAAAAGAGGTGTCATCGCCCGTGCTGCCCACAAGAAAGTACTGCAGCAGGCGAAAGGTTTTCGGGGACGCAGGAAGAACGTATTCCGTATTGCCAACGAAGCGGTTATGCGCGCGGGCCAGTATGCGTATCGTGACCGCCGCAACAAGAAGCGTGACTTCCGTGCGCTGTGGATCACGCGTATCAACGCCGCGGCGCGCGAATACGGCATGACGTACAGCGTGTTCATGAATGGACTCAAGAAAGCGGAGATCGCGGTCGATCGCAAAGTGCTCGCGGATATCGCGGTGCTGGATAAAGCCGCGTTTGCGAAGTTCGTCGAAAAAGCCCGCGCGAGCCTCGCAGCCAGCGCGTAGCTCGCTGGCGCGGCGCCGTGAACAAGAAAGAGGGAAAGCGCGCTGGAGCGCGGAGCAGGGGCCCCACTGGTGGGGATGCGACCGTGTAAGCGCGCATGGGCCCGCGGTCCTAACTCGCGCGCTACAGCCCGCTACCGGGTCGCATCTACCGCGAAGCGGCAGGCACTGCTCCGCCGTCCGCGGGCCAGGTTTCCCTCCTTTGCCCCTCCTTTCCTAGCGCCATGCTCGACGTAGATGCCATCGTAAACGAAGCGCTGAGCACGTTCTCGGGGATCGATGATCCCGACGCGCTCGAAAGTGCGAAAGCCCGCTATCTCGGCAAATCCGGCGCGCTGACGGAGCTCCTGAAGGGCCTGGGCAAGCTTCCGGCCACGGAGCGGCCGGCGATGGGCAGCCGCATCAACGCCGCGAAGGAGAAGCTCGAAGACGCATTGCGCCGGCAGCGCGAAGCGATTCAGACGAGCCGGCTCGAGGCGCGACTGAGAGAAGAGGCGCTCGACGTCACACTGCCCGGCCGCGGCTTGGGGCTGGGTGCTCTACACCCCGTCACGCGCACGCTCGAGCGGGTGCACACGCTTTTCTACTCATTCGGGTTCGAAGTCGCGGACGGGCCGGAAATCGAAACCGATTATTACAACTTCACGGCGCTCAATCAGCCGGAGAACCATCCCGCGCGTTCGATGCACGACACGTTCTATCTCGCGGATGGAAAGCACCTGCTGCGCACGCATACTTCGCCCATCCAGATCCGCTACATGGAAACGCAGCGGCCGCCCATCAAGATCATCGCGCCGGGCCGCGTCTATCGCGTCGATTCCGATGCCACACACTCTCCCATGTTCCATCAGGTCGAAGGCTTGTGGATCGACACCCACATCACGTTCGCCGACCTGAAAGGTGTGCTCGCCGATTTCCTGAAGTGCTTTTTCGAGCGTCAGGATCTCGAAGTGCGCTTCAGGCCGTCCTTTTTTCCGTTCACAGAGCCCTCGGCGGAAGTCGACATGAGCTTCGGCGATCGCTGGCTCGAGATGGGTGGTTGCGGCATGGTGCATCCCAGCGTGCTCAGGAACGTAAACATAGACAGCGAGCAGTACCAGGGCTTCGCTTTCGGCATGGGGCTCGATCGACTGACGATGCTGCGTTATGGCGTGAACGACCTGCGGCTCTTCTTCGAGAACGACCTCCGTTTCCTTCGGCAATTTACGTGATGAGCTCTCTCGTTGACGTAGCGTGCGCTGCCGGCGCACCGCGGATTGCGCTGGGCTCGCAGCTCACTCTACGAACATGAAGTTCTCCGAAAACTGGTTGCGCACGTTTGCCAATCCGCCGCTCGACACGGAAGAGCTCGCGCGCGCACTCACGTTCGCCGGGCTCGAGGTCGAAGAAATCGAGCCTGTCGCGCCCGCGTTCGACCGCGTCGTTGTCGGCGAGGTTGTCTCGGTCGAGAAGCATCCCGGCGCCGATCGTCTGTCGGTGTGTCAGGTGAATGTCGGTGTCGCACCACTCACGATCGTGTGCGGTGCGCCGAACGTGCGGCCGGGCATCAAAGTGCCCACGGCGCTGGTTGGCGCGAAGCTGCCGGGCCTGGAAATCAAAGCTGCGAAGGTCCGCAGCGTCGAGTCGCACGGGATGCTCTGCTCGGAAAAAGAGCTGGGCCTGAGCGCGGAGGCCACCGGGCTCATGGTTCTCGCCGAGGACCTGCCGGTCGGCGCGAGCGTGCGCGAAGTGCTCGACCTCGACGATCACCTGCTCACGACGAAACCGACGCCGAATCGCGGCGATTGTCTCTCCATCCTGGGCGTTGCGCGCGAGGTCGCCGCGGTGACCGGCGCGAAGCTCGAGACGCCGCGCGAGGACCGAATCGACGCCGCAATGACCGACACGCTGAGTGTCACGCTGGAAGCACCGGATGGTTGCCCACGCTACACCGGGCGGCTCGTGCGCGGGGTGGACGCGCGGGCGGCAACGCCGCGCTGGATGGTCGCTCGACTGGAGCGCAGCGGCCTGCGCTCGATCAGCGCCGTCGTCGATATCACGAATTACGTCATGCTGGAGCTCGGGCAGCCGCTCCATGCATTCGATGCGGCGAAGCTCGAAGGCGGCATCCGTGCGCGGTACGCGCGCGAGGGTGAAACGCTGGAGCTGCTGAACGGGCAGACGCCCGCGCTGCGCTCGAGCTACCTCGTCATCGCCGACGACAGGAAGGCGGTTGCGCTCGCCGGCATCATGGGTGGCGCCGCGACGGCCGTGAGTGACGAGACACGCGATATCTTTCTCGAAAGCGCGTACTTCACGCCTGAAGTGATCGCCGGCAAATCGCGCGAACTCGGCTTCGGTTCTGATTCTTCCTTTCGCTTCGAGCGCGGTGTGGATTTCGAAGGCACGCGACGCGCGCTCGAGCGGGCCACCGAGCTCGTGCTGCAGATCTGCGGTGGACGACCCGGTGCTGTCAGCGAGGCGCGTGACAAGCCTCCCGAGCGCAAACCCGTGCGCGTCCGACTCGATCGCGCGGGGCGCGTGCTCGGAATTCCGTTCGATGCTGAAAAAGCAGGGGACATTTTTCGACGGTTGGGTTTCGCGTTCGAAGCCAGCGGGAACGCTTACACGGTTACGCCGCCGAGCTATCGCTTCGACATCTCGATCGAAGAAGACCTGATCGAAGAGCTCGCGCGCATTCACGGCTACGACCGTATTCCGGCCGCCGTGCCGGTTACGGCGGCGAAGATGCTTCCTGCGCCTGAGCGTATTCGCGCGCGCTCGGCTATCCGTGCCAGGCTCGTGCTGCGTGACTATAACGAGGTCGTGACCTACAGCTTCATCGACAGGCAATGGGAAGAGGACTTCTGCGGCAACTCCGATCCCGTCGCCCTTGCGAATCCGATCGCAAGCCAGATGAGCGTGATGCGCTCCAGTCTCATTCCGGGTCTGGTCACGACGACCGCTTTCAACGTCCGGCACAGGCAGTCCCGCGTGCGATTGTTCGAGATGGGCCGCTGCTTTCTGCGCAGCGGAGACGACTACGCACAGCCGATCCGCGTGGGCGCCATTGCGTACGGAGACGCACTGCATGAACAGTGGGGCGCGCCCAGGCGTCGGGTCGACTTTTACGATGTGAAAGGTGATCTGGAGGTGTTGTTCGCCCCTGGAGAAGTGTGCGTCGAAGCCGCGCCGCACCCGGCTTTTCACCCCGGCAAATCAGGCCGGATCAAGGCGGGCTCGCGGGAAGTCGGCTGGATCGGAGAGCTCCACCCCCGCTGGCAGCAGAAGTATGAGCTCCCTGCTGCGCCGGTGCTCCTGGAAGTGGATTACGAGGCACTCGCGTGGGAGGCATTACCGGAATTCGGGGACGTCCCGAAGGTTCCGCCCGTGCGCCGTGACATGGCCGCATTGTTCGATGAAGGGGTGTCTTACCGGGCTGTCCTCGAGGCCCTGAAGCGGGTCGCGCCACCCGTAGTCACCGATGTAAGGCTCTTTGACGTCTATCGGGGCGCAGACTTGCCAAAAGGGAAAAAAAGTCTTGCATTCATGGTGTTATTACAGGATACTCGAAAAACTCTGACGGACGCCGAAGTGGAGTCAGCAGTCTCCCAGCTGCGTGAGACGCTACGCCAGCAATTCGATGCGACGCTCCGCTGACAAGGGGACAAGATGACCTTAACCAAGGCGGAACTGGCAGACCTACTCTTCGAGAAAGTAGGTTTCAACAAGCGCGAAGCTAAGGACATGGTCGAGTCCTTTTTCGAGGAGGTCCGCTCCGCGCTAGAAAATGGAAAGGGCGTAAAGCTCTCCGGATTCGGCAACTTCCAGCTTCGCGACAAGCCTCAAAGGCCCGGCCGCAACCCGAAGACCGGAGAGGAAATTCCCATCACCGCGCGTCGTGTCGTGACTTTCCATGCCTCGCAGAAGCTGAAAGCGATGGTCGAGGAGCATTACGGTGATGGAAACGGCCAGCCACAACCCTTCTAAGGCGTCGCTTCCGCCGATCCCCGCGAAGCGCTACTTCACGATCGGTGAAGTGAGCGAGCTCTGTGGCGTGAAGCCGCACGTGCTGCGCTACTGGGAACAGGAGTTCACGCAGCTCAAACCCGTCAAGCGACGCGGCAACCGCCGCTACTACCAGCACCATGAAGTACTTCTCATCCGTCGCATACGCGAGCTTCTGTACGACCAGGGATTCACGATCAGCGGCGCGCGCAATCGCCTCGATGAGCTCGTGGCCGAGCCCACCAAAGCGCCCCGCGTATCGCGTGCGCCACACGTTGGGATGCTACGTAAGGAACTCGACGAGATTCTCGAGATCCTGAAGTCCTGACGCGACGTTGGCCCGGGGCCGCAGCATCCCTCTGGTATAATCCGCATCCTCGGGGCGTAGCGCAGCCTGGTAGCGCATCTGCATGGGGTGCAGAGGGTCGGAGGTTCAAATCCTCTCGCCCCGACCAGTTCGAACACCGTCAGTCTTGAGCGAAAGCCGCAGTGATGCGGCTTTTTCTTTGGGCAGCTGCACGAGAAAATCCTCTCTGGAGTGGCTGCGCGCGTGCGCGGCGAGGGCAGGGGGCCAGAACTCGCATAAGTGCCGGACAGTCATTGCAGGGCGCTGAAGGGCGTCACGCCGGGTGAAATAGCAGGCCGTCATCGCGAATTTGCGGAAAAATTTAACATTCCAAGCCCTGCTATGGCTCAAGCTGCACGACAATCCAGTGCAGCAACCAAGTAGCGGCTTCGAGCACGACGACGGAGTCGCTTTTCGCCAGGGGAATATATGACGTTCCGGACCTACCGCGGGCCCTTCACCATAGACTCCGATATCTCGGACACTGCCGGCAATCGCCTTGTCACAAGCCTTATCGGCACGCTCAGCGCCCTCCAGGTGAACGAGGCGGGCGTCGTCGCCGGCACGACGGCGGTGACAGCGTCAGTCACCGCGACCGCGACTGCATTAGGCCGTGCGCCTCAGACGATTACCGAGACTCTGGACGACTCGCAGCTCCTCACCGGAACGGTATACGACTTCATGGTTTCGACCGGCTCGTTCGCGTCCGCGCAGGCGAGGGCCTCCTATTCGTTTACGACCTCCGGCAGCGAGATCGTGTTGCATTTCGAGTCTCATGAAATCCTCACGGACGTTGCGATCGGGCCGGGGGTCTCGCTCAGTGGCACGAACGAATTCAGCGCAACGGTGACGGCATCGTTTGGCGAAGCTCGCGTCGTGCAAAGCCAGTTTTTTCAGAGCCTCCTTCGCGACAACGAGTTCATGGGCTGGTCGGGCGTGGACACCGTCGAGTACTCGCACTCAGGCGCACGCGTCGTTGCCGATCTGGAGATTGGGACGGGTGTGAACGCTTTCGCTGGAACCGATCGGTACAGCAGCATCGAAAACCTCACCGGATCGCGATTCAACGATGTCCTTGCAGGCGACGGAGGAAACAACGTGCTCTTCGGGGGCATGGGCAATGACATGCTCAGTGGACGTGCTGGACGGGACACCGCAGCGTTTGCCAGCTCGCGCGCGGTGTACAACATCGCGAACGCCGGCACGACCGCGACTGTCTCGGGCGCGGAGGGCATCGATACGCTTGAAGGCATCGAGCGCCTGCAGTTCTCGGGCAGCGGCGTCGCGCTCGATCTCGGCTCGACCGAATCAGCCGGCATGACCGTGCGCATTATCGGCGCGGCATTCGATACGGCGCATCTGACGCCGGACCTTATTGGCGTCGGTATTCGCACTTTCGACGGCGGTTTGTCGATGTTGGAGGTGTGCCAGCGCGCGATCGACACTCAGCTTTTTGCTTCGCTCGCAGGCTCCCACAATAACGCCGATTTCGTGAACACCGTTTACCGAAACGTCATGGGGATGCTGCCGGCCGCTACCGAGCGCGATTTCTTCATCGGTCTCCTGGAGGGGAATGGCGCCACCATGACGCAGGCCGAGCTTCTCATGCTGGCAGCAAATGCCGCGCAGAACGAGGGCAACATCAATCTTGTCGGGCTGCAGCAGAGTGGAGTCGAATTCGTCTGAGACGTGTGCGCCGATCGGGCGTACCAGGGTCGACTACGACCCGCGTGCGAACTGAGGCGCCACGAGCTCGACGCGTGCCTGCGTCGCGCCAGGCGCAGTCGCGAGATACGTGACCTTCGAAACCCAGTATGTATTGCCGTCGTTCAGCAGGACGTTGTCGTGGTTTGCCGAGGCCTCGCTCAGCCATTTTTCGGAGACTTCGCGCGTCTCGCGTTCTTCACCGTGGACGATAAAACGGGCCAGCATGCTCCGGTGTTCCAAATGCGTTAAGCTGGCTACACTGCTTGCACAATTCATGCCTCGGCGGAATATGCCGAGCCCTCGTTTGCGGACTATGAACGGTGTCTCGGCGGGACTTGAAGCACTGTATTCTCCGCCCGGGCCGCCCCGCGGATGCTCCGTCGGCGGACCGGACCGACAACGATATTTTTTGCCGATATGGCTCACGACGTGGATTCGCCCGCCGCGGCAGCGGACGCGGCCCTGTTGAAGTTGAAATCTGCAGATACGCACCGCAAGGGCGGGGATTCGCCACGCCAGAGCGGTTCTGCCGAAGGTTCTCCGGAGCCGCCGGACAGGAAGACGAGCATCGAAGTGGCTTTCGACATGAGTCGCGCGACAGAAGGCAGAAGCAAGACCCGGGTCTCGCCGCCGCCGCGCCCCGTCGTGCAGGCCGCGGCCGAGCCACAAAGCGCTGCCGTTACGTCCGCGGTGGGCCGCTGGGAGCAGAACCAGTCGCAGGAGTTGCCAGTTCACGCTACAGCGCAGCCATCGCAACCCCGGCCTCGCGAATGGTCGTCGAGGTATCGCCGCGTGCATGTAGCAGCGCTTGCCGGAGCCGCGCTCGCGCTACTGATCGGTGCCGGGTTGGGCTACGTAGCCGGAAAAGGCGACCCCGCGGTCGCGCGAGCAAGCGTCGAATCACTTCATGGGGGCATGAAGCTCAGGCTCGATCCGGATCTGCAACACCGCTGACCGGTCCCGAGGGCGGAGGCTCGGGAGCTTCAGCCGTGTCCACCGGACGCGCCGCCGCTCGTCTCGATTACATTCACCAGGTCACTTAACCAGTCGTTCACACTCTCGCGCCAGTCCTCGGCCTGGGATTGCGAGAGCCCGTTCTTCAGCGCGTCCTCGTAGTATTCGGCCGCGACTTCCTCGATGAAGCGCGCGCGCTCATCGCGCGGGCGCTCGAGCGCTTCCATCGCCCACCGCTGGAGCTGGGCGAGCAGCCGCTCCGCGCGGCCTTCACTGTTCACGTGACGTCCCTCGGATGAAACCCATTTGCTGAGCTGGCTGAGCGCGCTTTCGATCGCCGCGCTGTGGCTGGTGCAGATCCTGATGCCGCCCATCCGCTAGCGGATGAGAACCCCCCAGGGCAGCGAACCCACGGGAATGTCTTTCACCTTCGTGTTGCTGGACGTGTCGATCACGGACACCGAGTTCGAACGTCCATTTGCCACGTAGAGCTTGCGCCCGTCAGGCGTGAGCGCCATGTTCCAGGGACGCTGCCCGACTTCGATCCGTGCGACGACCGTATTGGACGCCGTTTCGATGGCCATCACCGAAGCATCCCGGCCGTTGGATACATAAACCCGCTTGCCGTCGGGCATCATCGCGAGTCCATTGGAGAACATGCCCGCCTTGATCGCGGCTAGCACCTTGCGGCTGGCGACGTCGATCGCGTACACGGTGCTCGCGATCTCGCACGCGACATAAGCGACCCGTCCGTCGGGCGTGAACGCGATGCCGCGCGGGCGCTTCCCGACCTTGATTTCCGCAACCTGCTTGCGTGCCGCGACATCGATCACGTCCACCGTGTCCGCGTCTTCCGCGCTCACGTACAGCCACCGACCGTCGGGACTGAACACCGCATGTTCCGGATTGTCCCCGTGCACTTTGATGTCCGCGACGATGCTGCGTGTGGCAGTATCGATCAGTGCAACGCTGTCGCTTTCTTCTACGGCGACAGCGACGATCCTGCCGTCAGGCGAAATGCTGACACCTTCGGGCGACTTGCCGAGAGGGAGCGTGCCGGTCACGGCGCGCTGCGGCACATCGACGACTTTCAGCGCGTTGGCAGGCCCGTCGCTCACGTACATGACGCGGCCGTCGCGGCTCATCGCAAGTCCGCGCGGTTTGCCGCCGGTGCGGATCTCACCGATGACGGTATCGCTGCCGGTGTCGATGATCGAAATCGTCCCCGAGCCCTCGTTGGGAACGTACGCAATCGAAACCGATGTATGGGGCGCGGAAGCACACCCCGCCGCGAGCGCGGCAGCGAACAGAACGAGTGCGATATGCCAAGAAAAAGCCCGGCCGGAGCCGGGCGAGTGCGGGGCAAGTTCTGGCCCCGCGAGGAGGAAACTCATGAAACGAGTTGGATTCATTTTCTTCCCCCAATCTTTCAACAGCCTTACGGCGACGCAAATTCAGCCCAAGGGACTAGGACTTTTGTCATAGAGCCTCTGCTGCATAGTCGGCCAGCCGCGAGCGCTCGCCGCGTGTCAGTGTGACGTGACCGCTGTGTGACCAGCCTTTCATACGATCGACGACGTAAGTGAGGCCCGAGCTGCCCTCCGTGAGATAAGGCGTGTCGATCTGCGCGATATTGCCGAGACACACAACTTTCGTGCCCGGGCCGGCGCGCGTAATCAGCGTCTTCATCTGTTTGGGCGTGAGGTTCTGCGCCTCATCGATGATGAGATATTTGTTGATGAAGGTGCGACCGCGCATGAAATTGAGCGATTTCACCTTGATGCGTGACCTGATGAGATCGCGCGTCGCGGCTCGCCCCCATTCGCCAGCTTCGTCATCCGTCTTGTTCAGGACATCGAGGTTGTCTTCGAGCGCGCCCATCCACGGATTCATCTTTTCTTCTTCCGTGCCCGGCAGAAAACCGATGTCTTCGCCCACGGGCACGGTGACGCGCGTCATGATGATTTCCGAATACGTCTTGTGCTCGAGTGTCTGCATGAGACCGGCCGCGAGCGTGAGCAGAGTCTTGCCGGTGCCGGCCTGTCCGAGGAGCGTGACGAAATCGATCTCCGGGTTCATCAGCGCATTCAACGCGAAGTTCTGCTCCCGGTTACGGGCGGTGACCCCCCAGACGTTGTTGCGCTGGTGCGTGTACTCCTTGAGCGTCTGCAGGACGGCCGTCTTGCCGCTCACCTCCTTGACCTGCGCCTGGAATGGCTTCTCGTCTTCCAGGTAGACGAACTCGTTCACGATGAGACTCGCGCTGAGCGGTCCGTGGACGCGATAGTACGTGTGACCGCTCTGCTGCCACGACTCCATGTCCTTACCGTGCTTCTCCCAGAAATCCTGCGGCAGCTCTCGCGTGCCGCTGTAGAGAAGATCGGTGTCCTCCAGCACCTTGTCGTTGAAGTAATCCTCGGCCGCGAGCCCGACGGCACGCGCCTTGATGCGCATGTTGATGTCTTTCGACACCAGGATCACCTGGCGTTTGGAGTGCGCCTGCTGAAGGTGCATGAGGAGGCCGATGATCTGGTTGTCGGCCTTACCCGTGCCCGTGGGCAGCCCCGCAGGCAGCGCGCCGGTGATCGCTTCGGTCTGGAGGAACAGCTTGCCGCCCGCCGCTTTGTCGCCGTGCCGCTCGAGCGGTATGCCTTCGGCAATGCTTGCTTCCGCGCCGCTTACGAGCTCGTCGAGATAGCGGCTCGCCTGCCGCGCGTTGCGGGCTACTTCCGACATGCCTTTCTTGTTGTTGTCGAGCTCCTCCAGGACGGCCATGGGGACATAAAGGTCGTGCTCCTGGAAGCGAAAAAGGCTCGTCGGATCGTGCATCAGCACGTTCGTGTCGAGCACGAAAAGCTTCGGAGAAGTGGACGGAAAGCGGGCGACGTTCGAAGCGGGCTTGCGCTGGATCATCTACTTGAGGCTCCTGACGAAATCGAGTACTTCCTGCGCGTGTCCGGGCACCTTGACGCCGCGCCACTCGCGCCGAACGAGCCCGTTCCCATCGATCACGAACGTGCTGCGCTCGATGCCGCGCACTTTCTTGCCGTACATATTTTTCATTTTGATGACATTGAAGAGCTTGCACGCGCTCTCGTCGCTATCCGAGAGCAGGTGAAACGGAAAGCTCATCTTCGTCCTGAAGCTCTCGTGAGACTTCAGGCTGTCGCGCGAAATTCCATATACGTCGCAGCCCGCCTTCTGGAACTCGTCGTGGAGGTCGCGGAAGTGCTGGCCTTCCGTGGTGCAGCCGGGGGTGTTGTCCTTGGGATAGAAATAAAGGACGACCGTGCGTCCCCTGGCGTCCGCGAGGCGGAAGTTCGTGCCTCCCGTTGCGGGAAGCTCGAAGTCGGGCGCAGGTTTGTCTAGCATCTTCGCTGCGAGCTATGGTGAACGAAACTCGTACCGCTTGCAACAACTCCCGCGCAGGGCGAAGTGGCGCTGCATGAATCGAGCGTGCGCAACATCGAATGTTGACGCACTTCGAGCGCTCCGCCTAAACTCGAAACGCCCTCGACAACGAAAAAACTCGCGCGCCAAAGGAGTCGAATGCCTGCCTCTCACGCAGCGCCGCCGAAAACACTCGAGCGGCCACTCGAAATCGGCCCGGAAGACTGGTCTACGCGCGAGTTCTACCTGTTGATGACTGCGCTCGTGATACCGCGCCCGATCGGCTGGGTATCGACGATTTCGGCGAGCGGCGTGCGCAATCTCGCACCCTATTCGTATTTCAACCTGATGGGCAGCGATCCGTTCTATGTCGCGTTCGGTTCCACGGGCGTGAAGGACAGCCTCATGAACTTGCGCGAAGTCCCCGAGTTCGTCGCGAACATCGTCACCATGCATCTGCTGGAACAGATGAATTTCACCTCCGCAGACTATCCGCGGGACGAGGACGAGTACAGCTGGGCGGGCTTGACGCCCATGGCTTCCGCGAAAGTGCGACCGCCGCGTGTCGGAGAGGCCAAGGCGCACCTCGAGTGCGAGGTCGTGCAGGTCGTGAGCGACCGCAACACACACATCGTGCTCGGCCGCATCGTGCACGCACACGTGGATACCTCCGTATGGAAAGACGGACGGGTGGATCCCCGGCTGCTCGACCCTGTCTGTCGGCTATCGGGCTCCGGCTACGCTTCGCTCGGGGAGCTTTTCAGCGTTCAGCGACCCGAATGGAAGAATGTGGCCGGCACGCGGGAGCAGGAGGCCATGCCCCGGACGGTAAAACGATGAGCCGTTCGCTCAGCCCGTGCTGCGCGGTTGATCCCGGCAGATCTCGCCGGCGAGACGTCTGAAGGCACCTTCGCTCAGCTCCGGCAAGCTATAGCGGCGCGCGCGCTCGAGCGCCGGGTAATGTTTCAATGTGGAGCGGCTGTACGATGGATCGTAGTGTCGCAACAAGAGCTCCTCGACCAGTGCATCCCATTCCTCTTCGCGTGCCTGGTGCTGCCAGCGCGCGATTGTCTCTCTGCCGTGAAGTGACGTAAGGCAGTCGAGCTGTATCATGAGCGCCTCGGGCTCCGCCAGATAATGTGAGTACTCGGATTTCAAAAGCTCGATTCGGACCGACATCGGCGCCTCGAGCACCACGCAGTCACTGCGCCACATCGCGTCGATCAACGCATCCGGAACGCGCAGGCGGCCGATTTTCTTGCTTTCTCCTTCGACGAAGACCGGCCGCGTCGTGTCGAACGTGCGTAACGACTTCCATATGAGGCTTTCGAGCATTTTCTGGCTGGGCTGCGTCTCGTCAGGCATGTTGCCCAGCACCGAGCCGCGATGCGCCGCCAGCGCTTCGAGATCGAGCACCTGCGCGCCCGCAGTTTCCAGCTCGCGCAGCAGGCGGCTTTTTCCCGTACCGGTGAGACCGCAAAGCACACGCCATTCGAAGCGTCCCGGCAGCGTTTCGAGATCGGCAACGACAGCCCGACGATACGCTTTATAACCGCCTTCCAGCCGTCCGGTGCGCCATCCGATCTGCGACAGCACGTGCGCAAGGGCACCGCTGCGCCCTCCGCCGCGCCAGCAATACACGAGCGGGCGCCACGAGCGCGGCCGGTCGTAGAAGCGCTCGCGCAGGTGGCGGGCGATATTCGCGCTCACGAGTGCCGCACCGATCTTCTTCGCGTCGAACGAAGAGCTTTGCTTGTATATCGTGCCGACGAGGGCGCGTTCGCTGTTGTCGAGCACGGGGCAGTTGATCGCCCCGGGGATGTGGTCCTCGCCGAACTCGCTTTCGGACCGGACGTCGATCACCTCGTCAAAGTCGAGCGCTTGTGCTACGGTAACCGCGAGCGGTTCGCGTGTGCCTCGTGGTGGAAGAGTACTGTGGTCACTGTCCGACATGTCTCATACAGCGCGCGATCCGTCGCTACTTTTGATCCTGAAGTTTACGGTAAAAGATGAACCAGCCCACTGAACCCGCCGCCATCAGACTGACGCAGCTCGCACACGGCGGCGGCTGAGGCTGCAAGCTCACGCCGGCGTTGCTGAGCGAAATATTGGCGAAAGCGCCGGCGACGAGCGCTTTCCCGAATCTCATTGTCGGGACCGAGTCCTGTGACGATGCGGCCGTGTATCGCCTGAACGATACGCAGGCGCTGGTGGCGACGACCGACTTCTTCATGCCGATCGTCGACGATCCGTTCGATTTCGGTCGTATCGCAGCGACGAACGCCATTTCCGATGTGTACGCCATGGGCGCGCGCCCGTTCATGGCGCTCGCACTTCTCGGCATGCCCGTCGGCAAAGTGTCGGTCGACGTGATCCAGCGCATTACGGCCGGTGGCCAGGCGGTCTGCGCGGCCGCCGGTATTCCGATCGCAGGCGGCCACTCGATCGATTCGCCCGAGCCGATTTACGGGCTGGTGGCACTCGGGCTCGTGCATCCCGAGCGCGTGAAGCGGAACGACCGCGCGGTTGCCGGCGACCTGTTGATACTGGGCAAGCCGCTCGGCGTCGGCATCATGAGCGCGGCGTTGAAAAAAGGCGAGCTCAAGCCGAAAGCTTACGAACAGATGATCGAAACGACGACCCGGCTGAACACGCCGGGACCGGTGCTCGCGGAAATGGCAGAAGTACACGCGATGACGGACGTCACCGGTTTCGGTCTTGTCGGGCACCTGATGGAAGTCTGCCGTGGCTCAGGCGTGCACGCGAAGATGCGCTTCGCCGACTTGCCGATACTCACGGCCGCGCGGCATCTGGCCGAGCAGGGCTATGCCACCGGGGCGTCGGACCGCAACTGGACGAGCTGCGAAGCGTTCGTCGATCTGCCGGAGGATCGGCCGATATGGCACCGGAAGCTCCTCACCGATCCTCAGACGAGCGGTGGCTTGCTTGTCGCGTGCGCGCCTCAGGTCGCACAACGCGTGCTGGACGTATTCAGGCAGCACGGTTTCGAGCACGCGGCTGTGATCGGTGAGGTTAGTGGAGGCGAGCCGGGCATCACCGTGCGCTGACCCGGCGGTTCAAGAGCGGCCGCAATCCTTTCCACACCGTATCCAGCATGAGCGCCTGCGCTTCGCTGGTGGGATGAACGCCGTCGCCCTGGAAGTAGCGTCCGTTCTCCGCAAAGCCTTCGAAGAGAAACGGCACGAATGCGATTTTTTTCGTTCGCGCGAGCTCGGCATAGGTCTGCTGGAACTTTTGAGTGTAGGCCGTGCCGTAGTTGGGTGGCAGACGCATACCGACGAGCAGAACTTCAGCCTTCGCGCGGCGGCTCGCATCGATCATCCGTTCGAGATTGCGCCGCATGAGGTCGAGACTTTGGCCCCGCAAGCCGTCGTTCGCACCAAGCTCGATCACTACGATGTCTGGACGGTGCGTCTGCAAAGCGTTTTCGATACGGCTCGCGCCTCCGGTCGTGGTTTCGCCGCTCACGCTTGCATTCGCGACACGGTAGCCGTACCGCTCCTCGTTCAGGCGTTTTTCGAGGAGGCTGGCCCAGCCGTGGTCCTGCGGCAGACCGTATGCCGCCGAGAGACTGTCGCCGAATACGAGTATTGTCGCGGCCGTGGCAAACGAAGGCACCGCGACGAGCACACAAAAGCTGAGAATACGTGCAAACATGAACATGATCGAAAAATCCGTCGAAACAATGCTTCGTGTGGAGGCGCTTGGCAAGACCGTGCCCAACGGAAGCACGGGATTGACCATTCTCAGCGGCGTAAGTTTCGAAGTCCACGCGGCCGAGGCCGTTGCGATCGTCGGCGTCTCCGGCTCGGGAAAGTCGACACTCCTCGGGCTTCTTGCCGGGCTCGATACGCCCACACACGGACGCGTGCACATCGATGGTCACGATCTTTTCTCGCTGAACGAGGATGGCCGCGCTGCATTCCGGGCGCGGATGCTCGGATTCGTATTTCAGTCTTTTCAGCTTCTGCCCGCGATGACGGCGCTCGAAAATGTCATGCTACCGCTCGAGCTCGCGGGCCGGCGCGACGCCCGGCAAGCCGCGCGGCTCATGCTCGAGCGCGTGGGCCTGGGCGAGCGGCTCGAACATTATCCCAAGCAACTGTCGGGTGGCGAGCAGCAGCGCGTTGCCATCGCGCGTGCATTCGTGCCCCGGCCGGGCCTGCTGCTCGCGGATGAGCCTACGGGTAATCTCGACGCCGATACCGGAAAGCAGGTCGCCGATCTCATGTTCGAGCTGAATCGCGAGCGGGGCACGACGCTCGTTCTCGTCACCCATGACGAGTCCCTGTCGAAGCGATGCAATCGGATCCTGCGCCTGGCAGGGGGACGGCTGGTCGATGCGCAGGCGAGAGGCGGAAGGTGGGACGCCTGAGGACGGCCGCATGAAAACGGGCGGCGAGCTCTTGCTCGCACTGCGCCTGCTGTGGCGCGACTACAGGGCGGGGGAGCTTACGCTCATCGCCATCGCGATCACGATCGCCGTGGCAAGCGTTACCACGATCGGGTTTTTCACGGATCGCATCCATCAGGCGCTCGGACGCGAAGCCAATCAGCTCCTCGGCGCGGATCTGGTGATCGTCAGCGAGCGGCCCCTCGACCGCGCGCTCGAAACGGAGGCGCGCAGCCGCGGGCTCGCGGTGACGCGCATGGTTCGATTTCCCAGTATGGCCACGCGTGGCGAGCGAAGTACGCTCGCGAGCCTCAAGGTGGTGAGCGCCGGCTATCCCCTCCGCGGCGAGCTGCGTATTTCGGAAGAACTGTACGGGCGCGACCGCCGCGCGAACGCGATACCGCAGTCGGGCACCGC
>Ga0075431_100002914_pt1 | contig 16563 bp, 11 predicted proteins | sample RhiMetdeltSRZDD5_FD_75297 | JGI IMG/M metagenome (GOLD analysis project Ga0075431, IMG submission 75297) | Populus rhizosphere microbial communities from Tennessee, USA - Rhizosphere MetaG P. deltoides SRZDD5 | ecosystem: Host-associated > Plants > Roots > Rhizosphere > Soil | place: USA... | reverse complement strand
GAGTAGGTGAGCCAGTTGAGAAGATAGGTTGATATCGCCACCGCTATTAGGCTGTCGCGACCGCCTACCGCCACCCAGATGACAGGTAGAGCCGCTTGCAGCAGGCCGACCTGCGTCGGTGTGATGTAGTTTCCCCATTGCACATAGAGCAGGCCAGAGATGCCGGCCAGAACTGCTGCAATGACGAAGACGACCAATTGGCGCGCACGGATGTCATAGCCGAGAAGCTCGGTGCGTACCGGGTCTTCGCGAATGGCCATCAGCACCTGGCCATGACGTGAACTGACGAATAGGCGGGAGGCAAGGAAGCACAGAAGCACCACGACCAAGACGTAATAGTAGAATGGATATCCGAAGAAGACGAGATCTCCGAGCTGGAAGGCAGGGATGCCCGTCATCCCATTGTAGCCGCCCAGCTGCACGTTGCCGACGCGCCACTGGTACCCGGCGGTCTGCCCGAGAAAGGTTTCGAGAAGCAAGGTGAACACGAGGGTCAGAATGGGAGCAATCCACATCTGCACGCGGGCGTAAAAGACGAAGTAGCCGAACAGAGCTGACACCATGGCGCAAGCAAGGAGTCCTGCCATGCTGCCCACAAGTGGGCCCCAGGAATTCCCGATCATATTGCCGGCGACAATCCCATAAATGTAGCCGGCAATGCCGAAATACGCGACCTGACCGAAGCTCAGCACTCCAGCGTACCCCCAGAGCAGGGACAGGCCGAGCGCAATCGGTATGTTCAAAAGATAGAAAGCGATGCTCGATGATTCGAACTCGCTGATATGGCTTGGATAGTAAAATAGAAATGCGATCAGCGCGGCGAAGCCGATCCAGAAATACGCCGACTGACCAATGTCTTCGGGGCCGGAAAGCAGCTGCCAGATTTTTTTCATGCTCGCGTCCTCGCCCGGTTGTCGAGGCGTTTCTGTAGCCAGGCGGAAATGCCGTCCGGCATGAGCCTGATAATGATCAAGGCAGCGAGGAGCAGGGCCACCAGACCGAGAAAAGATCCAAACAGAAATCCTATAGGCGTCCTCACGAGAGACAGCAGAACGCTCGATCCCACCGCGCCGGCAATGACGTTTGCGGCACCACCGACAACCACGGTGATGAAAGCGGGAGCAACGAACTGCTGACCCATGAACGGCATGATCGAGGTGGTTGGCGCGAGCAGCGCGCCGCTGAAGCCGGCAAGTCCCGCGCCAAGGCTGAAGGTCAGCATGTAGATCCGTCCGGTATCGACCCCGAGTGCGCGCGCCATGGCGGCATTCTGCATGGTCGCACGCGCCTGTAGACCGAATGTCGTGCGGTTGTAGAGCCACCACAAGGCGACGATCACCACGACGCAGACGGCGATTAGGGAAAGCCAGTATACGGAAAAGGAATAGGGACCGGCTCGGAGGAAGCCGCCAGGAATCTGAATCGATGGCATGAACGGTCCAAAGAGCAGCAGCGACCCCTGGGAAAGGATCAGGCTGATTCCCCAAGTGACGACCAATGCTCCGAGCTCGCGCCCGTAGAACCGCCGAACCACGAGCCGTTCCAGGACCGCGCCGAACACTCCGACGACGACAAAGGCCACCAGCACGGCGACTGGAAACGGCAAGCCATGCTGAACGGCAGTGGTCGCACTATAGGCACCCAGCATCATGAGCTCGCCATGGGCGAGGTTGATGATGTTCATCATTCCGAGGATGACGATCAGCCCGAGGGCCGAAAGCAGCAGGAATGCCCCGTTCGTACCGAACTGATAGAGAATGCTGAGCGCGGTCGCAAAACTGTCCATCAGCTTCTTATACCGGCGATATCGGAAGCGGCGAAGGCCGGACGGGCAATCCCATCCGGCCTTTCTTCTTCTGTCAGGTTTTCTTGCCGAACATCGCGAAATAAGGGTCTTCGTCCGGCGTGTACTGCTTGTATTCCGGATTGCGGACGAGATTGACGCCTAAACGCTGCAGCCACCAAGCCTGTATCATCGGCCAGTCGCGCACGAACTTCACGTTGTGGTTCTCGTCTGCGACCGCCAGGCGGATCGGATGGGCGCAGTGATGGGTACCCGGCTCGAGAAAAACGCTACCCTCCGGCGCCTCGATGTTCCATCCGAGCTCCAGGCACTTCTTGACCGTCGGTTGATCGGTCGTGCCGGCCAGACGTGCGGCTTTGGCATAGAGGTGAATGGTGAAATAGGTGTTCTGCGCCATCTCGCCGATATACTGGTCGTCCGGAAACATCTGCATCCAACGTTTGACGAAAGCACGATTGCGCGCTGTAGGCACCTCCAGCTGGTACTGAATGGCGTTGTGCATGTTTGCCAATGATGGTGGCTTGAAGCGCTTGTGCTCATAGCCCTGCGCCATGTTCACCGTGGATGCCATGGGCAGCCTCAGGCCCGCTGCTGCGGCCTGCGGGTAATAGTTGTGATGATTCTGCCCGACGAGCAACGTCATCACCCAATCGGGATTTGCCTGCTGGATGCGTGCGATCACCTGGCTGAATTCCGACACCGACAGGGGAATGAACTCCTCGCCTATGATCTGACCGCCAACCAGCGGTATGTATGCCCGTGTCCAAGCGGCGGTCAGCTGACCGAAGTTGTAGTCCGCGGCAATCGTGTAGGCCCGCGGACCGAATTTCTCGACCATATATTGCACGGTCGGGATGACCTGCTGCTCGCAAACCGGTCCAGTGCAGAAGGTGTTAGCATCGGCGACACCACCTTCATATTGATTGGTGTAGAAGTAGAGCTGCTTGAACTGGTCAACGATTGGTCGGATCGCCTCGCGTTCTGCACTGGCGAAGCCGGCAACGAGAACATCGACCTTGTCCTCTTGAATCATGCGGCGCGCCAACTGCTGCCACACTGAATTGTTGCTCTGGCCGTCCGATGAGACCAACTGCAACTCGCGCCCGAGAACGCCCTTCTCGCCCGAGTCAATGAGGATCTCACCATCTTCCTCGTAGACCAGATCGGTTCGGTCCTTGGCACCGCCATCATCGACCGTGTCAAGCGCGGTTCCCTCCTTGCTGATCACCGGAGGCTTGCTCGCGACTTGGCCCATGGCACCGAGAATTCCAGCCCCGATGTTGGGCGCACCCTTTAGTGTCTTGCCTTCGTTGATCTCCTTGACGGCGAGCTGAGCCGCGTGAAGCTTTTGCAGCCCGTACACGGCCAGATTGCCGCTCTCGTCTTCGATAAACCCCAGCTTGACAGGGCCGGTTCCCTGGGCCTTGGCGGACTGCATGAAATTGAAGTCGCGTAGATAGGTAGGCAGTGCGATGCTCGCCGCAGCTGCGCCCTTTACGACCGTTCTTCGGTCAGGCTTCAGACTTCTGTCTTCCTCGGATCCACTTTGCGGGCATGTCCGCGACTTTGGGAATTCGTCAGTCATTGGGGTCCTCTCCTGATGAATCTTTTTGTTAGACACTCCCCTCCTTGGCGATCCGCACTCTTCATGCCAAGCAAAGTCAATTTCGCAGGTTGCGCTGAATTCGTCCAGAAGGGCTGACGAGATAGCAGAACAGCAGCCATCGCTTAGCACTCTCCTGCCCGGCCTGCGCAATCCGTCGGCAGCGAGACACTGCATTCAGTACACGTCGTGATCGAGAAGGCACGTTAGCATCGCCCTGCTCTCGGACGATCGAGGATGCCGGCTCGTGACATCAAGAACGGTATGCGGTAATCGAGTTGGCAGTGAACCTCGGGATGCTTCGCACGCGATTGAACAGCCGCCAGACGCTGTCCGGTGGCATCGCCAATCTGGAACTCATCGTGCAGCTCAAACCCGACCTGATCGTCGATGTCGGCAGCATGACCGACACATACATTTCGCTAGCCGATCGCGTGCAGAGTCAAACCGGTAGCTGACTGTGCGCGACCGCACCGCTCATCGCAGTCTGTTCGCGCGCCCGTCGCTGCGGTGATTGCGAGATAGCGCATTCTGCGATCGAGCGACTTGGCATAACGCATCTGGCCGGTCGGCCCTACACAAGGATCTCAGGCGGTGAGCGGCAACTTGCGCTGATCGCCAGAACGCTGGCGCAGCAGGCACAAATCATTCTACTCGACGAACCGACCGGAGACGGCCGAATTCGGGCGTTCCTTCCGAGGTGACTCGCGATACGTGCTTTCACAACAAGAGATTGCTTCACTGGATTGAAAAAGCAACTTTGATTTGGCGTTCGCGCAATACGCGTGTGTCTAAGTTCCCGAACTGGGTGCTAGGTTGCTAGACTGAATCACGTTCGCAATTCCATGATCCTCGACGATGGGGATCTTAGCTAAAGCAAGTCATTTTCACGTTGTACATGGTTTCTGTTTATTTCTGCTCTTGGCGACTCAAGACGCACAGGCAGCAGACACAGTGACATTACGAGGGCGGGCATCGGTCATTGATGGCGATACGATAGAGATACACGGTCGAAGGATCAGGCTTTTCGGTATAGATGCTGTCGAGAGCGGCCAACGCTGCGAAAGGAATGGTAAGCCTTGGCTATGCGGCAGGGACTCGGCATTCGCGCTGGCTGACAAGATTTCACAGCGGCCGATCGAGTGCGCCGGCGATGAGTTCGATCGATACAAGCGCCTTATCGCCCGCTGTTTCCTGAACGGCGAGGACCTCAACGGCTGGATGGTTGAGAATGGCTGGGCGGTTGCGTTCAGGAGATACAGCGAGCAGTACATCGGCCAGGAAACCCGCGCCCGGAACAAGCAACTCGGCTTGTGGTCCGGCGCGTTCGACATGCCTTGGGACTGGCGCGGCAGGAAACAGAACGGTCGTGCAATCCGCCCCAAGCCACCAACCACTCAACCTCCGGCAACGGTCATGGGCGCGCCGGGATGATCTACCTGCCCTGAAAGCCGCGACATTCCCGAACTGGCCTTCCTGCCTCTGAGCGCCCGTAAGAAAGTCGGGCAAGAATGAGCTTGCCAACTTCCGACCGTCATCGAACAATGAATAAACACTTTCTCGGGAGCTGCCATGCTTGGGTTGGTCAGGCCCGCATCGATGTTCGCTCCGGCGCTGACCATCATCAGCTTGCTCGGCGCCTGCGACGACAGCAATCAATACGTCGCACCGCCGCCGCCCACGGTGACGGTCGCCGCACCGGAGCAGCGGAAGATCACGCCTTATTTCGAGACCACCGGATCGACCGCGGCGGTCAACCAGACCAATCTCGTGGCGCGTGTGCAAGGCTATGTCGAGGATATCAAATACAAGGACGGTTCGTTCGTAACCAAGGGCACAACGCTCTTCGTCATCGAGCCCGAGCCTTATCGCGTGAAGTTGGAGCAGGCCAAGGCCGCCAAAGCGGGAGCCGCAGCATCGCTCAAGCAACTCGAAGCGGATTATCAACGCCAGTCCGACCTGGTGAAGCGCCAGGTCGTGTCGCGCGCGACCCTCGATGCCGCTTTGGCAGCGCGCGACAGTGCCCAAAGCAAGATTGATCAGGCCGAGCTCGATATTAGACAGGCGGAGATCAATCTCGGCTATACCGAGGTGAACGCGCCATTCGATGGCATCGTCACCGCCCGCCTGGTGTCGGTCGGGGAGCTGGTGGGCGCCGGCTCTACGACGGTGCTCGCCACCATCACCCAGATCGATCCGATATATGTCAACTTCACCATCGCCGAGACCGACGTGCTGGAGGCCCGCGAGCAGCTGCGGAGATCCGGCGAGACGGTTGCCGATCTTATCGGCAAGCTGCCGATCGAGATCGGCCTGCAGACCGACAAGGACTTTCCGATCAGGGGCGTGCTCGACTATGCGGCGCCCTTTGTCGACCAATCGACCGGCACCCTCGCGCTGCGCGGGATTTTCCAGAATCCCAAGCGGATGCTCCTGCCAGGCTATTTCGTCAGGGTCAGGGTGCCGATGTCGAACGAGCCAAAGCCAGTGTTGATGGTGCCTGACATCGCTCTCGGCAGTGATCAGAGCGGCCGTTACGTGCTGGTCGTCAATGCCGACAATGTCGTCGAGCAGCGCAAGGTGGAGATCGGCGCCAAGGTCGACAACATGCGTGTCGTCAGCGCCGGGCTCAAGCCCGATGACCGCGTCGTGGTGGCCGGCCTGCTGCGCGCGGTACCAGGCCAGAAGGTCGACCCACAGATGCAGGCGCGTGACACCGCCAGCCGAACGCAATAGTCCGATATGATTGCCAAGTTCTTCATCGAACGGCCAGTCTTGGCGAATGTCATCGCCGTTCTGATGGTTGTCATCGGTGCTGCCGCCTTGTTCCAGTTGCCGGTGGCGCAATATCCCGATGTGGTGCCACCAACTGTTCAGGTGACCACGCGTTATCCGGGTGCCAGTGCCCGCACCGTCGTCGACACGGTGGCGCTGCCCATCGAGCAGCAGGTCAATGGCGTCGAGGACATGCTCTATATGCAGTCCTTGAGCGGTTCGGACGGCAGCTACTCGCTGACAGTCACCTTCAACATCGGCGTCGATCTCAATTTCGCGCAGGTTCTGGTGCAGAACCGGGTCTCGAGCGCGCTTTCTCAATTGCCTCAGGCGGTGCAGAGCCAAGGCGTCACTGTCCAGAAAAAGTCGACGGCGATTCTGATGTTCGTGACGCTGACATCGCCCGATGCCCGCTACGACAGCCTGTTCCTCGCCAACTACGCCACCATTCGGCTCAAGGACGAGTTGGCCCGCCTGCCCGGGGTCGGCAATGTTTCGGTGTTTGGTGCCGGCCAATATTCGATGCGGATCTGGCTCGATCCAGAAAAGCTCAAGGCCCGGGGTCTCGTCCCGCAGGATGTCATCCAGTCGCTGCAGCAGCAGAGCCAGCAGGTCACCGCCGGCCAGGTCGGTATGCCGCCGACGCAAAGTCCTCAGTCATTTCAATACACGCTCAACCTTGCCGGTCGACTTGATGATGCCGAACAGTTCGAGAACGTCATCGTCAAGACCGGCGACAAGGGCGAGATTACCCGCGTACGCGATGTCGGCTCGGTCGAGCTCGGGGCCCAGACCTATGGTCAGATCTTCACCTTGAATGGCAAGCCGGCGGCGGGCATGGCGATCTTCCAGTCGCCGGGGGCGAATGCGCTCGATGTCGCCGGTACCGTAAAGGATCGGATGACGCTGCTTGAGAAAGACTTCCCACCAGGGATGGTCGCCGCCGTGCCGTTCGACACGACCGTCTTCGTTTCACAGTCGATAGAGGAGGTCTACAAGACCCTGATCGAGGCCGGTCTGTTGGTGCTCGTCGTCATTCTTCTGTTCCTGCAGGACTGGCGCGCCACGCTGGTACCGGCCACGACGGTGCCGGTCACCATCATCGGCGCCTTTGCCGCCATGGCGGCCCTGGGCTTCACCGTCAATCTCGCGACACTCTTTGCAATCGTGCTGTCGATCGGCATTGTTGTCGACGATGCGATCGTCGTGGTGGAAGGCGCGGCGCATCACATGGAAAAGGGCCTGTCGGCGCATGATGCGGCCATTCAGGCGATGAACGAGCTGTTTGCCCCGATCATTGGCATCACGCTGGTGCTGGTGGCAGTTTTCCTCCCGGCCTCTTTCCTGCCTGGCTTGACCGGGCGGATGTATGCGCAATTCGCTCTGGTGATCGCCGCCACGGCGCTGCTCTCAGCCATCAATGCCGCGACGCTCAAGCCGACCCAGTCTGCTTCATGGCTGCGACCGCCGGTTCCACCGGAGCAGCGCAACTTTTTCTATCGAGGCTTCAACGCATTCTACGATCGGCTCGAAGCCGGATATGCCGGACTGATCCGGCGCCTGGTTGGCGTCAGCGCGCTCATCGCACTCGTCGGCGCCGCCATCATCGCGCTTTCCTTCTACGGGTTATCACGAATCCCGACCGGTTTCCTCCCCATCGAAGACCAGGGCTATCTTCTGGCCACCGTTCAACTACCCGATGCGGCATCGCTGTCGCGAACGCAGCAAAGCCTCGACCAGATCGCCGCAATCGCCCGCAAGGAACCGGCAGTCCAGGACGTCATCACCATCGCCGGAGTGTCGGCGCTCGACAACAACGCGTCATTGGCCAATGCCGGCATCGCCTATCTGGTGCTCAAGCCGTGGAGCGATCGCGAGAGCCTGCTGGCGCTCTATCCTCGCATGGCCTCGGCGTTTGACGTGGTCGAAAGCGCCCGCGTGCTGGTGGTGCCGCCGCCCCCCATCCAGGGTGTTGGCAACGCCGGAGGCTTTGCCATGCAGGTCCAGCTCCGCGACGGCAGCAACGACTTCGTCAAGCTGCAGAATGCCGTCACAACCTTGGTCGCCAACGCTCAGACCCAGAGCGGGCTGCAGCGCGTCAGCACCACTTTCAGCGCCACCACGCCGCAATTTCGGATCGATGTCGACCGGGTGAAGGCGGAGACCCTGCATGTCTCGGTCGACCAGGTCTTTGCCGCACTGTCATCCTATATGGGATCGAGCTATGTCACCCAGTTCAACAAATTCGGCAGAACGTTCCAGATCTACGTGCAATCCGACTCGCGATTCCGCTTGAGCATCGACGACATCAGCAAGCTCAATGTCCGCAACGCCAGGGGCGAGATGATCCCGATTGGTACGCTGGTGACCATCACGCCCGAGACCGGTCCGTCGCTGATAAATCTCTACAATCTCTACCCTGCCGCCAGCGTGATCGGCTTGCCAGCGCGCGGCTTCAGCTCGGGCCAGGCCATGACCCTCATGGAGCAGGTAGCCGAGCGAAGCTTGCCGCCCGGCACCGGTTATGAATGGACCGGTATGTCCTATCAGGAGAAAATCGTTGGCGGCCAGATCTATATCGCTTTCGGTCTCGGCCTGCTGCTGGTCTATCTAGTACTCGCCGGCCAATATGAGAGCTGGCTGGCACCGCTCTCGATCGTGCTGTCGGTACCGTTGGCGCTGGTTGGGCCAGTTCTCGTGCTCAACGCCGTCGGTGTCGACAATAATCTCTATGTTCAGATCGGGCTCATCCTGCTGATCGCCTTGTCGGCCAAGAACGCCATACTCATCGTGGAGGTGGCCCGCGATTTGCGCAAGCATGGCCAGGCCATCGCCGAGGCGGCAGTCAATGCGGCGCGCGCCCGCTTCCGGCCAATTCTGATGACCTCTTTCGCCTTCATCCTCGGTGTCGTGCCTCTTGTGCTGGCGACCGGAGCGGGCGCCAGCGCGCGCAAGTCGATCGGCGTCACTGTGTTCAGCGGAATGCTGGCCTCGACCTGCCTCGCCGTGCTGTTCGTCCCGGCCCTGTTCGTCGTGCTCCAGCGCTTCGAAGAATGGCTGAAGGGCCAAAGGAAAGCACCAGCGGCGGCAAAGGGCTGACGGGGCTCACAAAGCCAAGCCCCTTTCGATTCCGGCGATCGCTTGGTTGACTCTGCCGGCGGCCTCCATCATGACCATATGGCCAGCCCCCTCGACGATCTCGACCTTCGCACGCGGCAGCGCTTTGGCATGGGCGGCGGGGATGATCGCATCTTGCGCGCCCCAGACAATCTGGATCGGGATGGGTATCGCCTGCAGCTCGTGCACGAGAGAGCGCGTCTGCTTGCCATCCTTGAACATTGCGTCGGCCAAGCCGCGCAGCGCCTCTTTTACACCGTCCAATCGCTTGAATTTCAACAGATCGTCGATCATCTGCCGGCTGACGAGGTTCTCCTCGGCGAAGAGCTCCTTCAGCACCGGCTTGAGCTCGCGGCGCGACTCCGCGGCCACAAAACCGTCGATATAGGCGCTGTTGATCTCCTCGCCGAGCCCGAGCGAGCTGATCAGCGTGAGCGAGCGGGCAAGGCCACGGCCGCGCAGGGCAACCGTAGCCGCGACGGCGCCTCCCATCGAATGGCCAACAAGGTTGACGTCTTGCAGCCCCAGCGCTTCAAGGAACTGTCGAACCGCATCGGCGAGCACATCCAGCCCAGGATCGGCAATCGCCTTCGTCGAACCGCCATGGCCGGGAAGATCAAGCGCGTAGACCGGCCCGGCATCGGCGATGGCGTCGATGTTGAAGAGCCAGTTGTTGAGATCACCGCCAAAGCCATGAATGAGCACGATGGGATTGCCCCGGCCGGGCCGATGCGCATAGCGCAGCCGGCCGCGAGCCGTTTCGGCAGTCAGGTATGATGGCTCCTGATCCTCGTCGACCTCATTCACCACCGGCACCTCAAAGGCCGCGACATAGGCATCGATCTCGGCATCGCTGACCTCAGCCGGTGCCAACACTCCCAGGAGCGCCTTCACCGGGTATATCTGCCCGATCTCGCCGATGCGGCGCCTGAGCAGTCCACCCTCGGCGGCTTCCACCGCGTTCGCGATCTTGTCCGTCTCGACGTCCATGATCTCCTGACCGGGGGTGATCGTCTGCCCTTCCTCGACATGCCAGGCCGAGAGCGTCCCCTCCTTCATCGAGAGTCCCCATTTCGGCATGACAAGCGGCGTGATGCTCTGGTTCATCCTTGCCTCACATCACCCGGTGCTGCGCGCCAACCGTCTTGCGCACCGCAGCGGCGATTGCTTCAACGCTCGGAACATAGAGATCCTCCAGGGCCGGTGAGAACGGCACCGGCGTGTGCGGAGCGGTGACCATGCGGATCGGCGCCTTCAGGGCATCGAAAGCTTCCTGTGCCACCATTGCCGAAATATCAGACGCGATCGAACAGCGCGGATTGGCCTCGTCGACGCAGATTAGCCTGCCGGTCCCCTCGACACTCTCGATCACCGTGTCCATGTCGATGGGTGACAAGGTCCTGAGATCGATGACCTCGCAATCGATGCCTTCCTTGGCCAGAAGACTGGCCGCGTCGACAGAGCGCTGCACGGTCTGGCCATAAGTGACGACGGTCGCATGCTTGCCTTCACGAATGACATTGGCCTCGGCAAATGGGATCGCATAGGACTCCTCGGGCACGTCCGACTCCTGGCCGTACAGGTTCTTGTGCTCCAGAAAGATCACCGGATCATTGTCGCGGATCGATTGAATCAGCAGTCCCTTGGCGTCGTAAGCGTTGGACGGGCAGACCACCTTCAGCCCGGGAATATGGGTGAAAATCGGCGTCAGCATCTGACTGTGCTGAGCGGCGGCGCGAAATCCGGCTCCGCACATCGCACGAATGACCACCGGGGTCTCCGCCTTGCCGCCGAACATGTACCGGAATTTTGCCGCCTGGTTGTAGATCTGGTCGAGGCAGACGCCCATGAAGTCGATAAACATCAGCTCGGCAATGGGTCGAAGTCCGCAAGTGGCCGCACCGATGGCGGCACCCACATAGGCACTTTCCGACAATGGTGTGTCCATGAGACGGTCGCCGTGCTTGGCAAAAAGCCCCTTGGTGACGCCGAGCACGCCGCCCCACGCGTCGGCCTCGCCGGGAGAGCCCGTGCCGCCGACAATGTCCTCTCCCATCACGATGACGGTCGGGTCGCGCCGCATCTCCTGGTCGATTGCTTCGTTGATTGCATCCTTCATGCTCAATTTGCGGGCCATGTGATCCTCCCCTTAGGATTGTTATGTTGGTCAATAGCCGACGTAGACGTCGGTCAGAAGGTCGCGGGCATTCGGCAAGGCCGCGGCCTTTGCTTCGGCGACCGCCTCGTCGATGAGGCGCGCCACCGCGCCGTCGATCCTCTCCATCTCGGCGGCGGAGAGGAGGCCCGCTTCGCGGACCCGGGCTTGAAAGAGCTTGATGCAGTCATTGTTGGCGCGGATATCCTCGAGCTCGCCCTTGGCGCGGTAGGTTTGCGCATCGCCCTCGAAATGGCCATGGAAGCGAACCATCTTGCATTCCAGGAGCGACGGGCCACCACCTTCACGGGCCCGCTTGATGATTTCACCGGCCGCTTCGTAGACGGCGAAGAAGTCGGTTCCGTCGACGGTGATTCCGGGCAGACCGAAGCCGGTTGCGCGATCGACATAGGAATCCGATGCCACGGCCCATTCCACCGAAGTCGATTCGGCATAGCCGTTGTTTTCGACCACGAAGATCGCCGGCAGATTCCAAACCGCCGCGAGATTCAGGCTTTCGAGGAACATTCCTTGATTAGAGGCACCGTCTCCGACGAAGCAGATGCCCACTCCCTTATGGCCGAGTTTTTGTGCAGCGAGCGCCGCCCCGCAGGCAAGTGGCGCGCCGGCGCCCAGGATTCCGTTGGCGCCCATCATGCCCTTCGACAGATCGGCGATATGCATGGAGCCGCCCTTGCCTCGGCACGATCCCGTAACCTTGCCATAGATTTCCGCCATCATCTCCTTGACGTCGACACCCTTTGCAATGCAGTGGCCGTGGCCACGATGTGTCGAGGCGATGCGATCATTGTCGTTGAGATGCATCATGATGCCGGCGGCCGTTGCCTCTTCACCGGCATAGAGATGGACAAAGCCGGGGATGTCGCCGCGAGCGAAGTCCACATGCAGCCTCTCTTCGAACTCGCGGATGGTCCGCATGATCCTATAGGCTTCGAGCAGTTTGTCCTTGCTCAGCGGAAATGCGTTCTCGCTCATTGACATCCTCCCTGCTGACGATTTTCTTGTTTGCCGACCGGTTCGACGAAGCTTCCCTGCGCAGCCGCATGTGCCATGCACGCGGCGATATCGATCGTACGGAAAGCCGCATTACGCAGCGTCACGGAGATGCTGTCCACCTCGGAAAAGGTAACCTCGCGCTCACCGTCCAGCGCTATGGACCCGGCTGAGACTGTCAGCGGCATTGGCTTGTCGAGATCGATTGTCTCGATCCGCTCGACGCCGACCGGCTCGATCAAGCCTGGTGCGATCGGCGCCATGAGCAGGGTTGGCGCGCTATCCCGCCGGGCGAAAATCACTCTACGACCATAGGGCGAGGATCGTTTCACCGGCGCCAGAAAGCCGACGATGGAGGACATGCCGATACCGCCGGGTTCAGCAAAGGTAACGAAAAGCTCTCGGAAACCCTCGGTCTTCCAGATCGCCCGCGACCCGACAAATCGCTCCTCGACAATGGCGACGTCGACAAGCGCTATCTCGCGTCGACCGTTGATCACCACCTCGAGCCGCTTGTTGGCAACAAAGGCAGCCGACGCCGGTACTACGCCAGTGACGGCAAGCCCGACACCCAAGCCCGTGACCGTGGGCTCGCGGGTATCGGGGAAGGCATTGTTGGTGCCCGATGAAACGCCGGCGATCGGAATGTCCCCGCACTCGGACACCACCACGCGATGGGTGCCGTCGCCGCCCAGGACGATGATCGCCGCAACCTCCAGCTTGCGCATCATGCGCGCCGCGATGGCGCTATCGGCTGCCTGTCCCGTGACCTTCATGTCGAGGAAACTGAGATCGGGAAACCGTGCCTCACCAGTGTTCTTCGCCCGCATCATGGCCCGTGCGAGATGCGTTCGGATGCCGGCATTCTCCGGCATCATCACGACCTGTCTAATCCCGACTGCGGCGAGACCGGCGAGAATTCGCAGCACGATGTTCGCGCGGTCGGTGACCTGAAGACTGCCGGCATGGGCAATGACCCGGCGGATGTCGCGCGCAGAGACCGGATTTGCAATAACACCCACGACAGGACCGGCCACCGCTCACTCCTGCACCATCACTGCCGGTTGTGGAACGAGGCGCATGCCAGTTGTGCGAGGCAGCGCGTCGAAATGGCGGCCACGCCAGCGCCGGCAGCGAGCCCACAGCTTGCATCAGGCGCTTCGGCTTCGCAAGTCGATGAAGCGGCTTCTTCAAAGCGGGTGCTCGTTGTTGGACCCGGCATCCAATCGCTCCTTGCCACACCCCGACACGCGGTCCATCGAACAGAAACACGTGATTTGAAGAGGCGCCGATCCTCCCTAAATTGAGGGGCGCCGGGTGAATGACAGTTGGGTGAGCGATGGAGCGCAGGCTTGCCGCCATATTGGCCGGCGATGTCGTGGGATACAGCCGAATGATGGCGGAGGATGAGACCGCCACCTATCAGAACCTGCGCCAAGCTTTTGATGGAATCGTCGCCCCTCAGGTCGATCGTCATCTCGGTCGCATTTTCAAGACGACTGGAGACGGCTTCCTCGCATCTTTCGCCAGTGCCAATGAGGCATTGAGCGCTGCGGTCGAGATCCAGCGGAATCTCGAGAAGCACCCGCTCAAGCTGCGTATCGGCCTCAATCTCGGTGATGTGATCGAGGAGGATGGCGATGTGTTCGGCGATGGCGTGAACGTCGCCGCGCGCCTCCAGGCCATGGCCGAGCCTGGAGGTATATGCGCAAGCGCCGCGATCATCCGCAGCGCCGACGGAACGCTGGGTTCAAGGTTCAAGCGCATTGGCAGGCGGTGGCTCAAGAATATCCCCGAACCGGTCGAGTTGTTTGCCATTCGTTCCCCCCAGCCGGCCTTTCAGTCGCGCAGCTTCTCCTTGCCGCACGGGAAGCTTGCTCTGGGGTTCGGCGCGGTCGCACTCGTGGCGGTCGGGGCCGGCGCCTCGGGCAACGGCTGGTTCACGATGCTCGCAGAGAGTCTGGTCACCAGGCCCAATGCCATAGAGCAAAATCTCGTGCCGCAGGATACCCGCCCCGTCGTGGCGGTGCTGCCGTTCCAGAATATGAGCGGTAATCCCGGGGAGAACTACTTCGCCGACGGCCTGACCGAGGACATCATTGCTGATCTCGCGCGCAATCGCGACCTGCTGGTCATAGCGCGCAATTCGACATTTGCATTCAAGGACAGGGCAACCGATATCCGCACCATTGGAAGCGAACTTGGCGCAGGATACGTCGTCGAAGGAAGTGCCCGCCGATCGGGCAACCAGTTGCGGGTCGTCGCACAGCTAATCGATTCGCGATCGGGGACCCATCTCTGGTCGCGAAGTTACGATCGACTGGTCGAGGATGTCTTCGACGTGCAGTCAGATTTGACGAGCCGAATCGTCGCGTCGCTCCTGTCTTACGTCAGGCAATCGGAATCCGCCGCGGCAGTGTCGCGACCGACCGCCAATCCGCGCGCCTATGATCTCGTGCTCCAGGCCCGCAGCCGTTTCCCGCACGGGTCGAAGGACCGACAGGGGCTGCTCGACGCCCGTGCCATGTATCAGCGCGCAATCGACCTCGACCCGAGCTATGCCGCCGCGCATGCTCTCTTCGCCCTGACCCATATCGTTGACTCCACCGAGAAGATCACTGGTGCGTTCAAGCCGGCTGACCTCGATCTCGGGCTCGCCGAGGCGCGTGAGGCGGTGCGCCTTCAACCTGACCTCGCGCTTGGATATCAGGTCCTGAGCTACGGTCTTGCGGTGCATGGTGACTACGATGCCAGCCTTAAGGCAGGGGAACGTGCCGTCGAGCTCACGCCCAGCGATCCTGACAGCTTGGTAGCGCTGGCGAAAGCCCAGGTTCGCTTCGGATCCTATCAGCCGGCCCTTGCCAACGCTGAACGTGCCCGCCGACTGCATCCCATGACACCGGCCTATTACTACTATGTTCATGGTCAGGCGCTCTACGCCACCGATCGAATCGCCGAGGCCGAGAGAGTTCTGACGGAGTGTTTGTTGATCGCACCAAAGGAAGCGAACTGCCTGAAGCTTCGGGCTGCAGCGCTGGTACGACTCGGCCGCGCTGACGAGGCGCGGAGCGCAATGGCGGAGCTGGTCGAGGTGGAGCCGCGCTTTTCGCTTGCTGGCGAGCGCCATTATCGCAGATTTGGGGCATCGCCGCTGATGGAGCGCTATTTGCGAGATTTGGCCGCCGCCGGCGCTCCTGCCGCCGCCGCTTGAACTTCGAGGACATCACCGCCCAAAGTGCAGGCCGGTTCCTTCGATCAATTGGCGCTGCTTGCCAATCTCCACAGCCGATGCAATGCAATCAGTTCTAACGCAATAGTTTCATTGCACCCATGCAATGGAGATCACATGGCGGCGGATGGGTCCTCGCCTATTTCTGCTTCCAAATTGGGGCGCTGTTGCCCTGGAAGGACAAGACAAATGCGCCAGAACGGCATTCATCACGTGACCGCCATCGCCGGACAGGCTCGCCGCAACCTGGATTTCTATAGGCGTGTGCTCGGCCTGCGTCTGGTCAAGAAGACCGTGAATTTCGACGATCCGGGAACCTACCACTTCTATTACGGCGATGAGTCGGGTCAGCCCGGCACGATCCTGACCTTCTTCCCCTGGGAGCATGCCACCTCGGGCCGACTGGGCGTGGGCGAGACCCAGGAGACCATCTTTCGGGTCCCGGAAGCCTCGATCGGCTACTGGACTCATCGCTTCATCGAGCAGGGGCTGCCCCACGACGCGCCTGAGAAGCGGTTCGGCGAGACGACAGTCGCGTTCAAGGATCCGGACGGCCTGCGGCTTTCGCTCGTCGCCATTCCGGACAGCGAGCGCGAGAGCGCATGGAACGACGGCACAATCCCGGCGGAGTATGCGATCCGCGGCTTTCACAGCGCCAGTCTGCTGGTTGCGGACGCCGCGCCCACAGCGGCGATCCTGACCGACGTCCTCGGCTTCACCGAGACCGGACGGGAAGGATCGGTGGTCCGTTACACAACTGGCGACACGGCCCTTGGCGGCATCATTGATCTGCGTGAATCGGGCAATTTCCTCCGTGGCAGGCAGGGCGCCGGTAGTGTCCACCACATCGCCTTCCGCGCCGCCAA
>Ga0075431_100002911_pt1 | contig 16568 bp, 6 predicted proteins | sample RhiMetdeltSRZDD5_FD_75297 | JGI IMG/M metagenome (GOLD analysis project Ga0075431, IMG submission 75297) | Populus rhizosphere microbial communities from Tennessee, USA - Rhizosphere MetaG P. deltoides SRZDD5 | ecosystem: Host-associated > Plants > Roots > Rhizosphere > Soil | place: USA... | reverse complement strand
GCCGCGCGCGAAACGGCGCTCCGCTTCGAGCGTCAAGGAGTTGTACTGGTGGCCCGCGCCGTTGGTCGTGTAGGTGATGGCCGGATAGCGCGGGAATGGCCGCGGCTTGTCGACATAGGGTCGATTGTCCGGTAACGGCTGGTTGATGTTGTAGCCCCACTCGCCCTGCCGGGTGTTGGTGCCGATGTAGGAGACGCGAAATCCCGTATCCCAGCGCTGGTGCTCGATGGTGAAGTTGTACTGCATGGAATAGGGATCGCGTAGGTCTTTGCGGACGGCGCTGGGCAGCGTGATCGTCGTTGGGCCGGCTACGGCGGTTGGAAACACGACCGGCAGGAGAATGGTTGGTAGCGGTGTCGTGTTGGTATTGGCGGGCTCGTTGACTACAAACGGCGCGCTGCCAGCAGAGAGGTTGCGGGGAACGATGTCGTAGAAAAAGCCGTAGCCGGCGCGGATTACGGTGGCCGGCCCGAACGGCCGCCAGGCGACGCCAATGCGTGGGGCGAGGTTATTGTAGTCGTTCTTAATCAGGCGATTCGAATCATAGCCCAGCGAAGAGGCCTCCACGATCTCCACGTAGCTCGCAGGCAACAGCGGACTGACCTTCTTCAGCGAGCCATCGGGAACGACGATCTTGCCGGAGCCGATGTCAAACAGCGCGTGCTGGCCATTGCGCTCGGTCCAGGCCGGATGGATTTCGTAGCGCAGTCCCAGGTTGAGGGTGAGGTTCGAACGAATCTTCCACTCGTCGGTCGCGAAGAAATCCCAATTCCAACGCACGCGGTCGACAAAGAGACTGGGCGCCGCGCGTGAAGAAGTCGTGGGAATACCCAGCAGGAAATCCGCATAGGGATGGCCCGTGTACCGGTTGGAGAAAGTCATATTGCCGAATAGCGCCGTGGGCATCTGCCAGTCCTGATAGAGGGTCCGCCCGGGGGTAGTTCCGGCTTTGAAGTTATGCCGCCCATGGAACCAGCTCACATGGTCCTGAAACTGTTGCGCGAAATTCAGAAAACCGGGGTGACGCCACTGGCTTTGGGAAATGCCGGTGATGCCAAGGCCGGAAAACGAGATCTGCGGAGCGCCCTGGACATCCGGAAGATTGGGCGAGAGGCCGGTAAGCCCGAGGTCCTTCACCACCTCCAGGCCTAGCAGGGGCCCGTGGCGGGGATTATCGTTCCAGGCGTGGCCCCAGCGGAATTCATTAAGCAGGTTGTTGCGGATCGTCGCGGTGTAAGAGAGCTGGATCGCGCGGGTATCGCGCGTCTGCCAGCGCTGGCCGATGGTGGGCAGGGCATTATCGAAATCCCTGGAGTGCGAGCGGTTCCAGGTATAGCGGCCGAAGACGAAGTGCTTCTCGGTAAAGCGATGGTCAAGCCGGGTGGTCCAGTACGTATTGGGGTCGAATGCGCGCGGGAGCTGGAGCCGCAGGTTACTGGCGCGAAAGGAATCGGCGTTGGGCTGATTCGGCAGCGGGTAAAACCGGTCTTGAATTTTGCGCGACACGAGATTGATGCGCTCGACCGGAATGCGATTGCCGGCGAAAGGCGCATTGTTGGCAAACGGATCGCGGATTGCGGCCTCGCCGGAAAAATCCCCCGCGCGCCACGAAGGGATAGGAACGGTGGAGTTCTGGTTGGAGAGGATCTGCGAGCCGCGCGTGGTCTCGAAGGAGTAGAAGAAGAAGCTCCTGTTCTTACCGTTGTAAATTTTTGGGAAGTATATGGGAGCGCCCGCGGAAAAACCGGGGTTGTGCCGCACCCCGGCGCCGCGCTGGGCCGCGAAAGGGTTCCGTGCGCGGAACCACGGCGTCGAGTAATAGTCGAAGGCCGACCCGTGGATCCCGTTCGCGCCGCTCTTCGAGATAATGGTCACCTGCCCGATGCCGCCGTATTCGGCGGTGTTGTTGGCCATATCGACGCGCACCTCTTCAAAGGATTCGATCTGCGAGACGAGCGGAGAGATCTGGGTTCCGTCGTACTGGTTGGAGAGCGTGATGCCGTCGATAGAGGCGTCCGACTGGTTGGCGCGCGAACCGGCGAACCGGCGGGTGGACGAATCGTTGCCGGCCTGCACGACTCCGGGAGAGAGTCCGACAAAGTTCCACAGCGACCGCGTGTTCATCGGCAATGAGCTGAGCTGTAGGGCGGATTTGGAGTCGGAGATCCGTGCCGTTTCGGTTTCGATGAGGCCCGAGCTGGCGGTGATCTCGACTTTGACATCAACGGCTCCGACCTCAAGCTCCACGTCGATCCGCCGCACGTCGAGTGAAACCAGTTGAACATTGGAGGCGACGAACTCTTTGAACCCGGGAACCTGCACATGGACGCTGTATACGCCTTCGCGAAGCTGGGCGAGCGTGTACACGCCTGTCGTGTTGGATACCGTGGTGTACCGATAGTTACTTTCCCGATGCACGGCGACTACGCTTGCGTTCGCAATGGCGGCGCCACTGCTATCGGTAATTCCGCCGGTAATCGAGGCGAAGGTGGTCTGGGCTGTGGCTGGAAGAGCCACCGTCAGAAGACAGAAGACAAAACGAGGAACGTGGCGCCGCAGCATCGCTAAACCTCCTCTCTCTCGGCCTTGTCGTGTTAAAAGTTCGGCCAGAAGACAGCATACTCCCAAAAGGGTTTTTCGGACAGCCCACCACGTTGGCGGGATTTCTCATTCTCCGGGAACCCGTTGCCGACATGCGGCAATGGACAGGGTTCGAGATTCGTCCAGCCCGGGCGCCCAAGTTGGATGAACCTGCCGTTTCCACTGGTACGATCCGGTGAACAAAAGGAGTTGTCCCGGTTCGAGCAGGTAGGGATTTATGCCGCAAAAGTTCTAAATGCGTCCTGTGTGGGGAGCCAAGCCATTCCGCTAAACCCCTAATCCTACGGCGTTTGTCTCTCGGCGTTGACAGGCGAGGCGCCCGTGAAGGCCCAGCGTGGGTTCGAACCCTTTTTGCATGGGGCGATCGCGTCCGGTCGGTCGATATCTTCTGGATGCGCCGTCCGCTCGGACCCGATCACGCTTGGCAACCGGAGTCGGCCTCGAAACCATTCTCGTGACCTGTCGTTGCATATCTCCTGGGTTGGGTGTGAGCAAGGTTGCGAGGCTGCGGCCCTAGGCTCCGACACCACCGGGGACCGTGCAAGGTAGACCGGCCGCTTTCCAGGCATCGAACCCGCCGATCAGGTTCGCGATATCGCGGAAGCCGGCACGCCGCAGCATGCTGGTGGCGATTGAACTCCGATAGCCCCCTTTACAGTGCACCACCAAAAGTTTCTCGCGGTCCAGTTCCGCTGTCCGTGATTTCAGTTTTCCGAGCGGGATCGACAGCGATTTCTCGATCGCTCCACTGGTCAGCTCTCCGAGCTCACGTACGTCGAGCACGGCGACCCGGTCCGGCTCACGGCTCCGTAGTTCGACGAAATCCTGAACTGTGATCTGAGGAATAGAGTCAAGACCGTGCCCGCTTTTGACCCAACCGGCCACACCATCCGCCAGGTAGCCGACCACACTTTCCACCCCGACGCGGGCCAAGCGCAGCTGCGACTCGCGTACATGTTCCGGATCTTCCCCGACGATGATCAGTTGTGTGCTCAGCCCCAGAATTCGCGCCGCCCATGAAGCGTACTGTCCGGTGAGGGCGATATGAACCGATCCGGGCACGTGCGCAGCGGCAAACTGCATTGTGGGCCGTGTGTCGACTAGGACCGCGCCCTCGTTCTGCAGCCGGAGGACTTCCAGCGCCGTCAATGCCGCCAGTACGGGCAACTGCGACAGGCGCCCTGCGCCCCTCCGGTTGAGGTCCGCTTCCTGTGCGAAATACTCGGGCGCCGCAGGAAGGTTATCGGTCAGGAGGTGCACGAATTCCTCACTGGTTCGCGCGAGCAAGGCGTAATTCGACTGCCGCTGCTGGCCGATGGTCGAGGAACTTTCCGAACTCATTTGTCGGCCGCAGAGCGAACCCGCGCCATGGGCGGGAAAGATCTGCGTGTCGTCCGGAAGCGTCAGGAGCTTCTCATGAAGGCTCTGGTACAGGATCGCCGCGAGCTGCTGTGGGGTGTGGGTTGCCGAGAGGTCCGGACGGCCTACATCGCCCACGAACAGCGTGTCTCCGGTGAAGACCACGGCGGGCCGATCCGGTTCGCCGCGATCGTTCATCAGAATGCAAACGCTTTCGACTGTATGTCCAGGAGTCTGCAGGAACCGGAGGCAGCATTGTCCGAACTGAATCTCATCTCCGTCCTTGACCGCCACGTGAAGGAACTGCGCTCCGGATCCCACCCCGAGATGGATGTGCGCTCCGGTGCGCTCCGCAAGTTCGCGATGTCCTGAGACGAAATCGGCATGGACGTGAGTCTCGATAATATGTTCGATCTTCCACGCCTTGCGAGCTGCCGCCTCAAGGTAGAGATCCACATCGCGCTGGGGATCGATGACCGCCGCGACGCCCTCCGACCCGATCATGTAAGATGCGTGAGCCATGCAGCCCAGATAGAATCGTTCAACCTGTACCGGTTCCATGCTTTTCTCCTTGATCAGCTTATTGCGGCTGCGGAACGAGCCGCAAGTAAGGCAGAACCGCGTTCCAGCCGGCCGGATATTTCTGCTTTGCCTGTTCGTCGGAGACGGCAGGCACGATGATCACATCGTTACCCGGCTGCCAGTTTACCGGTGTCGCTACCTGGTGTTTCGCAGTGAGTTGCATGGAATCGAGCACACGGAGGACTTCGTCGAAGTTGCGTCCCGTGGTCATCGGATAGATCAGCATCAGTTTGATCCTCTTGTCCGGGCCGATCATGAATACTGTACGAACGGTGGCGTTGGTGGCCGCAGTCCGGCCGGCGCACGTCTCGCCGGCATCGGCCGGAAGCATCCCGTAAAGTTTGGCGACGTTCAGGTCGGAGTCCCCGATCATCGGATAGGTCACCTTGTTGCCCTGGGTTTTCTCGATATCGGCCGCCCACCTGCCGTGATCGTCCACGGGATCGACGCTGAGGCCGATGATCTTGCAGTTGCGCTTTTCAAACTCGGCCCGGAGTCCCGCCATGTAACCCAGTTCGGTTGTGCAGACGGGTGTGAAGTCCTTCGGGTGGGAGAAAAGCACGCACCAGGAATCGCCGAGCCATTCGTGAAAGCGGATCGGCCCCTGGGTGGTTTCAGCCTCGAAATTAGGCGCCATGTCGTTTATTCGCAGCATATGTAAAGCTCCTCTGTAAAATTTTAAGCGGATGCAGCAAGCCTGCGGTACGCTAATATGATCAGTTATACAGCAGCCGCGCCGGCGCATCCATGGACGCGCCATGAGCGTGACATGAGTTTTCGATGAGTGAATCTGCAACTATCCTTCGTTTCGACACATTTGAGCTCGATACCGGCGCCGGTGAGCTCAGAAGAAACGGCGACCGCATTAAGCTGCCGCCGCAGCCATTCCGGGTTCTCGAACTGCTGGTTCGCCGCAGTGGAAAAATCCTGACGCGCGAGGAGATCCGCGAGCACGTCTGGTGTAACGACACGTTCGTGGACTTCGAGCAGGGTCTGAATTTCTGTATCCGGCAAATCCGTGAGGCCGTGGGTGACACTGCCGCGGCGCCTCGTTTCATCGAGACGCTGCCGCGTCGGGGCTACCGTTTTCTTCTTCCCGTGGAAATGTCGGCTCCTGTGCAGCCGAGGATAGTCACCCGCCTGATCGTTTTGCCGTTCCGCATGCTCCGTCCGGATCCCGAGACAGACTTTTTAGCCTTCAGCCTGCCGGATGCGTTGACGACTTCGCTTTCGGGGCTTAAATCGCTGGTTGTCCGGTCGAGCCTGGTTGCGTCACGATTTTCGGGGGGATCGCAGGACCTGAAGACCATTGCAGCCGAGGCCGACGTTGACTTGATCGTGACCGGCGCGCTGCTCTCCGCGGGAGAGGGAATCCGCGTTACCGCGCAATTAACGGAGGCCGCGAGCGGGACGCTGATGTGGTCGCACTCCACTCAGACGTCGATCGGGAATGTGTTTCGCCTGCAAGACGAGCTCACCGAGTGTGTGGTCAACGCGCTCTCGCTGCCGCTCACGGCTCGCGAACAGCGGATCCTCAGGCAGGATGTCCCTTCCGACGCGAAGGCGTACGAGTACCATTTGCGCGGCAATCAGTTTAGCCAGGATCCGAAACAGTGGGCCGCCGCGCGCGATCTGTACGTGCGATGTCTGCAAGCCGATCCGTGCTTTGCGCCGGCGTGGGCGCGCCTTGGGCGAATTCACCATGTGATGGCGAAGTACCTCACTACGGGAGCCAGAGAGGGGCTCGAGCGAGCGGAAGCGGCGTTCCGGCAAGCCCTCGACCTGAATCCCGATCACGCTATCGCGCACAAGTGTTACGCACAGTTGGAAGTGGATCTGGGGCGTGCGGGCGACGCCATGAAGCGCCTCGTCACGCGGGCGCAAGAAGCTGCGGATCCGGAGGTATTTGCCGGACTGATCAGCCCGTTGCGCTACAGCGGCTTGTTGGAGGCGTCGGTGGCGGCTCACGCGCGCGCCGTCGCGCTGGAGCCAAAGATCCGCACGAGCGTCCCGCATACCTGGTTCCTGCAGGGAGACTATGCGCGGGTCGCCTCGATGAGGATTGAGGACAATCCCTACATCGTGGCGCTGTCGCTGGCGGAGGTGGGACGAAAGGGTGAACCGCTGCCGGTGTTGCGGGCGCTGGAGGAGAAGATAAAGACGCGAATGCGCGATTTCATCATGGCCGCCCGGACGATGATCGAAGGGGATGAGGCTGAGAGCATCGCCGCAGTCGGGCGCGTCGTCGCTTCCGAATTCAGCGACCCTGAAGGGCTCTTTTATCTGACGCGGCATCTCGCACGCTTGAACCAGGTCGATGCCGCGCTTGAACTTTTTGAGCGCGTGGTCGGCGGCGGGTTCGTTTGTTATCCCGCCATGTTGAGTGATCCGTGGCTTGAGCCCGTTCGGAAGACGCCGCAGTTCGCGAGGCTGCTTGCGCGGGTGGAGCAGCAGCATCAGTTGGCGGGGGGAGAGTTCGCCCGGCTCGACGGGGATCGGATATTGGGGATTGGGACTCGGGCAGGCAGGGAGTAACCGGAAATTGCCGATCGCTCGGGTATCCCGCAAGTCGACGTAGCAAGGTCGGATTCCTCCAAATGCTCTTGTCAGCAAAGGAGTTGTGTCGGTTCGAGCCGAGGGGATTTCCCGCCCTTTGAACGCGACTTGGCAGTGCCACCGATCAGGCTTGGTCCCTGCACTCCGGATGCGCCGTTGGGATGCTAGTATGATTAACGACAACTTGTAAGAACCGGGACGGACCGCAATGGCGAAGGTTGTTTTCGTATCGATCTGCGACCGCAACGCGCATGGACTGCGGATGATGTCGTCTAGCCTGAAGCGCTATGGCCATGAGTGCCATATCGTGTTTTTGAAACGGTATGGGCGCAGTCCCTCGGTCGAAGCCGAACCCGACGACTACCCGTGGATAGGCATCGACGCACGCGGGCGCGAGTTTCGTTACGCACATGGCTCGCCCATCACCAACCGGGAACTCGACCTGCTCCGCGGTCTGCTCGAACGGATTCGCCCTGACGTGATCGGGATGAGTGTCACCACACCGTTACGCAAACGGAATGCGCGGGTGTCGCGGTTCATCAAGAGCTTTACCCGGGCGCCCGTGATCTGGGGCGGCTATGATCCGACGGTAAACACAGGCGATTGTTTGCAGGATTGCGATTACGCGTGTGTTGGCGAGGGCGACGTCACCATGATCGAGATTGCCCGCCGCCTGGATGCCGGGGAAAGCTTGGATAGCGTATCCAATCTCAGCTACCGGCGCGGTGGCTCCGTGGTAACAATCGCGCGTGCGCCGCTGGTACACGACCTCGACTCGCTGCCTTGGCGTGACAACACTCCCGAGCATAAGTATTTCATCGAAGACGACCGCCTGTTCGAGGGCTACCGGCTCTTGACGGATCGCCCCGAGGGAATTTACCAGACCATTACATCCCGAGGTTGCCCGTACAGCTGCACCTATTGCTGCGAGGCGTCGTTGAAGGACATCTATACCGGCGAGAAGTTTCTGCGCCGTAGATCCGCGCTCGACTCCGTCGCCGAACTGGCCGACGCCAAAAAAAACTATGGGGCTAGCGAAATCATGTTCGAGGACGAGATCTTCGGGATGGACTACAAGTGGCTTCAGCAGTTCACTCCGCTGTACCGCGAACAGGTAGGTCTGCCCTTCAGCGCTTACCTCTACCCTACGCGAAACGTCGACAAGCTCTTGCCGATGCTCAAAGAGGCTGGATTGACCTCTTGCTGTGTTTCTTTGCAGACGGGTAGCGAGCGCATCCACAAGCGGGTGTTCGACCGACCCTACGATCGGGAGCTTTTTCTGAAGACGATCCGGCTGTGCAGGTCGCTGGGAGTAGGATTCTACACCGACGTCATCACCTTCAATCCTTATGAAGATGAAGGTGACCTGCAAAAAACACTTGCCGTCTTGCTCGATATGAAGGGTCCGTATGGCTTGTGCATCAACAAGCTGTTTGTGCTGCCGGGCACGCGACTCGCCGAACAAATGCGCAGCGACGGCAAACCGCTTGACGAGGCTGTTTCCCGGGACGACATGTTCAGGTACTATTGCCGCCTTTTTTCAATCGCCTCCCTGTCGCCATTCTCTAGCTGGGTGGTGCGGTTGGTGAAGCACTTTGATATTTTCCGGCGCAATCCGGCGCTGATCAACATGATGGCGTTGGAGGTCGGCCTCCGCGTCGTCAACGGGCTTCACCGGCGTGCCCTCCGGCTGCGAAGCTTTTGGCGGCCCCCTACGGCAGTCCCGTCGTCGTCCGCGACGCCGGTGGCAAGAGACGTCCAGGAGAAGGCGGCGGAGCAAGACCTCTTTCAGATTCAGTGAACCTCGCCGTACGTTCTGTTCGCTACATCGTCCAATTCACACGAACGACTTTTTCGCCACACCCCTGTTTCGGATCACAAACCAAGTTGTTTCACTATACATAACGCCAGACGTGAAACGTGCCGGTTGGGCTTTGGACTTCACTGAGCTAAGTAACTGCTATACATAAGAACCCGCCGGCCGCCCTCTGGTCGGAGTTTGGCTCTGCAAAACGCCGGCTATAGCGCTGAATCTGGTGGTTCCGACACCGGGAGTTGCATATCATCACCCGAGAGTCCTCAAGAGTTGCAAAGGGGGTCCGTGTATGACTCGTAGTGTGCTGAAACCAAGCTTCGCCCTGATTGCCGCAATGACGATTCTCTACGGCGGCGCGGCGCAGGCGCAGGAGTCTCGCGCCACGCTTACCGGAACGGTAGCCGATCCGCAGGGAGCGGTGGTCCCCGGGGCCGCTGTCGCTGCCCGGAACCTGGCCACCAACGCAGAATCCAAAACCACCACCAATCAGGCAGGTCTGTATGTGATCCCGTTCCTCAGTACGGGGAACTATACGGTCACCGTGACGGCTGCCGGCTTTAAGACCGCTATCAGGGAGCGCGCCGAGCTTGGGCTCGGCGAAAGGCAGCAACTCGATTTCGCGCTCGAGGTAGGCGCGCTCGCCGAGCAGGTCATGGTGATGGCGGAGGCAGAACTACTCAACACCGCCAACGCCGTCCGCGGAACCACTATCGACGCCAGGAAGGTAGCGGACTTGCCGCTGCTCGGAAAGAACCCCTACACGTTTGCGTATCACGCCACCGGTGTCTTGCACATCAACCCTCAAGGCAGCATCACCGACCGTCCTTATGACAACGGAGGAATGGATTACCTGTCGATCGCCGGCGGGCGTCCATTCACCAACGAGTTTCTGCTCGACGGAGCTCCGAACACCAACACCGAGCGAGGCAATCCGGGCAGCCTGGCGTTCGTTCCCCCGCCGGAGGCGACCGAGGAAGTCGGGGTCATTGTCAACAACTATGATGCGCAGTATGGGCGCACCGGCGGTGGTGTGGTCAGCGCTACGCTCAAGAGCGGAACTAACCGGCTGCACGGGACGGTCTACGAATACCACAGGAACCGTGCGCTGAATGCGAATACCCACAACAACAATCGGCAGGGCCTGCCGAAGGGCGCCTTCATCTGGAACCAGCCGGGCGTTACGGTGAACGGGCCGGTCTACATCCCGAAAGTCTACGACGGCCGCAACAAGACATTCTTCCTGTTTTCCTGGGAAGCGATCAAGCAGAACATACCCAACAATCCGCTCGAGACCGTACCGACTGACGCCAACCGGGCTGGCGACTTCTCCGCGTTACACCAAACCAACGGCGCCCCCATTACCATTTACGATCCACTGACGACGGGGCAAGGCGGAGGCGCCAACCTGCGCCTGCCATTCGCGCAAAACCGAATCCCGGTCGCCCGTTTCGACCCCGTCGCCGTGAAAGTGATGGACTTTATCCCCCGCCCGAACACACCGGAGAATGCGCAAGGATTCCAGAACCACACACCTCGCTCCGGACTAGTCACGACGGAACGCTACAACGCCTACACCACGAAGATCGACCAGGTTGTCACCGACAGCATCAGGCTTAGTGGTAGCTACGTCAGGAATCGGCGCTGGCAAACTGGCGCCAGCCTCGGGTGGCCCCTCCCCGTGCGAGGTCCGAACAACTTTCAACGCTTCAACCAGGGCTCGAACCTGCAGTTGACTTCCACGCTTTCACCCACCACGGTGGTTACCACACGTTTCGGCTTCACCCAGCACGATTTCGCCAATTTCATGTACCAGGGAGGATTCGATCCTACGCCGCTCGGCTTTCCTTCCAGTTTTGTCAGCCAGGCTCAAGGAAAGTTTTTTCCTCAGTTCACCTTTACTAATTACACTGGGTTCGGCCAAGGGGGCAACAATCACGACACCAGCACGAACTGGTATCTGACGACGTCCGTGAACAAGGTGCTGAACGGGCATTCGCTCAAGTTCGGCGGCGAGTTCCGGGCGCTGCTGGACAATATCCCGAATTACTCATTTGCGACGTTCAACTTCACGAACGCTTTTACACAGCGCGACTATGCGGTCGCTGACGCGGCCTCCGGCAATGCGTTTGCCGCATTTCTGCTGGGTTATGCCAACTCGGGCTCCAGCAACTTCAACGCGACCCCGGCCTGGGGAAACCACTACTATGGGCTGTTTGTTCAAGACGATTGGCGGATCACGCGCGCGCTAACCATCAACCTCGGATTTCGCTGGGACTACGACTCACCTTACACCGAGCGTTACAACCGGATGAACGCGGGATTCGATCTCAACAGTGCAAGCCCACTGCAGGTACCCGGACTTCAGCTCAAAGGTGGCCTCCTGTTCGCAACAGAGGACAATCGCCTGGCCAACAAACGCGACCTCAACAACTTTAACCCGCGGGTCGGCGTGGCGTGGAAATTTCTCAACAAGACCGTGCTGCGCGGCGGTTACGGGCTCTCGTATTTGCCGACGTTCGCGCCCGGGCAAACGCAGGGTTTCGGCGCCTCCACCGACATGGTGACATCTATCGACGCCAACCGCACACCCGCCAACCGGCTGTCCAATCCGTTCCCGGAAGGGCTGATCCGGCCGACCGGGAGTTCCTTGGGATTGGCCACCTTCGCCGGGCAAAACATCACCTATGTGGACCAGAACCGAGTGATCCCTTATATCCAGCAGTACTCGGCCGGCTTTCAGCATGAGTTGCCGGGGCAAGTCCTTTTGGACGTCTCCTACGTGGGAAGCCAGACGAGCAAGCTGGGAACCACTAAGAACCTCAACGACGTGAGCGCGGAGCAACTTGCGCAGGGGACTGCCTTTCTCAACGCGAGTGTGCCCAATCCCTTTGCCGGCCGGCTTCCGGGCACTGCATTAAACGCGGCCACCACCACGCGCCGCCAGCTTCTGAGGCCGTACCCGCAGTTCGCAAGCCCGCTAAACCGCACGCAGTTTTCCGCCGGTAAGGCTTGGTATAACGCGCTCCAGTTCCAGGTGGTGAAGCGGCTGTCGCACGGTCTGCACGCGCAGTTCACTTATACCTGGTCCACCACGATGGAAGCGGCGACTTATCTGAATCCTCAATTCCGCGACGATCAGCTCGAGCGGGTGCGCACCCAGGAGGATCTGCCGCACCGGGCATCCATCCTGGGAGGCTACGACATTCCGTTCTTCAAGAGCTCGAAAGGAATTACGAAAGCGATTCTTGGCGGATGGCAGATCAATGCGATTGCGGTCTTCCAATCGGGCCGCCAGCTAGGCGGGGTCGGCGACGCGTATCCGACCGGGGTCGATCCGTTAATCAATCCCTCAGGAGCGCCGGACACGTATTACTTCAACTCCTGCACGCAGAACACGCAGGGTGCGCGACAGAACTGCACCTCCACGTCCCAACCGGTGGCGTGGATACAGCGCCCCGCCGATACGCTGCGAGTGGTAGGCTCACGGTGGTCGCAGATCCGCGAAGTGCGTCCCGCGTTTTGGGATTCGTCGGTGTTCAAGGCGTTCTATCCCAGGGAGTCGATAAAAGTCGAATTCCGGCTGGAGATGTTCAACACGTTCAACACTCCCTGGTTCGGCCAGGCGCAGACCGGCCTGACCAATGCGCGATTCGGACTCCAGGGCAATACGCAAACCAACGACCCGCGCAACATCCAGGTCGCGCTGAAGGTGAGCTTCTAATATGGAGGGTTCATGAGTCGCCAGACCATCGCGGCACTCCTCGTTCTTTCGGGCTTTTCGACGCTCTTGTTCGGCCAGGAGTCCCGCGGGAGCATTTCAGGCGCTGTAACCGATCCACAGGGAGCGGTGATCGCCGGCGCGCAAGTGACGGTCAGCAACGTCGAGACGAAAGTCGACAATCGAACACAAACCAACGGGGACGGATATTTCGAGACCAACCTGTTGAACCCCGGGATGTACTCGGTGACCGCTACGGCGCCAGGCTTCAAAAAATCCGTGCGCGCGGGCATCGAGCTTAATGTGGCGGGACGTCTGAACATTCCGATCCAGCTCGAAGTCGGCGATGCTACGCAGAGCGTGCAAGTGACGGGGGAAGCGCCGCTGCTCGACATGCTCAGCGCTTCGGGGGGCCGCGTGGTGGACACCCGAGAACTTCGCGACCTGCCTTTCCCTTCCTACAACCCGCTGCTGCTGCAATCCGTGAGCGCGGGCATGCAGTATACCGGCAGCCCGGGATACAACCGCTGGTTCGATCACGCGGGAACGTCATCGTACAATGCGATGGGGAATATCGGCTCGAACGAGTACATGCTCGATGGAGCGCCGATCACAGGCACTGGCGGGCGCGTCGGCTTCGTGCCGACTTCCGAGGCCGTGGGCGAGTTCCGGCTCGAAACCATGCCGCTCGATGCATCCTACGCCTACACCGGTGGAGCGGTTGTCAACATGTCGACTCGAAGCGGGACCAACACCCTCCACGGCAATCTTTACGCGCAGCATTACCAGACTCGCTGGAACGCCCTGCCTCACTTCACGCGGCTGCAATTGCAGGCCGATGAGGCCGCCGGTCGCAGAAACCCCAGCGACCCGAAAACGCCGGCTGGTCGCTACAACCAGTTCGGCGGCAGTATCGGCGGCCCGGTGCGCATCCCGAAAGTCTTCGATGGGCGCAACAAGCTCTTCTTCTTCTTGACCATCAGCGACCTGCAGAGCAGCCGCGTGGAGCCCGCCAACTTCACCGTTCCGCAAATGGCCTGGCGCGCGACTGGCGATTTTTCGGGAATCCAGGCGGTCGATGCGGTCCGCTACACCATTTACGATCCGCGTTCGGCGCGCCTGGAGAATGGCCGCGTGGTGCGCACTCCGTTTCCCGGCAACAAGGGGATCCCGATACTGAATCCGGCCTATCAGTGGTGGCTGCCACTGTATCCAACGCCCAATAACGTGCCGGGCATCGTGACGCCGGAAGGCATCAATAACTGGTACGCTTCGGACCGTCCTTTTATAGACAAAGGCGCCAATGTCACCAACCGGTTCGACTACAACATCAGCGACCGTCACAAGGTGAACGCAAAGTGGTTCTGGAACGACCGCCATTCCGACGAATACGATTGGGCCACCAGCACCCCGCGGCGAGGCCTCATCAATCAGACGTTGATCCGATACACCAAGGGCTTCAGTGCGGATTACGTCTACAGCATGAGCGCCCGTCATCTGCTCAACCTCGGTTTCAATTTCGCGCGCTACAACGAAGGAGCGGATCCGGGTACCAAGCGCACTCAAGTCGACACCAAGCCGAGCGATCTGGGCCTGCCCACCTACCTCGACCAGAAGGCCGGAGCGTACGTGCAGGCGCCGGATTTCAGTATCGCCGGCATCGCCAGCTATCCGGGCGCGCGCGGCGGCGCATCCTATCCCAAGCCCGATAATTTCTCGACCAACGCCGAGATCAAAATGGGGATGACGTCGCTCATCGGCCGGCACTCGCTGAAGTACGGCTGGAGCGAGCGCCGTTACTGGTACGCTCTGAGCGGCGCCGGCGCCACCACCGGGTCCTACACGTTTAACAACTCCTACGTGCGCGCGCAGGACAACACCACCACGGCGTCCGACCATGGCCTGGCGTGGGCCGCCTTCATGATGGGTCTGCCGAGCGGCATCACCATCCCGACCAACGATAGTTCGTTCTTCTCCACGCGCTATCGCGCGTTTTACCTGCAGGACGACATCCGCATCACCACCCGCCTGAGGATCAACCTGGGTCTGCGCTACGAGCGCGAAACGGGAATTAATGAGCGATTCAATCGCGGGCTGAACGGAGGATTCGATTTCAACTATCGCCCGGCGTTCGCAGCAGCCGCCGAAGCGGCCTACGCGGCCAATCCTCTACCCGAGCTTCCCGCCAGCCAGTTCAAAGTGCAGGGTGGAACGTACTATTTGGGCGCGCAAGGCCAGCCGAACACCTTTACCGACGGCACGCACAACCTTCTCCCGAACTTCGGCGTCGTCTACCAGCTGACCAGCAAGACGGTGATTCGGGGCGGATACGGATGGGCCTATGATACGCGCCGCGCCACCAGCGCCGGGCGTCCCGGCCAGAATGGTTACAGCACCGCGACCAATACGCTGGTAACCACCGACAACGGGCTGACATTCTGCTGCGGCGGAGGCAATCTGTCCACAGGCGTGGTGCTGAAGGATCCCTTCCCGCTGCGCGCGGACGGCACAAGGTTTGAAACGCCGCTGGGAAACTCTCTGGGGCCCAACATCCTGCAAGGCGCCAACTTCGGCATCACACCGCGCGGAATCAACCGCGACTGGCAGCAGCGATGGCGTTTCAGCGTGCAGCGCGAGATCACCAGCAACATGGTGCTAGAAGTCGCCTACACCGGCTCGACGGCGCGCACACCGGGATCGTTTAATCTCAGCCACCTGCCGGAGCAGTTTTGGTCCAAGAGCAACACTCGCGACAACACCCAGCTCGCCTTTCTTCAGGCAACTTTCCCCAACCCGCTTCATGTCAGCAAATTGACGGGACTGCAATCGTCCGACCCGGCGTTATACAGGTTCCTGACCACGCTCGGCGCGCGTTTCAACGGCGCCACCTTGCAGCGGCAGCAACTGCTGCGCGCCTTTCCGAACTTCACAGGCTTAAGCGGTATTCCAGTTGGGGCGGACTCTAGCGATTACGACAACCGCCTCAAATATCACGATCTCCAAATTCAGCTCGAAAAGCGATATTCGAAAGGCCTGCGCACGGTGTTTGCGTACACACGCGCCTATGGCCGGTCAAGCTTTCGGGCCAACGAGTTCGACCGTGAGTATTCGTGGCAGGAGAACACCAACACCAGGCCGCACCGTATTGCCTGGACGGCGATTTACGATCTCCCGTTCGGCAAGCGGCGACAATGGATCAATACGTCGCTGCTGCGCCACATCGTCGGCGGCTGGCAGACGGGCTTCATCTATCAGTTCCAAAGCGGCACGCCTCTCGGTTTCGACAACCGGTTCTTCTACGGCGATATCAACCGCATCGGCGACCTGCTGAAGCACGAGGACGCGCATTCGAAGGACATCCACACTTGGTTCGATCCGAACATCGCTTGGCGAACCGGCGCGGCGGCGATTCCCGCGGGCTTCTCCGGCTTTGAAGGAAGAACCGCTTTTCAGCCGACTCCGTACACGGTTCGGGTATTCCCAAATCAGATCAGCGCAGTGCGGACCGACGGCTTGTTCACGCTCGACATGAAGGTGAAGCGGGAGTTCGCTGTGACGGAGCGAGCCAGGCTGAGCTTCTCGATAGACCTATTGAACGTGACGAACCACACCAACTTCGGAGGTCCGAATACGGACCCGACCAGCACGAATTTCGGCCGCGTAAATGGACAGAATGGGGCCGGCCGGCTGATCCAGGTCAATGGCAGAATTGATTTCTAGTGGGGCAGGTCGATGACCAAAAAGCGCTAACGTAACGTGGCGCACGCACGAGTACGTGCGCCACGTTAGGTTAACGATGATGAGTCGATGGCCTGTCGAGTGCAGGGGCCAGCAAATCTAATGCGTCGGATAGCGATCTTCATAACTCTCCTTGCAGCTTCTTCCAGCGCAGCGCCCGCCCCGGAAAAGCTCGATCGCGGCGTGGTGGCCGTGCGC
>Ga0075431_100002910_pt1 | contig 16568 bp, 19 predicted proteins | sample RhiMetdeltSRZDD5_FD_75297 | JGI IMG/M metagenome (GOLD analysis project Ga0075431, IMG submission 75297) | Populus rhizosphere microbial communities from Tennessee, USA - Rhizosphere MetaG P. deltoides SRZDD5 | ecosystem: Host-associated > Plants > Roots > Rhizosphere > Soil | place: USA... | reverse complement strand
CCAGATCGGCCGCCGAGATCTCACCGGCTCCCTCGAGCACCGCCATGGCCAGCGCGCGGCGAGCCTCGTCCTCGGCCGGCAGCCGCCGAAGCGAGCGCTTCCAGCGGCGGGCGAAGACGTCCTGCCGGATCGCCCGCCAGCCCTGGCTCTGCTCGACTGCACCGGCGTTCGTGAGCACGAAGCCTCGCTGAAGCCGCACCACGGCCCGATCGACGGCCTTGCGGTCGGTGGTTCCCACCACCCGCCGCATCTCCGGGCCGGTCAACGGCCCGTTCTCGAGCACGGCCTCGGCGACCTCGAGATCGAGCGTCTCGAGCTCCGCACCGCGAAAGTCCTCGGCCCTCCCGGGACGCCCGGTCAGCGCGTAGGCGGCGCCCAGCAACCGCGGTGAGATCAGGAACGCCGCATTACCGAAGTGCCGTCCGGCACAGACGAGCCTCCGCTCGGCGAGCTCGTCCTTCCACCGCCAGAACCGGTCGAACTCCGGCGTGAAGCCGGTCGGCTTCCCAGCCTCATCCCGGATCGCCCAGTCAGCGTCGAAGCCGGCAATCCCCTCCCAGAGCGAGGGTAGGACGAGATCCGCCTTCCCCCAGGCGAGTGCGATGCCCACCCGATCAACGAAGGAAGCAGCCTGCTCGAGCGACCGAACCCGCACCAGGCGAGCCTATTAAGAGAGGCCGGCTTTGCCGGCCTCGCTACCCCTTGTGGACCCCAACGAGGGGGCCCACGGGGGAAACCGGGTTTCCCCCGTGCAACTGAGCGGGCCGCTTTCGCGGCCCGCTAAGTGGGGGCGTCCGGGCCGGTGTTACCGCGCCAGCGAACGTCCTTTCGTGACGAGATTATGCCTCTGTGCGCTTGCGGGCAAGGAGCGCCGTTCCGGGGTCCGTGGAAAAGTCCGCAAAATCCGAGAAGCCGCGCCGCGTGAGCTCTGCACGCAGCCGCTCCGGTCTGACGTAGATCGGGGTCCCAGCGCCGCCCGAGAACGCCACGATCAACGATCCGCCCGGCGCCAACACGCGGTCGAGCTCGTCGAAGAATGGGATCATGTTGCTCAGCCCTACGAGGCCGAACGATCCGTCGTCGTAGGGCAGTCTCGAAGCGTCGGCCGTCTCGAACCGAATCCGTGCGCGCAGGTCCTCCGGAGTGTTCTGCTGCGCCTGCTCGATCATCCGCTCGGCGAGATCGGCGCCGACAACCTCGGCATCCGGGAACCGGCGCGCGATCAGGAACGCGGCGCCGCCCGTGCCGGTGCCGAGGTCGAGCGCCCGCTTCGGCGGCGGCTCGACACGCTCGAGCGCTGCCTCGTACGGCGCGTAAGCGTCCGCGGACGAGCGGAGCTCGTCCCATTGCGGCGCGAGGCGGTCGAAGATGACGCGCATCGGCAAACGGACGAGAGACCAGAGCCGCGGCTGACGGACGACGAGGTCGGTCGTCAGGCGACAGAAACGTTGCGTCAGCGTCGTATCGCTCACGGCACCCGTAGCCGGATTCGAACCTCCTGTCCGGGCGCCGCGCCGAAGAGCTCGGCGGCGTTCCCGCCGCTGATCGCGAGTGCGATGTTGCGATACGAGTCCTCGTAGAGGATCACGTCGCCCTTGCGCGCGTCCCCGAACGTTCGCGCGGCGACCGCGTAGTAGCGATCAAGCGAAAGCTCGACCTCGATCACCGTGCCCGGAAGCACCTCGGCTTTCTGGAGGTGCTCTCGTGTCAGGTTGAGCTGAACGTTGCCGAAGCGGTCGATGTAGAGCACCGTCGCGCGGATCCTGTTCTCACCGACGTCCGGCTCCGGGAGATCCAGCCGCGCCAGCGCGTCGGCGGCGAGCGGCGGCCCGAGCTCTTCCAGCGGAACTCCTGCCGCGAGATGCGCCGCGGCGGGCGCGAACAAATCGCGGCCGTGGAAGGTTCGAGAGACGCTGTCGAGCGCGTACTGGGCGTTAGCGAGCTCGTGCGCGGCTGCAATGCCGCCAAGCCGCTCGGCCGCCGGCACCAGCAGCCCGTTGTCGGGACCGACGAACAGCCGGCCGTCGCCGCTCCGAAGCGCCAGCGGGCGCCGGGCGCTGCCGACACCCGGGTCGACGACCGCGAGGTGCACGCCCATCGGCATGTACGGGGTCGTGTTCGCCAGCACCAGCGCCCCCTGAAGCACGTGCTGCGGCGCGATCCCGTGCGTGACGTCGATGATCTGCACATCGGGCGCGATCGTCTTGATGACGCCGTGACACGTCCCGACGAAGTCGTCCTGGAGCCCGAAGTCGGTCAGGAAGGTGACGAACACGGAGCGCGAGCTTAACGGCGACCGTCTGCCGGCCTCGCGCCACTCGCTGACCTTCAACCGGGATTAGCCGGTCGCAGCGGCAAAGCCGCCACCACCTCTTGGCGGCATCGCGAGCGACGCCTCAACGCGTTGCCTCTCCGACTGCGTGGACAAGTCCCTCGAGGTCGTGCATCCGGGCTTCGGCAGCAATGCGTAGCCCCGCCCGCTCCGCTTCCGCGGTCGTCTCCGGGCCGATCGACACAACGGGAATCGTTCGGCCCAACGCCGCGTAGGCTCGAGCCGCCGAGGCGGACGCGAGCACGACGAGGTCCCCGTTCGGAAACGCGTTCGGGTGCAGCTCATCGGTGCGGTAGAGCGGGACGAAGTCCGCGCCGAGCTCGTCGACAAGAAGGCGCCGTGCACCCTCCGCGCCGGCGAAGAGCACGCGCCCGGCGGGACGCGGCAGCTCGGCGAGCAAACCCTCTTGCGTCGAGACCTTCGGGACGAGGTCCGGGTCGAACGGGAGCGCCGCCGCGGTTGCCGGGCCGATCGCGGCGGTGCGCGCAGGCCTGCCGCGCGTCCGGCGAGCGAGCTCGCGCGCCCCGTTCGCGCTCGTGACGACGACCCAGTCATAGCCCGAAACGTCGATCTCCTCGGGCCCGGCCGGCTCGATCGCGATCAGAGGACACACGGCGACCTCGTGGCCGAGCTCCTCGAGTCGCTCGACGAGCGCACCCGCCTGCTCGCGCGGGCGCGTCACGATGATTCTCACGCGAACGCCACGAGCTCTGCGGCGAGGGCAGCCGGATCGTCGCCGGCGCGCCGCTCGACCCAGCTGCCGTCCTCCGCTGCCACGAGTGCGGTCAGCTTCTCGCCGTCGTGGTGCGCGGCCACGGGCGCGAGACAACCGCCTCCGATGGCGAAGACGCAGGCGCGCTCCGCTTCGACGCGGCGGCGGGTCTCGGCCTCGTCGGCAGCAGCAACGAGCTCCTCCTCGCCGGAGCGGACCTGCAGCGCGAGCGCGCCCTGGCCGGCCTCGGGCAGCAACTCGGCGGGATCGAACCGCAGGCCGATCTCACTCCCGAGCCCGAGCCGGTCGAGACCGGCTGCTGCGAGGACGACTGCGTCGAGCCCGCGCTCGCCGCGCTTGCGCAGCCGTGTGTCGATGTTGCCGCGCAGCGGCTCGATCGACAGCTCGTGTTCCAGAGCGAGCAGCTGCGCCTTGCGCCGGATCGACGCGGTGCCGACCCGCATTCCCGGGCGTAGCTCAGAGGCTCCGCAGAGCGCGTCCCGCGGGTCCTCTCGCGGCAGGTAGGCGCCGACGACCAGGCCCTCAGTGTCCGACGAGGTCATGTCCTTCGCCGAGTGGACGGCGACGTCGATCCGCCCGGCGAGCAGTGCTTCCTCGATCTCCTTGACGAAGACCCCGCGCGAGCCGATCTCGCCGAACGGCTTCGTCCGATCCTTGTCACCCGCGGTGGTGATCGGCACCAGCGCGATCTCGACTCCGTCCCGGCGCAGCTGCTCCGCCGCGAGCTCGGCCTGCGTCAGCGCGAGGCGGCTGCCCCGGCTGCCGATCCTCAGGAGCATCGAGCGGGCCTGATGGAACGTCGCTCGTCGTCGGGGAGCACCGCGGCCCGACGGCACAGACTACGTTTCACCAGGCTCGCTCAATCCGAACAGGTGTCGGACTGCGTCGGCGTAAGCGGCGCCGTCTGCGCCGGCCGCAGCCTCTTTCAGGCGCACGGTCGGATCGTGCAGCAGCTTGTTGACGATCTGAACGGTGACGGCCTCGACGGCGCGCCGCTCCTCCGGCGACAGATCGGCGAGCCGGCGTCCGGCGCGGCCGAGCTCGCGCACGCGGATCTCCTCGGCCCGCGCCCGCAAGGACGCGATCGCTGGAACGACGCCGCGCGAGGCCTGCCAGGCGCGAAACCGCTCGGCCTCCTCGGCGACGATCGCCTCGGCGCGTGCGGCCACACCCTCGGCGCTACCGGTCCCGACCGCCTCGTCCAGGTCGTCGACGTCGTAAAGAAAGGCATAGGGAAGCGTCCCGATCTCAGGGTCCAGGTCGCGCGGGACGGCGAGGTCGATCAGGAGCAGCGGCCGGCGCTCGCGAGTCGCGAGGGCGGCTTCGACATCATCCCGCGAGACGAGGAAGCTACGGGAGTTCGTGGAGGCGACGACGACGTCTGCCTCAGCCAACGCGTTCCTGACCTCAGCGAGCGGGAGCGGCTCCGCCTCCAGCCGGTTCGCCACGCGCGCCCGGCGCTCCTCGCCGCGGTTGGCGACGAAGGCGATCTCGGCGCCGCGTGCGACCAGCCTGGCGGCGGTCGCCTCGCCGATCTCGCCGGCTCCGATCAGCAACACCTGCCGGTCGGTCAGGTCGCCGAGCACGCGCTCCGCCAGCACGGCCGCAGCCGACGCGGCCGACGCGGCCGGATCGCCGACCGGCGCTTGGGCGCGGACCTTCCGGCCCACCCGCAGCGCCTCTCGGAAGAGCCGATCGAGCAGCGGCCCCGGCGTCCCGAGGGCATATGCGGCCCGGACTTGGCCGAGAATCTCCGTCTCACCGCGCACTCGGGAGTCGAGCCCCGCCGCGACCCTGAAGAGGTGGCGCGCCGCCTCGTCGTCGTTGCGGCGATAAAGGGCGCCCTCGGCCTCGCCCAATGCCTGGGTGGCCCGCTCCTCGAGCCCCGGGCCAGAAACGTAGAGCTCGGTGCGGTTGCAGGTCGAGAGACAGACCGCCTCCCCCTCGTCTCCGGCGAGCTCCCGCGCGAGGTCGGCCGCCTCGTCCGGATCGAGCGCGACTCGCTCGCGAACCTCGAGCGTCGCTCCGTGGTGGGAGATGCCGACGAGCGCGAGCTCAGCCAACGGGAACCTCCTCGTGGCGCTCCGCCTCGGTCTCGCGCCGCTCGCGCACGCGCCCGGTCAGCTCGTCGAGCTCGCGCTCCAGCCGCCCGAGCTTGAGCCCGATGATCAGCACGTAGACGAGCACGACGATGAAGACGACACCGTACGCGGCGGCGACGTACTTCTCTGCGGCGGTGATGCCGAGGATCACGCGAGCAGCTCCCGCAGCTCGCGCAGCCGTGAATCGATCCGCTTCCCGGCGAGCTCGATGTGGAAGAGCGTCGCCGCCAGGGTCAACATCGCCGCGAGCGAGACGCAGAACGTCAGAAACATCGAGCCGGACATCTGCGGGCCCTGAAGCGTGAACACGACCGGGTGGATCAACTGGTTCGCGAGTCGGATCGCCAGAAAGCTGATCGGGATCAGGACGACGCCGAAGAGCGCGTACACCGCGCACATGTTCGCGCGCGCCGGCCCGGGCTCGACCGAGTAGCGGAGCATGAAGTAGGCGCCGTAGAAGAGGAAGAGCACGAGGAAGAGCACGAGCTGGCTCTCACTCCAGAGCCACCAGTGGCCCCACGAGATCTTCGCCCAGAGCGAGCCGGTCAGCAGCGTCAGCGAGCCGAAGATCACGCCCTGGTGGATGGCGACGTAGCTTTCGAGGTCGGCGCCGGGCTCGCGCTTCCAGAGGTGGCGCAACGCCTTCCACGCTCCCCAGCCGAAGCACGCGTAGGCCGTCAGCGCGACCGGGACGTGGATGTAGAAGATCCGCTGGGAGAAGCCCTGGTCGGCGTCGGTCGGCACGTAGAAAAAGATCAGCGCGATCGCCGCAGCGACAAGCAGCGCTGAGAGCGCGGCCAAGGCTGCAAGCGGATTCTCCCTCGTTCGAAGCCCCACGGAAACGCCTGCATCTTCGCAGAAGCGAGAGCCTGGCTAGACTCGTTCACGTGCAGCGGCGTGGGAACCCGGTGCGGCTTGTGGTTGCGCTCTCGGTAGCGGCCGCGCTCGCGATCTTCCTCGTCTACAACGCGATCGCGGGCGGCGCGACGCCGTCGCTCAAGCCGAGCCAGCTCGCCGGTCATCGCGGCAAGGTGAGCGTCAGCGGCTATGTGCTCGGGCCGGTCGCCGGCGATCCGCATGCTTCCCACGGCCTCCGCTTCCGGCTCCGCGACATCGACGGGCCTCACAAGAACGTCCAGGTCCCCGTCGTCTTCCACGGGTCCGAGCCGGACCTGTTCCGGGCAGGTCGTCACGTCTACGTCGTCGGCAACTACAACGGCGCGAGCGTCGCCGCGACGTCGATCACGACGAAGTGCCCTTCGAAGTACTCGCCGGCCAAGAGCTAATGCACCAATGCAGGACCTAGGCAGGGCCGCGCTCGCACTGGCGTTCGCGCTCGCTCTGTACGCGGCGATCGGTGGGGGCCTCGGCGCGTACACCCGGCGGCGGCGCCTGGTCGACTCCGCGCGGAACGCGCTCTACGCCGCGTTCGGCGCCACCGCGGTCGCGGCGATCGTCCTCCTGAATGCCTTCCGGACGCGCGACTTCTCCTTCGCCTATGTCGCCGAGCATTCGAGCAAGGCGCTGCCGTTCCCGTACGTCTACACGGCCTTTTGGGGCGGCCAAGCGGGCTCGCTCCTGCTCTGGCTCCTCGTCCTGACCGCCCTGGGCTCGGCCGCGGTCGTGTTCAACCGACGCCTCGTCACCGAGGTGCTGCCGTGGACGGTGCCCGTCCTCGGCGCCGTGGCGAGCTTCTTCGCGGTGCTGCTCGTCTTCGTCGTCAGCCCGTTCACGACGCAGGTCGCGCCGACCGACGGCGCCGGGCTGAACCCGAGCCTGCAGAACCCGTACATGATGATCCACCCGCCGCTTCTCTACCTCGGCTACGTCGGGCTGACGATCCCGTTCGCGTTCGCCTCGGCGGCACTCCTCTCGGGCCGCTTCGACGAGCGCTGGATCGTTGCCACGCGGCGCTGGACGATCCTCGCGTGGACGGCGCTCGGCGTGGGGATCCTGCTCGGCGCGAAGTGGGCCTACGAGGAGGTCGGCTGGGGCGGCTACTACGCGTGGGACCCCGTCGAGAACGCGGCGCTGATGCCGTGGCTCGCCGCGACCGCTTTCCTGCACTCGGTGATGGTGCAGGAGAAGAAGAACATGCTCCGCGTCTGGAACGCCGTGCTCGTCACCGGCGCGTTCTGTCTCTCGATCTTCGGCACTTTCCTGACACGCAGCGGGCTGATCAACTCGATCCACTCGTTCGCCCAGTCGCCGATCGGGGCGTGGTTTCTCGGTTTCATCGGTGTCGCGGCCGCGTTCTCGACCGCGCTGATCATCTGGCGACTCCCCCAACTGCGCGCCCGGACGAGGCTCGAGTCGCTCGCTTCACGGGAAGCGGCCTTCCTCTACAACAACCTGCTGCTCGTCGCCTTCACCCTGACCGTGCTCTGGGGCGTCGCATTCCCCCTCCTCTCGGAAGCGGTGCGCGGCGAGGCGGTGACGGTCGGGCCGCCGTACTACGACTTCTTCCTGAAGGTGTTCGGGCTGCCGCTCCTGCTGCTGATGGGGATCGGCCCGCTGGTTGCCTGGCGCCGAACCTCCCTCCGCGGCCTCGGCCAGAGCGTGCTCTGGCCGTCGATCGCGGCGCTCGTGGTGGGGGTGCTGCTGATCGCGGCCGGCGCGGGCTCGAGTCCGGCCGGGCTGCTCGCCTACACCTTCTCGGCATTCGCCCTGGCGGCGATCGTCCTGGAATTCGCGCGCGGGACACGGGCGAGGAAGGCCCTCGGAGCGGCGAACTGGTGGTCGGCGTTCTCAAGCCTCGTCGCCCGGAACCGCCGTCGCTACGGCGGCTACGTCGTCCACTTTGCGATCGTCCTGCTCGCGATCGGCATCGCCGGCTCGAGCGCCTACGGCGCCACGAAGATCCGGCAGTTCCGGCCGGGCGACACGATGCGGATCCGCGGCTACACGGTCACCTACCTCGACAGCGTCCAGCGACGCGCCGCGAACCACCAGGAGCTCCGCGCCAGGATCGCGGTGACCGAGAACGGGAAGCAGATCGGGACGATCATGGCCGGGAAGAACCGTTACTTCGCCGAGCAGCAGACGTCGAACGAGGTCGCAATCAAGCACGACTGGCTGCGAGCGCAGGACCTGTTCGTGATCGGCGACGAGTTCAAGTTCGGCAAGGGAAACGCGGTTGACTCCGTCTACCTGAAGGTGCTCGTAAAGCCACTGGTCAACCTGATCTGGCTCGCCGGGTTCGTCTTCCTGATCGGCTCAGTGATCACGCTCTGGCCAGACGCTCGGGAGCAGCGTCGACTTGCAGACCGTACGGAACCCGGCGTGGCGCCCGCCACCCCGTGACGTAGCCGGCCTGGAACCGACAACGACGTGCGAGGTACGCTGGCCGCGTGATCCCTTGGCTCATCTTTGCCCTGGTCGTCGTACCCTTGGCCGTTGTGGGTTTCGTGGTCGCACGTCGCCGGACGGTCGCCGGCGAGCATCCCGCGAGCGAGGACGCGCAAGAAAAAGCGCTAACGGAGCAGGAGTTCGCGGAGGCGGAGGCTTACGAGGCGAAGTGGCGTGAGGAGGACAAGGAGAGGTACCACCAGGAACGCTTGCCCTAGGCTCGTCACTCCGTGACGACGTACTCGAACGCCGCCCAGGCGACGAGCGCGAAGATCGCGTCGTAGAGCGCCAGGAAGCCGAGATACTTGCCGCTCGAGGCGGCTAGGCTCGCGCCGACGCCGCCCACGACGATCGGGATCGCGAGCGGCAGGAAGAGCAGCGGCAGCAGCAACTCACGCGCGCGGCCGGCGGCTGCCATCGCCGCGAGGATCGTGCCGACAGCGCAGATGCCGACGTCCGCGAGAGCGACACCGGCGACCGTTGCGCCGTCGATCGACGTGAAGAAGAGCGCGAAGGCCGGCAGTGCTACCAGTTCGGCGACGACCAGGAAGGCGAGCGTCGACACGACCTTGCCCACCCAGATCGCGCTTCGGTCGGACGGCGCGAGAACGAGCGCGTCCAGCACGCCCTGTTCACGCTCGGCGACAAATGAGCGCCCGAGGCCCAGCAGCGCGGTGAAGAGGATCGCTACCCAGAGCAGCCCGAGCGAAGCACGCTCGGACGCGCTCCGTGGCAGCGCGAAGTGGAAGACGACCAGCACAGAGATGACGAAGAGCAGCATCGCCGGGAGCGTGTCCCGAGCACGCAGCTCGAGCAGCAGGTCCTTGCGGGCGAGAGCCGCCGAGTCCGCGAGGTAACGCCTCAAGCCAACGCCAGCCTTCCGGTCGCAAACCCGTCGAGGCGCTCCGGCGCGTGGCTGGCAACCAGCAGCGTCCGCTCGCGCCGCAGCTCGTCGAGCTCGCGCTCGAGCAAGGCCTCGCCCTCGGCGTCGAGCGCGTTCGCAGGCTCGTCGAGGATCAGCAACTCGGGCTCGTGCAGGAGCGTCCGGCAGAGCGCGAGCCGCTGCAGCATCCCGCGCGAGTACGAGCCGGCCCGCTCGTGGCGCGCCTCCCAGAGGCCGAACCGCTCTAGCAGCATCCCGATCCGCTCTCGCCGTTCCGGGACGCGGTAGAGCCGGCCGTAGAGGTCGAGATTCTCGAGTGCGGTCAGCTCGCGGTAGACGAGCGGCTCGTGCGCGAGGTAGCCGACTTGCCCGCGGAAGGCGTCGACCTCCAGCTCACCGGAGGTCGGCACGAGCAGGCCGGCGCACAACCGCAGCAGCGTCGTCTTGCCGGAGCCGTTCGGGCCGGTGACGACGAGGAAACCCCCTCGCTCGAGCTCGAAGTCGACCGGCTCGAGGGCGCGCTTGTCGCCGAAGCGTCGCGCCGCCCGGCTGGCACGAATCACGCTCCGACCTCCGCGAGCACGAAGAGGAAGAAGACGACGCTGATGATCCCGTTCATCGTGAAGAACGCGGCGTCGAGCCGCCGCAGGTCGCCGGGACGCACGAGCAGGTGCTCGTAGGCTAGGAGCGCAGCGACCGCAGCCACGCCGAGCCAATAGAAAACGCCGACATGCAGGTCCGCGCCCACGGCCGCGAGCAAGGCGACGGTCGCCGCGTGGGCGACCCGCGCCCCCCAAAACACGCCGGTTTCGCCAAACCGCGTTGCGAACGAGTGCAGCCCCTGCGCACGGTCGATCTCGACGTCGAAGAGCGAGTAGAAGAGGTCGAATCCCGCCACCCACAGCGCGACCGCCGCGCCGAGGGCCCAGGCAGCCCACGGCAGCTTGCCCGTGATCGCGACCCACGCGCCGACCGGCGCGAGCCCGTCGACGGCGCCGAGCCAGAAGTGCGAAAGCCAGGTCCAGCGCTTCAGGTACGGGTAGACGACGAAGGCGACGACGGGGATCGGCCACAGCCAGCGCACGATCGGGTCGAGCTGGAACACCGCCACGAGGAAAAGTGCCAGCGAGGCGGCGCAGAACACGACGACCTGGGCGCGGTTAAGGAGCCCGCTAGGCAGCTCGCGTGAAGCCGTCCGCGGATTGCGTGCGTCGATGGCGGCGTCGATCAGCCGGTTCAGCCCCATCGCGAGCGACCGCGCGCCGACCATCGCGACGGTGATCCAGAGGACGTCGTGCGCAGAAGGAATCTTCTGCTCGCACAGCAGCGCGCCGACGTAGGCGAACGGCAGCGCAAAGACGGTGTGCTCGATCTTGACGAGAGACGCGAAGCGCTGCGGGTACGACGCTACGGTCGCGTTCATGTCTGCCGGTGCGCGGTCTGCTCGCCCGCGAGCAGCTCGAGCGCATGCCGCAGGGCCGGCTGCAAGACCGCGAAGCCGTCCCGGCAACCCCCCGTCGACCCCGGAAGGTTGACGATGAGCGTCCTGTCGCGGACGCCCGCGACGCCGCGCGAGAGCAAGCCGTGCGGCGTCTTCGCGATCGAATCTGCGCGAATCGCCTCGGAGATCCCCGGCGCCGGGCGTTCCAGCACCTCGGCGGTCGCCTCGGGCGTCACGTCACGCGGGCCGAGACCGGTGCCGCCGGTCGTCAGGACGAGAACGGCTTCCTCCGCGAGCTCCACGATCGCATCGGCGATCGCCTCGCGGTCGTCGGGGACGATGCGCCGCTCGACCTCGTACCCCTCTCCGGCGAGCAACTCCGCCAGGACGTCGCCGCTGCCGTCCTCCCGCTCGCCGGCCGCGACACCGTCGGAGACGGTCAAGACCGCGGCCCTCACAATGTTTCCTTCGTCTTCTCGAGCAGGCGAATCTCGCTGATCTCCATCTCCTTGTCGATCGCCTTCGCCATGTCGTAGACCGTGAGCGCAGCCACGGAAACGGCCGTCAGGGCTTCCATCTCCACACCTGTCTGGGCGGTGGTCTCGACAGCGGCGGAGATCTCAACCCCCGCCTCCCCGACATCGAGCGTCACCTCGATGTTGGACAACGGCAGGGGGTGGCAGAGCGGGATCAACTCCGCCGTCCGCTTGGCGGCCATGATCCCGGCCACTTGCGCCGTCGCGAGCGCGTCGCCCTTCGGCAGCTCCCTCAGCCGCCGCGCACTCTCGGGTGCCATGCGCACCTCCGCCCGAGCGGCCGCGCGGCGCCGAGAGACCTCCTTGCCGCCAACGTCGACCATTCGCACGGCGCCCGTTTCGTCGACGTGCGAGAGCTCGCTCATAGCGCGAACCCTACGGAACCCGCGCCGACGCGCGGTCGAGCTCGTCGAGCTGCGCGGCAAGCCAGCGCGCGACGTCGTGGTCGCGCACGTGGGCTCGAATCGCCTCGAGGCGCGCCCGCCGCTCCTCGAGCGAAAGTTCGAGCGCCTCGTGCAGCGCCTCTGCCTGCGCGGCAACGTCGAAGGGATTGATCATCGTGGCCCAGTCGGAGAGCTCCTCGGCCGCGCCGCTGTTTTCAGACAGGACAACGACACCGTCGCGAGCGTTGACGAGGGGGGCCTCCTTGGAGACCAGGTTGAGGCCGTCGAAGATCGCGTTCACGAACAGCACGTCGAACTGCTTGTAGGCGGCGACGGAGCGCGGGAAGTCGTCCTCGATCTGGAGGTCGATGGGAAGCCAACCGTCGCTCTGGAAGCGGTCGTTGACGCGGCGTGCCTCGCGCTGGATCGCGCCGAGGTACTCGGAGTATTCCGGGATGTCCTGACGCGAGGGGTCGAGCAGCGCGAGCAGGGAGACCCGGCCGTGCATCTCGGGGTGCGCCTCCAGGTAGAGCTCGAAGGCGCGGAAGCCGCGGACGATGTTCTTCGACGGGTCGGTCCGGTCGACCCTGACGATCAGCCGCTCAGTGCGCCGCTCGACGATCTCCCGCTCGGCCTCGAGCACGGGCTCGCTGACCGCAAGCTCGTCGAACTCCTCGGGGTCGATCGAGATCGGCGTGGCGACGACGCGGGTCCGTCGCTCCAGGTACTCGGCCGTCCAGAGCCCGAAGTTCCCCTCGGCGCCGACCATGTCGACCGCGCAGCGCAGGAAGGCGAGCCGCCAGCGGTTCGCGTGGAAGCCGACCACGTCGTTGGCGAGCAGCCCGTCGTGGATCGCGAGCCGCATGTCCGCCGGCAGGATCCGCCAGTAGTCCGGCTGCGGCCACGGGATGTGCACGAAGTGGGACAGCATCGCGTCGGGCGCCGCCTCCCGAACGAACCGAGGCGCCAGGTAGAGGTGGTAGTCGTGGAAGAGAACGGCCGCGTCCGGCTCGGCCTCGAGCTCCTCGAGCACGGCTTCGGCGAAGCCCTGGTTGACGCGAACGTACCCCTGCTCCCACGCGTGCCGCACCGCGTGGTCGATCGCCGGCGTGTATGCGAGCTCCCAAAGGTAGTGCTGGAGAAACCAGAGGATCGGGTTCGCGATGACGTTGTAGAACCAGTCGTACTCGTTCTCGTCGTGAGCGACCAGTCGGAGTCGGAACTGCGAGCCGTCCCGCGCGGTTTCCTCGATCGGCTCCGCGGAGGCGATCCGGTCCTCGTCGCTGATCGCGCTGGCGATCCAGGTGACGTCGTGATGCGAGATCAGGCCGCGCAGGGCCGTGACTAGGCCGCCGCCGCCGCGCCTCGCGACCCGCTCGCCGTGCTCCCGCCCGTACGAAACCGGACCGCGGTTCGAGACGACGATCAGCTTGCGCCGCTCCGGCATGGAACGGACACCCTAACCGCGAGGTGCCGGCCTACGACTCGGCGGCGCCGACGACCGCGAGCTCAGCGCCCGCCGTGTCGTTCCCAAGCAGCCGATTGAAGAGCACGAGCCAGTCGCGGAGCAGGCGCGGCATCAGGAAGTTGCGCCGAACGAACTCCTTTCCCTTCAACGCACGCAGGCGCGCCTCGGCGGGATCGCGCAGGATCTCGATGCACGCGTCCGCGCACTCCGCGGCCGACTCGACGAGCCAGCCGGTCTCGCCGTCCTGGATCTGGCGCACGATCCCGCCGACCCGGCCGGCGACGACGGGGCGCGTCTTCCAGAGCGCCTCCGTGATCGTGAGGCCGAACCCCTCTCGAATCGACTTCTGCAAGACGGCGTGGGAGTGAACCTGGAACGCGTTGACCTCGACGCCGCCGATGTTGTTGAGGTTCGAGAGGATGTAGATGTCGGGATCGCCCTGCGCGTAGGCGACCGTCTGGTTGTAGTAGTCCCAGCCCTCCGGGTCGTCGTGCGCCATCGAGCCGACGAGGGCCAGCTGGACCGCCGGAAAGCGCTCCTTGACCTTGCGATAGGCGTCGATCACGCCGAGCGGGTCCTTCCAGGGGTCGAAGCGCGAGACCTGCGTCAACAGCGGCCGCTCGACGTCGATCCCGAACTGGTCGACGATGTAGGCGGCGTCTTCCGTCGAAAGGGCCATGTTCTTCGGCGTGAGCGGGTCGATCGCCGGCGGCCAGATGTACGCGGGCGGCAGGCCCGGCGCGGCGGGGACGTACTCGTTCATGTGGAAAATCGCAGCGTCGTACCGCGCGAGCGCCGGCAGCAGAAAGTTGAGGACGCTCTGGTTCGGCGTCGAGAGATCGATGTGGCAGCGCCAGATCCAGCGCGCCTGCGACGAAGGGAAGTGCTCGATTACGTAGGCCGGCTGGGGATCGTGGACGATCACGAAGTCGTACTCGTCCTCGAACTGCTCGGCGTTCGTCTCGTTGTACCGGCGGTAGACCTCCTCCTGCTCGGGCGTGAGCCCTTGCGGCGCGCCCTGGAGGGCGTTGTGAATCGTCTTCGTCGCACCGAAGAACTCGTCGGCGCCCTGGATGATCCGCCACTCGGCTTCCAAGCCGGCGTCGCGCATCAGTGGCACGAGCGCGTAGAGGATCTCGGCCACGCCGCCGCCGAAGGCCGTCGCGGAGAGGTGCAGGACCCGCTTGCCCTCGACCTGAGCCGCGAGCCTCCGGATCTCCTCCATCAAGCCGCGCGTCGCGATCGTCCCGTAGTCGAGCAGGGACTTGTTGCCGACGTTGATGAGCTGGAGCACTGGTCCGAGGGGGTCGGATTACGCGAAGGCGCTGAGAATAGACGCTAGTCGCCCAGGAACTTCACGAAGCGAAGCCGCGATCCTCCCGCTTCCCGCTCACCGATCTCGACTTCGTCGGCGACGGCCCGGATGATGGCGATCCCGAGGCCGCCCTCGCTCAGGTCGCCGTTTCCGTCGCGGGCGCTCTCCTCGGGCCGGAACCCCGCGCCTTCGTCCGTGACCTCGACGACCAGTCGGTCGGGTTCGATCTGGTAGACGATCTCGACGGTGCCGGAGCGCCCTTCGCGGTAGGCGTGGCGCACGGAATTCGTGCACGCCTCGGTGAGGGCGAGCTTCAGGTCACTGAGCGTTTCCGCGGACAACGGCCGCACACGGGCGATCGCCGTCAGCGCCAGCCGGCCGAGAGTGATGTATTCGGCCTTCGCCGGGATGCTCAGCCGGACGAAGCGGTCGTGGGGGTCCACTCGTCTAGCTCTTTCCCTGTGGATAGCCCGGACTAACCTCGGGCCTAGCCCGGGTTGGCGGGGCGCTCGGCAAGTTTGACGATCACGCGGTGGCGCCCGCCCGCGCGGATGTAGGTGATCGGGACCGACTGACCCGGCGACAACTGCTCGGTGACGATCCGGACAACGTCGGCCGCGCTCCCGACCGGCTGCCCGTTGATCGCCACGATCACGTCCCCACCGCGGATGAACTGCTCGCCCAGCAGGTCGCGGCGATCGTTTCCCGCTCGCAGGCCTGCCGCGGCGCCGGGTGTATGCGGATTCACGTGTGTGACCACGGCGCCGTGCGAGACCGGGTAGCCGAGCTGCTTCGCGATCGACGGAATCAGATCCTCGGTCTCGATACCCACGAAAGCGTAGGAGACACGCCCGCTCGCGATCAGCTGCGTCATCGAGCGGCGAGCGGAATCGATCGGCACTGCAAAGCCGACGCCCTCGGCGGTGCCGCTGTCGCTGCGGATCTGGGCGTTGATCCCGATCACCCGTCCTCTCGCGTCGAAGAGCGGGCCGCCGGAGTTCCCGTGGTTGATCGGCGCGTCGGTCTGGATCGCGTCGACGAGGCTGTACCGCGACGTCAACGAGTCGATCGACCGCTCGGTCGCGGACACGACACCGACGCTCAGCGAGTTCAGATTGCCGAAGGGACTACCGATCGCGGCGACGGGCTCACCGACGACGACCTTGGCCGAGTCGCCGAGCGGAACGGGATCGAGCCGGTGCTGGGCCGGATCGACCTTGATCAGCCCGACGTCGTCGTAGATGTCCCAGCCGACCACCTTCGCGGGCACACGATCCCGGTCCTGGAACTCGACGAACAGCTGATCGGCGGCCGAAACCTTGCTGTCCCCCTCCCCCGCATTCGTGATCACGTGCGAGTTCGTGAGGATGTAGCCCTTGGGCGAGACGACGAAGCCCGAGCCCTGCGCCTGCTGGGCCGACTCGCTGTTGCCGCCGTAGATCGCGAAGATCGTCACGACCCCCGGCGAGCGGGAGGCGAAGATCCGGCTCGGATCGAAGCGATTCCCGAGCAGCGGCTTCGCGCTCGCCGAGGATTTCGAGCTGACGACGGCCTCCGCGACCGTCGGGGTCTGCACGATCACTGTCTTCTTGGTCCCGTTGTCGAACCAACCGGCCGCCTTTCCGACCGCGACGACCAAAACGCCGCCGATCACGGCGGCGACGATCGCGATCACCGCGGGAGAACCCGGACGCGCACGCACGGATCGCACTGTAGCGGCGCCGGTTTCGGCGCCGACAAGCCCCAAACCCGGTCAAGGAGCGCCCCGGGGGACTTTCCACGGGAAAAGCCATGGCCGTAACACCCCTGTCAAGCGTTCGGCGGGATCCCGACAGCGGAAATCGCGCACAATCTCGACACCCGCGTCACCCGCGCGTAGCGGTTGCGCCGTTACGCTCGCAGCGGGGAGGAGGTCGGGACGCCTTTGGTTCACGCGGCACCACTGAAGGACCGCGGAGCGGGACGACCGCAGGTCAGCTGTTCGCGTGTTCCCCGGCGGGCTCCTCGGCCGGCAAGACCAGCGAGAA
>Ga0075431_100002905_pt1 | contig 16579 bp, 16 predicted proteins | sample RhiMetdeltSRZDD5_FD_75297 | JGI IMG/M metagenome (GOLD analysis project Ga0075431, IMG submission 75297) | Populus rhizosphere microbial communities from Tennessee, USA - Rhizosphere MetaG P. deltoides SRZDD5 | ecosystem: Host-associated > Plants > Roots > Rhizosphere > Soil | place: USA... | reverse complement strand
ATTGAAGGCGGGCAAAAAGAAGATCGCGATCTTCTACGGCGCGGCTCACATGCCGGACTTCGACAAGCGCCTCAAGGAAGAGGTAAGCGTGAAGCGAACCACCAACGAGTGGATCGACGCCTGGAGCCTAAAATAACGTCTCGGGGGACCGAATGCGCGGCTCTGAAACGGGGACCCGCTCGCCTTGCCGCGACGTCGTCTGTCGATGACGATAACCAATTCGCCTTCACCTCCTGCCGACGAGAGGATTGTTGGCAGGCAGCTCGCGGGTTCCCCGCTTCGATTTCTACCGACAACACCCGATAGAGACAGCAACGCGTGCATGCTATTAACCATGCGGCTCGCTATCGTTGTCAGTACCGCGAATATCAGCGGTGCCTCGGGGGCGGGCCAACCTCAACCAATCCTGGCTGGAGCCGTCAAGCTCGCCATCGGCAACCTATTCCTTGGCGGCCCGGTTGCTCTTCGGGCTCATTGACAGACCTGCGGAAACGGACTGGCGGGGTCTTAGGGGTCTAGGCGCTTAGCACTTAAGCTAAGTGTGTTGCGCGCGGAGGCAGCGCATGGCCGTTCGTACTGGGAGGAATTTTGTTGGTTCCGCAAATTCGTCTCAACTGAGCCTCACCAGAGATGGCTTCTTCGCTGTCGCGCTGACGATGGAGATACTCCTGGTCGTCGGCGTGGCGGTGCTCATCGGAGTCGCCTACCATGCCCTCGTTTACGGGCACGCCGGCCCAATCGATGACTTCTTCGTCGTCGGTGCCCTCACGGCCATCTTTTACGTGCTGCCAACGTTCTTCCATTCGCATTATCGCGTCAAGAATTACCTGCCGGGCGAACGCGGGCCGGCACGCCAATTCAGTAGCTGGAATTTTGCGTTTTTCTGCATCGCGGTGATTGGCTTCCTGACCAAAAGCACGGCGGTGCAATCGCGCGGTTGGCTCCTCTTGCTCTACGGCATCGGATTGGTTTGCGTCTTTGCGTTCGAAGTAGCAATGGATCATTGCCGCCGTGCCGCGTTCAAAACTGGTCGACTCATGACGCAGCGCGCCATGGTGGTCGGCACGGAAGCTGACGTCGATCGCTTCTTGGTAGCGCATTCACCGGCACCCGACGGCCTCAGCATTGCCGCCATCGCCACCATACCGGCGCCCCAGCGAGCCTCTCTTCTCCCCGACAACTCCAATATCAGCCACGATGTCGAAGTCGCCCGCAGGCACAATGTCAGCGACGTCATAGTTCTTGCGGACTGGGCAAACGGTCCGCATTTCGCCAGGATCGCCGAGAAGTTTATGGATCTTCCCGCCTCGGTCCACCTGGGGCAGCTAGAGGTGGTCGAGCGGTATCCGCAGCTGCGCGTAGGACGCGTCGGCAGCGTCACCACGCTCCTCTTGCGCAGCGAACCGCTGAGCATGCTGCAAGCGCTTGTCAAGCGCGCCTTTGACATCAGTGTCGCCAGCACGGCACTGATGCTGCTCGCGCCTTTGCACCTCTTGATCGCCATTTTGATCAAGGTTGACTCGCCGGGCCCGATATTTTTTCGACAACGCCGGCGCGGCTTTAATCAAAAGGAATTCAAGATCTGGAAGTATCGGACGCTATTTACTATGGACGACGGGAACGAAATTATCCAAGTCAAGACAGGAGATGCTCGCGTCACGCGCTTGGGGGGGCTGCTGCGAAAATACAACGTTGATGAGCTACCTCAGCTCATCAATGTTGTAAGAGGCGAGATGTCGCTTGTCGGCCCGCGCCCGCATGCTGTTGCCCATGACGGCTACTATCAGCAGATCATTGATCATTACACCCGCCGGCTAAGCGTACGGCCCGGAATCACTGGATGGGCGCAGATTCACGGCCACCGCGGCGCAACGGAAACCCCTGGCTCGATGGAGGCGCGTGTGGCGGATGATCTCTACTACATCGAAAATTGGTCGATCGCACTCGACCTTTACATTTTGCTTATGACGGTCGTTGCGCCCAAGGCTTATCGCAATGCGTATTGACGTCGCGAAGTTCCTTGCGGACAAGCACATCCGCTCACACGTCATTTTGCTTGCCGTGATAGCGGTCGGAGCAGTTCTTTCGTTCGCTATGTTCGCCCTTGCGGCACGCTTGCTCGGGCCTGAACGTTTTGGGCACTTCGCGACTGTCTTTAACGCGCTGGCGCTGCTGTCTGTCGTCGCGACCGTGGGGCAGGAGACGCTGATTGGCCGGTCCTGGAACGAGTACGCCGGCAACGCGCGCATTGACCTCGCCGGAGGCGCGTTAATATTTGGACTGCGCTACGTGATGATTGGTGCCATAGCCGCAGCAGCATCAGTTTGCACCTTGGGCACTCTGCTCGGGCTTACCGCGGCGGCATCGCTTGCGGCTGCGAGCCTCGTCGCGGCTCAGACGGTTCTCTGCTTCACTACAGGCGCTAGCCGGGCCATCGCCGGCCCTGTCGCGAGCACAGGCCAATACGAGATCACTTGGCGGCTTGCGACCATTCTCGCCGTTTTACTGGCCGCGGGCGCGGCCTATCCCATGGATGAGCCTGGTCTCATTCTGGTGCTGACTGGGGGGATGGCGGTCGCGGCCGGCCTGCAGACATACCTCTCTTATCGGGCGCTGCCGCCGGGGATGGATTGGTCGCGGTTGACCTTTCGAAGAGAGGCGTGGCGTAGACGCTCAATACCCATGTGGGGTGCGGCACTGCTTGAGGCAGGCAGCCAATACGCTGATGTGATTCTGATCGGCGTTATAATCGATCCTGTTTCTGCCGGCGCCTACTTTGCTGCTACACGCATTGCCAACGCGTTTGCGAAAGTGACACTTGCTGCGTCCGATCTTGCGGGGAGCCGAGTGTCTCTCTTGTATTTCAGCCGGCCGCGCGCCGAACTCCAGGCCTTCCTTCGGCCGCTTGCGCTTTCGACCGGAGCCTTGGTGGTCGCTGGGCTCAGCGGCATCTTTCTGCTGGGCCCGCTGCTCTTAGCGGTTTTTGGCTCCACCTACGCGGGCGAGTTCTGGACGCTAGCAGTCCTCTCGCTTGGCACTGCTACGGTCGCGTTGTTCGGACCTGCACCCTATCTACTGCTGCATACCGGTCATGAGGGCCTGTACACGCGTACCATTGCGGTCGGCCTTCTCGTCCGACTCCTGCTGTTCATCGTGCTGTCCAATATGCTGGGTTCCCTCGGAGCTGCCCTTGCCTTCACGATCGTGGCCGCGGCTGTATGCGTTGCCCTGAACAGGACTTGCCGCAGACACCTTGGCATCGATCCCTCCGTCTTCAGTCTCATGCTGGAAGTCCCGACCGGCGATCATGCCGGCCGCCCCGTGCCTGCCTGGTCGGCGATGAAGAAAGCTCGCAGGACAAGACCCCGGCTGCTGTTGCTGCAGACGCAGGCCGAGAATGGTGGCGCTCAGGAGATCGCCCGCATCCTTGGTAGCGGACTCGAGAAGCGCGGTTTCGAGGTGCATTTCGCCTTCTTCTACCGCCGTACCGATTGCTTCGATAGCATCGCCAACACGTTCTTTGCCGCCCGGCGTCGGCCGGCCGGTCTTGTGGAAATGACGCGGATGGCGTTCTCCCTTTGCCGGCACATCAAAGCGCTTGAACCCGACGCCGTGTTTACTTTCCAGCACTACGGCAATGTCGTTGGCGCCACCGTGGCACAGCTTGCCGGGGCGAGAAGAGTGATTGCCAACCAGAACTCGTGCCGGGCATCTCTGCCCTTCTGGGTCTTGAGTGTGGATTGGCTGCTGACAGCGACTGGTGCCTACACGCAGATTATAGCGAACTCAGCCAGCACGAAGGCGGAGTTTGGCCGCTTGTTTGGTCCATTGCGCTGGCGCATACTACGTATCGACCACGGCTTCGAACCGAAGTTGAGTCCCCTGTCGAAGACAGCGGCAAGGGGCGCAATTGGTTTGCCAGAGCGGGTCATCATATTGGGCAGCGTGGGCCGACTGCACCCGGAAAAAAACCACCGCGCGGTGATTGCGCTACTGCCCAACAATCCGCATTGGCATGTAGCCTTCGCCGGCCAAGGTCACGGCAAGGCTGATCTGGAGACCATGGCGCTGGTGCTCGGCTGCCGCGACAGGGTCCACTTCGTCGGTGAGTTGCCCCCGGATCGGATCGGCACATTCCTCAAGGCGCTGGACGTGTTTGTGTTTCCATCGAAATGGGAAACCTTCGGCTTGGCAGCGGTCGAGGCCGCACACGTCGGAGTTCCCGTCGTGTGCCATCATCTCGATGTCATGCGTGAAGTGCTCAAGGTCGATGGCCAGTCTTGTGCCGACTTCGTTGACGTCGACGACCGCGATGCCCTCGAAGAGGCGGTCAGACGAGTTCTGGGGCAGGCAGGACAATCACATGCTTTCGCCGATCGGGGACGTCGGCTGCAAAGGAAGTACTCGGTTGATCGAATGGTCGACCGTTACGCAGCAGTGTTGAGGCGCACAGGCGTCCGCGGTGCCGTCTGAGAACTCGGCCAGATCGCGGCGGGACGGCACGGGTCAGAACCGGTGCCGCAACACCTGGTCGAGGCATCTTGAAGCGTCTCGTCCAGGACGGAGCGCCAACCGACTATGCGACGTTATGGTCAGTCTGAGGAGCCGTTTGTGAGCCCGCTCCTTGAAATGGCGGCAGGCTCGGAGAGGACCGCATGCAATCGGCTTCTCTGCGTGCCTCAGACCACGGTTGGCGGATTGCGGATTGCGGTGCTGGATCGGACTGAGACGGCTCGGTTAATGATCGAGATGGCGATCAGGCGACGCGGGATGGGGATCCCACTTCTCATGAGCTCAGCCAACGGTGAGGTGCTGTCACGCTGCGCTTCGGATGCACATTTGGCACAGCTGATGGCCGAGATGGACCTTGTCAATGCAGACGGTCAGCCGCTTGTCCTCGCCTCACGTTTGTTGTGTCGCACCAAGCTGCCTGAGCGTGTGGCCACGACTGATCTGTTTCACGACGTCGCGAGCCTGGCCATGGAGCATGCAGTTACGTTCTACATGCTCGGTGCTATGGAGACAGAAAACAGACGCGCGATCGAAAGAGTTCGCCAAGTCTACCCCTCCCTGAGCATCGTCGGCCATTGCCATGGGTATCTAAGCGGCGATGCACTCGCCCGCAAGGTCGAGGAGATCAACTCTCTCGCGCCGGACATCGTTTGGGTTGCGCTCGGCGTTCCGCGCGAGCAGGAGTTTTGCTCGCGGTTCCGGCAGGCGCTCTGTAACGTCGGCATAATTAAAACCAGCGGCGGGCTCTTCAACTTTCTGTCGGGCGCGCGCAAGCGGGCACCTGCATGGATGCAGAAATCCTGTCTTGAGTGGATGTATCGGACAAAGGAAGAACCGCGCCGCCTCTTTTGGCGCTACTTCATTACCAGCCCGCATGCCTTGCTTCTTCTGATCACTCGATCGGCATGAGGCCGGCTGAGCCGGGAGATAGTTGGCGCGCTGGTTGGAAATTGCCTCGCACCTGCGCGAGGATGCCTGGCGGACTCGCGACAGCGGGTCTGAATTGACCTAGCTGGAAAACACGCACACGACCACGTGCGATCGATTCGGAGTTGGCCAATGCGTAAAGCGCTCTATGTGGGGTACGTGGCGGTTGTGATTTCCGTTCTTGCCCTGATATGGAGGTTCTCGCCGGTCGTCTATGAAGTGAATGCCACCGTCTCCATCAGGCCCGGCCTGTACGCGTGGGACAACGACAAGCCATCGTTGCGAGTGGAGCAAGCTGTCCGATCACAAGTTGGACTGTTGGAGAGCGAAGGCGTTATCAGGACCGCCATAGGGAAGGTCGGCGCCGGCAGTCTCTCCTCAACGGATGGCTGGTTTCCGTTCAGCGAACCGGTAAGCAGGGAAGATCGCGCCTTAATTGTCGCCAAGCGGAACTTGAACCTGCGCTTCGAGCCGTTCACCGACCTGATCAGAATTGCGTTCCGCCACGGGGACCAAATGGTAGCCGTGCACTTCACAAATGCATTGATCCAGAGCTTCATCGACAGATACCACGAGCTTTACAGCAATAGTAGTGCAGTGTCGTTCTTCTTGGAGCAGCAGAAGCACAGCACCGAGGCGTTTGCGAGGTCATCCGCGGCGCTCGCTGATTTTGCCACCGCCAACCGCATCCATCGCGTGGAAGAGCAACAGCGCCTATTACTGGAGCAAAGGAGCCGTCTAGCTTCGGCACTTTTCACGACCAAAGGGTCTATCGAGGAAAAGAAGGGCCAAGTGTCGGCAATTCCTGACCAACTCTCGCATATGCGACCCATTGGGCAATTGCCCCAGGTGGCAGCTCTCGTAAAGGGGAAAGTCCCGCCGGCGGGGAACGCCAAACAGCCTCCCATCGACAAGCTGGCATCGGATCCTCCTTTGCTGCTGGTGCGCGTGTATCAGGACACCATTGCAAGTCTCGTGAAGCTGCAGACCGAGTTGGCGGGCTTGCAGGCACTCGAAGCCAGTCAGGAGCTGATGCTCAAGAAAATCGATGACGAGCTCAGCAGGTTGTCGAAAAAGCAAGCGGAATTCGAACGGCTGCGGCTCGAAGTGAACCACGCAAAGCAAAGCTCCGAAGCATTCACCAATAAGGCCCTTGAGCTGAAACTGTCGCAGGAGTTGAGTGCCCGCAATCTCTCGAGCGTACAGATCGTGCAGGCCGCGACCTTGCCCTTCAGACCGATTTGGCCCCGGCCGGGGATGCTACTGATCATCGCCGGCATACTTTGCATCGCTCCGCCCGCAGCCTTCGCCATCTACAGTGCGGCTGCGGCGCGGTCGCGCGAGCCTCACCGCGTTGCCCTCTCGGAGAGTGACGCATTTTCGGCCGGCGTCGAGACCCGTCAAGCAAGCAGTTAGGCAGCAGCGGAAGGATAGTCTCCCTTCAGTGCACGCAAGGATCTCTCCATGGTTTCGCGATCCCAGCGGCGAACGCACTACATTGGCCCCTTAGTATGCCGAGGTCAGAGAGCATGCGTGGGCGTTGACGCGCACGCATCGCGCAGACTCTCCGCGCGGCGGAGCAAAGTGACGGCGATGATAGCGATCATGATTGTGGCGACGGGGTTCGCCGGCATGCCAGCGCGGCACGCCGCAGCAGAGGCATCGCCATCTGCCAGCTGCCACGTTGCGAGCAAAGGCGGCGTTCCCGCCAACCGGCTCATGGCACTTCGGCGAGGCTTCAACCTGACTGGCTGGCTCGATCACGCTAGCGACGCGCGGCCGCGTAGGCCAAGCCAAGCCCTCCTGAGCAAACTCGCCGGGTATGGATTTTCGCACGTTCGCCTGCCGCTCAGACCGGAGCTGGTGATGCCGGCGTTCGCTGCGCCCAGCATGATTGAGCAGACGCTCACCGAGCTTGACGTCGCTCTTAGGACACTCTTCGCGGCCGGGTTTGCTGTTTCACTCGACGTGCACTCCGATGGGCCGTTTAGCGCGTTCCATGCGAGCAGTCCTGACACAGCGCTGCAGCTGCTTGCCGGTCTCTGGCGTAATCTTGCTGGCCGCTATGCAGATCGGGAGCCGGAGCGCCTCTTCTTTGAACTCCTGAATGAGCCTCAGCTCGACCCGCAACTCTGGCGCGCGCAGGCCGCAAAGATCATCGATTTGGTCCGCGACGTATCGCCGGAGCGGACGATCGTGTTCGGAGGAGCAAAGTTCTCGCGTCATGATGACTTGATCTCTGGGCCGACAATGCCTGCACGAAACGTTGTCTATGCCGTGCATTTCTATGATCCACTCCCCTTCACTCATCAGGGGGCGAACTGGGCTGGCAACGATACCACTCGCGTTCTTGCCGGTGTGCCGTTTCCATCCGGGCCAAATGACAGCCGCATCGGAGTTCTCATCGGGCAGCTCAAAGTGAGGGGGCATGACGCCGCTGCGGCCACGCTGACGGCAACTTTCAGTGAGCCGTGGACCGAACCACGCATAGAGAGGGAATTTGCCAGCGTCAGTAACTGGATGGCGCGCATGAAAGTCCCGGTTATCATAAACGAGTTTGGCGTTCTGAATTGGAAAGTGGCCCCGGCAGATCGCCTGCGGTGGCTTAAAGCCGTGCGCAGTTCGGCGGAGAGTCATTGCATTGGTTGGGCGCACTGGGAGCTCTCCGACGCCTTTGGTTTCGTCCAGATCACGCGTGAGAGCTTCCGCATCGATGCTGACGCGGTGGAAGCACTCCTGGGTAAAGCATCGCAGTGACAGCCAACGCAACAATCATCCCAGCTCCGCGGCTTCCGCTAGCCATTCTCGCAGCAATAGCATTGCCGGTGTTCGCGAACGGCGTGGTACCCGGCCTAGGTGTCCCGCTGGCCATCCTGTTCTCCGCAGCGGTGGCGTTGGGTGGAATCGGGGTCATGGAACTCATCATCGCGTCCTTACTGTTTCAGAACGTTTTCATTGCGATCACTGCCGGACTCGGGGGCGGCTTCGACCATCTTAATCTGGCCCGTGCGACCAACTTCATCGTTTGCGGAACGGTTTGGTGTGTGGTCACTTGGATGTATGCGACGAGCTGGAGAACGCTCGACGCACGCCTCGTCACTCTCATGAATGCCGGCTACGGTATGTTGCTCCTTGTCGCCATCTACTTCTGCTACGGCTTTCTTGCGCAACCCGGGGCGGCCGTCATCTACCTTAGGAACCTCGCTTTTCCGATATTCTGCCTGCAGATTGGTCTATATGCGGGGGGACGCTCTGTCAGTTCTGCCTCCACCGCAATGTGGACAGGATATTTACTGCTGGCCTACTGCTATTTGGAACTCGTTTTTGGCACAGAGTTCTTGAGCTTCGTCTTTGGCGACGCCTATCTCTTGGCAGGCAGACAGGACATGGAGGAGCAGTTCGATGGCATAGGGGAGGCTCACCAGAGAATTCAGGACGTGGGGGACGTTTTCGCGACGCAGCTATTCAACACGGCACTGCTAGGAGATTTTGGCTACTTCTACAGATTAAATGGACCTAATCTGCATCCTATAAGCCTTGGTTATGCTCTTGCCACATTCGGGCTCCTGTGCGCCATACGAAGGTGGTTCCTGGGGATGGCGCTCTACATACCCGTGATCATCTTCTCCGGATCTAAGGGAGCGATCTCTTATCTAGTCCTCACTCTCATCGGTGCAACCGCTGCTGCACATTGCCGAGGCAATACCGTACTCTGGTCGTTCGGGGTCGTGACCGCATCTTATGCAGCTTGTGTTTTTGTCATCGGGCTCTCTGGCGGCGACTACCATGTTCTCGGGCTGATCGGCAGCGTAAGGGCCCTTGTCAGCAATCCTGTCGGCCACGGGCTGGGTGCCGGCGGAAATCTCGCCTCCACAATGACGGAAGCTAGCTGGCAAGATGCTCAGCATCAAGGGTTCACCGATGTGGCGGTGGAGAGCTCTATCGGCGTCCTCATTTACCAGATGGGCGTCGCCGGCGCGTTGGCCGTTGCCTTCTACGCCTGGGTTGCGATGAGCTTCTGGAGACTTCATCGTGAGCGTCGCGATCCGCACCTCCGTTTCGGAGCATTTGGCACTCTTGCGCTCCTGGCCAACGGTCTTTTTCAGGAGGAGGCGCTGTTTGCACCGCTGTGTCTCGGCCTGGTCCTACTTATCGCGGGCTCCGCAGTGAGTGCTGCACTGGTCAGGAGTGGCGGTCCCGTGGGCACAAACAGCCTGCATTTGCCGCGCAAGCCCTGTCCGGATCCGGTGACTGCTAGCCACCAAAGAAAGTGAGGGATCCATGTTGAAACATCTCTTGATCAAGTGGCGTGCATCCCTTCTGATTCACCTGATACGCTGGGCACGCTGGAAGCAGCGGCAGACCGGGTTCGGCAAAACTGCTACATCCTTAGAGCGCCCAGCGTCTAGTCGGGCATTAGCGGCCCCTTCCAAGGGCCTACGAATTCCTATCCTTCAATTCAGCGCTTACCCCCAGCTGCTAAGCACGTATGAGTCCAGCCTGATCCCTGGAGCTGCTTGATCCCAAAAAGATACCAGAGCTAGCCTGGTCGGAGGCGCCCGGTGAAACTGCATGAGATCCTCGCCCCCGGAGTCACCGCCTTTCTCAGGAGCCGCTTCGCGGCGACCCAGGCGCAGACGATGTTGCCAGCCCGGCGCGTATCACTCGCCGAGTTCGACCTCCGCGAGCTGACTCTGGAGAACTTCGATCGCAAGATAGTTGCCGCGATCATCGGCGAAGAGCGCGGCGCCGACATGGATTGCCTTCATTTGCTGCCGCGGTCGGATTGAGGGTCATGCGCTTAGAGATCCGCATCGATCGAACGAGTGCCCGTCGCTGGCTCATGGATCTGCGCGACCAGCTATGGCGGCGCGGTCACGATTGCCGGTTCGTCCCGATTCAGCCGATGGCGAACCCCAGGACCGTCGACTTATTGTTCGAGCTGGAACGGCTCGTGCATCGGCTGCGTAAGCCCCGTACCACGGACCCAATCGGCTGGGATGCACTCTCGAGATCCGACGCCGTATTGTCTGGTCCTCCTGACCTCGTGATCGATCTGGCCTCGATGCGATCGGAAGATCCGAGGAAGATCCCGCAACTCGTCGTCAGCTACGATGGGTACACGGGGGAGATGGGCCTCCTGTGCCCGCTGCTGGGCGGGCGCATGCCTGTCATCACCATCTGCGACGCTGTTACGGGTGCAGTCGTTGTGCGCGGCGAACCTGCTACGGACAACGCCGGATCCGTGTGCGAGGCCACCGAGTTCGCCTTCGCCCGATTGGTCACGATCATCATGATGGCGCTCGCCCGATGCAATCTACATCCACCGCCGACAACCGCCGAGCCGCGGAGCCCGCCTTCGCCGCATGTCAGCCTGGCCTCCGCGGCACCCTTCCTGGCTCGGTCCGTTGCCTACTCGGTCGCGCGTCATCTCTATCGATTGTGTTGCTATGCCCCCCACTGGCGCATTGGATGGCGCTTGCTCGAGAGACCATTGCAAAGCGTGCACGCCACGCTCAATCTCGCGGGACCGCCTTGGAGTGTGCTGCCAGACCCAGGCATGCGCTTCTTTGCCGACCCGTTTCCCTTCGGCGTCGCCGGACGCCAGTTCATCTTCTTCGAAGACTTCGACCACCGGACGAGCAAGGGCATCATATCTTGCGTTGAGATCGGTCGGGACGGGTCAGTGGGGCCTGTCCGGCCGGTGCTCGAAGAGGCCTGGCATCTCTCGTATCCCTTCCTCTTCGAGGAGGATGGTCAAGTTTGGATGATCCCAGAAAGCTGTGCCGAACGGTCGGTCAACCTCTATCGCGCTCTTGCGTTTCCGTATCGCTGGACGAAAGAGGCGACCTTGCTCTCAGGCGTCGAGGTCTCTGACGCGACGCTGGTGCGCTGGAAGGGACAGATGTGGATGTTCGCCGCCACGCGGGACGGCTACGGATCGTATTCGGACACGCTGTCCCTGTTCAAGGCGCCACGTGTGATGGGGCCTTGGACCCCTCACCCGGGAAATCCCGTCCTGGTCGATCAAAGCGCAGCGAGGCCTGCTGGTGGATTTTTTGTCCGGGGTGGTCAGCTCTGGCGACCCGTTCAGGATTGCACAAGGGGCTATGGAACAGCCCTCGGCCTCGCGGAGATTTTGCGCATTGATGATGCCGGTTTCGAGCAACGAGTGCGTACGGTCCTACGTTGCACGTCCGGTTGGCCCGGGCGCCGTATCCACACGCTCACCCGTCACGGCACACTCGAATGCATCGACGGATCGGCCCATTCACCGAAGAGCGCGCGCCTCGCGCAACATTTGCAGCGATGGACAGGACGCCGTCAGGAGGCGCAACCATAGATCAGCAGACTGCGTGCGCTATGAAGCTCGGAACAACGCCTAATCCAGATTCATCGGTGCCCCACGCCTGGGCACACAAGTTCTCAGGTTCCGTACGACAACTCAATTCTTCCTGGCGGTGTATCTGCCGTCGTGGCGGCGCGCTATAGGCTGTCGATCAGCTTATGCCTTCGGGTCGGAGCGGCGCTTGACATCGAACAGAACCTGATCGGGAGGGAGTGGCGGACTGCCAGCTGCGAAATTGTCGATGATCACCCATGGCTGCCTGAAGTCGCACAACTTGCTGCCATGTGGTGCGGCCTTTCTATCTATATTGATAGGCCTACCGCAGCGCGAGAAACGAGACGCTACGCTCCGGAACTCGAAGCTTTACACCCGCGTTTTTGAATGCCGGGTATGCGGTATTCACATGGACGACCATACTTGCTTCCTCCTGCGGAGACTCGAAAACGACATTCGGCGCGCTCTCCTCGTTGTTGAGCAGCTGCGCTTCCATGTGGCTGAACTGCCAACAGATCGAAATTGGGAGGGACGGCATTGGCTACGCCTGGCGCTTGGCGAGCTGGAACGCCACTACCGAATCCGCGCTGCTCTCCTTGAGCCGAACCCTGGCAATTTGCTCCACTAGAACCGAGGAACTATGAGGCTATCTGGACCAACTCATCCTCGACATCTCAGCATTTTGTTACCGCAGACGGCCGCTCGATTGATGTCCTTACCGGCTGGGGGCAGACTGCGCGCGACCCGCAGGCGCAGGTGGCTACTGGTGGAGGGGATGCACGCCCACAGCGCGACATCGCACCGTCGGATGGCGCCAGAACGAAAGACTCGCCGTTCCTGCGGAGTGTCCACGAAGGCGCTTGCGGCAAATTCGGAACCGTACTCGGTCCGGAAGCAAACGAGGCGATTTGCACCTGGACCTTGCGACGCGCAGGCATAAGTCATTTTGCGAATAAGCCTTACCGCACTTCGGCGGCCTCTGCTTCAGGCGAGTAGAAGTAATCCGAGCACAAGGCCCACGTGAACTCCTACGAACAGCGACAAGCGCAAAGAAAGTACATTCATTTGTTTTTTCCGGCTCGAGTGACCTGAAGGAAGAACGCGCGCAGTAGTGGATCGGTTCGATACCGTCACGCTACACGGCTACCGCTGCCGTGCAGCATGTGCTGATCGATGCGGTGGCCAGACCAAACGGAACGAGGGCCGGTGCCAAGCGTTTTGATGCGCGGGGCCACGCTCGAGAGAAGTCGATGGACAGCCTCGCTCCTGCCCCTCCTCCCCGCTTGTCGCTCCTTGCCCGGTACCAGCCACTGATCGGTGTACCTGCAGCCGAACGGTTGCAGAAGAAGGCGCGCCGGCTCTCCGGTCTGCGCGTTCTTCACATTAACTTGCAGCGAAAAACTTTAGGGGTCACTCAATGCGTATCGCCCCAGGTCGCACCCCTTGCCGAAAGTGTGCCCCCTAAACTCTATGGTGGAACGAGCGGGTGGTGGCGTGGCGCACTGAAGAGCTCGTGGCCCTCGGCCATGACGTCGCCCTCTTCGCGAGCGGAGATTCCAAGACCCGGGCTTCGCTGGTTCCGATCATCCCCGTCTCAGCAAGCCACGCCCTGATTCCCTCCGGGCATACGCGGCGCTGCTCGACGTCCTAGCGGAGGCAACTCAGACCTTTGATATCGTGCACTGCCATACCGACTGGCCGCACTTTCCGCTGCTTAATCGGCTCGGCGTCCCGCACCTAACGACCTTCCACAACCGGCTTGACACGCCGGACCTGCCGGCTGTCATGGCCCGCTTTCCTCAGGCACCGCTTGTGTCGAACTCGGATCACCATCGCAAACCACTGCCGTCCGCGAATTGGCTCGGAACGGTCTATCATGGGATGCCCGTCGAGGCGCTCGCTCCGAGCTACGAGCCCGGCTCCTATCTGGCGTTCGTTGGCCGGCTTACTAATCTCGGGAAATCGAAGCCGCCCGTCTCAGGCTCGCGAACACGGTCTTGTCGCTCGCCAATGAGGACACGCGGAACGTCGGCGTCTTGAAGCGCACCGCGTTGCAAAGGACGGCGCTGGACTATGGCGATAGCTAGCCGCGGCCAACTCCGCGCGACGTTGACGGCCGGCGCTCCACACTTAGTGCGTCGATGGGCGGGAACGCCGGCCCGCCGCTCCGCAAGAGAGAACGGAGCGCCCCACCCTATCGCGGACGCTTCGCAATGGGCAAGCGGCATAGGGTAACCGATGGACTACACAGCGGTTGATGCAGGACGAGCACACCACCGTGGAGATCCCGGCGCTGGGCTTGATCCGTGGTCCGAACAGACGTATCGCCGGCTCGCTCCGCTTCCCAGCCGAGCACGCTCTGCGCCCGTCACTTGCGCTCCGTGAGTGGCGGGCGCTCCATTTCTAAATCTCGGCGCGGCCTACCAGAGAGACCAAATAGAAGCGGCGGCGGTGAGTGAACCCCGGAGCCGCCGTTCATGCGAACGATAGGCACAGCAAGAAAGCGGTTGCCGCGATGAGCATCAATCCTATGTGCTCGCCGGGGTCGTAGCGCATGGGGGTTTCCCTCCCCTTGCTCCCGCCCGACTACTATATCCGTGATCGGTTGAAGTGGCGACAACGATCTTGTGGAGATTTCGGCGCCCGGCTTGTTCCACGATCCGAACGGACGTACCGGCATAGGGCGCTCGTCTTCTGGACTGGATATTGGCTCAGTCGTCTTGGCTTTCGTGAAGGGCGGTGTCAGCGGCGGTGTCGCCGCGCTCGTTGTTGGCCTCCTCAAGTCGAGGATGGCTGGCTAGAGAGCGTCGTCAACACCAGACGGATCTGCTGATGCGCTTGAGCCAGCCGACGCTCTCGATGTTGGCGGCGAGTATCGACTTCGCGGCGTCAGTACTTCCAACAATGGATAGCAGTACTTTCATCGATGGACGCGGGTATGCCCACTCACTACCCCTTCGGAGCGGGGCGGGTTCTACGAGGGAAGCCGTGTGGCCGGGACTAACGGCGTCCCCATGAAGAGAACTACTATCCCATGACCACGACCGTACAGAAGCAGGTGCTGATCAAAGCCCGCGCACTCATTGCGGATCCCGACCATTGGACAAGGAACGTCCTTGCTTGCAATGCGGCCGGCCACTCTGTCCATTGGTGCGATGCCTCGGCTACCAAGTGGTGTGCTGTGGGCGCGATCTACCGCAGCGCCTACGAAATAGTCGGCAACAGGGACGAAGCTGCGCGCATCGGCAAAGAGGTGGCGCGAAGAGTCGCTCCGATCTGGTTCTGCCGAAGCCTCATGACCATAAATGATATGCGGGGCCATGCTGCGGTCCTTGTGAAACTCGATCGAGCCTTGGCGGCTGCATAGGCCCGGGGGGGCAATCGCCGGAATTCATCTCCCAAGTGGTTTTGCCTTTGGCCTCACTCCCGCAAGGCCAAGAAATGCGCTTTGGGAAATGTTCCCCGATCCAGCGCGCAAGTCGAAGCCATTCGATGGGCTGCCGATCGTCGAGGCGCTGGTGGACCAACCACGGTCCGGAGCCACCAGTTGAGCGAGAGCTTGGCCATTCGGTGGGCTTTTTCGCCACGGTGGGACGAGCACCTTGTCGGTGATCCACCGGGTAGGCCGACCCGGAACCAAATGGTTAACGGTGCGTTCAACGAGCGTCCGCAGCATGACCCCCAACATGGCTGCGGCCCAGCATGACCAAGCAACCTTGGCATTTCCGGCAAGGTTGCCTTCCCAAGAGCCCTCGGTTCCTCAACCTTCCGAGGGCTCATCCTTTTCTGAGTTGCGCACACTCATGCCTTCTGTCGGCATCTCGGACCCAATTACCGGTTGTTCGAGAACGCCCGCTAATGCCCGACCACTCCCGCCGCCATCATCCGAGTGACGTCCAGCCGGCGTGCTGCAGCTGTCGCGTACCGCCAAGGACGCGCGCCGGGGCCAGCCATGACCCAACACTAGATGCAGCCGTGCGAAGCCTACAGGCGCAGTGGCCGGAGCTTACGGCGACGGGGCGTCCAAAGGGGACGCGGACAGCACTCGCGCGGGGGGCCTCCTATGAGTTGCATGGCACAACGCAGGGAAGCCGTACCGGTAGCGGGCGGAGAGCGATCCTCCACATTGGCCCTCCCAAGAGCCGCGACCAGCCGACCCGCATTGCCTGACGAGACGGTCGGGCGGGAAGCGGCTAGTGCTTCGTTGGGACCCTCGAACCGCTGCTTGCAGCCCTTGGCAAGCGTGACGGCAAGGTGACGCGCGAGGAGTCGCTGGCCAACGCGCGCATGATCGTGGAGGCCACCGACCTGCCGGTCTCTGCCGACCTTGAGAAGTGCTTCGGTGACGCGCCTCGGTGGTGGCGGAGACCATTCGGCTTGCGGCGGAAGTGGGGCTCGTTGGCGGCTCGGTCGAGGACGCCACCGGCGACAAGGACCGCCCGCTGTACGACATCGGCCGGCCACGGAGCGCGCGGCGGCCGCCGCCGAGGCGGCGCGCGCGCTGCCGTTTCCCTTCACGCTCACCGCGCGCACGGAGAGCTTCCTGCGCGGCAACCCGAATCCGGACGACGTGATCAAGCGGCTGCAGGCCTTCGAGAAGGTCGGCGCCGACGTGCTAATGGCACCGGGGCTACCCGATCTCGCCGCAGTGCGCGCGGTGTGCTCGGCGGTCTCCAGGCCGGTCAACTTCATGGCCGGCATCAAGGGCAAGTCGTTCACGGTCGCCGAGCTCGAAGCCGCCGGCGTGCGCCGCATCAGCCTGGCGACCTCGCTCTACCGCATCGCCATGACGGGACT
>Ga0075431_100002903_pt1 | contig 16580 bp, 9 predicted proteins | sample RhiMetdeltSRZDD5_FD_75297 | JGI IMG/M metagenome (GOLD analysis project Ga0075431, IMG submission 75297) | Populus rhizosphere microbial communities from Tennessee, USA - Rhizosphere MetaG P. deltoides SRZDD5 | ecosystem: Host-associated > Plants > Roots > Rhizosphere > Soil | place: USA... | reverse complement strand
AGTAGTCGTAGTAGTAGAACCCGGCCGGGTTGAAGTTGCGGCTCTCGAACTCGAGGTTCGCGCGTTCGATGCCGCCCTTGAGCTCGTGGGCGCCGGCCGCGTCGGCGAAGTAGGAGAGGCTCGTCTTGTATTCGTCGCGGTCGCGAGTCGAGAACTGCGCGTTGCCGGAGCTGCCGGTGAGCAGGTTGGTGGCGAGGTCGAGGTGCGCCGCCGCGCTGAAGTCGCCACTCTGCGGGAAGGCGTTGAGCTCCTGGCGGTTGCGCGCCGCCTTCCCTTCCCAGAGGAGGCTCGGGGTCAGGACGCCGCTGACGTCGACCTGGGTGATCTTGCCGCCCTGTTCCTGGAAGGTGGCCGCCTCGGGGGCGGTGCCGACGGCGATGCCGGCGTTGTCGATGTCGGCGGGATCTCCGGAGTGCTTGAGCGCCGCCTGCCAGCTGGGGCTCGCCTGCCAGGTGAGCTTGCCGAGGTAGTAGTTGCCCTTGAACCTCTGGGTGGCGGTCTCGAAGGCCTGACGGGTCTTGGTGTCGTTGTATTCGTCGGCGACGAAGAACCAGAGGCGGTCGCGCATGATGGGACCGCCGAGCGTGGCGCCTGGCGTGAGGGACTTGTTGATCTGCGTGTCGGGGTCGAAGTGGTCGCCCTTTTCGGTGAAGCTGTCGGCGGTGTAGCGGACGTCCGCGGTGCCGGAGAACTCGTTGCCGCCCGACTTGGTGATGACGTTGACGACGCCGCCGGTCGCGCGCCCGTATTCGGCCTCGAAGCCGCCGGTCAGGAAGGACACTTCCTGGATGGCGTCGAAGTTGAAGTTGGTGCCGAACGTAGCGGTCACCGGGTCGGTGGTGTCGATGCCGTCGACGAGGAACGCATTCTCGCCGAGGGTCGAGCCGTAGACGCTGGGGTTGCTGCCGGCGCCGGCTTGCGCCGCGACGCCGCCCGCCTGGAAGAGCACCTGCTGGTAGCTGCGGTTGGCCGAGCCGAGGGCCGCATTCTCCAGGTACTCCTTGGTGAAGGTCTGCGCCGTGCCGACCTGCTCGGGATCGACCACCGGCGCCTCGGCCGTGACGACGATCGTCTCGGTCGTCGGCTGCCCGAGCGTGATCTCGATCTCGGTCGTGCGGTCGAGACGCACCTGCACCGCCTCACGCTCGAGGGGCTGGAAACCCTCGAGCTGCGTCGTCAGTTTGTATTGGCCGGGGGCCAGCGCGGGGAAGGTGAAGGAACCGTCCGCCTCCGAGACGGTCACCTTCGGGCCGCCGATCTGGTCCGGCGACGTGACCGTGACGGTGACGCCCGGCAATGCGGCTCCCGAGGCGTCGAGGACGGTTCCCTTCAGCTGCCCGGTGGTGGCGGCGAAGAGCGAGGAGGCGGTGAGCACGGCAAGCGTTGCGCCATAGAAGACCAGCGTTGCGCAATAGAAGGCGAGCGTTGCGCCATGGGACAGGACACGTTTCATTCGAGCTGCTCCTTTTGTGTGATCGATGAGCTCTTTCGCGTGACCAGGTGCGTCATCTCGCGATTCGCTCGTAACCACTTCCAGGAACGTGCCAGCGAGGCGCCGCCTCGGTTTCCCTTGAAGAGGCTGGCTCTCCCTTCAATCGCAGGCGCGCGAGCCGTTTCCGACCAATGCTCCGGATGCACGCATCCAAAAAAGATGCTCGCTGGTCCAACCTGGTCCAGCGTGTTGCATCGCGCCGCTCGAGCGCGAGCGCAGGCGTCAGCGGCTCAGCTGCCGAGGCGCTCGAAGGCGAGCGAGACGAGCGTGCGTTGCTCGAGGGCGTGCGCCTTCGCCGAGCCGGTGGCCGGGCTCGCGCTCTCGCTGCGCTTGACGGTGCGCACGCGGCGGCCGCCGGCGAGCCGCTCGAGGCGCGGCACGACGTAAAAGAGCGCGCCCTGGTTGGCGGGCTCCTCCTGCACCCAGAGCAGCTCGCGGGCGCCCTTGTGGCGGTCGAGGAGCGCCGAGACCTCCTCCTTGGGGAAGGGGTAGAGCTGCTCGAGGAAGACGACCGCGGTGCCGGTGTCGCGACGGCGGCCGCGCTCGGCGATGAGCTCGTGGCCGATCTTGCCGCTGCAGAAGAGGACTCGCTCGGCCGCCTGCCCCTCGGAGGCGTCGAGCACCGGCAGGAACCGCGGCCGTTCGAAGTCGGCGATCGGCGACGTCGCCTCCTTCGCGCGCAGCATGCTCTTCGGCGTCATCACCACGAGCGGCTTCCTCCACGTGCGCAGCGCCTGGCGGCGCAGGAGGTGGAAATATTGCGCGGCGTTCGACGGCTGGCAGACCTGGATGTTGTCCTCGGCTCCGAGCTGCAGGAAGCGCTCGAGGCGCGCCGAGGAGTGCTCCGGTCCCTGCCCCTCGTAGCCGTGGGGGAGCAGCAGCACGAGCCCGGAGAGCAGCCCCCACTTGTCCTCGCCGGCGGCGAGGAACTGGTCGATGGGAACCTGGGCGCCGTTGGCGAAGTCGCCGAACTGCGCTTCCCACAAGACGAGCGCCTCGGGGAAGTCGCGCGAGTAGCCGTATTCGTAGCCGAGGATCGCCGCCTCCGAGAGCGGCGAGTCGAAGATCTCGAAGAAGGCGCCGTCCTTCGCCAGCGCCGCCGGCGGGAAGACCTCGTGTTCGTCTTCGACGTCGATGAGGACGTCGTGGCGCTGGTTGAAGGTGCCGCGGCGGCTGTCCTGGCCGGTGAGCCGCACCGGCACGCCCTGGTCGAGCAGCGAGCCGAAGGCGAGCGCCTCCGCCATGCCGTAGTCGACCGGCCGGGTGCCGTGCCCCATCTCGCGGCGCTGCTCGAGCAGCTTCGCCACCTTGGGGTGGAGGTGGAAGCCGGCGGGCGCCGTCGTCAGCGCGTCGGCGAGGCGGGCGAGGTCGGCGGCGGGGATGCCGGTGTCGACCTCGAGCGAGCTCTCCCAGAAACCGCCGCGGTAGGCGTTCCAGTAGTCGGGCAGGGTGGCGAGCCGCGGCTTCTTCTCCATCGAGCCCGCCCGCTCGTGCGCAGCGGCGAGCTCGCTCTGCACCTGCTTCACGAGCCCTTCGAGCCATGAGGCTTCGGCGCCGCTCGTCTCGGCGTACGACCGCCAGAGCGGCGGCACCCGCTCGATGGCGGCGTAGAGGCGCGGCTGGGTGATCGTCGGGTCGTCGACCTCGCTGTGGCCGTGCCGCCGGAAGCCGATCAGGTCGACGACGACGTCGGTGCCGAAACGGGAGCGGAACTCGGCGGCGAGGCGTGCCACGCGGACCACCGCCTCGGGGTCCTCGGCGTTGACGTGGAAGATGGGCACCGGCAGCCGCTTGGCGACGTCGGTGGCGTAGCGGGTCGAGGTGTATTCGCGGGGCTCGGTGGTGAAGCCGATCAGGTTGTTGGCGACGACGTGGATGGTGCCGCCGACGCGGTAGCCGGGCAGGTCGGCGAGGTTGAGCACCTCGGCGAGCATCCCCTGGCCGGCGAAGGCGGAGTCGCCGTGCACCATCACCGGCACCACCCGCTTCTCGCCGCCGGCGCCGATGCGCTGCTGCCGCGCCCGCACGCGGCCGAGGATCACCGGGTCGACGGCCTCGAGGTGCGACGGGTTGCTGGCGAGGTGGATGCTCACCTCCCGCCCGCCCGGAGTCGTCAGCGCGCCGGTGGCACCCATGTGGTATTTGACGTCGCCGCCGCCCAGGACGCTCCGCGGATCGACGTCCTCGAAGCCGGCGAGGATCTCGGCGGCGTCGCGGTTGACGACCGTCGCCATCACGGTGAGGCGCCCGCGGTGGCTCATCGCCAGCACCAGCCGCTCGCCCCCCTGGTCGGCGACGGCGTTGACGACCTCGAAGAGGAGCGGCACGAGGGCAGCCACCCCCTCGACGGAGAAGCGCTTGTTGCCGAGGTAGCGCGACTGCAGGACCTGCTCGAAGACCTCGGCGCGCAGGAGCTGCTCGAGGATGCGCCGGCGGTCCGGCGTGGGGGCCGGGGCCTCCATCTGCTCCGCCACCCACTGGCGGACGGCGGGGTCGTAGACGTGCATGAACTCGACGCCGATGGGCCCCGAGTAGACGCGCCGCGCCGCCTCTGCCTCGGGCCCGTCGTGGGCGAGCTCGGGGATGGGAAAGGGCGGGATGCGGCCGAGTGGGTCGAGCTGCGCCTCGAGGTATCCGTAGCGGCGAAAGGCGTCGAGTACGGTGGTGTCGGTGAGGGTCGGCATGGCCCCCAGAGCATACCGCCCGCCTCCTCCCTCGCCCGCCGCGTTGCCCCCCTGGCTAACCTCTCGCCGGCTCGTGTGTACAGTCCCACGGAGCGCCCGTGATCGACGCCTTGTGGGACCCTGAGAGGCTGGCCGCCGCACAACCGCCCGAGCCACCGGCTCCCGCGGACCTGACGGAGACGAGACTCCTCGCCGATCTCCGCCGGGGAGAGGTGTCGGCGTTCGAGGAGCTCTACCGGCGGCAGGTGCGGGCGCTCTATGGCTTCGCGCTGCGGCTCTCCTGCCGGCCCGCCGAGGCCGAGGAGCTCACCCAGGAGGTCTTCGTGCGCGCCTGGGAGGCGCGGGGAACCTTCGCCAGCCTCGCCCACTTCAAGAACTGGTTGCGGCGGGTGACCGTCAACGAGTGGATCAACCGCATCCGCCGCCACCGCCCCCTCGCCCTCGACGCCGACGACGGCACGGCCGACGAGGCGGCCGCCCTCGCCTCGTCGTCCGCGCCACCGGGCCTGCGCCTCGACCTCGAGCGCGCGCTCGCCCAACTCTCGCCGCGCCTGCGCGCGGTCCTCCTGCTCTTCGATCTCTACGGGCTCGACCACGCGGAGATCGGCGAGCTGCTCGGCATGACGGTCGGCGCCTCCAAGGTGCAGCTGCACCGCGCCCGCCGTCGCCTGCGGGAGCTATACGGGAGCTCATGACATGAAACACGACGACGCTCCTCGCCCTGAACATGACGCCGCCCTCGACGACTGGCTCGCCGGCGACCTCGCGCCCGGCAGCGACGCCGAGCGTGCCTTATTCGCCACGATGCCGGAGGATGACGCGGCCCTGCACGACGAGCTCACCGCCCACCGCGAGATCCGCTCCCAGGTGCGCGCGCTGCCGCTCGAGCTCGCGCCCGAGCGCGACCTCTGGCCGCAGATCGCCGCACGCATCGAGGTCGGCGACGCGGAGTCGCCGCCTCCGAGCGGCGGGTTCTGGGATCGGACCATCTCCCTTCCCCGCTGGGCCGCGCTCGCCGCCCTCCTCGCCGTCGCCGTCGGCGTCGGGCTCCTCGTCGGCTACGAACGCACCGCTCCCGAGGTGGCGCCGCTCGCCGTCTCGTCGCCCGCCCCGCTGCCGCCGGCTACCGGCGTCGATGGCCGGACCGGTCCAGCGCTCGCCGCCTACGCCGAGACCGACCGCGCGCTCGCCACCATCCGCGAGGAGCTCTTGCGCTCGATCGAGGCGCGCCAGGCGAAACTGCCGCCGGAGACGCGCGCCGTCGTCTTCGAGAACCTGCGCACCATCGACAGCGCCATCGACGAGATCGAGGCCGCCCTCGCCGCCGCGCCCGCCGACGAGCAGCTCGCGCGCACCTACATCGCCTACCGCGAGCGGCAGATCGCGGTGCTCCGCCAGGCTAACGAACTGGCTGCGCGCCTGTAACTGGCTCTCGGAGGTTGTCATGCGGCTCCACACCATCGCCCGGGCTTTCACCATCGCAGCGCTCGCCAGCGCTGCTCTCGCCAGCACCGGCACGGCGCAGACGGAGATCGACCGCCGCCGCCCGGCGTCGGCGAAAGGCGCGGTCTCGATCGAGAACGACTTCGGCTCGATCACCGTGCGCGGCTGGGAGACCAACGAGGTGCTGGTCAGGGGCACGCTCGCCGCCGGCGCGGAGGGGCTCTCCTTCGAGGGCGAGAAGGGCGAGACCTCGATCTCGGTCGAGGTGCCCGAGCAGTGGATGCACGCCGCCGGCGAAGACGCCGCCTTCCGTTCCAACCTCGAGGTCTTCGTCCCCGCGGGGTCGAAGCTCTCGCTCGAGTCCGTCAACGGCGCCATCGTCGTCGGCGCCGTCACGGGTCGCGTCGAGGTGCAGACGGTCAACGGCAACGTGCGCATCGACGCCCCGGCGAGCGCCGTCGAGGTCGACACCATGACGGGCTCGGTCGAGGTGCGGGCGCGCGCCGCGCCGATGAGCATCCACTCGATCAGCGGCGCCGTGCTGCTCGAGGGAGCCACCGGCGAGGTCAAGGTAGAGACGGTCTCCGGCAACGTCACCGTGAAGGGCGCCGACATCGCCGACCTCGACGTCGAGACGACGACCGGCGAGGTCGAGCTGCGCGGCTCGCTGGCGCGGAAGGGGGAGATCGGCGTCGAGACCTTCTCGAGCCCCGTCAAGATCTTCCTGCCGGCCGGCGCGAAGGCGACCTTCGACCTGCAGACCTTTTCGGGCGAGATCCACTCGCAGTTCTGCGCCGGCACCCCGCTCACCCGCCGCGGGTTCGAGCCCTTCCGCCACCTCCAGTGCTCGACCGGCAGCGAGGAGTTCGAGATCACGATCCGCACCCACGACGCCGACATCACGCTCAGCCAGGAGGGCTCCAAGTGAGCCACCAAAGTGACCACCAAGTGGACCACCAAGTGGACTACCCAGTGAGCCTCCAGCCCGAACCCAGGAACGCCGATTCTCAGCGGAGGCCCTCATGAGATTCACCGTCCCCACCCGTTCTCACGCCGCCGTCCTCGTCCTCGCCGTCGCCGTCGCCATCGCTTGCGGCGGCTCGAGCGGCGCCGCCGTTCCCGCGGCTGCCGTGGTCGAGCCGCTGCTGCGGGCCCTGCGCAGCGCCGAAGCCGCCCCGCGAGCCAAGGCCGCCTGCGAGCTGCGCGAGCTGGGCGAGCTCGCCCAGAGCGCGATCCCGGCCCTCGCCGAGGTGCTCGCCGACGGTCGGCGCGTCGAGGGGGCGTCCTGCCGCGACAGCTTCCACTTCGGCGACGGCGCGGAGTGGATCCGCATCACGTCGCCGGCGCTCGAGGCCGCCGGGGCGCTCGCCGAGCTCGTGCCGTTCTCCTTCGCGGCGCTGGCGGAGGCTGCCACGAGCGCTTCGCCGGTGGCGCGCGCCTTCGCCGTCTATGCCCTCGGCGAGAGCGGCGACCCCCGCGGCGCCCGGCTGCTGATGGCGGCGCTCACCGACGGCGACGCCGGCGTTCGCGCGCGGGCGACGGCGGGCCTCGGCAACCTCCAGGACGAGGCGGCGGCTCCCGAGATCGTGCGCCTCCTCGCCGACCCCGAGCCCCGCGTGCGGCGCGCCGCGATCGCCGCGCTCGCCGAGCTCGAGGTGCGCTCCGCCGAGAGTGCGGTGGCGGCGCGACTCGGCGACGACGACCCGGCCGTCCGCGAGGCGGCGGCCGACGCGCTCTCCGACATCGGCAGCCGCGCTTCGGTGGCGGCCCTCGTCGCGGCGCTCGGCGATGCCGACCGCGACGTGCGCATCGAAAGCCTCGACGCGCTCGACGAGATCGGCGGCCCCGGCGTCGAGGAGGCGGCACGGCGAGCGCTCGCCGACCCGGTCGCCGACGTCCGCGCCGAGGCCATCGAGACCCTCGCCGACCACGGCAGCGGCAGCGCCGTGGAGCCGATCGGCAAGCTCGTGGGAGACGCGGACGCGGACGTTCGCGAGGCGGCGATCTCCGCCCTGGGCGAGCTCGGCGACGCGCGCGGGCGCGCGCCGCTGCGCTCGGCGCTCGGCCACGCGAGCTGGCGGACCCGCACCGCCGCCGCCGAGGCCCTGGGCAAGCTGCAGAACAGCGAGGACCTCGCGCTGCTGGCGGAAGCGACCGCCGACAGTCACCCGCACGTCCGCCTGGCGGCCCTCGAGGCGCTCGGCGAGCTCGGCGACCCGCGCGCCGCCGATGCCGTCACGCGCGCCCTGCGCGACGGCGACTGGCGGTTGCGCGAGGCCGCCGCCGAGACGCTCGGCGAGCTCCACGCGGCCAGCGCGCGCGCCTCGCTCGAGAGCGCGCTCGCCGACGCGCACTGGAAGGTCCGCTTGACCGCCGTCGAGTCGCTCTCCGAGCTCGAGGACCCAGGCGCCGTGCCGGCGATCCGCAAGCTCCTCCGCGACCCGCGCGCCGAGGTCCGCGAGGCGGCCACGGAGGCCGTGGCCTCCCTCCTCGACGAGGAAGAGTAGAGCGCACCGCAACTCGCATCGCCGACCGCCGTCGGGATGGCGGTCGGCGATTCGCGTCCTCTCGACCGGGGCCTCACGTCTTGCGGACAGGTGATCGCGCCTGCCGCCGCTGCGACTCGTCCCGGCGAGACTCGCGCTGCGGGGACGACCTGCGCCAGAATGGGTGCGAGCTCGCGCGACGGCGACAACGCGACGGCGACAAACCGCAGGGCAACGCCGCACCCGGTTCTCAGGAACCCGGATGTTCTCGGGAACCCGGATGCGGCCAAGGAGGTCCCGATGAGACTCCCGCTGGCAACCGCGCTCCTCGTTCTGTCCACGCTGCCGGCCCTTCCCGCATCCGCCCAGGAGGACGCCCTCACCGGGACGGTCTCGACCGCCGCCGAGAGCGCGCCGCTCTCGGGGGCGTCGGTGTCGATCCCCTCCCTCGGCGTCGAGGCCCTGACCGACAACCGCGGGCACTACGTGCTGCCGTACCCCGCAGCGGCGAAGGGGCAGACGGTGGAGGTGCGGGCGACCCTCGTGCCGTTCTCGCCGGCGAGCAAGCAGGTCACGCTCGCCTCCGGGGCCACCGCCGACTTCTCCCTGGACATCTCCTACTTCGAAACCATCACCGTCGGCTCGCGCGCCGCCGGCACCGCCGCCGAGAAGGCGGTGCCGGTGGACATCCTGCCGCAGCGGGCGCTCGAGACCGCCGGCGCCGTCGAAACCAACCAGATCATCGAGGCGCTCGCTCCCTCGTTCAACTTCCCGCGGCCGACCATCACCGACGGCACCGACAGCGTGCGACCGGCGACCCTGCGCGGGCTCGGCTCGGACCAGGTGCTGGTGCTCGTCAACGGCAAGCGCCGGCACACCAGCGCCCTCGTGCACGTCAACGGCTCGATCGGCCGCGGCTCGACCGGCGTCGACCTCAACGCCATCCCCGCGGCGATGATCAAGACCATCGAGATCCTGAAGGACGGCGCCGCGGCCCAATACGGCTCCGACGCCATCGCCGGCGTCATCAACATCGTCTTGAAGGAGGGTGCGGAGCCCCTGTCGCTCGACCTGAAGTTGGGCGCCACCACCCACGGCGACGGCGACCTCATCGACACCAGCCTCAAGCAGGGGTGGACGCTCGGCCGCGGCACGCTCTTCGCGGCCCTCGAGTACCGCGACCGCGACGAGACCAACCGCGCCGGCCCGGACCCGCGGCCGCAGGGCGCGCGCGACCCGGTGCCGCAGCCCAACCACCACTGGGGCGACTCCAAGGCCACGGACTACATGGGCTTCTTCAACGGCTCGACGCCGCTCGGCGAGGGCGCCGGTGCCTCGTTCTACTACTTCGGTGGCGGCAGCCGGCGCGAAGGGTCGCACGGCGGCTTCTTCCGCCGCGCGCTGCAGAACCAGAACTGGCCGCAGATCTACCCCAACGGCTTCCTGCCGCTCATCGAGCCCACCGTCACCGACCTCTCGCTGACGAGCGGCGTGCGCGGCGCGCTCGGGGCGTGGTTCTGGGACGCCAGCGTCGACTACGGCGACAACGAGTTCGAGTTCAACGTCAGCGACAGCCTCAACACGTCGCTCGGGCCGAACCTGCCACCCAACCAGACGAGCTTCTTCGCCGGCACGCTCGAGGCCGACCAGCTCGTCGCCAACGCCGACCTCTCCCGCGCCTTCGACGTCGGCCTCGCCGGCCCGCTCAACGTCGCTTTCGGCCTCGAAGGGCGGCGCGAGGGCTACCAGATCCGCGCCGGCGAGCCCAACTCCTACCTCGACGGCGGCGTGCCCGATCAGTTCGGCGGCCGCGCCCCCGCCGGGGCCCAGGTCTTCCCCGGCTTCCGCCCGTCCAACGAGGTCGACACCCACCGCGACAGCTACGCCGTCTACGTCGACCTCGAAGGGGACGTGCTCTCGAAGCTGCGGCTCGGCGTGGCCGGGCGCTTCGAGGACTACGAGGACTTCGGCAGCACCAGCGACTACAAGGTGTCGGCGCGGCTCGCTCCGGTCGAGCAGCTCGTGCTGCGCGCCGCGGTCGCCACCGGCTTCCGGGCGCCCTCGCTCGGCCAGGCCTTCTTCTCGACCGTGAGCACCAACTTTCTGGCGGTGGGCGGCGTGCTGGTCCCCTTCGAGGTCGGCACCTTCCCCGTCGAGAGCCCGGTGGCGCGCGCCCTCGGCGCCCGCCCGCTCGAGCCCGAGACCTCGGAGCACCTCTCGGCCGGCATCGTCTGGAACCCGGTCTCCGCCCTGGAGCTCGCCGCCGACTACTACGCCATCGACATCCAGGACCGCATCGTGCTGTCGGGCAACTTCACCGGCAGCCAGGTGGCGGCGCTGCTCGCACCCTTCAACGTCACCGGCGCCCGCTTCTTCACCAACGCCATCGACACCGAGACGCGCGGCTACGACCTGCGGGCGGGCTACCGGAGCGAGCTCCTGGACGGCTCGCTGAACCTCTCGGCCGGCTACAACTCGACCGAGAACAAGGTGACCCGCGTGGCACCCACGCCACCGCAGCTCGCCGGGCTGCAGGAGGTGCTCTTCGACTCCATCGAGCGGCGCCGGGTCGAGTGCGGCCAGCCCGAGAACAGCCTGCGGCTGTCGGCCGACTGGGACGGCGGCAGCCTCTTCGGCACGCTGCGCGGCGCCCGCTACGGCGAATACTGCCTCGTGGACCGCCAGGTGGTGAACCAGACCTTCGGCGCCGAGTGGCTCACCGACATCGAGGTCGGCTACCGCTTCCGCCGCTTCACGGTGGCGGTGGGGGCGCAGAACCTCTTCGACACGTTCCCCGATCGCAACCTCGACGCGAATTCCAACCTCGGGATCTTCACGTACCCGAGCCACTCGCCGTTCGGCATGAACGGCCGCTTCGTGTATTCGCGGGTGTCGGTGCGGTTCTAGCGCGCGGCGCCCGGCCCGGACGGATACGACGAGCCCGGCCCCGAAAGCCGGGGCTGGGCGGATTTCGTTACGCGTGAGAGCGCCCAAGGCGCCCTGAGCGCGGCCCGCGCCCGGCCGAGTGGCCCCCAGCGACCAGGATCGACGCAGGGAGGGAGGAGAGGAGACTCCCATACCCGACCGTCGCCGTCGCCGTCGCCGGAGTTCGATCGCACCGCCGTTGCCGGCGCTCGCCACGGTCGTCGTACTCGTCGTGGCGTCGGCCGCGGCGCCGGCGTGGGCGACCACGGTCCGCACCGAGGACCAGCGGTTCTCGTGGCAAGGTTTCCTCGCGCTTTCCTCCGGGGACGAATACGGCACCTACCTCTCCATGGGCCAGGCGGCGACGGGCGTCGGATTGGCCGTGGTCACGGCCACGGCTGGGGCGGTGGCCCAGCTGAGCTACTCGCCGAGCGCCGGCTGGCAGCAGACCGCAGAGACCCATCCCAACAGTTACCAGCACATCCCGGTAGCTCTCGACGGGAGCCAAGGCGCCTTCGCGCTCCGCGACGCGGTGACCGACCTCACCACGATCTACGACGCGGTGACCGGGGACCCACTCGTCACGGATCTCGACGACTACGTCTTCGCGGTGGCCATCAAGGGCGACGTGCTGGCGATCGGACAGAGCAACCTCGGCGCCGGCCGGGTGCGGATCTACGAGAAGACCGCGGGGACCTGGCACCTCGCCAAGACCTTCGTCGGCACCGGCGGAGAGCAGCTCGGCGCCTCCCTCGCCGTCGGCGAATCCATGGTGGTAGCCGGCGCGCCGTGGGCCGGACCGGGAATCAACGGCGTCGTGCGCATCTACGTGCGCGGCGCGCAATGGGTGCTCGCGCAGACCATCGAATCACCGGCCATATCGCAGACCAGCGCCGTGTTCGGCCGTGCGCTGGCGCTCGAAGGGGATTGGCTGGCGGTGGGCTCGCCCTGGGTCGATCGCGTGACATCGCTGCCCGGCCAACTCCCGCTCATCAACGTCGGCGCGGTCTACATCTACACGCCCGGCGCCTCGGGCTGGGAGATGGCCACCCTCCTTCGACCGCCAGAGCTCTCCGACAACGCCAACTTCGGCACGAGCGTCGCCCTGCACGGCATCGCGCTGGCGGCAGGCGCGTGGGGGGACCGGGCGGCCTATCTCTACCTGCGCTCGGGTTCCCTCTGGCAGCGACACCTGCGGCTGGAGGGCAGCGTCTCGGAATTCGGGTTGGGCAAGTCGGTGGCGCTCGGCGACCTCGGCGTGCTGGTGGGGAATCCGACTGCCACCGTCGACGGGGTCCAGGAGGGGGCCGTGCTGTTCTACAAGGGCATCGTGCCGTTCTTCTACGACAGCTTCGAGACCGGGAACCTCACGGCCTGGAGCGCCAAGACGCCCTGAGCGCCGGGCTCCAGAGCGGTAGTCCAGCGAAGACAGGCGGGGGCAGGCCTCATCGACGCGGGCGACCTTCCGGTGAAGACGGGAGGGGGCAGGCCTCCATCGACGCGAGCGACCTTCCGGCGGGGACGGGCGGGGGCAGGCCCCGCCCCTACAGAGCAGAAAGCGGCGACTCTACGGCGTCGCCGGTTTCTGCTCGGCGATCCACGCGTCGATCTGCCGCTCGAGCACTGGCAGCGGCACGGCGCCGTGCTCGAGCACGGCGTCGTGGAAGAGACGCACGTCGAAGCGCTCGCCGAGGGCGTCTTCGGCGCGCTTGCGCAGCTCGCGGATCTTCAGGTAGCCGATGCGGTAAGAGAGCGCCTGCCCGGGCCAGGAGATGTAGCGGTCGGTCTCGGTCTCGACCTCGTGCAGCGAGAGCGCGGTGTTCGACGCGAGGTAGTCCATCACCTGTTGTCGTGTCCAGCCCTTGGCGTGGACGCCGGTGTCGACGACGAGCCGGCAGGCGCGCCACATGGCGTAGGTGAGGCGCCCGAAGTCGCTGTAGGGGTCCTGGTAGAAGCCCGCCTCCTTGCCCAGCCACTCCGAGTAGAGGCCCCAGCCCTCGCCGTAGGCCGAGATGTAGCTGTAGCGGCGGAAGTTCGGCACCTCCTCCGCCTCCTGGGCGAGGGCGCCTTGCAGGTGGTGCCCCGGCACCGCCTCGTGGAAGGTGAGCGCCTCGAGGTTGTAGAGCGAGCGCGTGTCGAGGGCGTAGGTGTTGACCCAATATTCACCGGGCTGCGTCGAGTCCTTCGGCGCGCCGTTGTAGCGGCCGGCGGTGTATTTGGGCGCCAGGAACTCCGGCACCGGTGCCACCGTGTACGGCTGGCGCGGCAGCGTCTTGAAGAGCGACGGCAGCTTGCCGTCCATCTGCTTGGCGATGTACGAGGCGCGCATCAGCAGCTCGTCCGCCGTCTTGGGGTAGAAGCGCGGGTCGGTGCGCAGGAACTTGAGGAAGGCGGCGAAGTCCCCTTTGAAGCCCACCTTCTCGATCAGCGCGTCCATCTCGGCGCGGATCGCCTTCACCTCGTCGCGGCCGATCTGGTGGATCTGGTCGGCAGTCAAGTCGAGGGTCGTGTACTGACGAATGAGGAAACGGTAGTAGGCCGCGCCGTCGGGCAACGCCGAGGCGGCGAGTGTCTCGCGGGTGCCGGGCAAATACTCCTTGGTCATGAACTCGAAGAAGCGCGCGTACGCGGGCACGACCGCCTCGAGGATCGCGTCGCGCCCCTCTTTCAGCAGTCGCTCGCGCTCGCCGGCGGGGATCTGCGGTGGAATCCGAGTGAACGGCGTCCACTGGGCGCTCTTCTCGGGAGCGAAGGCGGTGAGCGGCTGGATCGTCTTCTCGAGCCCCACCAGGGTGGCCTTGGGCGGCGTGATGCCCAGGCGCAGCCCCTCGCGCATGAGCGCGATGTTCTGGTCCATGTAGAGCGGGAAGGCCCGCAGTCGCGAGATGTAGTTCTCGTATTGCTTGACCGACTGGAAAGGCATCGACTGCCAGATGAGCGGGAAGCCGCTGTAGAAGCCGGAGTCGGCGTTGAGCGTCAGGTACTGCTCGCCGAAGCGGAACGATTCGACGCGCTGGTCGAGCTGGGTGGCGAAGATGTCGTAGTTGACCTGCTCCTCCCCGGCGAGCGCTGCGCGGTCGATCTGCGCCAGCTCGGCGCGGAACTTCTTGGTGTCCTCGATCTGGCGCGCCTGGTTGGCCAGCGAGACGTCGGAGAGCTTGTCGTCCCAGTCGTGCACCCCGACGCTGGTGGCGAGCTCGGGCGACTCGCGCAGACGCCACGCCCACTCGCGGTCGAAGAGGTCGTGGAGGCGGGCGACGGGGTCGGACGCCGCGGCGGTGGTTGGTTTCGTTTCCGCGGCGACGGCGCGTGGAACGAGGGCGAGCAGGGTCGCAGCGGTCAGGGCGAGGCCGATGCGGGAAGGCGCGACTCGCGGCATGGACTTGCTCCTGAGCTGGTGAGCTGTGCGGACGTCGCAGCGATCTTACTTTCGCTCCCGACCTCGGGGACGAGAACCTGCCTCTCGTCTGCTGGCGGGTTTGTGGGTCGCGGGCCGGCGGGAGCGGGCCGGGCCGCGGGCTGGGGCCCCCGACGGGGGGACGGCGCCGCTCAGTGCACTTTGAGGGACGCCCGGTGTTCGCAGTGCAACTACCGCGACCACCTTCGGCATCGTGCCCCGCGAAAACCGGGCTGGCGGCGCCTTGCTCGGCTGCGCGCGTGCACCTTCGTGGTGGATGAAAGACCGAAGGGTTGCGCTTGCCGAGAACCCCCCGTCGGGGGCCCCAGCCCGCGGCCCGACCCGCTCCCGCCTCCGCTCGTGGTTTTGGAGGCGGGGACCTCAGAGCGGCCGTTGGAGCGCTCAGCTGGGCCAGAGGCGCAGCGCCGCGTGTTCGGGCTCGGGCACAGCGACGTCGAGACGTCCATCGCCGTCGAGGTCCGCGGCGATGGCGGTCCAACCGCCGGACGGCTCGCGCCGCGGTGGTGCGAGCCCTCCGTGACCGTCCCCCCGTGCAATCACCATCGATCCGCTGCCCGCGGCGACCAGGTCTAGGGCACCATCGCCGTCGACGTCGGCCGTGGCACCGCGTGCGATGCGGAGACCGAGCGAGACCGGCGAGCCAGGCGCCGCGCGGAGGCCTCCGTGGCCATCGCCGAGGAGCACGCTGATCTCGTCGGTGTCGTCGTGGGCGGCGATCACGTCGAGCTTGCCGTCGCGGTCGAGGTCGCCCAGCACGATGCCGTACGGCCGGGGCCGGACCGTGCGCACGGGCGAGCCCGGGGCCGCATCGAAACCGCCGCCACCGTCGCCGAGCAGCACGGCCACTGCCTGCCCTCCCACCAGCGGCACCACCAGGTCGAGTCGGCCATTGCCGTCGAGGTCACCGAGCGCCGGCGGGTACGGCGCGGCGCCGAGCGGTATCGGCGAAGCCTGGGACGGAACGAGCCTGCCTCCGCCGATGGCGAGCAGGACCCCGGCGGCGTGCGCCTCCTGATCGGCCACGACGACGTCGGCGTCGCCGTCGCCGTCGAGGTCGCCGACGGCGAGACCGTGGTTGTGCGGGTGGCCGCCGAAGACGGGAAACGGCGAGCCCGGCGCCGGCACGAAGCGGCCGCCGCCATCGTTGGCCCAGCCGAACACGGCTCCGGAGTCGTGAGCGGTAGCGACGACGTCGAGATCGCCATCGCCGTCGAGGTCGCCGAGCGCGACGAGATGCGGCTCCACCGGCAACACGAGCGGCTCGCCGAGCGCGGGGACCCAGCTCCCAGCCCGCTGCAAGCGGATCGAGATCACGCGCGCGCGGCTGTCGGCGCTCGCGAGGTCCAGCAAGCCGTCGCCGTCGACGTCGCCCGCCGCGAGGTCCACCGGTCCCGCGCCGACCGCCACCGAGACCGGCTCGACACGGGGCGCACCGCCACCACGCGGACATCCAGCGGCGGCGCTGGCAGCAATCACGAGGAGCACGAAAGTCTTCATGACACCTACGACGTTCGCTCGCAGGCCGCCGTTAACCGTCGTGGCGCCGCTCCGGCTCCCTTCTCTCTTCTCCCCAACACAGCGAGCGGAGGCGGGAGCGGGTCGAGCCGCGGTCTGGGGCCCGCGACGGGGGTTCTCGGCAAGCGCAACCCTTCGATCTCCCATAGACCACGAAGTTGCACGCGCGCAGCCGAGCAAGGCGCCGCCAGCCCGGTTTTCGCGGGGCACGGTGCTCCGGGGGGTCACTGTTGCTACACCGCGAACACCGGGCGTCCTTCAAAGTGCACTGAGCGGCGCCGTCCCCCGGCGGGGGCCCCAGACCGCGGCTCGGCCCGCTCCCGCCGGCCGACGAGCCACACCCTCTTTCGCACAACGAAAGCGGCCCGCGACGGAGCTCTCCGCCGCGGGCCGTGGAAAACGAAGCGGATGTCGAGCGTCGACCGCTAGCCGCGATGGGCCGGCGAGGCCTCCGTATGCGTGCCGATGCGCATCGAGTAGAACGAGCGCCAGACGAACACCAGCGAGGCGGCGAAGAAGACCGCCGCCAGGGTCAGCGAGGTTCCCCGCGAGAGGCCGATGGCGAGCTCGACGGCGAGGAGGCCGAAGAGCGTGGTGAACTTGATGACCGGGTTCAT
>Ga0075431_100002901_pt1 | contig 16589 bp, 12 predicted proteins | sample RhiMetdeltSRZDD5_FD_75297 | JGI IMG/M metagenome (GOLD analysis project Ga0075431, IMG submission 75297) | Populus rhizosphere microbial communities from Tennessee, USA - Rhizosphere MetaG P. deltoides SRZDD5 | ecosystem: Host-associated > Plants > Roots > Rhizosphere > Soil | place: USA... | reverse complement strand
TGAGCAATGCTCCGAGCTCATCCCCATTCACGAAGTCAAACCGACCCGGGTGAACGACCGCGCCGCTCACGGTGATGTCGTTCAGCCGGGGTGAAACGACGACGACATCGCCGTCCAGAAGCATGGGATTCTTGTCCAGATTGCCGTCCAGCAGAAACCCAAGAAGATCCGCGGACGATTCCGTGGTGTCCCGGTGCGCGATGCGGATGTTTCTCGTATCCGACAGGGGCCTGAATCCCCCGGCGGCCTGAATCACTTCGCTGACCCGGGTCACCGCCGTGGCCGGTTGCGATCCGGGAGTTGCCACGGCTCCGGTGACGTGCACCTTGAACGTGCGCGGAGACTTGAGGAGGAGCTGCGGCTGGGCATTTCGAACCAGGGATTTCCCTTTGTCGCCGATGAGCTTTCGCGCCTCGGCCAGCGTCTTGTCCCCCAGAAAAAACGTGCCGAGTTGAGGAAAGGTGACGCTCCCGTCCGCGCCGACCACATCTTGGGCGCTGATCGTGTATGGCCCTGAAATCTCGAGGCCGACGAGATCCCCCGGACCGAGAGTGTAGGTTTCCGGATCCACCGGGCCGCCGGCCAGAAGCGCGGCATTTCTCTCGGCGAGGAGACGTGCTTGGTCGGTCGACCGATCCATGGTCGGAAGCGACAGGATCGACGTGTTCCTGAGTGTTTCCTGAGACTGAGCGCTCGAAATGGCCACCGGCGCCAGAGCAAGAACAAAGAAGAGACGTAGAACGAGCCCAAGATGTCTGAGTTCTGTTGCCCTCAAGCCGCACCCTTCCCGATTTGATCCAGGGTCGTCGCAATGCGCTCGCCGGTTCGGCCGTCCCATAGCGCGGGGATCTTTCCCTTTTTCCAGCTTCCGCTCAAGGCCCTCCTCCCCGCCTCGACCAGACGGCCCGGATCTGTCCCCACGAGCTCGTTGGTGCCCTCGGCGATCGTGATCGGGCGCTCGGTGTTCTCGCGCACGGTAATGCAGGGTATTCCAAGAAACGTCGTTTCCTCCTGGATCCCTCCCGAGTCGGTCACGAGGAGCGCAGCTTGATCCATGAGCCGCAGAAATTCCAGGTACCGCAACGGCTCGATGAGGCGAAGATTCGGGTGCGCGGTCAGGACGTCCTCCAGACCGAACTCACTCATCCGCTTTCGGCTTCGTGGGTGAACCGGGAACAGCACCGGTTTCAACTCTGAAAGTTCCCCCAACGCAGATAAAATTCCGCGGAAAACCTGCGGCTCGTCCACGTTGCTGGGGCGATGAAGGGTCACCAGCGTGTAGCCTCGAGGCGACAGGCCCAAACGCGTCAGGACGTTCGATTCCGCTGCCTTCGCGCGAGAGCGCAGGAGGGAATCGATCATAACGTTCCCGACGAAGTGGATGCGCGAACGATCGACGCCTTCCCGAATCAGATTTGGCTCGGCATCGACACACGACGTGAAGAGGTCATCCGCCAGCGTGTCCGTGACGAGGCGATTGATCTCCTCCGGCATGTCGCGATCGAAGGAGCGTAGGCCGGCTTCTACATGGCCGAGCCGGATCCGGAGTTTCGATGCCACTAACGAAGCGGCCAGGGTGGAGTTCACGTCCCCCACCACCAGAACGTAATCCGGCTTTGCTTCCAGGGCCCAGGTCTCGAGTTCGATCATGACCTTGGCGGTCTGTCTTGCTTGCGTATCCGAACCCACACCCAGGTAAACATCGGGGTCGGGCAACTCCAGGTCCTCGAAGAACACCTTCGACATCGCGTCGTCGTAGTGCTGTCCGGTGTGAACGAGTACGGGATCGAGCGCCGAGTAAGCGCGGAGCGCCTCGATGATCGGCCCCACTTTCATGAAGTTGGGGCGTGCGCCGGCAATGCAGGCGATCTTCATCGTCCGGCCGGCTCCAGAGTCCGGAACCTCATCGGTTGGCGTACATCCGATCGTAGTAGTCGCGAAAGGCGCCGCTCTTCGTGCGCTCCCACCAGGTACGGTGTTCCACGTACCACGCCACCGTGTCGCGGAGACCGGCTTCGAAGGCGATCCGTGGACGGAAGCCCACGCGCTCGTTGATTTTTTGCGCGGCCATGGAGTAGCGCCGATCGTGACCCGGGCGGTCGGTCACGAGCTGGATCAAATCGCGCGGCTTGTCGAGCGCGGCCAGAATGCGGTCCGCGATCTGGAGAATGTCGTATTCGTTGCCCGCGGCGATATTGAAGATCTCCCCCTCGACTGCCTTCGCATCGGCTAGAAGCAGATCCTCGAGGGCACGCGTGTGATCATCCACGTGAATCCAATCCCGTTTATTCCGTCCCGTTCCATAGACAGGAAGGGGTTTCATCTCCATCGCGTTGGTAGTGAAGAGCGGGATCATTTTCTCGGGATACTGATACGGGCCGTAGTTGTTGGAGCATCGGGTGATGACCACTGGCACGCCGAAGGTGGCCCAGAACGCCTGGGCCATCGCGTCGCCGCCGACCTTCGTGGCGCTGTAGGGATTCCGGGGCTTAAGCGGCGCTTCCTCATCCACCGGATCGCCCAGCACTTCGCCGTAAACCTCATCGGTCCCCACATGGATGAACCGTTTGACGGGATGCTTTCGCGCTGCGTTCAAGAGCACGAGCGGCCCTTCAACGTTGGATCGAATGAGGGGCGTTTGATCGGCGATGGCCCGATCGACATGTGTTTCCGCGGCAAAATTAACCAGGTAGTCGGCCCGCTTCATGAGCGGTTCCGCCGCCCTAGGATCGGCAATGTCGCCCTTCACGAACGTGAACCGGGCATCCTCAGTTAGAGATTCATGATTTTCGAGATTCCCGGCGTAGGTGAGTGCATCCAGAATGATGACCTGGACGGAACGGCCAGGTTGAAGTAGACGGTGAACGAAATTACTGCCGATGAAACCGGCCCCGCCGGTCACGAGGACGGTTGCGTTCTCGAGAAGACGATCGGCCATCAACTCAGGCCTTGGCCGCCGGGGGAGTGCCGCGTCCTACTCCCAGATGCTCGAACCCCAGCTCCCGCATCGCCTCCGGTTCGTAAATGTTCTTGAGGTCGACGATCAGGTTGCCGCGCATGCGGTCCTTGAGCCGGTTCAAATTCATGGTTCGAAACTCGTTCCACTCCGTGGCGATCACGATCGCGTCGGCGGATTCCACTGCCGACCAGAGATCGGGACAATACTCCACCCCGGAGAGAACGTCCTTGGCCTTATCCATGGCGATAGGATCGAACGCCTTGACCAGGGCACCCTTCTCGACCAGGTATTTGGCGAAGTCCACACCCACTGAGTCTCGGATATCATCGGTCTGAGGCTTGAACGACAACCCAAGCACAGCCACCGTCTTCCCCCGTAGTGTGCCGAGCTTCTTCTCCGTCCGTGCCATGAGCCGGCGGCGTTGCTCCCGGTTGACCTGAATCGTGGCCCGCACGATCTCGAGCGGATAGCCGAGGCTCGTGGCCAGGTGAGCGAGCGCCTCGGTGTCCTTGGGAAAACACGAACCGCCGTACCCCGCTCCGGCGTGCAGGAACTTGGACCCAATGCGACGATCGAGACCAATCCCCCGCTCCACCATCTTGATGTCCGCTCCTACCAGCTCGCACAGGTTCGCGCACTCGTTGATGAAGGAGATCTTGGTGGCCAGAAACGCGTTCGCCGCGTACTTGATGAACTCGGCCGTCTCCACGGTCGTCTTCACCATCGGTGTTTCGTTCAGGTATAGCGGTTTGTAGACATCGACCAGGGTGTCTTCCGCCCGTTTGCTCCAGGTGCCGATTACGACCCGGTCCGGGCGCATGAAATCCTCGACCGCGCTCCCCTCGCGCAGGAATTCGGGATTGGAGGCGACGTCGAAGTCATGGTTGCCATTGGAGGTGGAGCGAATGAGGTCCCGCACCCGGGCCCCCGTCCCCATCGGGACGGTGCTCTTCTGCACGACGACCTTGTAGCCGTTTAAGTGCTGGGCAATATCCCGGGCCACCTGAAACACATACTGGAGGTCCGCTTCGCCGTCCGATCCCCGGGGCGTACCGACGCAAATAAAAATCACGTCATTCTGGCGGATGGCTTCGGGGAGATCCGTGCTGAAGCTCAGCCGTCTTTCCCGGACGTTACGGTCCAGGAGTTCTTCCAAACCGAATTCATAAAAAGGGATACGGCCCGCACGGAGTGAATCGATCTTGTTCCGGTCGGCGTCGACACAGACCACTTCGTTTCCGTAGTCGGCCAGGCAAGCCCCGGTTACGAGTCCAACGTAGCCTGTCCCGACCATGCTGATGCGATGCATGGAAAACGCCTCATGTTTTCGTAGTGAAAAACAGCCGAAGAAGTATACCTGGATTGCGGTTAGCCGGGCAAGGCATAGGAAGAAAGCGCGGCAGAAAAAGGCCGGGGAGAAGGCAGCCTCTCCCCGGCCGACAACTCGAAGTGTACTCGAATCAATCTCGGCTATTGCACGCGCAGCCGCACCCGCACGGGCTGGGCGGAGGCGGAGGGTCCGGGTGTCCGCTTCCGCTGAGTTGATACACGTTGTAGGCCAGACAGGCGATGCTGATGCCGGTTGCGGGCACGCAGCCGATCATCGCCCATGGCGTGAAGCGCGCGGCAAAGCAGGTCACCTTGCCGATCACGTTTGCGGCGGTGCACACGCGGTGAATGTTGCGTTCGGTTGGGCTCTGGCCGCCGCCTTGGGGGGCAAAAGGGGTTTCGGCGAGGTAGTTGGCCCAGTCGGAACTTTCCTCGACGGCCACCAATAGCGCCAGGTCTTCGTTGTCACGAAACGGGCCCGAGCCGTAGAAGTCGGCGAACGACGACCGCATGGCCGTGACGTAGGCGGCATTCGAAGCGCGTTCGGGATCGAGCAGGTTGTCCCACGACCGCTCTTCACCATTTCGGGTGAGCCGAGCCTGGAAACGCACTTGGTTTCCCTCTGTGAAAGCGACGAGACGCAACGCCTCGGTGCCGGAAGCGTAGACCGCGTCGAGCCCGGTTGCGCCCTCGGTCATCGTGCGAGTAACGCGGACGTGCTCTGTTCCTTCGCCCCACACGGACTCGATGACTTGAGTCGCGTCGGATCGTGCTGGATCGGCTCCGACCTCGATTTTGAACGTTCGAACCGCGTGGTGTCCGTCGGGATAGACGGCGTGAACCCGCACGGAACGCCGTTCGCCGTCTTGATCGAAGGCCAGCACGTCGACCGGACCCAGATCGGTGTAGAGCGTGAACAAGCCGGGCCGCGGAGGCGGCTCGGACGTTGTCGTGCGATGGTTGCATCCTGCGATAAGCGGCAATACCAAAATAAACAAACAACTCCAGCGAGCCACGGATGGTCCTCCAAAAAAGACGGGTCGTGGCGGACAGGATGTTTTTTGGCCGGGTTTGGTCAGGAAAACGGGTTCGGTCAGGAAAACGGGGTGGGATCGGAATGGGGTTCGATCAGAAAACCATGATTCCCAGGACACAGAGGGCCGCGAAGCCAAGGACAAGGAAAGCGCGGTAGGGGCTCGGCCAGGTGGTGAGCTTGGCCTCCGGAGCTGGGAAAAGCGAGACGGACATCCCGGCGCGCGCGGGGGTTAGCACGGCCGCGACGGACATTACGAGCGCCACCACTGTCCACACCACGGCCGCACTCACGATAGCCCGACCCGCCAATCCTTCCCGGCTCCAGGGCGTCCGATCAAGCATCATGAGGACGAGCGATAACATGAAACCCGCTCCAAGTAAGTTGCATCCCCACAGGTGGGGATCGATCCCTCGGACGATGAGAAATGGAAAGGGCGAGGGTTTTCGAAGCGTCTGAAGGCTCACGATGACCCCACCCGTGAGCAGACAGATACCCGCGAACACAGACAGGATGAGCACGAGCTGGTTTTCCGGCATCTTGTTACTCCTGTTTTTTGGAAAGCATTACGAATCCTGGGTCGATGGGGTTGCGAAGACTTGCACGCAAAAAGGAAGCCAAAGGTGGCGCCTTGATTTGCAATGAGATACAGCCCAAGTGCCTGCATCTCTGACTCATTCTCGTCGAAACCTGACTAAATTACGTCTCAGCCTCGCGACATCAGTTCCCCGCCATCTCTTCGAGAATCGCGCGTGCCGCTCGGGCGGGATCTGGTGCTTGGGTGATCGGGCGGCCGACCACGAGATGCGTGGCTCCGGCAATGAGCGCGGCTCGCGGGGTGGCGACCCGAGCCTGATCCTGAGTCGCCGCTCCCGCGGGACGAATGCCAGGAATGACCCGCGAAAAATCCGAGGGGACGAACGGCACGAGCTTGGACAGTTCCCTCGGTGATGCGACGATCCCGTCCATCCCCGCCTCGACGGCCGCTTCTGCGAACGCGAGCACGCGATCTTCTACGTCCGCGCGATAGAGCCCGGGGTACTCGTTCCCCTCGAGGCTCGTGAGCACGGTGACAGCAAGTAGATTGACGCGCGTGTTGGAACGCGCCGCGACCGCGGCCCGCATCATTTCCGGACCCCCCTCCGCATGTACCGTGAGCAGGTCCACGCCCAGGCGCGATGCGCTCTTCACCGCTCCCGCCACCGTGTTCGGGATGTCGTGGAGCTTAAGATCCAGGAACACGCGGCGTCCTCGCTCGCGAAACGCGGTTACAACCGGGGGACCTTCGGCAATGAAGAGTTCGAGCCCAATCTTCACCCAACCTACCTCGTCCCCCAGCCGGCGATCGAGCTCGAGGGCGGAGGTCAGGTTGGGCACGTCGAAAGCGACGATCAGTCGCTGGCGCGCATCGTCCAGATTCATGAGCTTCACTTCCCTCCCTCTTCATCCACCGCCTTCGGACCTAAAAGCCATTCCCGGTCCAGGTTTATGTTTCCGATCAGATCGGTGAGTCGTTCCATGCCCGCGCTGTCCATATACTCACCGATGCCCTCGGCGATCCGGGCGGGGCAATCCGGATCCGCATACACCGCCGTTCCTACTTGCACGGCCATGCATCCCGCAATCAGGAACTCGAGAGCGTCGTTCGTGGTGGCAATGCCGCCCATCCCGATCACGTCGCAGCGCAGGACTTGGAGCAGCTCCCAGCACTTCACCAGCGCAATGGGGCGAATGGCGGGGCCGGAGAGCCCGCCGACCCCCCGGCGCAGGGTCGGCGCGCGCCGCGCTACGTCGATCTGCATCCCGAGCAGCGTGTTGATGGCCGAGAGCCCGTCCGCGCCTTCATCGAGACACGCCTTCCCCACGTCGCTGATACGGGTGACGTTGGGAGTGAGCTTGGCCCAAACCGGCTTTCGGGTTCGGGGGCGCACCGCCCGCACGACGTCCGCGGCCAGCCGCGGATGCGTGCTCATGTCGAGTCCGCCTTCCTTGACGTTGGGACAGGAGATATTGAGCTCGATCGCATCGCAGCGCGACACCGCGTCCAGGCGGTCGGCAAGACGGGCGAAATCCTCGGGACCGTATCCCCCGATCGAAACAATCACCCGCGTATCGACTCCATCGAGCTTGGGTAATTTTTCCGTGAGAAACAACTCGATACCGACCCCTTCCAATCCAATCGAGTTGAGCATGCCGGCCGGCGTTTCAGCGATACGCTGGGGTGGGTTTCCAGGCCGTACGTCCTGAAAGATCGTCTTGGTGACCACGCCGCCGATTTTTGTTACATCGAGAATTGGAGTGAGTTCCGCGCCGTAACCACCCGTTCCGGAGGCCACGAGAACTGGATTCTTGAGGGCCAGCTTCCCCGCGACTATGGAGAGATCAACCGGACGATCAGGCATGCATCCGCTCCCAATCGACACGCGAGGCGTCCAGGACTGGGCCTTCGATGCATTGCATGAGATACCGCGATTCGCCGCGAAGCGGAACGGCGCAACCGCGGCACAAGCCAAGTCCGCAACCGTAGACCGCCTCGAGGCTCACCTGGCAATCGAGATCGTGGTCGGCCGCCAGTGCTGCGGTGGCGGCAAGGAATCGCTCCGGTCCGCAGGCGTAGATGACCGGAGTGTCGCGGAGCCATTCCGGGCGATTCTTCAATCCTTCGACAATGGTCCCCCGGTAGCCCGCTGATCCATCTTCGGTCGCAATGAACAGTGCCGATTCCTCGATGCGGTCGAGCCCAAACAACATCCCTTTGCTTCGCGCACCGAAGGCAAAGCGCACCGAACGCAACTTTTGTTCGCGCATGAGGCGGTTCAAATAAATTAACGGGGCGGCCCCTCTGCCGCCGGCAACGAGCAAGGCGGGCCGATCGGAAACAATCTGGTATGACCGGCCGAGGGGGCCTAAGCAATCCGCCCAATCCCCTTCCCGCCAGGTCGCCATGCGGGCGGTACCCGGACCCACCACGCCGTAATAGAGCTCCACGACCGACGCCTTGGGCTCACGACGAAATTCGACGACTCCGAACGGGCGCCGGAAGAGCGGGTCAAGGAGGGATCCCGTCCGAAGATTCAAATATTGTCCGGGAAGAATATCAGGGTAATCGAGGGGCAATTCGAGGGTGAGCCAAAAAAACCCGGGGTGCGTCTCTCGCTGAGATCGCACGCGGGCGCGATCAAGGCGCGGCTCGGTTTCGTTCAAGGTGATCCCTTTCCGGAAGTGGAATCCGGAGCTGCTCCTTTCTTGGCGTTCTTCCCGGAAGAGCTGGGTTTCGAGGTGTTCTTGGAAGAATTCTTACCTGAAGACGACGAAGATTTCGAGCCCTTGCTGGAGCTCGTGGCGGCTTTCTCGTTCGATTTGTGCTCGGCCGGCGGTTGCGTGGTCTTAGTGGGGGTTGCGGGCGGAACGGCTTTTGGCTCGGTCTTGGTCGTGTCCGGCTTCGTGACCGGGCTCGGGCCGTCCACTGGAACGGCGAGAGGATCGAGAGAGAGTCCACCAGGAAGAGCCGTGATCGCCGGTGTCGCGTTCGCGGGAGCTGCTCCCGTTGTGCTTGTGCTGTCGTGATGCGCAGTTTGGGTGGTGTCGGGGACCACTGGATGTGCAGCTTGGGTGCTATCGGGTACCACCGGAACGGTTCCCTCATGCTCGCGGGTGGCCTTGACCAAGGCGCCCAGAGATCCGGCGGCTGCCGCACCGGAAGCGCCGGCCGCCGCGCCACCGGCCGCGCCTGCTGCTGCGCCGCCCGCCGCTCCGGCAACACTGGTAGTGGTCGCACCGGCAACACCGCTGTTCGCCGCACCGGTGCCGCTCACCTGGGGTGACGGCGGCGTGAAGCCCGCTTGCGATAGCGGAGGACCCTCTTCTTGCGGGCGGGGCGAGGTGAGACCCGCGACCGTGTTGGGATCCGCAGGCCCGGGACCGGCATAGAGCATGGAATCCGTGGGAATGTTGGTGAGAAGGGGCGGCCCGGTTTCATCCGGCGCCATTCCTGCGTGGGCTAGACCGATCGTTCCCATTGCCAAGCCAGCGCCAACACCTCCCGGCCCATTCACTGAGGGCACTCCACCGGAGGCGGCGAGATTCTGCTGGGCCACCTGCGCAGCGCTGTCTCCAACGGCCTGGGCATAGGCCGATTGCTGGTTTTCGGGCGTGATCAGCTCCGCCAAGGACGGGCCCTCGAAATCTCCGGGTTGGGGTTCGGGTTCGGGGCCGTACACGACCTCGTGGGCTCGGCGCCCGTATTCGGTGTTGGGGTATTGCTCCGCAACTTCGGTGTACTTGGTCATCGCACGCGCCGAGTCGCCTTGGTCACGTTCCATGATCCAGGCCAGCGCCAAGCCGGCTTTGGCTGCGTGCTCGGTGCCCTTGAATTCCTTCTCGATGCTCGTGTACTCGTCGACCGCCTTGTCGACGTTTTCCTGCTGGAACAGGTAGAGCTCGGCCCGCATGAACCGTGTTTCCGCGGCCGCCGAGGTGGCCGTGCTGGCGGAATCCTTGGCTGCAGTAGCCATGAGCGTGCGCAGCGTGATCAGGTTCTTGGACCTCCGCACCGCTTCGTCGCGGAAAGACGAATTCCCCTGGCGTGACACCGCGTCATACGCCGTCTGGGCGCGGTCGAATTCTTCTCGGTGGACTTCGTAGGTGTAGCCGATCCGGTACTGAGCCTCGGCCGCGAACGGTGTCCCCGGATACTCTGCCACCACTTGCTGGAATGCGGTGATGGCCTCGTCCGATCGCTGTAGATTCGCGAGCACGCATCCCTCGCGAATGAGAACTTGGGCTAGATCCTTCTGACGCTGATCGTTGACGTCCCGCTGCAGGGTCGGCGTTTTGCGGGTCTGCAGGGTCGTGGCAGGCCTCTGATTCTGGGTGAATACTCCACCCTGATCGATGAGAAAGCCGTTCGGATCGACGAGACTCGGATCGATGATGTTTCCGCTCGGATCCAGATAGTTCCCGTTCGCATCCTTCTGGAACGGGAGCTGCCCGGAATTGTTCGCCGAATTGTTCGCCCCCAGCTGCTGGCCGAGAGCGACGTTGCGTAATGAATCCTGCACGGCCTGTTCGCGGCGCTGTTGTTCTTCCAGCTCCAGTTGCTGGCGGGCCTCCCAGCTCATCCGGTTCTTACGGGCGCTGGCGTCGAGCGATACTTCGAGATCGGTGTAGAGCTTGAGCGCATCCGGATAGCGCTCCTGCTTTTCCAGCGCGTCGCCCAGGCTGATCCGCGCTTCGATGCGGTCCTCTTCGAGCTTGCCCTTCTGGGCGACATAGCCGAACACCTTCTCCGCTTCCTCGTAGCGCTTTTGCTCCATGAGCAGATCGCCGAGATCCAGGCGGGCCAACGCCGCATGTTCACCGTTGGGATAGCGTTTAAGCAGCGTCTGGTATTCATGAATCGCAACATCGGGAGACCCACCCAGCCAGGAAGCTTGGGCCATGTAGTACTCGACCTCTTCACGCTCCTTGTACTTTGGATACTCCTTGAGCAGCGTTTGCCAGATCGATTGCGCGTCGGAGTAATTCTCTTGGGCCAGCGATGTACGACCTTGCCAATAGAGCGCCTGGTCCCTGAGCGAGGATTTCTTTAGATCGAGTAACGACGTGAGTGCTTCATGCGCGCTCAAGTAGTCTCCGCGCCAGAAGTGGGCTTGCCCCATCACAAGGTATGCGTCGTCTTCCCATTTGCTGCCGGGATACTTCTGAATGACCTTTTCGCACTTCTGAATCGCCTGCTTGTAGAAGTTGCTGGACGCGCTGGCGGTCCCGGGCTGTCCGCGTTCGGAGGCACGCGCCTTCTCGGCTTGCCCGTAGAACTGTTTGGCATGATAGAAGGTGTTGAAGTAGGCGCAGCCGGAGGCATAGGCCAGCAGAAAGGCCCACAGGGTGGCCATGAGGAGAGATTTCACGCGGTTTCGGATCGTCATTAGGTATCCAGAATCGCCAGTACAACGCTCCAAACGGGGTCTTCGAGGGCCCACAGGACCGCTCTCCTTGACAGCTTACCTCAAGCACATCCCCTAAGCTGCCTGGAGAACTCGAGTTATAAAATCTACCCCCTGCGCCCCGGACCCGGTGAAGACACCGATATCTCCGGGCGTACTCCCCCGTTCTGCTCTACCCCCTGGGTATCGGTCCGGTTCCCCATGTCTTGGAGGGCTCGGACCGTGAACGCCTCTCCCCGCAGGGCCTCGATGCCCGAGGCCGCGGCCAGCATTCCCGGGATCGTGGTGACACAGGGAACCCTCCGCGCTACCGCAGCCAGCCGGATGGCCCGCTCGTCGTGTTTTGACTTCTGGCCGAGCGGGGTGTTGAGAACGAGTTGGATGTCTCCCGATGTGATCACATCGACCACGGACGGCTTCCCTTCCCCCATTTTGAAAACGCGATCCGCGGGTACGCCGTTCAGCATGAGAAAGCGCCAGGTACCGGTGGTGGCAAGAATCCGGAAACCCATTCCCACGAGCTGCTTGGCCAAAAACACGATCGCGCGTTTGTCGCGATCGGGCACGCTGAGAAACACGGTGCCCTCGGTGGGCAAGGGCTCCCCTGCACCCTCCTGAGCCTTGGCGTAGGCCTCACCGAAATGCGATCCGGTGCCCATGACTTCCCCGGTCGACTTCATCTCCGGACCGAGCAGGGAATCGGCACCGGGGAAGCGATCAAAGGGAAGCACCGGTTTTTTCACGCTGATTAGAAAACCGTCAGCACCGGGCAAACCCGCGCCGTGTTCCGTCCACTCGGGCAGCGGTCGGCCCAGGATCGCCTGCACGGCCAGATCAACGAGCGGCATACCGGTCGCCTTACTTACGAACGGCACGGTTCTGGACGCGCGCGGATTAGCTTCAATGACATAAATCACATCGCCCTTTACCGCGTACTGCACGTTCAGAAGCCCCACTACCCCCAACGCTCGGGCCAGCTCGGTGGTCATGACGCGAAGCTCGGCCTCTGTTTCAGTGCCAATCGAGTACGGAGGGGTGAGGCAGGAGGAGTCACCGGAGTGCACGCCGGCTTCCTCGACGTGTTCGAGCACTGCTCCCGTAAGAACGCGCTCGCCGTCCGTCACCGCGTCCACGTCGATTTCCACCGCATCTTCGAGAAAGGCGTCGATGAGGAGCGGGTTGTCCTCGGTCACCGTAATTCCATCGCTGAGGAGGAGCTCGAGCTCGGTGCGGTTGTACACGATTCGCATCCCTCTCCCGCCCAGGACGAACGACGGCCGCACCAGCACGGGATAGCCGACGCGCTCGGCCTCGGGAAGAACAGCGTCACGAGACACGGCGATGCGGCTGCGCGGTTGCCGCATGTTCAATCGGTTGAGGAGCCGTCGGAATATTTCGCGGTTCTCCGCCGCATCGATAGCGTGTTTGGGTGTGCCCAGAATGGGCACGCCGGAAGAAATCATCACCCCCGCAAGTTTGAGCGGCGTCTGTCCACCGAACTGCAGCACGACTCCGGAGGGCTTCTCCTTATCGAGCACGTTACGCACGTGCTCGCGCGTAAGCGGCTCGAAGTAAAGCCGGTCCGAGGTGTCGTAGTCCGTGGAGACGGTCTCGGGATTGGAGTTGATGAATACCACCGGACGCCCGGCCTTCCGAAACGCTTTGGCCGCACGCACGCAGCAATAGTCGAACTCGACGCCCTGGCCGATCCGGTTTGGCCCACTCCCCAAAACCACGACCGATTCGGGGCCCAACGGTGTTCCTTCGTCCTCCTGGTCATAGGTGGAGTAGAAATACGGGGTTTCCGCGGGGAATTCCGCGGCGCAGGTGTCCACGGCCTTCATGACCGGACGGATCTCCAGGCGATGCCGAAGCGCGCGCACGTCGTCTTCGGCGAGACCGAGAATCGAAGCCAGTTGCGGATCACCCAGGCCGTGCTGTTTTGCTTGCCGGAGAATGTGCTTTGCCGCCGGGAGGTTCTGGGATTCGAGAGCGGTTGGGAGTTGGTCTCGCACGATCTTTTCTTGAGCAACGATTTGGTTGATTTGATCGAGGAACCACGGATCGATATGGGTCAGAGCGTTCAAGCGCAGGACGGAATGCCCCCGGCGGAATGCCTCGAGGAGAAAAAACGCCCGTTTCCAGGTGGGTTTTGCCAGTTCCTCGTCGGCGATGGGGCCGCTTCTCCCCAGCTGCGTGCCATCGATTAGACCTTCAAGGTTGTCGATTTCCAGGCTCGCCAGCGCCTTCATGAAGGCCTCGGTGAACGTCCGCCCCAGCGCCATGACTTCACCCACACTCTTCATGCGCGTGCCGAGGGTGGGATCCGCGCTGGGAAACTTCTCGAAGTTCCATCGCGGAATTTTCACGACGACGTAGTCCAGCGTGGGTTCGAAGCAGGCCGGAGTGACCCGGGTAATGTCGTTGGGAATCTCGTCCAATGTACGTCCCACGGCGAGACGAGCGGCAATCTTGGCGATAGGAAATCCGGTCGCCTTCGAAGCTAACGCGCTCGAGCGGGACACCCGGGGATTCATCTCGATCACGACCATGCGCCCATCCCGAGGGTTCACTGCGAACTGGACATTCGAGCCGCCGGTGTTCACGCCCACCGCGCGCAGGACCTCGAGCGCCATGTCGCGCAGGCGCTGGACTTCACGGTCGGTGAGGGTCTGAATGGGGGCTACGGTGATCGAGTCCCCCGTGTGCACGCCCATGGGATCCAGGTTCTCGATACCGCACACGATCACCGCGTTGTCGTGATGGTCGCGCATAACCTCGAGCTCGATTTCCTTCCAGCCCGTCAAGTCTTCCTCGATGAGCGTGGTGTGCGCGGGGCTCAGCCGGAGGGCTTCCTCGGTAATATGGAGCAGCTGGGCTTGATTTTCGGCTCTGCCCCCACCCGCTCCTCCCAGAGTGAAACTCGGCCGGATGATCACTGGATAGCCGATCTCATGGGCGATGGCTTGTGCTTCCGGCAGTGTCCCGGCAAACCCGGATCTAGGAAGCGGGATGCCGGCTTTTCGCATCGTCTCCCGGAAGAGATCCCGGTCTTCGGCCTTCTTGATAGCGTCCAGGGAGGCGCCAATAAGGCGCACCCCCAGGCGCTTTAGGGTGCCGTTCTCGGCCAGCGCGACAGCAACGTTGAGCGCGGTTTGGCCCCCCAGAGTCGGGAGCAGCGCGTGGATCTTTTCTTTTTCCAGAATCTTCGTGACCACCGCGGGCGTGATGGGTTCGATATAGGTGCGGTGTGCGACCTCGGGGTCGGTCATGATCGTGGCTGGATTCGAGTTCACGAGCACGACACGGTAGCCGTCTTCTTTGAGCACGCGACACGCCTGCGTGCCCGAATAGTCGAACTCGCAGGCCTGGCCGATCACGATCGGTCCCGAGCCCACGATCAAGATCGTCGACCCCGGCGGCACGGCTTCGGGTCTCAGCTTCTCCATTCGGCATACCTCACGTGCGCGCCCACCGTTCGCCGGCGCTCGCGCTCGGCTAGCCGTTCCACCAGCCATTGGAACCATTCGTACACGGACTCCCGGGCTTGTTCGCGACGCATGGTTTCAATCCAATCCCTGAGTCGTGGCCAAAAGTTGACGATGGCATCTCCCATCAAATCGTCGACGAGATTGATCGGCACGACGCGGCGATGTACCAGGACCCCGATCGTCTCCAGGGTGGTGCCGATGAATACCGCCGCCTCCTCGACCTCCTTGGGGCCGTTCCGCAATTCTTGAGCCGTCGTTTCGGGAGGGATCGCCCACACCAAGCGCACCGCACGGTTGAAGTCTCCGCTCTGGAACGAATGCACGATGACGACTGCGGCTTGTTCGCGGCGTTGGCGTTCAATGATCCGGATTTGAATGACCCCGAACATCACGCCGATCGCCACCGCGGTAGGCCCCAGGATCTGAGCGACCTGAACCAGGGTGTTGAGATCCATCATCCGCCTATCCCAGCGTCACAGGCCGGCAAGAAAATCCCCAAAGATCCCGCGGGCGTCGTGTGGTCCAGCCGCCGCCTCGGGATGGAATTGCACTGCTTTTACTTTCAATTCCGGTATCGCGAATCCCTCGGTCACTCCGTCGTTCAGGCTTTCGTGGGTGATGATGACGGACGCCCTCCGTTCTCCTCCCGCGCCGCCATTCAATGATTCTGGATCGACCGCGAAACCGTGATTCTGGCTGGTGACAAGAACCGCTCCGGTCTGCACATCGCGCACGGGATGATTGATCCCGTGGTGACCGAATTTCATCTTGTAGGTCCTGCCACCCAAAGCCAGCGCGAGCACCTGATGACCGAGACAAATCCCCATGATCGGGATCCGGCCGACCAGGCCGCGTAACGTTTGAATGAGCCCTTCGAGTGCCTCGGGATCCCCCGGCCCGTTGGATAGCAACAACCCATCGGGCTCTCCGTGCAGGATCTCTTCCGCGGATGCGCGGGCAGGCACGATGCGCACCCGCGCGCCCTGCCGGCGCAGGGCTAGATCGATCCCGTTTTTCATCCCGCAGTGGATGAGGGTGATCTTCGCCCCATCTTGTTCGGAGCTACCCTTCTTCGGAAACTCGTCGAAAAGGACGTCCTCTCCCCCCGTCCGGAAGTCTTTCTCTGGGGCAGACACCGCCACCTCTTGAACGAGATCCCGTCCGATCAATCCAGGGAACGCCCGCACGCGCGCCAGCGCGACCTCGGCGTCGGTGTTTTCTTGAAGAATGATGCCCCGCAGCGCCCCGGTTTCCCTTAAATGACGGGTAAGCGCCCGCGTGTCGACTTCGCTCAGACACGGGATCCTGTGGCGGGCGAGAAACTGATCGAGGCTTTCTTCGCTCCGCCAGGAGCTCGGCCGATCCGTCAACGACCGAACAATGATTCCTGCCAACGCGGGGGACGGCGCCTCGCTGTCTTCTTTGTTTATTCCTGTGTTCCCGATATGAGGAGACGTAAACGTAACGATTTGCCCGCGATAGGATGGGTCACTTATCACTTCCTGGTAACCGCTCATTCCGGTCTGGAAGACGACCTCGCCGATCCCAGGAGCGGTATTCTCGGCCGGGAGCCCCTCGGCAAGATAGCCCATCAACACGCCGTCGAAGCGACGACCGTCCTCGAGTAAAAGATAGCCGCTCACTCGCGAGGTCAGTTTTGTCACCGCGTCAGAATTCCATGCGTCTTCGTCGTGCCCACCGCCGGGTGGTGATAGAGCACGCGACCACCCGCTACGGTCATCACCGGCATACCCTGCAGTGTTTGACCCAGCCACGGGCAGTTCGCACTGCGACCCACGAACTCTTCGCGCTTCACCGTCAATGTCGTATCG
>Ga0075431_100002899_pt1 | contig 16590 bp, 18 predicted proteins | sample RhiMetdeltSRZDD5_FD_75297 | JGI IMG/M metagenome (GOLD analysis project Ga0075431, IMG submission 75297) | Populus rhizosphere microbial communities from Tennessee, USA - Rhizosphere MetaG P. deltoides SRZDD5 | ecosystem: Host-associated > Plants > Roots > Rhizosphere > Soil | place: USA... | reverse complement strand
CGCAGCAGCAGCGGCAGCACGACGAGCGAGGCCACGAGACTGCACGCCGCGCCCACCGTCAGCAACAAGCCGAGCCCGAATATGCCCTGGTGGCGTGCGACCATCAGGCTGCCGAAACCCGCCATCGTGGTAAGGCCATTGAGGACCACGGCCATGACGGTGCTGCGCGGGAAGTCCGGCCCGCCGCTGCCGGCGGATTCCTGGTAGCGGAGGGTGACATTGAGGCCGAACTCTCCGGCACCGCCGATGATCAGCGGCAGGCCCCAGACATTGGCCAGGTTGAATGACAGGCCGAAGAGCCGCATGAATCCGATCGTCCACAGCGTCCCCAGCAGCACCGGCGTCACCGCGAGCAGCGCGCCGAGCGGATTTCGCAACATGATCATGGCCAAGACCGCGATGAGCATCACCGCGTAGATCGTGCCATGCAGGTAGGCGGCCTCCATCAGCCGCGTCGCCTCGTAGCTGATCACCGGAGATCCGGTGACGGCCGGATCAACCGCGCGCACGGCGGACACGAACTGACGCGCGCCGTCGCGCTCCCACGTATCGACGGCCGGGTAGATCTGCATCAGCAAGCGGCCGGTGACGCCGATGAACTTCCGTCGCAGCTCCTCGGGCAGCTCGGCGATCGTGACCGGAGTCGGCGCGAGGTTGTTCTGAAGGCGTCGCAGCTTCGCGCCGAAGTCGTCGCGGAGGCTCGCCTCGATCACGGCCAACCGTGGTCCGAGGTCGGGTCCGCCGGTCCTGAGCCGTTCCAGCAGGGCCTCTGCGCGAGCCTGCGCAGCGATGAGGGACTGCACGTTCGTATGCCCTTCGGCCTCGCGCGCCGCTATCACGAGCCGCCGATAGAGCGTCTGCAGCGCGGCTCGGGCCCTCTGTGCCTCATCACTGGCTCGATCGTCGATGCGAACTCCCGACAGCACCGGACCGAGCTGCCGTATCGTGGCGATCTTCGCCTGCTGGTCGCTCGGGATGAGCTTGAGCACGCTCACGACCTCGGCGACGACGGGCAGCTGCGTGAAGGCGTCCTGCTTGACGCGCAGCTCGGACAGCGAATCGGCGGTCGCGAGCGCCGCGAAACCCGAGCGTCGTGTCTGCGCGATCCTCCGCTCCCAGGTCACCGACTCGGTCTCCCGCGCTTGCAGGTTGAGCCGGTTGTAATCGAACCGCACGCCCGGCAGCGCCGCCAGCGCCCCGGCCGTCAACAGCGTCGCGGCCGGCACGATAAGTCTTCCTCGGGCGAGCACGCGCTCGAACGCCGGCATGGACTCGTCGCGTGCCGACGCTTCCGAGCGGCGTCTTCTGGATGCGAGGCGTCCGACGACGACGAGGACCGCCGGGAAGAGCGTCATCATGGCGAGGAACGCCATCAGGAGCGACGTGCCTGCGATGAAGCCGAATTCCTGGATGCCACGGAACTCGGTGAGCACGAGCACGCCGAACGTGCCGGCGCCGGTCAAGGCGCCGAACAAGATCCCGGGCCCCGTGCGGCGCGCCATGATCTGCAGCGCCTCTCGTCCTGTCGGTCGAAGGACGAGCTCGCGCTCGTATCGGAGCAGGACGTAGACGCCGTAGTCAATGCCGAGCCCGAGCAAGAGCGAGATGAACATCACGGAAAAGACGCTGAGGTGCCCCACGGTCGCGGAGACGATGCCGAGCGTCCAGGCGAGACTCACGGCGAGCACGCCGAGCATGGCCAACGGCTCGATCCATCGGCGGATGATGAGCAGCAGGGACGCCAGCGTGAGGACGAACGCCAGGACGGTCGCTGCCGTGCTGTCCCGAAACGCGGTCAGCATCTCGTCGTTCGAGAGCGCCGGCGTGCCCGTGACGCCGGCGCCGACGTCGGGATAGGTGGCACGCAGGGCGCCGATGCGGTGACGAATCGCCGTGATCAAATGCTCGTTGTCGGTGAAGCTCTTGACGTCTCGGCCGGGCTCCACGAGAACGAACAGCAATCGATCGTCGGCCGATCGGAAATACCCGGCCCCCGAATTTTCGGCGCCTGAGGCGAAGACGCGCTCCCAGGGTGACGCGACGGGTGTCGTCCTGTCGAGACTGTCGGAGATCACTTCGAGCAGGGTGTCCAGGAAGCTCGGGTCGAAGCGGTCCGCTGCTCCTTCATCCAGACCGAGGTCGACGAATCCCGCCGCGAAGCGGCGCGCGATCTCGTCCGCGAGTGCGTTGAAGAGCCCGGCCAGGGTGGGCCGGGCGGCGTACCCCTCGATGAACCGGCGATGCTCGAGAACCTTGTCCCGGATCTCGGCGAGCTGTTCCGTCGAGAGAAACAGCAGCGCGTGCCCAACGAAGCTGTCGGGATCGACGCGATGGGCGACGCGCTTGACTCCGGGGACGGCTCGAATCTCGGCCGCGAGCCGGTCGGTATAGGCGCGCGCCATCGGGACGGTCGGCGCTTCCACCGCGACGACGATGTCGTTCAGCTCACCGAATTCGCGCAGGTTCTCCTTGAAGCGCTGAACATAGACGTGGTGCGGCGGCAAGAATTCCACCGACGACGCCTGGAACGTGAGCGTGCGAGCGGTGTAGAGCGCGGCGGCTGCCGCGAGCGCAAGGGCGACAACGATCGTGACCGCGGGCCGGGCGACGGAGACCCGGACCAGACGAGACAGCGCGGCTGAGGGGGTCTGCCCCTCAGCGCTGGAATGGATAGATGACCGTCCAGTCACGTTTCATGTCGACGACGACCCAGCCTTTCGCCGCGGCTTCGTCGAGCGCCTTGTCGAGACGCCCCACGCGAGAGGCGCGGTCGTAGGCCCACTCTCGCTCGGCGTCGGTGTGGCGGACGAGCCCCATGAAGCGAAGACCGGCACCGGCGGCGGTCCATTGGAGCATCTGCTGATCGCCGTCGGAGTTGCCGAAGGCCAGGATGGGGCGCCGGCCGATGAACTTGTCGATCGCCACCGGCTTGCCGGGCCCATCGTCGATGAACTCGATTTTCGGCTGAACGGCTGCGTCGTCTTCCACTCCGGGTGCTGCGGCGCCAACGCTCGGACGCGATCGAGGGCGAACGCGAGCTGGAAGTAGATCGGCTGCTCGCTCCAGAGCGTGCCGTCGTTGTCGAACGTGGCGATGCGCGCGGTGGGTGGCACGAACTCCGTGGAGCCTTCGCTCGTCGCGCGGCGAACGAAATCGACGATGGACGCCTTCGCCGGGCGGAGGTTCCACGACGGCAGCGGATCGGGCTGGGCGGCCGCCAGCCTGGCCGTGACCAGGACCAGGCAGGCGACCGGCCCACATCGCCATCGGCGCGCGATGGCGCACGACGATCTACGCCGCTTGCGGCGTGGACTTCGACATCTTGTCCATCACCGCTTCGAGGTTGAAGCTGGCCGGCTTCTGGCGCGGCGGAACCAGCCGATGTCGTCGCCCATGATGAACAGAATGTTCGGCTTCTTCGCGTCTGCCATGTCTGGTCCTCCACGAGGGATCGACGCGCGACGCTAACCCCACGCCCGCTTCATCGTTTGAGCTTGCGCGGTCGTCGGCAGAGCGTCCTGAATCGTGCCTCCCGGGCCCGTGCCTACACCGCGACCAGGACGCAGCTTGACGTACGCGACGGACACGAGAAGGCTCACGATCAGGTAGAGCATGATCGCCGCCATCACCGGCTTCGGCTCGGCGAGGTTCGCCGAGGCGATCGTCAGTGCGATCGCCGGATGGCGGCACGCCGTGGAAAGCGCCAGGACACTGCGGCGCGTCGGATCGGGGCCGCCCAGCCAGTGGCCCACGGCAAGACCGGCAACGCTGAATGCGAAAAGTCCGAGGAGGGTCCCGTCTCCGATCAGGGCGAGGATCGACCGCCAAGCGAGAGGAACCGGCAGCGTGCCAACGACCAGCAGGACGGCACCGATGATCAGCACGGGCTTGATGAGTCGCTGCGCCACGAGCGGCGCGAAATAACGAATGGTCATGCCAATCAACAGCGGGGACAGCACCGTGGTCAGGACCAGGGACGCGATCGCCCTTTCGGGGACCTGAGCGTCCTTGCCAAACGCCCACCCGAAGACGCTCAGGCCCAGCGGCACCAACATGACGGCGAGGAGCGAAGCCGAGACGAGAAGACCGATCGTGTAAGGCGCCGTCCCACCGGCCTTGAACTCGCGCCTCGGCAGCAGCGGCGGGACGGGAGATAGGGAGGCTGCCAGGAGGGCAACTTTCAGCGCCGGGTTGAGGTTGAACGCCTGCACGAGCGCGGCAGCGATGAGCGGCATGATCACGTTCATCGCGAGGATGGAGCGTAGAAGGAGCCAGGGGCGGCTCAGCACGAACGTCGCATCGCTCGCTCGCGCGCTCATTCCCAGCGCCAGGACGTTCAGGAAGACGCTGGTTTTCAAAACGATTACGATCAGCGCCAGCAGGCTGGGCATCGTTCCGTCACCGTCGCACCATCGACGCCATGCCCGTAGGGCCGTCCGGACACGTCATCAGTCCCGGAGTAGGCTCGGATGGCCCTGTCGACGAGAGCGGGCGCTCGATACGGTCAGGGCATGCGCCGACCGTGGGCGTGGTGGTTGGTAGCGCTTTCTGCGATGCTCGCGCTCACCCCGGTGAACCGCGCCGCCGCCGACCCCATTCGCGTGCTGACATTCAATCTCTTTCACGGGGGGCCCGTGGCCTCGGCAACGGGCGATGGCGACCGTCTCGAGGACCGGTTGGCGATCGTCGTCGCGGAGCTGCAACGACTTCAGCCGGATGTCATCGCATTACAGGAGGCGTCGATCGGCTCGCGGCGTGGCCACGTGGCGCAGCGGCTCGCGCGCGCCTTGATCGATTTCAGCGAGGGGCCGGCCACAGATTTACTCCACCCATACCTCCGGTGATTCGTGCCAGGTGCGTCACATCGAGCGTGTCGCCAGCGAACGGCGGACGGTGTTGCCGTCGGTCCTTATGGGTGACCTCAACGCATCGGAAGATTTCCCGGCCCCTGCGTCCCTAAAGCGGGCCTTTATGGATGCGTTTCGGGCGGCCGATCCCGATGAGCCGGGATTCAGCGATCTTCAGCAGATCGGCGCAGCGACCGCGACGGTCTCGCAACGTTACGACTATATCTTCGTCGTGCCCGGCGCGCGGGGGACCGGGTCCGTGGTCTCCAGCCGCGTGGCGCTGAATGCCCGCCGACGGTATGCGGACGGGACGGTGCTCTGGCCGTCGGACCACTACGGCGTGCTGGCCGAGCTTGAGCTCACCACGCGCTGAGGGCGCCTCGGACCAAGGTCGCATTGTCAACTTTGCTCAGCGCCTCCATGCTGCGTCAGTCGCGGCGGGCTTCACGTTCCACGCAGTGGGCCGGGCGTCGACAAGGGAGGCCGATATGAAAACCTCAGCGTATTCACAACCGGTGCGGCGGCGCCGCGATCTCCGCGTCGCGGGCGACGGCCTGGAAGCCTTGGCAGCGGCGCAAGAGCCGATCGGCGCGCCGAGCGACGAGCCGGTCAGCAGCGTCGTCAGGCACCTGCGGATCATCGTCGAGCGGTTGCTCGAGCAAACGCCGGGCGATGCCCTGTGTGACGCGTGCCTGGCATTCGCCGCCGAGGCGGCGCTGATCGACATGCGGCATGCGACGGGCGAGCTGCCGCGCTTGAGGCCCGGCATCGAGCGCGGTACGGGGCGCTGTCAGAGTTGTCGGCGCGAGACGGTGGTGACGGTCTTCCGGGCGGTGGCGGTGGTGTGATGACCGGTCAACGGATGCGCTGTCCGGCGACGTTGAAGACCCGGAGCTCGCTCGCGTTGAGATGGTCGGCGATCGTGTGGTGTTCCTTGATCAGGCGCTCCAGCTGGGGCCGGGCCCCGGCGATCGTCTCGTCGATGGTGGAACGGTCGGCGCCGAGATCGGCTTCGGTGCCGACGAGGATGAGGCTCAGGCGATGCGGATGGAGTGACGAGTAGATGTCGGCGCGCGCCAGCGCGAACGCGTTGAGGTCGACGTGATAGTCCAGGGTGGCCGACGTGTAGTCATAGTAGATGACATTGCGGATGCGGCGGCGATCGACCATGAGCTGATTGCGCCGCACGTTAGCCGGTCGGCGGCCGAGCCGTCTTGACCGATGACGCCATTTCTTTGACAGCCGAGGGCAGGTGACGACTCGATGACCGCACGAGCCACTGGCGTCCGAACCGGACCGATGATCTCGAGCGCGGCCGCAGCCGGCTTCGTGGAGGCCATCGAGGCGGCGGGTCGGGATCCCGACGATGTGTTACGGCCCGTCGGTCTCGACCGGAGCGCCGTGAGCGACCGCCACGGCTTCATTCCGTCGGCGGCGTTCACGCTCGCGCTCGAGGAAGCCGCGCGCGTCACCGGCGACGACTGCTTCGGTCTACACTTCGGCGAGCGCTACCATCCCAAGGACATCGGAGCGCTCGCGTACGTCGTGTTGAACTCACCGACGATCGCGGTCGCGTTCGAAAACGTCGCGCGGTACTTGCGCATCTACAACGAGGCGGCGACGGTGTCCTTCGTGCAGGGGGACAAGCACGCGTTTCTGCAGCATCAGCTGCGAGACGTACCGCTCCAGAGACGCCGGCAGCACGAGGAATACGCTTTGACCGTCGGGCTGGCGGTCATTCGCATGATGGCCGGCAGCGAATGGCGGCCGCTCGAAGTCCGGTTCGAGCACGAGGCGCCGCCCCGGACGAGCGAGCACGCCCGCGTCTTCGGCGCTCCAGTGCTCTTTCGGTGCGATGGCAACGTCATGGTCATCGAGCGCGACTTCTGTGACCGGCAGGTGCCCACGGCCGATCGCCGTCTCTATCCGATTCTCGAGGACTATCTGGAACGACAGCTCGAGAAGCGGCCGACCGAGAACCGCTTCGTGGTGTCCGTCCGGACCGCGATCGGCAATGCGATGAAGGAAGGGGAGCCGAAGGTCACGGACGTGGCGGCCGCGATCGGTCTCAGTGTGCGGACACTCCAACGTCGGCTCGGCGAATCCGGCGTGGACTACCGGGCGCTGGTCGACGACATACGCCACGAGCTGGCGCTGCGATATCTGCGGGACCGCAGGCACACGTTGAGTGACGTCGCCTACCTGCTGGGCTATTCCGAGATCAGCGCCTTCAGCCGCGCGTTCCGGCGATGGACGGGCGCGACGCCGTCGGACTACCGCCGTCGCAATGGCTGATCCGCTAGGGCCGTCCGGGCAGGTCATCAGGCTCTCCGCCGACACGGGTCGCGGCGGGAGGCTGAGCGCAATCGGGATGCGCGCCGACCGTGCTCACCAAAGGAGTCGATGTGGTGGCCTCTGCTTCGGCGCAGCAGGCCAGTGTCTCCACGGACACGTCGGTGGCGGCACTGCTGCAGAAGCACGACGAAGCGATGAACCAGAAGAATCTCGAGGCCGTCATGGCGCTGTTCGCTCCCGGAGACCAGACGGTGATGATCGGGACCGGGCCGGGCGAGCAGTGGGTCGGCAAGGATCAGATTCGAACCGCCTACGTCGAGTTCTTCAAGGACTACGACAAGGGCTCGCTCACGCGGAAATGCGAGTGGAGCACCGGCGAGGTGCGTCAGAACATGGCCTGGGGCGCCGCCATGTGCACGATGGACGATTCGCTGAAGGATCGCAAGCGGACGCTCAGGAGCAATCCATGAATCCGAACAAGGCGGACGCCAGCGACGCCGACCGGAGGGAATTCCTGGTCGGCCTGGGCAAGTGGTCGACCGTCGTCATCGCCGCCGTCGTCGGCGGCGCGCTGCTGCACTCCGCCGCCGAGGGCGGCTGGGTGAACAGCCGTGGCGGCTGGATCAACGGCGCCGGTGGATGGGTCAACGCCCGCACGGGCGGCACCGGCTGGATCAACGGCGGGGGCGGTGGCTGCGTCAATGACCGCGGCGGAGGCGGCTGGCTCAATGCACGTTAGCCAGGACAAGCGGATCGTCTACGACATCCCGCTCGAGGCGCTGCCGGCCTATCGCGGTCGGCGAGTCATCGTCCGGTCCCACAGCCCCGCCGCCGTCGTGCTCGCCTGCCGGCACGTCCCCGACGGCGATCTGGCGTGCGTCCATCTCGAAGGTTTGCCGACCGACATCGAGCCGCTGGCCGACTGGGGCTACGGTCTTCCCATCCAGCTCACGATGCCCGATCCGGCCGTCGAGTTTCCCACGCTCTATCGCTACGCTCGTCTCGTCGACAAACACCCGGTTCGCGTCGTCACGCCGGTACGACGAGGATTCAGCCGGGCCGTGAAGCTTGCGACGTCCCTCGAGATGGCGGTCAAGCTCGACCCCGGACAGCCGTCACCGGCCGAGCTGGAGGAGCTGGCCGCCGTGCTCGACTTCTACCTGCACGGCTCGGCGTGCAGCCAACCGATCGAGTTCTTTCACGGCGCCCTGCACGCGCTCTATCGCCGCGAGTCGGTCACGCTGCGGGAGATCCAGGACGACGATCCGGCTCGCGTGCGTCGCGTCGATGCTGACGGCGTCGAATGGCTGGGCCGTCACCGCGCCCTTGTTCCCGAGACGGCCGCGTGCCGGACGTGCGAATTCTGGGGCCTCTGCGCCGGGTACTTCAAGTGGCCGCGGCGTGACTATGACTGCGAAGCGGGCATCAAGGCGCTCCTCCGTACGCTCGTCGCCGCCGCGGCGGAGCTGCGGTCGGATGTCGAGAGGTTCAGTGCCGGCGTCGCGGACCGCGCGTCGTGATCGGCCGGCACTTTTCGCTGATCCTGCTGCCGACGAACGAGTGCAACGTGGCGTGCGACTACTGCTTCGAGGACAAGACTCGCGATTTCCTGTCGCTCGCCGAGCTCCGCATCGTGACGGACAAGGTGCTCGACCACATGGAGCGCCGGGCGATCGACGGCCTGACCATTTACTGGCAGGGCGGCGAGGTCATGCTCCTGCCCCCGGACTGGTTCGTGCGCGCTCAGGCGATCATCGGCGAGGCCGCGGCCCGACGCGGCAAGCGCGTTCGCCATCACCTGCAGTCGAACATGATCGGCTACACGCCGGCATGGAAGGCCATCATCACCGAGATGTTCGGCAACCGCGTCGGCACATCGATGGATTTCCCCAACCTCTACCGGCGCGCGCGCGGTCGTCCGCCGGAGCACTACACGAGGCTTTGGACCCGAAACATCCGCGCCGCTCGCGATGCCGGCATCCACCTCGGCGTCATCGCCATTCCGAATGCGGCGACGCTGGAGCTCGGCGCCGAGCGTTTCTACTCCTATTTCGTGGACGAGCTCGGCATCGACGATTTCCAGGTCAACACCGCGTTTTCCGGCGGGACGCCGACCGAAGCCAAGCGCGAGCTGTTGCTCGACCTCGATGCGTTGAGCCGATTCTTCGTCGAGCTCGCCGACATCTGGGTCGAGCGCGGCCGCGGCCGGGGTATCGCGCTCGGCCCCTTCGACGAGCTGATGAACCACTTCACCGGTCGAATGGCGCGGCTGCCGTGCATCTGGCAGCAGAACTGCGCCGACGAGTTCGTCAGCATCGATGCGCGCGGCCAGGTCGCGCAGTGCGATTGCTGGGTGCTGAGCTTTCCGGAATACGCGTTTGGCAATGTCTTCGGCCCGCAGACTTTCACCGAGCTGCTGGAGAGCAGCCCGGCTCGTCATCGATTTCACGCGCGGCCTGAGCGCCTGGTGCAGGACGATACCTGTCTCAGCTGCGACTACCTGTCGATCTGTCACGGCGGCTGCCCGGTGCGCGCCTATGCGATCACCGGCGAGTTCTTCGTCAAGGATCCCTACTGCGAGCTCTACAAGGCGCTGTTCTCGCGGCTCGAGGCGCATGCGGCTCCGCGCCGCACGCGCCACCCGCTCCCGGTCTTCACCGTCGCCTGATCGCGCTCACTTGCTGAAGGCGATCGCAACCGCCTCCGTGTGGCGGACGACCACTTCGTCACCGGGCTTGACCTCGTTCAGCCGTTTCACCCTCTCATCGACCTTCACCACCCGGCGATTGCCCTGCGGGCCCACAAGGGTGACGGAGCGTTTCGCGTAATCGATGGCCTCGACTTTCGCGGTCATCTCCACCGTTTTGACCGCGACGGCCGCGGGCTTCTGGCCCTTTGGCGCCACGGCGACCGTTGCGTCCTCTGCGGCCTGCGGCGGCGCGGTTGCCGCGCGGACGAGGATGGCGACCGCGTCGAGGTAGTCCACGCGAACCGAGTCACCGGGCTTGATCTGATCGAAGTTCCTCGCCTCCGGCGGCGCCTTCAGCGTCACGGTTCGTCCATTGGAGCGCTTGATCGTCACCGTACGGTTGGCCGGGTCGACGGATTCGACCGTCCCCGTCGCGGTTGTCCGGTCCGTATACACCACGCCCGGCTTGTCCGAGATGACCGCCGAGGGCGCCTGGCTGGGCGCGGTTTGAGCGTCGGCGCCGCCGAACGTCAGCGCGCCGGTGGCAACGATCGAAAGTAGCAGCATCGGTATGCGACGAGTCATCATGTCCTCCCATCCGTGGGTCAGCGATACGTGGTCAGCGGTACTTGATGGCCACGCCCACGAGTCGGCGGCCGGTGACCGGGTAAACGGTGCGGTCGGCCCACCAACCCCAGGCGTAGGCGCCGATCGGCTGCAGGCTGTCGGAGACGATGACCACCGCATCGGCGCCGAGCCGGCCGGCCTTCTCTCGCAGTTTTCCTTCGAGGTTGGAGACCGTCGCCGCCGGCTGCGTCGAGGCCGTCAGCGCGATCTCGCCCAGCCGCTCGTGCGGATGCGCAGGCATCGTCGTGAGAATTTGCACGTGCGCGGGGTCGGTGGGTGACTGTCCCGGCGAGCCAACGTACTGCATCGACGTGGTCGACACGGTGGCGCACGACGCGGTCAGGAACGCGGCCATCGTCAGCATCATGGATCTGAGAATCACCATTGATTCCCTCCGGTTCAAACGCCGGTGACAGGTCAGCTGAACGGCCCCACCCGCGCGACGATGCTGATGATCGCGAGCAGGCCGAGCAGGAGCACGAGGAGCGAGACAGCCAGCGTCGCGGAGTAGGGGAACCGATCGTCCGGAATCAGCCCTGCGCTGACGAAGCGCTCGTGCTCCGCGCGCAGGTCGAGCATGAAGCGGACGTGACCGTAGATGCCCATGACCAGGAGGAAGATGCCGATCGCGATGAGGGACGCGCCGAAATTGCGGGCGGCGTGGACCTTTTCCGAGACGCCGGACGATTCCCGCAGGTGCCGAAAGAACTGGAAGATCGTGAAGCCGAAGCCGATGAGCGACAGCGCGGTGCGTATGATCGACATCAGCGTGCGGTCGGCGCTCATCCGCGTGCGCTGGAACGACAGCCGTGTCCGCCGCGAGGCGAGCTCGAGCGACGAATCGTGCACGATCTCCCTCGCGGCGGGCACGCTCATCGCGTCCTCAGGCCGCCTTGGCCGGCTGTGACATCTTCTCGAGCGCCTGATCGATCGTGAAGCTCGCCGCTTTCTGCCGCGGCGGGAATTCCTTGAACGTCTCGAGGAACAGCTTCACGATCGCCTGCGAGGCCAGGACGATCGGGACGTGATCGATGAGCCAGTCGTAGTACGTATTCGATGTGATGTCGGCCCGTTCGTATGGATCCGTGCGCAGGTTGTAGAGCTTGGGCAGGCGAAGCGGCACGAACGGCTCCGCCCAGATGCGCAGCGTCCCCGGCGCCCGCTGCTCCATGAACACGATTTTCCAGTTGTCGTAGCGCAGCGCGACCAGGTTGCCGTCGTCGTCGAAGTAGATGAACCCCGGCCGCGCACTCTTCGCTTCCTTGCCCGTCAGGTATGGCAGCAGGTTGTAGCCGTCGATGTGGACCTTGAACGTCTTGCCGGCGGCCTTGTGACCCTTGAGCAGCTTCGCCTTGATATCCGGCTCGCCCGCCATGGCGAGGAACGTCGGCAGCCAGTCGTGGTGCTGCACGATCTCGTTCGAGACGACCCCGGCCGGGATCTTGCCCGGCCAGCGCGCCAAAAGCGGGATACGGAAGGCGCCCTCCCAGTTGGTGTCCTTCTCGCTGCGGAACGGCGTCATCGCGCCGTCGGGCCACGTGTTCATGTGCGGACCGTTGTCGGTGCTGTACATCACGAACGTGTTGTCCGCGATGCCGAGCTCGTCGAGCAGATCCAGCAGCTCGCCCACGTTCTTGTCGTGGTCGATCATCGTGTCGTGGTACGGCGACTGCCAGCGACCAGCCTGCCCGAGGCTCTCCGGTTTCGTGTGCGTGCGCAGGTGCATGTGGGTCGTGTTGACCCAGCAGAAGAACGGGGTGCCGGCCGCGTGCTGGCGCTTGATCCAGTCCTTGGCGGCCGCGACGAACTCGTCGTCGCAGGTCTCCATGCGCTTTTTCGTCAGCGGTCCGGTGTCCTCGATTCTCTGCCGGCCGACCCTGCCGAACCGCGTGTCGGTGGTCGAGTCGTCCTTGTCCGTGGCCCAGCAGTGCAGCACGCCGCGGGGACCGAAGCGGTTGCGGAACTCGGGGAAGTCCTTGGCCGGTGGGTAGTCGGGGAGCTCCGGCTCCTCTTCCGCGTTGAGGTGATAGAGGTTGCCGAAGAACTCGTCGAAGCCGTGTACCGTCGGCAGGAACTCGTTGCGGTCGCCGAGGTGGTTCTTGCCGAATTGGCCGGTCGCGTAGCCGTGGTTCTTGAGCAATTCAGCGGTGGTCGGATCCTCGGCCTTGAGGCCGATCGGCGACCCCGGCACGCCCACCTTGGTGAGACCGGTGCGGAACCCGCTCTGTCCCGTGATGAACGAGGCGCGCCCGGCCGTGCACGACTGCTCGCCGTAGGAGTCCGTGAACCTCATTCCCTCCTTGGCGATTCGATCGATGTTCGGCGTCCGATATCCCATCAGCCCGTCGCTGTAGCAGCTCAGGTTCGTGATGCCGATGTCGTCGCCCCAGATCACGAGGATGTTGGGCTTGTCGCTCCGCTGACGCTCCCTGGTCGCCATCCTGGCCTCCTTGCTCGGCCGCACACGCCAATGCGCTCGCACGAGTGCTTCGACCCTACGCGGTGGGCCAGTCGGTGAGGCAGGGCCATTCGATCCGAGGCGCGCGGCCGAACGTCCTTTCGGTAGTGTTCTCAGAAAGTGCCGGCCCCTCATGAGGTATGCGACAAACGTCCTAATTGCCCGCCCGAGACGAGCCGTGCGCTACTCCCCCGTTCTTGCTTTTCGACGCCATGGGAGCGAAATTTCGCCAACGACATCGCGCGGTATTCGTCGCCCTCGGGGTGCTCTGGTGCCTCGGCGGTAGCGCACCCGCGGTGTTCGCCGGCGACCGCCCGGTCGACGTCGCTTCGACACCAGCTCGAAACATCCTCCTGATCTACGTGACGCCACGCTCGACGCCGGCGCAGGTTGCCACGGACCAGGCGTTCACCAGCACGCTGAAGTCGCTGACGTCGGACCGGCTCGCCTTCCACAGCGAGTACATCGATCTCGGTATGTTCCCTCGAAGCGAGAAGTTCGAGAACGAGCTGGTCGCCTATCTCGGCGCCAAATACGCCGACACGAAGCTCGATCTGCTTGTGGTCTCGGTCAGCAATGGGCTGCGATTCGCCGTGCGGCATCGGGCTCGCTTGTTCCCAGGCGTGCCGATCGTTTTCGTGAACGTGATCCGGTCGCTGATCGCCGATGTGTCGCTGGATACCGAGGTCTCCGGCGTCTGGCTTCCGATCGATTGGACGGGCACGCTCGCGATCGCCCGCCGACTTCAACCGGAGATCGACCGAGCCGTCGTTGTGACCGGAGCCTCACCCGTCGATCGCGCCTGGGCGGCGGAAGCCCGGGCTCAGCTCGCCAACTCCGACATCCCGATCACGTACCTGGGCGACATGTCGATCGACACGGTCCTGGAACGTGTGACGGCGCTGCCGCCCCGCAGCGTGGTGCTGCTCGGTGCGTTCCTGAGCGACGCCGGCGGCCGACGCTTCTTTGGGCCGGAAACGACCCATCTGATCAGCACCGCGTCACGCGCACCCGTCTTCGTGCTGAGCGAGACGCAGATCGGGTACGGCGCAGTGGGAGGACACGTCGTCAGTTTCGAGCTGCAGGGGCGCCGCGGAGCGGAAATCGCGGCCAAGATGCTGCGCGGCGAGCGTCCCTCACCGATCGACGGCGCCGCGGCCTACCGATTCGATGCGAGGCAGCTGCACCGCTTCGGCCTCGACCGAAGGCGCCTGCCGCCACACAGCACGATCGAGTTCGACCGACCATCGTTGTGGCAAAGCTATGGCTACTACGCGCTGGGGGGGGCCCTGCTACTCGGCCTGCAGACGTGGATGGTCGTCCTGCTCCTGGTCAATCGCGCATACCGGCGGCGCACGCAGAAGGAGCTGGCCGCGCGACTGCGCTTCGAGACGTTGATCTCCGATCTGCTCGCGGGTCAGCTGACGGCGCCGGCCGGGGGCGTCGACGCCGAGATTGCGCACGCGCTGACGCTGATCGCGGCGGATCTGGACGTGGACCGCATCGTCATCGCCGAGCGGGACGAACCGGGCCAGAGCGCCCGCGTCGCCCACGCGTGGACGCGCGAACAGATTCGTGAGGTGCCGAAGTTGCTCATGACGAGCGCGTTTCCCTGGATCGCCAGGCGCGTGGGCGAGGGGAACATCGTCGTCGTGTCGCCGCTGCACCCGCTCCCGCCCGAAGCGGCGACGGACCGTGAGGGGATGCGCACGTACGGCACGCGGTCGCTGCTCGTGATTCCCCTCGTCGTGAAGCGAACGGTGGTCGGAGTCCTCACGTGCGCAACCGTGCGGCGCGAGCGGGAATGGCCGGACGCGCTGATCGAGCGGCTCAAGCTGCTCGCCGACGTGTTCGCCAGCACGCTGGCGCGCCATCGCGCGGAGACGGCCGCCCGCGCGAGCGAGGAGCGTTACGAGCAGCAGCGGCAGGAGCTCGCGCACGCGCTCCGCGTCAACACCCTCGGCGAGCTCGGTGCCTCGCTCGCTCACGAGCTCAATCAGCCACTGGCCGCCATCCTGGCGAATGCCCGGGCGCTCTGCGTGCTCCTGGACCGCACGTCGGATGGCGAGGCGAGCGAGGCGGTCGACGACATCGCCGCAAGCGCCAAGCGAGCTGGCGACATCCTCCGCCGCCTGCGCGCCTTGTCGCGCAAGGAGTACGTGCGCGAGCGCGGCCTCCAGCTCGATGCGCTCGTCGATGAGGTCGTCGGTCTCCTGCATCAGGACTTCGAGCGCCGAGGCATCGTCGTCACCCGCGTCGCCGAGCCGCAGCTGCCGACGGTGACCGGCGATCGGATCCAGCTGCAGCAGATCATCCTGAACGTCCTCGTGAACGCCAGCGAGGCGCTGGAAGGCGCCGAGCCGGGACACCGCGATATCACCATCACGACGAGCCAACCGGCGCCTGGCCTCGTGGAGGTGGCCATTCGCGACAGCGGCGTGAGCGGCAAGGGTGTAGATACCGAGCGCATGTTCGAGCGCTTCGTCACGACCAAGCCTGGCGGCCTCGGCATGGGCCTGGCCATCAGCCGCTCGATCGCGGAGGCGCATGGCGGGCGCATCTATGCCAAGCCCAATACCGACCGCGGCCTTACGGTTTACGTCGAGCTGGCGGCCGAAGCCCGAGTCACCGCCTAGTCAACACGCTTCCACGTCGCGTCCGGGTCGAACGACTGGATCCCCGCCGCGGCGCGCGCCGTCGCAGGCCCGAGATCTTTCTGATAGACGACCCCGTCGTGGTTGACGATGAACGTCATCACGCCGGAGTCGCCATAGCGCGCTGGATACGCGAGAAGGCCGAAGCCTCCGAGCATGTGTCCTCGGAGCACATAATCGTACGCGCCGTCCGGCGCGCTCGGTCCCTGGCGCAGCAAAATCCGGTAGAAGTAGCCGTGGAAGGGAACGCCGCTTTTTTCGGATCCCGAGCCCCGCGCGTATCCCGCGGCGCTCGCACGCATGACGAGGGGGCCGAGCGGGCTTGGTGGCTCATCGGCTTTCGTGGGCCAGTAGAGTCCGTCGTGCTTGCCCGGGCTGCTGGCGAACCGCTGCGCGTATTCGAGGATGCCGTCGCGGCCGCGGCTCTGGGAATAGTACTCGCGCTGGGCGTCGGCGTACGCGAGGCAGACCTGGATGACGCTCAGCTCGTTGCGGCCGATCCGACGCCGCAGGATTTCCTCGCGCCCCGCCTCGGCGTCCCAGCGCCAGCTCGGCCCATCCGGGACGAGTGGGATCGGGAACGGAAAGTCGTCGGCGCCGACGTAGAGAACCACCTTGCCGTCACCGCCTTCGAGACGGTGCGCCCTGTCGTATTCCGCGATGAATCGCTGGGCCGCGTTGCGGTCGGCGACGTCGTCGCCCGACGAGACGAGATTGCGCCCCTCCGCTCCGAGGATGTCACCCAGGACTCTTCGATCCTGCGATCGCAGCGCATCAATGAGTGCATTCACGGCGGCGTCGAGCGAGGCGAAGCGCTTGGCGTCCAGCGCCGCCGCGGCGGCGCTGCAGGCGAGGAGTACGACGATCGCGACACGCAGGATCCTCATCGCCGTCCTCCTCCTCCTCCTCCTCTGCCGCCACCGCCGCCGGCACGCGCGCCACCGCCGCCGCCACCACCGTGGTAGCCGCTCGCCCGCGCCGAGCTCATGCTCGAGCCTCCGCGCTGACTGAAGTTTTGCG
>Ga0075431_100002897_pt1 | contig 16590 bp, 15 predicted proteins | sample RhiMetdeltSRZDD5_FD_75297 | JGI IMG/M metagenome (GOLD analysis project Ga0075431, IMG submission 75297) | Populus rhizosphere microbial communities from Tennessee, USA - Rhizosphere MetaG P. deltoides SRZDD5 | ecosystem: Host-associated > Plants > Roots > Rhizosphere > Soil | place: USA... | reverse complement strand
CCTTCCGGCGATGGAGATCTCGCCCTCGCTCGGCTCGATCTCCTTCTGCAGCAGGCGGATGCAGGTGGACTTGCCGCAGCCGGTCGGGCCCACGAGGAACACGAACTCGCCGCGGCCGATCCGCAGCGACGCGTGGTCCACCGCCACCGAGCCGCCGTCGTAGACCTTGGTCACGTTCTTGAGCTGCACGACGGCCACGTCGGGCTCGGGGGCCCGTGTGCGCTTCCGTGCGCCCGCGGCTGCGGGACGTGCCTCGACGCTCGCCATGAGGACGCTCATTAGTAGCGGCGGGGCTTCAGATTGGCGAGGTTTGCAAGCGTTTCTGCACCCGCCACCGGGTGAACAGGTCGCTCCCGCCCTCCGCGACCGACACGAGCTCGAGCTCGGCCGGCTCGACCAGGTCGCGCCCCGCCACGATCGTGAGCGCGTCGGCGCCGCCGGCCACCTTCGGATTGAGCGTGAGGAACAGCTCGTCCACGAGCCCGGCCGCGAACAGGTGCGAGTTGAGGGTCGGTCCGCCCTCGCAGAGGATCGAGCGCACCCCGTGGTCCTCGCCGAGCAGGGCCACCAGCCGCTGCAGGTCGTCGCCGCCGCGCACGTACTCGACCTGGTCGCCCAGGCCGGGCAGGTTTGCGTCGGAGGCGGTTGCGATCACCACGCGCTGCTCGGGCTCGTTCAGGAGCGGGAGGTCGGCCGGCAGGTCGAGGCGGGCGCTCACCACCACCGCCAGCGGCTCGGGCGCCAGCCCCTCGGCGAGCCGCCGCTCACGCAGCTCGTCGCTCTTCGTCATCCGCCCGTAGCGCTCGAGCCGCAGGGTGCCGGCGCCCACCATCACCGCGTCCGCCTGCGTTCGCAGGCTGTGGAAGAGGCGCCGGTCGAGCTCGGTGGACAGCCCCTTCGTGCGCCAATCGATCGTGGCCTTGCCGTCGAGGCTCGAGACCATGTTGAGCCCGAGGTAGGGCCGTTCGGGCGGCGCCAGCTCGGCGAGCCGCAGGCCGGCGGCGAGCTCCTCCGGCGTGGTGTCCCGGCGCTCGGGATGGATCAGCCGCACGGGCGCACCCTACAGGGATGTGTAAAGTGAACTTGACATCGCATTGGTGTCAAGCTAGCTTTACATCGTGGACAACGACGTGCGGCAGCGGCGCGCCGAGCAGGGCCTCTCGCAGGCCGAGCTCGCAACGGCGATGGAGGTCTCGCGGCAGACGATCAACGCGATCGAGACCGGCCGCTACCTCCCCTCCCTGCCGCTCGCGATGGCGCTCGCCCGCTACTTCGGCACGAGCGTGGAAGAGATGTTCTCGGACAACGGAGACCCGGCATGAGTGAGACCATGAGGAACAACTGGAACGTGCAGGTTGCGGGCATGGCCCTGATCGCCATCGTCGGGACCGCGGTGTTCTGGGTGGCCGAGGGGTTCGCTGTCGCCTGGCCGTTCGCGCTCGTCATGCTGGCGTTCATCGCCGTGGTGCACTTCGGTCGCCGGCGGTCGAACGTGCTCGAGGTGATGAGCGGAACGGGCGACGAGCGGGTGCGCACGCTCTACATGCGCGCACTTGCGTTCGTGGGCGGCGTGCTGATCTGGGTGATGCTTGTCTGGTGGCTCGTGACCCTCCTCATGGGGGATCCGAACGAGACTCTCAGCATCCTCTGCGCGTTGGCCGGCGTCCTGTTCGTCCTCGCCGTGATCCTGCTCGCGCGACGCAACTAGTTGGTCCGCACCACGCAGTAGCCGGGGAACTCGAAGTTCTTCGAGCTCAACCCCCGCCCCGCCCGGTAGATGCCGCCGTCGCTCGGCTGCTCCATCACGAACGCGTTCTCGGCTCCGCAGCATTCATCCGACTGGTCGATGCGGATGCGGCGCGAGACCACCTGGAGCAGGCCCGCGGCGGCCCGGGAGCCGTAGACGTCGGTCCGGAAGCGGCTCTTGCCGCGGTTCCGGAGCTGCCACTGAGGGTGGAGCACGGTGCGCTTGTCGCCCTTGCAGAACGAGTCCCAGCCGGCGGGATCGCCCGGCCCGCACGCCAACGACTTGTTGAACACGACCCTCGTGGGGTCGGACGGGTCGAACTGCGTGACCGCGTTGTCGATCCCGAACCCGGGGCGGCCCCGGAAGACGCCGCCCACGTCGAAGGCGGTGGCCCACTCCTCGTACACCGACCGGCAGGCCGGGCTCGGCAGGAGGCGCATGCTGGGGGCCAATGGAGCGTCGCGGCAGTTGGCGATCGCCTCGCCGAAGTCGGCCATGTGGCGGGTGTGAGCCGCGAGACGGCCCCCGCGGCGGCGGAACAGCCACGTCTCGAGCGAGTGGTGGCGCACGGTGCCGCGCCGTGGCGATCCGGACCCCTGGTGGAGCACGACCATCCAAGCGAGCCCCTTGCGGTCACGGTTCGTGACGAACACCTTGAAGCCCGCGTGCGCCTCCTCGCTCTCCGCGACGGCGCCGATGTGGCCGAATGCGGGCATGCCGGTGCGCCGGAAGAAGGCAAACGCGCGCGGGTTCGAGCCGTGCTCGTGGCCGAACGCGCAGCGGTAGTCCGGGTCGCGCGGCGGGTGCCAGGTGGGCCAGCTCTGCCCGTCGCGCGTGACCGTGTAGCGCTCGTGCACCCAGGCGGCGCAGATCGGCGTGCCGTCGGGCGCGGGCGGCTGCGAGTGGTCGATCGGGTCCGGGCCCGCCGACGCTGCGGCGGGCGCCGGCAGCGCGACCAGGAGCAGCGGGATGAGAGCGAGTCGGGACACCCGCACCAGCGTAGGGTGCGGCCGGGCCGGCTACCCGATCGCGACCATGCGGTCGATCGGGACGCGCGCCCGATCGGCCAGCAGCGGGTCCACCTTGACCACCGGCGCGAGGTCGCGCAGGGCGTCGCGCAGCTTGGGCAGCGTGATCATCTTCATGTAGCGGCAGGCCGCGGCTCGGTTGGCCGGGATGAACGTCTTGCCCGGGTTCTCCTTCGCGAGCGGGTGGAGCATTCCGGTCTCGGTGGCCACGATGAACTCGTCCGCCCCCGACGTGCGGGCGAAGTCGAGCATGCCACCCGTGGACAGCATGTGCGTGCGCTCGGGATCCACGTCGCCGGCGGCCACGAACTCCATCACCTGGGTGGTGCAGCCGCACTCGGGATGGATCATGAACTCGGCGTCCGGGTGCTCGGAGCGCACGTTGTCGATGTCGCGCGGCCGGATACCGGCGTGCACGTGGCACTCGCCGTCCCAGACGTGCATCCGCCTGCCGGTGGTGCGCTCCACGTAGGCGCCCAGCCACATGTCCGGGCCGAAGAGGATCTCCGTGTCCGGACCGTGCTCGCGGTAGATGTGCTCCACCACTTGCACGGCGTTCGACGAGGTGCAGCAATAGTCGGTCTCCGCCTTGACCTCGGCCGTGGTGTTCACGTACATGACCACGACCGCGCCCGGGTGCTCGGCCTTCCAGGCGCGCAGGGCGTCGGCCGTGATCGAGTCGGCGAGCGAGCAGCCGGCGTCGAGGTCGGGCAGCAGCACGGTCTTGTCCGGCGACAGGATCGAGGCCGTCTCGGCCATGAAGTGCACGCCGCAGAAGGCGATCACGTCGGCGTCGGCGCTCGCCGCCTGGCGGGAGAGCCCGAGCGAGTCGCCCACGAAGTGCGCCACGTCCTGCACCTCGGGCACCTGGTAGTTGTGCGCGAGAATCACCGCGTTCCGCTCCTGCGCGAGCGCACGAACCTCGTCCCGGAGTCGGGTGGCCTCCTCGGCGCCGAGCGCGCCGGGCGACAGGGTGGGCAGCTCGATGGGCTTCATCTCGACGTTGGCCTCCGGCCGGTTTCTGCTCTATGATCGAAAACCGTGCCCCGGCAGGATACCAAAGTCTCCGACTCGGAGTCGGAAACCTCCCCCGGTTCTCAGCGCCACTCGCCCACGCACGTGACGCTGGCCGTGGTGCTCCAGGTGCGCATGGAGGGTCTCTGCGTGCTGCTCTGGCAGCGCGGGCGGCCCCCATTCGAGGGTGCCTGGTCGCTCCCGGGCGGCTATCTCGAGAGCGGCCGGACGCTCGAGCAGTCGATCCGGGGCCAGCTGGCGCGGAAGGTCGACGTGGCGGAGCTGTCGTGGCTCGAGCAGCTCGAGACCGTGGGCGATCCCGCCCGCCACCCCGGCGAGTGGCAGCTCGCCACGGCCTACCTCGGGCTGGTGCCGCTCGGGCTCGACCCGGCGCTGCCGCGGGACACGTCCTGGCACCCGCTCGACCGCCTCCCAGAGCCGGTCGCCTTCGACCACGAGCCGATCGTGCTCGCTGGGCGCGAGCGCCTGCGCGCCAAGCTCTCCTACACGAACATCGGCTTCGCGCTCGCGCCGAAGTCGTTCTCCATCTCCGAGCTCACCGCGATCTACACGGCCGCCCTCGGCTACCCCGTGGATCCCACCAACCTGCGGCGCGTGCTCGAGCGCCGCGGCCTGCTCGAGGCCACCGGCGAGCGGCGCCCGTCCGGGCCAGAGGGCGGCCGGCCGGCCGCGCTCTACTCGTTCCGGTCGAAGGAGCTGGCCGTGACGGACCCGTTCGCGGTGCTGCGGCCGCCCACGCGCCGAGCGCCGTCGCTCACAGCGGATCGAGCAGCAGGCTGACGTCGAGGGCGGGCGCGGAATGCGTGAGCGCACCGATGCTGATGAAGTCGACGCCGGTGTCGGCCACGGCGCGGATGGTGTCGAGCGTGATGCCGCCGGACGCCTCGAGCTCGGCCCGGCCCGCTACGACGGCGACCGCCTCGCGCAGCTCGTCCGGGCCCATGTTGTCGAGCAGCAGGCGCGGCACGCCGGCCTCGAGCGCCGCGCGCAGCTCGTCGAGCGTGGCGCATTCCACCTCCACGGGCACGCCACCGGGGCTGTTCCGCATCGCGAGCCCGGCCGCCTCCCCCACGCCGCCCGCCAGCGCTGCGTGGTTCTCCTTCACGAGCACGGCGTCGTACAGCCCGGCGCGGTGGCTCACGCCGCCGCCGGCGCGCACGGCCTCCTTCTCGAGCGCGCGCATGCCCGGAGTCGTCTTGCGGGTGTCGAGGATCCGGACGCCGGTGCCCTCCACGGCCTGCACGTAACGGGCCGTGAGCGTGGCCACGCCCGACAGGCGGCCGAGAAAGTTGAGCGCCACCCGCTCCGCCGTGAGGATGGAGCAGCCGCTGCCGGTGATCTCGGCCAGCACGCCCGGCCCGCGCCAGCCGCCGTCGCCCGCGCGCGGCTCCCAGTGCAGGTCGGCGTCGACCCGCGCGAACACCGCCTCGGCCACGCCCAGACCGGCCGGGACGCCCGCCGCGCGCTGCTCGATTCGCGCCCGGGCCCGGGCCGTGGCCGGCACCACGGCGCGGGTCGTGAGGTCCCCGGCGCCCACGTCCTCGGCAAGAGCTGTATCAATCAGGTCCAGCACGGATAGAGGACGGAGGGCGGGGAACCGAACATCGGTATGGAGGCTATGGGAACGGCACGCGGCTTCCTGCGCAGCATGTTCGAGCACCGGGACGATCCCTACGAGGGAGCGGACCTCGAGACCTCGCGCCGTGTAACGGCCGCGCTACTCGGTCTGAGCGCCCTTCTCTCGCTCGCCTTCCTGCCGCTCGAGCCGGTCGGCGACAGCAGCGTCGGAGGGGCCGGCTGGGCCATCGCGGGAGCGCTGATCGCGCTCGGCCTGGCCGGCGCCGCCATGATCTCGCGGCGCTCGCCCTCCTTCGGCGACCTGCTGGTGGTGGCGTACGCCGGGGTGGCGGGGATCGCCGTGCTCAACTGGCTCGCCGGCGCCGACTCCTCGGCCTACGAGGACCTGTTCGTGCTCTGGGTTGGCGCCGGCGCGGTGCATCCGCCGCGCCGGGCGTTCGTCCACCTGGGCGCGATGCTGGTGGCGCTGGCGCTCCCGCTTGTCTACCACGGGGCGAGCGGTGACGAGGTGCGCGACCTGATCGCCGAGGCGCTCATCCTGGTCGTGCTGGGCGCCATCCTCACGAGCTACCTGCACTACGTGCGCCGCCAGCGCGTGGGACTGCGCACCGGCGCCGAGGTGGCACGCCGGCTCGCGCGCGTCGACGAGCTCACCGGGCTCGGCAACCGGCGCGCCTTCGACGAGGTGTTCACGATCGAGGGCGCCGTGGCGGCCCGCGACGCGGTGCCGCTGAGCGTCGGGCTCGTGGACATCGACAACTTGCGGCGCGTGAACGAGAGCCACGGCCACCTCGAGGGCGATCGTTCGCTGGTGGAGGTGGCGCGTGCAATGGAGCGGTCGCTCCGCACCACGGACCGCTGCTTTCGCTGGGGCGGCGACGAGTTCGTGGTCGTGCTGCCCGGAAGCGATCGCGCGACCGCCGACGAGGTGCTGACCCGCATGGCGGACAGCGTGGAGCGCGAGTGCCGCTTCGCGGACGGGCGCGGCGTGGACCTGACCTGGGGCACGGCCGAGCTCGACCCGGGCGCGAGCGCCGAGGACGCCCTCGCGAGCGCCGACGTGGCGCTCCTCGAGAAGAAGACCGACAAGCGGCGCTAGTGACCTGGGTCGGAAGTCCGGCCTCAGCTTCCCAACCGCCGGGAAAATGCGCGCGGCCTGACGACTCAGGTCACTAGGCGCCGGCCGGCTCTCGCGCGCGGGTGATGCCCGCCGCAGCGTAGGCGTCGACCTCGTCCAGCGTCTCCCGTTCGAGGAGGGCCTCGGCGAGCGCATCGAGCTTGTCGCGCTCACGCTCGAGGAGCCTTCGCGTGGCCTCGTGCTCCTCGTCGACGATTCGCCGCACCTCGGCGTCGACCAGCTCCTGGGTCGCCTCGGACGCCGGCTCGGAGCCGGGCAGCAGGAAGCCCTGGCCATCCTGGCCCTTGACCGTGAGGAAACCGACCTTCTCGCTCATTCCCCAGCGCTGGACCATCCCGCGGGCGATCTGGGTCACGTGCTGGATGTCCGACTCCGCGCCCGTCGTGATGTCGCCGAACGTGATCTCCTCGGCCACACGTCCGCCGAGAGCCACGCGGATCTTTGCGCGGAGCTCGGCCTCGGAGAGGTTGAAGCGGTCGTCATCGGGCGTGGAGAGGGTCACGCCGAGCGCCTGCCCGCGCGGGATGATCGACACCTTGCGCACGGGGTCGGCGCCCGGGGAGAGCATCCCGACGATGGCGTGCCCGCCCTCGTGGTAGGCGATCCGGCGCCGGTCATCCTCCCCAAGCACGATCTTGCGCTCAGCCCCGAGCACGATCTTCTCGAGCGCGTCGGTGAAGTCCGCCCTGGCCACCCGCTCGTGGCCGCGCCGGGCGGCCAGCAGCGCCGCCTCGTTCACGAGGTTGGCGAGATCGGCGCCAACCATGCCCGGGGTGGACTGTGCGATCCGCTCGAGATGGACGTCGTCTGCCAGCGGCACAGAGCGCGTGTGGACCTCGAGGATCATCTCCCGGCCTTTCGAGTCGGGGGACTGGACCGCGACCCGGCGGTCGAAGCGCCCGGGGCGCAGCAGCGCCTGGTCGAGCACGTCCGGCCGGTTCGTCGCGCCGAGAACGATCACCCCGGCGCCGGAATCGAAGCCGTCCATCTCGGTGAGGATCTGGTTGAGGGTCTGCTCTCGCTCGTCGTGCCCGCCGAGCGAGGGTCCGCCGCCGCCGCGGGAGCGCCCGATCGCGTCCAGCTCATCGATGAAGATGATCGCCGGCGCAGCCTCCTTCGCCTGCTTGAAGAGATCGCGCACGCGCGACGCGCCGATGCCCACGATCGCCTCGATGAACTCGGAGGCGGAGGCCGAGAAGAAGGGCACGCCGGCCTCCCCTGCCACGGCCCGGGCGAGCAGCGTCTTGCCGGTCCCGGGCGCGCCCGACAGCAACACGCCGCGTGGAATGCGCGCGCCGAGCTTCGCGTACTTGGTGGGATTGCGCAGGAAGTCGACGACCTCGACGAGCTCGTTCTCCGCCTCGTCGATGCCCGCCACGTCGTCGAAGTTGACCGTCTGGGTCTCGGCCTCGACGAGCTTGGCTCGGGAGCGGCCGAACTGGCCGATCATCCCGCCGCCGGCGCTCTGCGCGGCGCGCCGGAAGATCCAGATGAACAAGGCGACGATCAGGATCGTCGGGCCGAAGCTGAACAGGATGGTGGCCAGCAGCGACCGACTTCCGGGAGGCTCGGCGGTCACCACCACGTCCTGCTCCTCGAGGAGCTGCGAGAGCTGCTCCTCGTTGGCGAAGGTGGGCACCTCGGTCTCGAAGTTCTCGGCCTTGTCGTCCTTGTAGGTGACCTCCTTCTTGAACTCCCCCTGGACCGTCTCGCCGGTGGACGCGATCTCCTTTACGTTGCCGTCGCGCAGCTCGGTCAGGAACGTGGGCGTGTACGGGACTCCTATGCGCTTCTCGGCGGGAGCGAAGACCTGAACGAGCACCCAGTTGAGCACCAGCAGCGCGAGCAGGATGACGATGAAGCGGCGCGGGCTCCAGGGGAGCATCGGCGGCTTCTCGGGCTTCTTCGACCCGCGGCCGTCGGGGGCGGGCGTGATCCTCCATCCCGGCTTCTCCGGATCAGCTTGTGGAGGCGGAGGAGTGCGAGGATCGGCCATTCACCCAAGAGTAGGAGGTGCGCCGTAGTCTTTCCTGTGTGAAGCAGCAGCTCCGACCGCTCTTCGACCAAGTGGTGATCAAGGAGCTCGAGCCCGACCGCGTGCGCCAGTCAGGCCTGCTCCTGCCGCCGGGCGAGCACCAGACGCCGCCCCAGCACGGCATCGTGCTGGCGGTTGGGCCAGGGCTCGACTGGTGGGGCAGCGTCGGGGTGAAGATGCCGGTGGTGCCGGGCGACCACGTGGTCTTCCCGGCCTCGGCGGGCGTTTGGGTGGAGATCGACGAGGAGCGCCTGCTGGTCTGCCGCGTGGGCCAGCTGCTGGGAGTGCTGGAGGAGGCCGAGAAGGCCGGCGAGGACGCCCTGAGGACGCTCGAGGAGGACGACGGCTCCTAGGCCGCTCCGGAGCAACCGACGCAGCTCGCGCACCGTGGGCTGCGGGTCCTCGACCACGTCGCGCCGGGTGTAGCGCCTGAACTCGTCGCCGCGCGCCCTCGCTTCGCGCTCGCACGGAAAGACCAGCAGTGAGGGGCTCCGCACGGGTGGCGACCCCGCGCGCGCGTCCCGCGATCCGATCCAGCTTTTGCGGATTTGTCGAAAGTTCGTCCCCTACGCGGCTCCGTCGCCCGAGCGCCGTAACAGCTCCGCACGCACGAAGTCGTCGAGGTTGCCGTCCAGCACGCCCTGGGCGTTTCCCGCTTCCACGTTCGTGCGGTGGTCCTTCACCATCGTGTAGGGGTGGAGGACGTAGGAGCGGATCTGGGAGCCCCAGCCCACGTCCTGGGCCTCGCCGCGCTCCTTGGCGATCTCCTCCTGGCGCTTTCGCTCCTCGAGCTCGATCAGCTTCGCGCGCAGCATCCTCATCGCGGTGTCCTTGTTCGCGGACTGGGAGCGCTCGTTTTGGCACTGCACGACGATGCCGCTGGGGCGGTGCGTGATGCGCACGGCCGAGTCGGTCTTGTTCACGTGCTGGCCGCCGGCGCCCGAGGCGCGGTAGGTGTCGATCTGGATGTCGTCCGGCTCGATCTCGACCGACACAGCGTCCTCCACGAGCGGCGCCACCTCCACGCCCGCGAACGCGGTATGGCGGCGCGACTGGGCGTCGTAGGGGGAGATCCGCACCAGCCGGTGCACGCCCTTCTCGGCCGAGAAGAGCCCGTAGGCGTTCTCGCCGCGCGCGATGAACGACGCGGACTTGATGCCCGCCTCCTCCCCCGGCGAGGCCTCCTTCAGCTCGACCTTCATGCCGCGGCGGTCGGCCCAGCGCATCTCCATGCGCAGGAGCATCTCGGCCCAGTCCTGCGAGTCCGTGCCGCCCGCACCGGCGTTGACCGTGACGACCGCGTCACCGCCGTCGTAGTCGCCCGAAAACAGCCGTGCCTCTTCGAGCTCCGCCAACCGCGAGGCGATCGATGCGCGCTGCTCGGAGAGCTCCCCCGCAATCGACTCATCCTCCAAAGCCATCTGTTCAAGCGTCTCGAGGTCCTCGACGTCCGTCTCGAGTGAGCGGAACATCGACAGCCGCCGCCCGACCGCGCTGTGCTCGGCCGAGACGCGCGCGGCACGCTCCTGGTCGTCCCAGAAGCCGGGCGTGCCCATCTCGCCCTCGAGCTCGACTACTCGCGCTTCGAGTTGAACCGGGTCAAAGGTAGTCCGCGAGCAGCTTCAGCTGGTCACGGAGGCCACTGGCGTCGCTGTTATGCGCCATGGCACTTCTTGAACTTCTTGCCGGAGCCGCACCAGCACGGGTCATTGCGGCCGATCTTCTCGTTTTCGTCGAGGCGTCGGGTCTCGACGATCGGGACCGAGCCCGCCACCTCGTCGGCGGCGAGCTCGGCGGCGTCGGACATGCCCGCCGGGACTGCGGTGCCGGCCGCGGCGGCGATGGCGTCGCGCCCGGCGGCCGAGTGGCCGCCCGACTCGGTCAGGCGGCGCGTGGACGAGCTGTTCGCGCCGAAGCCCCAGGCCGGCCCGGCCTGCTGGGCAGCGGCCTGTTGCTGGGGCTGCTCCATCTCGATCTCGACGTTGAACACGTAGCGGGCGAACTCATCCCAGATGTTGTTCATGAGCTCCGTGAACATGTCGAAGCCCTCGTTCTTGTAGGCCACCAGCGGGTCGATCTGCGCGAACCCGCGCAGGTGGATGCCCTCGCGCAGGTAGTCCATGTCGTGCAGGTGCTCGCGCCAGCGCTCGTCGATGATCTGGAGCAGCATGAAGCGCTCGAGCGCGCGCATCAGCTCCTCGCCGAGGTCGTTCTCGCGCTCGTCGTAGGCCTCGACCACGTCCTTGCGCAGGTTCTCGACGAGGCCCTCCCGGTCGGCGCCCTCCTTCACGTCGTCGAGCTCGTAGGAGACGGGGTAGATCTGCTCCAACTGCGTGAACAGCGCCTCGAGCTCCCAGTCCTCCTGGTAGTCACCCTCGGTGTACTCGCGCACGATCCGCTCGATCGCCTCGGCGATCTGGGTGCGCGCGATCTCGGACATGTCCTGGCCCTCGAGGATCCGGTCGCGGTACTCGTAGACGATCTCGCGCTGCTGGTTCATCACGTCGTCGTACTCGAGGACCCGCTTGCGGATCAGGAAGTTCTGCTCCTCGACCTTCTTCTGGGCACCCTCGATCTGCTTCGAGAGCATCTTGTGCTCGATCGGCATCTCGTTGCCCTCGTCGTCGGCCTGGGAGAGGAACTTGTTGTCGAGGATCTTGTAGATGCGGTCGCCTGCGAACAGCCGCACCAGGTCGTCCTCGGCCGAGAGGTAGAAGCGTGACTCGCCGGGGTCGCCCTGACGCCCCGAGCGCCCGCGCAGCTGGTTGTCGATGCGGCGCGACTCGTGCCGCTCGGTGCCGCAGATGAACAGGCCGCCGGAGTCCTTGACCTTCTGGCGGTCCTCGGCCACCTGCTGCTCGATCGACGGGAACACCTCGTCCCAGACCTTGTCCCACTCGTCGCTGCCGGGCTCGACCCCGCGCTTCGCGAGCTCGCGCTGGGTGAGGTGCTCCTCGTTGCCGCCCAGCTTGATGTCCACCCCGCGGCCGGCCATGTTGGTGGCGATCGTGACGGCGAACGGGCGGCCCGCCTCCGCGATCGTCTCGCCCTCGCGCTCGGCGTGCTCTGGCTTCGCGTTCAGCACGCTGTGCTTGATGCCGCGCTTCTGGAGCTCGCTCGAGAGCAGCTCCGAGACCTCCACCGAGATCGTGCCGACCAGCACCGGCTGCCCGGTCTCATTGCGATCAGCGATCTCCATGGCCACGGCGACCCACTTGCCGTCCTTGGTCTTGTAGATCTGGTCGTTCTGGTCGTTGCGGATCATCGGCCGGTTGGTCGGGATCTCCACGACCTGGAGCTCGTAGATCTTCATGAACTCGGTGGCCTCGGTGAGCGCCGTGCCGGTCATGCCGGCGAGCTTGTCGTAGCGCCGGAAGTAGTTCTGGTAGGTGATCGTGGCGACGGTCTGGGACTCCTCCTGGATCGCCACGCCCTCCTTCGCCTCGACCGCCTGGTGGAGGCCCTCGGACCAGCGCCGGCCCTCGAGGATGCGGCCGGTGAACTCGTCGATGATCTTCACCTCGCCGTCGATCACGGCGTAGTCGACATCCTTCTTGTAGAGCTCCTCGGCCTTGAGCGCCTGCTGGAGGTGGTTCACGAGGTGGCCCGCGTCGGCGCGATAGAGGTTGTCGATGCGCAGGAACTTCTCGGCCTTCTCGACGCCCTGCTCGGTGACCGCCACCGTCTTGTGCTTCTCGTCGGGTTCGAAGTCGAAGTCGGCCACCCAGTCCTTCGACTTGGCCTCGAAGGTGTCGGGCTTCTTGCCCGGCTCCATGATCCGCGCGAGCTTGGCGAAGTTGTAATAGAGGTCGGCCGCCTGCTCGGGCCGGCCCGAGATGATCAGCGGGGTGCGCGCCTCGTCGATGAGGATGTTGTCCACCTCGTCGACGATCGCGAAGCCGTGGCCGCGCTGGGCCTTCTGGCTGATCTCGACCGCGAGGTTGTCGCGCAGGTAGTCGAAGCCGAACTCGGAGTTGGTGCCGTACACGACGTCGCGGGAGTACGCCTCCTGCTTGTCGATGTCGTTCATCCCCGCCTGGATGATCCCGACGGTCACGCCGAGCAGGTCGTATATCGGCTTCATCCAGTAGGCGTCGCGGCGGGCCAGGTAGTCGTTGACCGTGACCAGGTGCACGCCCTTGCCCTGCACGGCGTAGCCCTTCTCGTCGCGCGCGGCGAGGCCGTTCAGCACGATCGGCAGCGTGGCGGTGAGCGTCTTGCCCTCGCCCGTCTTCATCTCCGCGATCGAGCCGTCGTGCAGGACCATCCCGCCGATCAGCTGGACGTCGAAGTGGCGCTGGCCGAGGGCGCGCTTGCCGGCCTCGCGGGTGAGCGCGAACGACTCGAACAGGAGCTCGTCGAGTGGCGTGCCGTCCAGGTGGCGCTCGCGCAGCGCCTTGTAGCGCTCGCGAAGCTCCTCGTCCGACTCGAGCTCGAGCTCCGCCTCGTAGTCGTTGATCCGGGCGACGTTCTTCTCGAAGACCTTGAACTTCTTCGACTCGCCGACCCGTAGCGCGCGGTCGAGAATGGACATGCGGTCGAGGTTAGCTCACGCTGCGCTGGGCTCTTGCGGCTTCTGGCTCTCGCGGCGCTTTCGCCGCTTGTCCCGGTGCTTCTTGACCTGGCGGGACAGATCCTCGGCCATCAGATTGATCGAGTGGGTCATGTCGGGCGAGCGCTCGCTCGCCCGCAGGGTGACGCCCTTGAGGTGGAGCGTGGCCTCCGCGATCTGCGAGTCCTTGATCGCGGGATTGCGTTCCTCCTTGAGCTCGATCTCGAGCTCCGCGAGGGGTGAGACCTGGCGCGCAACCTTCCCGAACTTCTTCTCCACCCTGGAGCGAAGCTCGTCATCGACCGTGGCGCCGCCTCTGCCCTTCACCTGGATGCGCATGTGCCCTCCTGGGTCGTCTGTCAGGCGATGGTAGTCCATGTATCAGCGGCCCGGAGTGCGTGCGAACGCCAACGCCACGACCTCGCTCGCGCCCGCGTCGCGCAGCGCGCGGGCGCAGGCGGCAAGGGTGGCGCCCGTGGTTGCCACGTCGTCCACCAGGAGCGCGCGGGCGGGCGGAGGTGTGCGCGCGGCGATGGTTCCGGACGGCCCGGTGCGACGCTCGGCGCGGCCGCGCCCGACCTGCGTGGCGCCACGGCCGCGGCGAACGAGGCAGTCGGACACCGGGAGGCCGGCCCGCGCCGCCAGGCGCTCCGCGAGCACGAACGCCTGGTTGAAGCCGCGCCGGCGGCGCCGGCGCGGCTGGAGCGGCACCGGCACGAGCGCTCCGCCCTCGAGTAGCCCGGCGGGCGCGCCCGCCACGATCTGAGCCGCCATCGCGTCCGCCACGCCCGCCGCGGAGCGGAACTTGAGCGCGCGCACGAGCTCGCGCGCCGCGCCCTCGTAGGCGACGGGCGCCCATACCGCGACACCCGCGAGCGGCACCGGCTCGGCCGGCAGGCGGCGCAGGCCGAGCCGGCAGAAGCGGCAGAGCGGCTCGGCCCGGCGGGCGGGCCCGCCACAGCCCCAGCACAGTCTCGGAGCGAGCATCCGCCCAGCCTGGCGGCTGTGGCGTTGCACGTGACCACGCCGGTGCGACAATTCCGTGCCGATGGACCACCCCCAGGTCGAATGGCTCTCCGACCCGTTCGTTCTGGTCCCGCTCGCGTTCTTCGCGGGCCTCTACCTGTGGCGCTTCGCGCAGGCGCGCAGGGAGGCAGGCGGCCGGGGGGCGGGGCCGCTCCAGCTGCTCGCCTTCGCGGGCGCGCTGACCGCGCTCCTGATCGCGCTCGTATCGCCGCTCGACGGGCTCGGCGAGGACTACCTGTTCTCCGCCCATATGGTCCAGCACGTGCTGCTGGGGGACATCGCGCCCCTGCTCGTGCTGCTGGCTCTCTCGCGGGTGATCCTGCGGCCCGCCACCCGTCGCCTCGTGCGCGTGGAGAAAGCGCTCGGCCCGCTCGCAAATCCCGTGACCGGCATCCTGCTCTGGCTCCTGATCATGTACCTGTGGCACGTGCCGGCGCTCTACGACGCCGCCGCGGAGAACCCGCCGATCCACCTGCTCGAGCACGTGTCCTTCTTCGCGGCTGGGATCGCCCTCTGGTGGCCGCTGATCCAGCCCGTGCCGATGCGCCGGCCGCTCAAGGGGATGCAGCCGCTGGCCTACATCGCCTCCGCAAAGGGTGGGCTGGCCGCGCTCGGCCTCTACCTTGCCTGGAGCTCGACCCCGCTCTACCCGTACTACGAGACGACCCCGCGCATCTGGGGCCTCTCGCCGATCGAGGACCAGAACGTGGGCGGCGCGATCATGATGGCCGAGCAGTCGTTCACTCTCGTGCTGGTGATGGTCGCACTGTTCGTGGCAATGCTGTCGCGCTCCGAGGAGGAGGAGCGCCGGCGCGAGCGGCTCGAAGAGGCCGCTGACGCGCTCTCGGCGAGGTCATGAGCGGACGGGCGGCGCTCGTGGTCGTGCTGCTCCTCGCGACCTCGCCGCTCGCCCTCGCCGCGCCCGAGGCCGGCCCGGCGGGGCGCCACGACACGCTGCTCGTGAGCCTGCGCTCCGAGCCGCCCGGCAACAGCGGGAACGGCTACGACTCGGCCCTCTCGGCGGACGGGCGCGTGGTGGCTTTCGACGACGGCCGGGTGGTGCTGGCGCGCGACCTCGCGACGCGCACGACCACGCTGGTGAGCCGCGCCTCGGGGCCGGACGGCGCGCCGGCGCGCGCCGGCCAGTTCCGCCCCAACCTGGGGTCGCCGGACATCTCCGCCGACGGGCGCCTCGTGGCCTTCGTCTCGTCGGCCCCGAACCTCGATCCCGACGACACCAGGGAGGATCTCGACGTCTACGTCCGCGATCTCGCCGCCCAGACGACCACACTGGTGAGCCGCGCCTCGGGCGTCGCCGGCGTGAAGGGCGACAGCAGCTCGCTCGAGCCTTCGATCTCGGCCGACGGCCGCTTCGTGGCCTTCCAGTCGTTCGCGAACAACCTCGCGCCCGGCGACTCCGAGACGGCCGTGGACTTCCCGTCGCTCGACGTCTACGTGCGCGACCTGGTCACGAACGAGACCACGCTCGCAAGCCGTGCCTCCGGTGCGGCCGGCGCGGACGCGAACGACGCCTCGACCGGGCCCTCGCTGTCCGCCGACGGGCGCTTCGTGGCCTTCGAGTCGAGCGCCACGAACCTCCACCCCGACGACGGCGACGACGACAACGACGTGTTCGTCCGCGACCTCACCGATGGGACCACGAGGCTGGTCAGTGCGCGACAGCGCGGCGCGTTCCGAGCCGAGCCCGCGATCTCGGCCGACGGGCGCTACGTGGCGTTCGCCGGAGCTGTGGGCAGCCGGAGCGAGGTCTACCGAGCCGACCTCGTGGCCGGCCGGACCGCGCTGGTCAGCCGCGCCAACGGCCGCGGGGGCGCCCCCTCTCGCTCGCTCACCGGCGAGCCCGCGATCTCGGCGGACGGCAGCCGCGTGGCGTTCCAGTCCTACGCCTCGCTGCTCCAGCCGTTTCCCACCGGGTTCCTCCCGGACATCTACCTGCGGGACGTCGTGCGGGGCACGACCACGCTCGTGAGCCGCGCCTCGGGCGAGTTCGGCGAGCCCGGCGACGGCGGCTCGCACGGGCCGGCGATCTCGGCGGACGGGCGATTCGTGTCGTTCGAGTCGCGCTCGGCGAACCTCCACCCGCGCGACCGCGACCGCAGCGGCGACGTGCTCGTGCGCGACCTCGGCCCGGGAGCCCCCCGTCCGGCGCCGCGCGTGACCTGCGCGGGCCGGCGGGCGACGATCGTCATGCTGCGAAGCTCGCCGGCGGTCACCGCAACGCGGCGCGCCGACGTTGTGGCCGGAAGCCCCGGTGCCGACCGCGTAACCGGCGGCGCGGGCCGCGACCGGATCTGCGCCCGCGCCGGCGCCGACGTGATCATGAGCGCCGACTCCGCCCGCGACGTGGTGCGCTGCGGCGCGGGACGCGATCGCGTGCTGGCCGACCGCCGCGACCGGCTCTTCGGCTGCGAGCGCCGGCGGATCCGCGGC
>Ga0075431_100002895_pt1 | contig 16598 bp, 13 predicted proteins | sample RhiMetdeltSRZDD5_FD_75297 | JGI IMG/M metagenome (GOLD analysis project Ga0075431, IMG submission 75297) | Populus rhizosphere microbial communities from Tennessee, USA - Rhizosphere MetaG P. deltoides SRZDD5 | ecosystem: Host-associated > Plants > Roots > Rhizosphere > Soil | place: USA... | reverse complement strand
GGCAGGCGGCGGCTTCGGATATCGCAGCGCTGGAATCGCGCGGCGCGATTCACGAGCTCGCGGCGGCCGGTGCTGAGATCGTCGACGACGCGAACCTCGTCGCCGTGCTGCAGGAGGCGATCGACGACGTGCGAGCCGATGAACCCGGCCCCCCCGGTGACCAGGACTCTCATCCGGCGTCGTGCAGAGACGTCACGCATCCAGTCGACCACGCCGGCCACCAATTTTCAACCGCATTGCCGGCGATTGCGGGTCGGGACGGCGCCTCGTGCTACGATCCGAAGCGATGGTGGCGGCGAAGAAGCGCATTCTCATCGTCGACGACGAGCCACTGATCATCGAGGTCCTCGGCGAGCATTTCAAGGCTCACTACGACATCGAGACGGCCATGAACGGCACCGACGCCCTGGCCGCTGTCGTGCGCCAGCGGCCCGATCTGATGCTGCTCGACATCAACATGCCGCGGATGAACGGCGTCGAGGTGCTCAAGGACGTCAAGAAGATCGACGAGTCCATCGCGGTGATCATGGTGACCGCCAACGAGCAGGTGTCGCTGGCCGCCGACGCCCTCAAGAGCGGCGCCTTCGGCTACGTGCCGAAGCCGTTCGACTTCCGCTATCTCGACCACATGGTGGCAACGATCTTCGACGCGCCTGCCCCACGGCGGCGCTGAGCCGGTGGCTCTGCTAGGATAGCCACCCGGCGGCGCCGGCTTCTGGCCCGCCACGTTTATGGCTGACGAGTTCGCGACGTGCTGCAATCGCGCGCGCGCCCATGCGCGACGCGGGCGCTTCGCGGAGGCCGCCGCCGCGTATCGCGAGGCGCTGCTCCGGCGCCCCGACGACGTGAAGACGCGTCTCGACCTCGTGCTGGTCCTTCGTCGCCAGCGCCACGTCCAGGACGCCGAGACGGAAGCCCGGGCGGCGCTCGCCGCCGCGCCCGCCTCGGTCGCCGCCTGCGAGGCGCTGGCCGGCGTGCTCTTCGAGCAGGGGCGGGCCGCCGAGGCCGCCGACGCCTTCCGCGCGGTGCTCCGGGTGCGCCCCGAGCACGCGCGCGTCCGCCTGTCGCTCGCGTGGGCGCTCGAGCAGCTCCAGGATTGGACCGGCGCCGAGGCCGCCGCCCGCGAAGCGCTCGCCCGGAAATCCGACGATCCGCTCGCACAGGAGACGCTCGCCCGTGTGCTCCGGCGTCAACGCCGCCCGGCCGAGGTCGAAGCGCTCATCCGCGCCGGCGCTGCGCGCGCCCGACCGGAGACGGCACTGACGCTGGCGCGCGCGCTGCTCGAGCAGCGCGCGCACGCGGAGGCCATCGCCGCGTATCGCGACGTCGTGCGCGATGCGCCGGCCGACGTCCGCGGCTGGGTCGGACTCGGCGTGGCGCAAGAGCGCGACGGACGGCACGCGGAGGCGACGGCGGCGTATCGCGAGGCGGCACGCCTGCGTCCCGCCGACAGCCGCGTGCTGCACGCGCTCGGCAAGAACCTCAGGCGACGCCGCCGCTATGCTGAGGCCGCCCACGTGCTCGGCGACGCGGTCCGAGTGGCGCCGCACGATCCGCGTGGCTGGTATCACCTCGCGGTGGCCCTCGAGCGCCAGGGGCGGCGGGACGATGCCGAGAACGCGTTTCGCGAGGCCGTCGACCGCCGCCCGACGTTCGTCGCCGCGCAGCTCGCCCTCGCCTCGATTCTCCGTCGCGGTGAGCGGTGGGACGAGGAGGCCGCGGTGTACGAGGCGGCATTGCGCGCGTGTCCCGACCAGCCCGATCTCCTGCTCGGTCGCGGCATCGCGCTCGGCGCCCTCGGCCGACATGCGCAGGCGGAGACGGTGCTGCGCGCGGCGCTCCGGCAGCGGCCGGCCGACGCCGAGACGCTGTTCGAGCTCGGCGTGGCCATCGGCCGCCAGGGCCGCCACGCCGAGGCCGAAACGCTCCTGCGTGAGGCCGTACGCCTGGACCCGACGAACGTCCGCACGCGCGCGAACTTCGCGCTCGGTCTCGGCCGTCAGGGGCGGCACGCCGAGGCGGAAGCTGCCTATCGCGACGCGCTCACCGTTGCCGATCATCCGGCGCTTCATCGTGGCCTCGGGGTGTCGCTCTACTGGCAGGGCCGACGCGCGGAGGCCGAAGCCGCGTTCGAGGAGGCCGTCCGCCTGAAGCCGAACTACGTCCGCGCTCACTGCGACCTCGGTGAGCTGTTTGCCGAGCAGGGACGGCTCGCGGACGCCGAGCGCGTGTACCGGGCGGCCATCCGGCTCAAGCCGACGTCGCTCACCGCGCGCACGGCGCTCGGCCGCGTGATGCTGGCGCAGCGGCGTTACGCGGATGCCGAGATCGAGGCGCGGGCGGCGCTCGCCCTCAACTTCGAAGTGGCGCGCGCCCACTTCGACCTGTGGGCGGCGCTGGAGGGCCAGGGCAAGTGGGCGGCGCTGGCGACGGCGCTGGAACGGTTCCTGGCGGCGCGCCCCGACCATGCCGAGGCGCGGGCGCGCCTGGCTCGCGTGGCCGCGCTCAGCGGCGAGCGGCCGCCGGCTCCACGACCGGCGGCAGGCTGAGCAGCCGCCGGAACTCCTCCAGCTCGCGCCGCGGGACGTCCGGCCGCTCGCGGACCGCGGCAAAAACGGCGGCCGGATTCTCCTCGATGGCGCGTGTCGCGCGCGCGAAGACTCGCACGAGCCGGCTGCCTTCCTTCTCTGCCTTGGCGTGGGCGACCTGGCGGGCGAGCAGGCCCGTGGCCGCGAGCAGCTTGCTCTCGAGCTTCACATAGGTGTCGACGGCGGCGGCGATCGTCGACTTGCCGTCGCTCGCGGGCGTCGCGCCGTACGTGATGCTGATGATGGCCTGGCCGCGAATGTTCGGCAGGACACGATGCTGATACTCACCCTGGGCGTGCAGCACGCGGACGCCGGGCGCGACGTAGACCATCTCGAACGTCCCCACCGTCCCCCAGCCGTCGTCGAGCCCGTAGCCGCCGGGAACGGTCCACACGCGATAGCGCGCCACCTTCAGGGCGCGCGTCACGTGGGTGGCGAACTCCAGATGGTCCAGCAGGTACTCGAAGACGTCGCGGCGGGCGCGGAACGGCGCGCCGTCGACATGCGCGGCCAGCGACGGACGATCCGTCACGGTGGCGAGCCGCTGACGGGTGCTGGCGGGAATCTCGGCCGGCAGCCGTGGTGGGGCCCATCCCGCCGCCAGGGCAGGAACGAGGAGAACGACCGTCGCAGCGGTGAGAACGCATGCGCGAAGCGAGGCGCGGGGCGGCACGACGCGACGATTATCACACAGGAAGCGCTTGACGTCGGAGGGCCGTCTCCGTACCCTCGGGCCACTCGGCCAACCGGAACCGTCGGGGCCCTCTGGGCGCAGGAGCACGCTCGATGTTCTACATGTACGCCGTGGTCGAGGGCCTTCCGGCCGCCTGGCGACCGCCGCCGGCACTGACGCCCACGGCCACCGTCGAGCGTCATCCTCTCGGCTCGCTCCTCGTGCTCGGCAGCACGCTCGACGCCGTGCCCGCCGCCAATCCGAAGACGCTGGCCCTGCACCACGACGTGGTCGCCTCCGCCCTGGACGCGCTCGCCGTGCTGCCCTTTCGCTATGGCACCGCCGTCGCAAACGACGAGAGCGACCACTGGCTCGGCTCCCAGCACGCTGCCCTCGAGGCGGCGCTGACCCAGGTCCGGGGCTGTGTGGAGATGAGCGTGAAGCTGCTGCGGCTCGACAGCGGCGTGGAGGAGGCCGGTCCCGGTGAGCGCGAGCTGAAATCGCTCGCGGAGCAGATCGTGAGTCGCGCCGGCGTCGAGCAGTGGCGGTATCGACCGGCGGGCACCGGCGGCAATGTCGTCGCCTCGGTGGCGTTCCTGCTCCCGCGCACCGAGCTGGCGGAGTTCCTCGCGCGCATTGCGCCCGTTGCCTCGCGCGCGGTCGGGGTGGCGGTGGTTCCGACGGGTCCGTGGCCCGCGTACTCGTTCGTGCCGGCCTTCGATCGGCCGCCGCTGGCGGTGGTCCCACCGCCGGGGCCGCCGGCGCCACCGGCGCGGCGCGCCACCGGGTAGGACCATTGCATCGCCAGGGTCCCTCGGCTACCCTTGGCGCCACTTCGCGGGAGGACGGATGGCCAGGCTGCCCCTTTCGGCGGTCGAAAAGCTGATGACCGAGAAGCCCGACGCCACGCTCGAATCGGCGCTGGACGTCTTCGAGGTCTTCGCGAGCGGCTCACTGAGCGACGAGATCTACATCCTCGACGACGTCGCCGGCAAGCGCATCGCCATCGCTCCAACGGCCTTCAAAGACAGGTATCGGCGGGGGTGACGCATGGCCATTATCGTCGTGTCGACGCAGATGGGCGCGGGCGGTCCGGAGATCGGCATGGCGCTCGGACAGCGCCTCGCCTACCGCTACGTGGATCAGGAGCTCCTGCAGGATGCCGGACGTCGCTACGGTCTGGCGGAGGACAAGCTCTCCCACCTCGACGAATCCAAGCCCACCATCTTCGAGCGCTTCGACGCCGAGACGCGCCACCACATCACCGTGCTGCAGACGACGCTCCTCGAGCTGGCCGAGCTCGACAACTGCGTCTTCATGCGCGGCGGCGGGCAGTGGCTGCTGCGCGGCGTCCCGCACGTCCTCCGCGTGCGCGTGCTCGCTCCGTTCGAGCACCGCGTGAAGTGCTGGATCAAGCGCGTGGCGGCCATGACCGGCGAGACGCCGAACCAGCGTGCGGCCGCCGACTTCGTCCGTCGCGACGACAGTGAGAAGTCCGGGCGGATGCGCTATCTCTACGAGGTCGACATCAACGATCCCATGCTGTACGAGCTGATGGTCAACACCGAGCGGCAAAGCTATGACTCGGTCGTGCAGATGCTGGAGACGGTCGTGCGTCGCCCCGAGATGGTGACCACCGACGCCGGCCGCAAGGTGGTCGCCGCGCGCGCGCTCGCCTCCCGCGTGCAGGTCGCGCTCGCCACCCATCCCGAGACGCGACGCTATCGCATCACGGTGGAGGCGCACGACGGCGTGGTCACCCTGGAGGGCACCGCCGCCCTCGATCACGCCGTCGACGTCGCCCGCTCCGTCCCCGGCGTCCGCGACGTCCGCACCCAGCAGGTCGAGATCCCGCCGATCCCGCCCTTTGTGGCGTGATGGAACGCCTGCGATCACGCGCTCAGCGCGGCTGCGCGCCGACGCTATCCGGGGACTCGGTGATCCTCAGGTCGACGGTCTTGCGCTGTCCCTTGCGGACGTAGTCGAGCTTCACCGTCTTGCCGACCTCCGCCTCCGACGAGAGCCGCTGGAGGTGATGGTAGTCGTCGACGGCGACGCCATCGAAGCGCGTGACGACGTCGTTCTGCGCGAGCCCCGCCGTCTCGGCGGGGCTGCCGGGATGCACGCGGGCGACGATCGCGCCCTTGGTGTCGCCTAGCCCGAGCGCCTGCGCGAGCTCCTTGGACATCGGCTGCAGCGAGACGCCGATCCAGCCCCGCGTCACCTTGCCCCGGTCGATCAGCTGCCCGGTCACGCGCTTGACCATGTTGGCCGGGATGGCGAACCCGATGCCCTGACCGGTGGCCACGATCGCGGTGTTGATGCCGATCACCTCGCCACGCAGGTTCACGAGCGGCCCCCCTGAGTTGCCCGGGTTGATCGACGCATCGGTCTGGATGAAGTTCTCGTAGGTGGCGATGCCCACGTCGGCGCGGCCGACCGCGCTGACGACACCGACGGTGACCGTCTGGTCGAGGCCGAACGGATTGCCGATCGCGATGGCCCACTCGCCCACGCGCAGCGTGTCGGAGTTGCCGAGGGCGGCCACGCGGACATCCGTGCTGTCCGGCTCGAACTTGATCACCGCGATGTCCGTCTTCGGGTCCGAGCCGATGATGCGGCCGCGAAACTCCTGCTTGGACGACAGGCGGACGGTCACGCCGTCGGCGCCCTTGACGACGTGGAAGTTGGTCAACACGTAGCCGCGCTTGTCGATGATCACGCCGGAGCCGAGGCCCGGTGTCCGGAACTCCTCACGCTGCCCGGGGCCGCCGCGTCCGAAGAACTGGTCGAAGAAATCCTTGAAGAACGGGTCATCCGCGTTGGGCCCGGGAACGACCGACGGTCGCCGGGATCGCGCGACCTGCACGGTGCCAAGGTGGACCACGGCGGGGCGGACGCGCTCGGCCACGGTGACGAACGCCGCCTGCAGCGCGTCGGCCGTCCCGAGCGGGGATGGAATCTGCGCCCGGGCGGGGACACCCGGCGAGCCGAGCCAGGCGTAAATCGCAAAAGCCGCGCCGGCAAAGGCAAAAAGTGCCGAGGCGACGACGGCTGCGCGCGCCGTCTGGGGAGTCATCCGTTCTCGCTGCTCACGCTGGCCGCCACTATTGCAAAACCCCTGAAAAAGTCTACCTATTTCCTTGACGGTTTTTGAACGAACTTGGGAAAATACGCCATTGCGTGCGATATGTCTACGCACACCCCTCCAATCCATGCGTAAGGCAATCTGTCTACTCCTCGCTGCCTCCTTGCTGCTGCCCTCCGTTGCATTTTCGCAACACTCGGGCGCACAAATGATCCCGGCGCCTGGCGTGCCTCCACCCACCTTTCAGCCTACGCCACGGTCGCCCGGTGTCTTCGCACCCCTCAATCCGACCCGGAGCGACACCGGTACCCTGTACGGGATCAATACCCGCGCGATTGCGGGACCGGATTACCGACTCGGGCCGGGCGACGTCGTGGAGGTACAGATCGTGGGCCGGCTCGACGTCAACCGGCAGCAGGTGGTGGTGGATTCCGAGGGATCGATCGCCCTGCCCCCGCTCGGCACGGTGCTCGTCGGCGGCCGCACGCTGCAGGAGGCCAACCGGACCATCACCGCGCGTGCGCGCTCGATCTTCCGGTTCGCGGACGTCAGCATCACCGTGCAGACGCCACGCGCCTTCGAGGCGGTCGTCTCGGGCGAGGTCGAGCGTCCGGGCACGCTGCAGGTGACGGCAACGCATCGACTGCACGAGGTCATCCTCGCCACCGGCGGCGTCACCTCGCGCGGCAGCGTGCGACACGTCCAGCTCACGCGCAACGGCGTGGTCTCCGAGGTCGACCTGCTGCTCTTCGAGCTGAAAGGCGACATCACGCAGAACCCCTTCGTCCAGGAGGGCATGCGGATCCACGTGCCGGCGCGGCGGCCGGCGGTCACCCTGCAGGGCGCCGTGCGTCGGCCCGGCGAGTACGAGCTGCCGAACGGCGGCTCGCTCCGTGATCTGCTCGACCTGACGGGCGGTCTGTCCCCCTCGGGCGCCGCCCGCGAGGCGCGACTCACGCGGGTGGGTGCCGACGGTCGCAAGGAGACCACGTCCCTCGATCTGCGCACCGCCGACATCCCGCTGCAGGGCGGCGACACGCTGTACGTGCCGTCGCTGACGCTCATCCAGGACGTCGTCGAGATCCGCGGCGCCTTCAATGGCATCGGCGAGAGCGGCAAGACGACGACGGCCGGCAAGCCGACCGTCATCACGCGCCTGGAGCTGGCGCGGGGCGAGCGCATCAAGGACATCGTCATCAAGGCCGGGGGCGCGGCGCCCTTCGCCGATCTGCGCCTGGCCTACATCGACCGGACGGATGCCGGGCCCGCCCAGCGGATTCCCGTCGATCTGCACCGGTTGCTCGTGGACAAGGACGAGATGCAGAACATCCTCGTGCAGAACGGCGATGTGGTCGTGCTCCCGATCATGGAGGACAAGGTCTACATCGTCGGCGAGGTCAAGAATCCCGGGCCGCAGGACTTCCGTCCGGACCTCACGCCGCGCGAGTACCTGGCGGCCGCCGGCGGGCCGGGCACCCGGGCGAAGATCGCGGCCTCCACGGTCACGTTCCGGAACGGGCGGACGTACGCGATGGCGGAGGCGCCGCCGCTCGAGGCGGGGGCCATGATCACCGTGCCGGAGGTGGCCGTGAAGTGGTGGCAGGACTACGTCACCATCGCCTCCGCGGTGGCCAACCTGATCACGGCCTACACGGGGATCTTCCTGCTCTTCAACGGGCCCATCTACGACTAGCCCATGTACGAGACCTACTGGGAGCTCAGCGAACCGCCCTTCGACAACTCGCCGAATCCGAAGTTCTTCTACCTGTCGCCGGAGCACGAGGAGGCGCTCGTCCGCCTGGTGTATACCGTGCGCCATCGCAAGGGCTGCGGGATGCTCACGGGTGAGTACGGCTGCGGCAAGACCACGCTGTCGCGGGCGCTCATCCAGCGCCTCGAAGCCGAGCGGTACGAGATCGGGCTGCTCACCAACCCGCGCTGGAACGCCACCGATTTCCTCCGGGAGGCGCTCTACCAGCTGGGCGTGGAGACGAGCGAGAAGAGCAAGCCCGAGCTCCTGCACATGCTGAATGACGTCTTCTTCCGCCATTACCGCGAGGGCCGCGACACCGTCATCATCGTGGACGAGGCACAGCTGCTCGATGACGAGGGTGTGTTCGAGGAGCTGCGGCTGCTCATGAACTTCCAGACCGATGACCGCTTCCTGGTCACGCTCCTGCTCATCGGCTCGCCCGAGCTGCGCGAGAAGGTGCGGCGGCTCAAGCACCTGGACCAGCGGATCACCATCCGCTACCACCTGAACACGCTCGACGATGCGCACACGTCGGCCTACGTCGCTCATCGGCTCAAGATGGCCGGGCGCTCGACGCCGATCTTCACCGAGGAAGCCGTCAAGCTGATCTTCGACTTCACCCGCGGCACCCCGCGCGAGATCAACAACCTTTGCGACGTCGCGCTGCTGGTCGGGTACACGAAGCGGGTGAAGGAGATCAACGAGCGGATCGTGGCCGAGGTCATCAAGGACATGGTAGGCGTGTCCTGATGGTGCGCATGAGCGATCTTGTGCGCGGGATCGTGCGCGAGCCGCCGGCGCCCAAGCCCGCGCCGGCGGCGCCGCCGGAGGAACCGACGAAGCGCGCCGTGGTCGAGCCCACGCCGCCCGTCAGCCTCGCCGCCACCGAGACGCCGGAGCCGCTCGTGCGCGTGGAGCCGGCGCCGACGTCGCGCCGCCCGGCCGAGCCCAGCGAGCCCTCCGAGCCGCTCTTCGGCGAGCTCCAGCAATTCCTGGTCGAGGCGCGCGCCCGGGTGAACGGCGGCGGCTTCGTGTGGACGCGCCTCGAGAGCCTGGTGGATCGCGCGACCACCTCGCTCATGGGCTCACCCGACCTCTTGTGGGTGGCTCACAATCCGGCGGCGCCGCCCGGCGTCGACTACGTGGCGTTCCACCAGGCACGCGTGTGCGTGCTGGCGCTGCGGCTCGGCGTGAGTCTCGGCTACGACCCCGCGCGACTGCTGCCCCTCGGCCAGGCAGCGGCGCTCTTCGACGCGGGGCTATGGCAGCTCCCGCAGGGGCTGCTGGAGCGCGCGGACTCGCTCTCGGGCAGTGAGCTGGCGACGTACCGCTCGCATCCGAAGCTCTCCGCGGACATCGTGCAGCGCTGGTCCCCGCCCCACGCGCGCATCGTCGAATCGATCCTCGATCATCACGAGCGCGAGCAGGGGCAGGGTTTTCCGCGCGGCGTGCAGGGAGGCGGCATCGACGCGGACGCCAAGATCATCGGGCTCGTCGACACGTACACCGCCCTCACGGTGCCGCCGTCATCGCGGCCGCGGCTCCGGCCGCACGAGGCCATTCGCGACATCGTGAAGACGCGCAACGACCAGTTCCCGTCGTCACTCATCAAGGTGCTGCTGTCGGAGATCTCCGTCTTTCCGCCCGGCACCGTCGTGCGGCTGAACACGGAGGAAGTCGGACGGGTCATCGCGGTCAACCGCAACCACCCCCTGCGGCCCCAGGTCGAAGTCTTCGTCGATGCCAAGGGGCATCGACTCGGAACGCCGAAGGTCATCGATCTGTCCGAGGCGCCGTTCCTGTACATCACCGGTCCCGTCGGCGACGACGCTCGGTGACGGTCTAGCCCATGGCCCAATACGAGATGAACCTCCGTGACTACTGGCTGATCATTCGCCGACGTCGGCTGTGGATCATCGCCACCACCATCGTCACCATGCTCTTCAGCCTGTGGCTGGCGCGGCAGAAGGTCCCGCACTACCAGGCCACGGCCACCGTGAAGTTCGAGCAGTCGACCAATGTGTCCGGCCTCCTGGTCGAGGTGCTGTCATACTCGAGCTCCGACAACATCGAGACGCAGGCCACGCTGATCAAGAGCTATCCCGTGCTCGAGGAGGTCGGACGGCGAATGGGACGCCTGCCGCCGGCCACCGGCGACGGGGCCGTGCGCGAGTCGAAGAGCTACCAGTCGATGCTCGACTCCATCGGCGGCAAGATCAGGACCAACCGCGTCCCCAACACCAGCATCCTCGAGATCACGGCGACCTCGACCAACCCGCGCGAGGCGCGCGATCTCGCCAACACGGTGGCCGAGGTCTATCGCGACTACAACAAGCAGAACCGGAATTCGCGGCTGACCGAGGCGCGGAAGTTCATCGAGGCGCAGCTCAAGGAAGTCGAGGCGCGGGTGAAGCGCGCGGAAGAGGAGGTGTGGGCCTTCCGCGACGCCAACCGCGTGATCTCGCCGGGGGCGGAATCGACGGTGCTCCTGTCGCTGTTCACGCAGGTGCGCGGCGACATGGAGCGGGCGCGACAGCAGCGGACGGAGCTCGAGCACCTGCAGGCGCGGCTGGCGCGGACGGATCCGTCCAGCATGACCGAGCGCATCTACGTGGACTCGTCGAACCCCGCCCTGCAGCGCATGCAGAACGCGCAGACCGAGCTGACCATGGAGCGCACGCAGCTCGCCCTGGAGGCGACCGAGAAGCACCCGCGGCTGCAGGCGATCGACGAGCGGCTGCGCGAGGTTCGCTTCGAGATGCGGCGCGAGATCGGCGCGCAGATCGCGATGCTGAAGAACCGCGAGGACATTCTCGGCCGCCAGATGGCCGAGCTGATGCAGAAGAACCGCGAGGTGCCCGCCGTCGAGCTCGGGCTGCAGCGGCTGCAGCGCGATGCGAAGGTCAACGACGACCTGCTGACCCTCCTGAAGACCAAGCACCAGGAGGCGCTCATCAAGGAGTCGGAGGGCGTGGAGGAAGTTGCGCTCGTCCGTCCCGCCACCGACCCCGGCAAACCCATCGGCAGCAACACGCTGAACACGATGCTGGTGGGCGCGCTGCTCGGCCTGATGCTCGGCCTCGTGGTCGCCTTCGTGCAGGAGACGCTCGACACGTCGATCGGAACCATCGAGGACGTCGAGTCGTACCTCGACGTCAAGGTCCTCGGGATCATCCCGCACATCGATCCGCGCGAGACGATGGAGCGTCTGCTCGAGCGCCGCCCGTCGCTGGTCCAGATGGATCCCGAGGCGCTGCAAAGCCACTCACTGCTCATCACGCACTTCGATCCCAAGTCGCCGGTGGCCGAGGCCTACCGCGGGCTGCGCACGAACATCCAGTTCCAGCGGATGGAGCGCGGCGGCAAGGTGCTGGTGGTCACCAGCCCGACGCTGCAGGAAGGCAAGACGACCACCATCGTGAACCTCGCCCTCACCATGGCGCAGAGCGGCCAGAAGACGCTGCTCGTCGGGGCCAACATGCGCCGCCCGTCGATCTATCGCTTCTTCGGCATCGCGCGCGAGCCGGGTCTTTCCGACATCCTGGTAGGCAACGCGCAGTGGCGCGACTGCGTGCGTGGCGTGGCCGACATCCTGATGGGCCGCTTCGAGATGGAAGACATCATGGCCTCGCCCGGTCTCGACAATCTGCACATCATCGAAGCCGGCCCGATTCCGGGCAATCCGTCGGAGCTGCTCTCGACGGCGGCCATGCGCGACTTCCTGCAGGCGGTGAGCGCGGAGTACGACATCGTCCTCATCGACACGCCGCCGATTCTGCCCGTCACCGACTCCGCCATCGTGGCCGGGCAGGTGGATGGCGTCCTGCTCGTGTACCAGGCGGGCAAGGTCGGCCGTCTCGTGCTCAAGCGGGCGAAGGCGCATCTGGAGAGCGCGCGCGCCAAGGTGTGGGGCATCGTGCTCAACGATCTGCAGACGGAGGTCTCCGGCTACACCTACACCCATTACTACACGCACTATTACGGTGAGGAGACCGGGGGCCAGGCACCCCGCGGTCGGCTCCAGCGAGCATTAGACTTCGTCCGCAAGCTTCGTTTCGGCGGCCGGGGCGCCGGATCCGCGACCGTCGCCGCGGCGGCCAGCGCGCCGGTGGCGAGCGCACGGGAAGCGAGCGCGTCCGCCTTCAGCGCGCCGACCTTTGGCGCGCCGACGTTCAGCGCAGCAACCGTTGGCGAGCCCGCGACCGACGTCGCGCCGCTCGCGGAGACGCTGCCGTCCGTGCCGTCGTATCGGCGCTTTGCGAGCAAGCGGGTCGTCGGGGTGGGGGTCCTGGTTGCCGTCGGCGTCATCGTCGGCGTCGTCGCCTGGCGCTTCGGCATCCCCGGCACGGGCAACCCGCGTGCGCAGATCCGGCAGCGACTGGAGACACCGACGGGCCGGCCCGGCCAGGCCCCGGCTGTTCCGAAGACGACGTCGAGGCCGGCGCCGGCCGCGCCGGTGACGACGATCAGGCCGAGCACGCCGCCGGCGCCTCCGGCCACGACGCCTCCGATGATCGTGCCCCCGGTGACCGCGCCGCCGGCGGTGCGGCCGCTCGTCGACACGCTGCCTCCGCCGCCGGCGTCGCCACGTGCGGTGCTCGACGTGCCGCCGTCGATTGCGCTGCCGTCGATCACGGTCGCGCCGCCCGCGAGTGCCCCGATGCCGGCGCCGAGCGCCCCGGCGCTGGCGACGACTCCGCCTCCGCCCGTGACCGCCGCGCCGAGCAACGAGTCCGTGCGGTTCGCGCTGATGTTCGGGCCGTTCGCGACCGCCGTGGACGCGGAGAAGCTCGAGCGTACGCTCATCAAGGCCGGCCACGAGACGCTGCGCACGCGGCAGGGCGCGGGCCCGACGGTCTACGCCGTGCTGATCGAGCGGGTGCCGACGTCGCACGAGGCGCGCACGATCGTCAACGTGCTGCGCGAGCAGGCGATCGCCGAGGCGACGATCGTATCCACCGAGCCCGTCGTCGTCCGCGTGGGCGATCTGCATCCGCTGCGCGGTGCCGTCGCGCTCGCCGAGCGCGTCCGCAAGGCGGGCTATCAGGTGCGCGTGGCGGCGCAGCCGAATGACAAGGTGGCGTTCCTGATCCGGCACGGCAGCTTCGCGACACGCGAGGAGGCGGAGGCCCGGAGCCGCGAGCTGGCACGGCTCAGCGTGCCGGCGGCCCAGGTCGTTCCGGTCCGATAGCGGGTGGATTCTCCCTTACTGATCGGGGCCGCCCTGGTCCTCTTCGTGCTGGCCTTCGCCCGCACGGAATTCGCGCTGTACGTGATGGTGTTCTCGATGCTGCTCTCGCCCGAGATCACGGCCAGCGCCGGTGGTCTCGCCGAGCGCCGGGACGTCACCGTGCGCACCGAGGACTTCGTGCTGCTGGTCGTTGGCTTCAGCTGGTTCGCCAAGACGGCCGTGAACAAGGAGCTCGGCCTCGTCGCGAAGACGCCGCTCAACCGGCCGATCATCGCCTACGTTGCCGTGAACCTCATGGCCACGCTGCTCGGCTACCTGATGGGCAGCGTCCAGACGGCGGCCGGCTACTTCTACGTCCTGAAGTACATCGAGTACTTCGTCGTCTACTTCATGGTCGTGAACAACCTCCGCGACCGGGCCCACGCCTGGCGCCTGCTGACGGCGGCCCTGCTGACGGCGGCCATCGTGAGCGTGATCGGGCTGACGCAGATTCCGTCCGGCGAGCGCGTCTCCGCACCGTTCGAGGGCGAATCCGGCGAGCCGAACACCCTCGGCGGCTATCTGCTGTTCATGATGGCGATCGCGGGGGGCATCGCGCTCGAGGCGACGCGGCTCGTTATCCGGACGCGGTTCGTGGCGCTGCTGGGGCTCATGGCAGTGCCCTTTGCGTTCACGCTGTCACGCGCCTCCTACCTCGGCGTCATTCCCGCCTTCCTCGCGCTGCTGGCGGTCACGACGCGGCGTCGCGCCCTCATCGCCATCGCGCTCGTGGTCGTGGTCTGCTCGCCGCTGCTCCTCGTGGTGGCGCCACCCTCGGTGGTGAACCGCGTCCTCTACACCTTCGAGCCGGAGGCGAACCAGCCGACCGTGCGTCTGGGGAAGGTCGGGCTCGATCCGTCGACGTCCGCGCGCATCCTCAGCTTCAAGCAGGCGTTCGCGGGGTGGCTCGAGCGGCCGATCTTCGGCTGGGGCGTCACCGGCTTCGGCTTCATGGACGCGCAGTACGCGCGCGTGCTGGTCGAGACGGGCATCGTCGGCTTCCTCACGTTCGTCTGGCTCCTGTGGTCGGTGCTGAAGGCCGCGCGCGCGGCGTACCTCCGGCTGGTGGATCCCCTCGATCGGGGCCTCGTGATGGGCTTCATCGCGGGCACCTTCGGGCTGCTCGCCCATGCCATCGGCTCGAACACGTTCATCGTCATCCGGATCATGGAGCCGTTCTGGCTGGTGGCCGGCATCGTGGTCATGCTGCCGGTGTTCGTCGACGACGAGACGCGCGCCCCGGCGCACCCTCTGGCGACAGCGGCGGCGGCGCACGCGGTGCGCTGAGATGAAGGCGGCCGGGGGCGCCGAGACGATGTCCGCCCTCGTGCGCGGGGGGGCCATGACCCTCGGCGGCTCGCTGCTCGGGCGGGTGGCCGGCATGGCTCAATCGATCGTCATCGCACGCGGACTCGACCCGCATCGGCTCGGCGTGTTCGCCATCGTGAACTACGTCCTGGCCCTCGGCGGCGCCATCGTGGATCTCGGGGTGCCGGTGGCGGCCACCAAGCTCGTGGCCGAGTACCGGGTGACCCGGCCGACGGCGCTCCGGCGGATCGTCGGCACGCTGGCCGTTCTGAGCGTGCTGCTGGCCATGGCGGGCGCGCTCCTCCTGAGCGTGGGCGCCGAGCCGCTGAGCCGCTTTTACCGGGAGCCGACGCTGGCGCCGCTGTTCCGGCTCGGCGCCGCGCTGCTGTTCGTCTCGCTCGTCGGCGCCTTCCTCGCCAGTGCGGTGCAGGGGTTCCGCCTCATCGACACGCTGGCCGCGGTCACCGCGGTGAAGGCCGTGGTGGCGCTCGGCGCGACCATCATGCTGCTGCCCTCGCTCGGTCTGGTCGGCGTCATCGTCGCTTCCATCGCGGCCGAGGCGATTGCCTGGCTGCTCGTCGGCCGCCCGCTGCGCCGGGAGCTCGCCGCCACCCCCGTCCCCGGGCACGAGGCCCCGGTCGCTGGACCGATCGTCCGCCGAGCGCTGGCCCTGTCGGTGCCCGTCGTGCTGAACGGCCTGATGGTGTGGGGCGGCGCGTGGTTCGTCCGCTCGTATCTCGCGCGCACCGCCGGGTACGATTCCGTCGGCTATTTTCACGTCGCCGATGCGTGCGCGCGATTGCTGCTCCTCCTGCCGGCGGCGATCGCCGTCCCGTTCCTGCCGGCCATCTCCGAGTCGGTTGCCGTCGGACGCGAGGCGACGGGCCGCATGGTCGAAGGCGGACTCCGTCTCACGCTGCTCGCGGTGGCGCCGGCGGGCGCTTTTCTGTGTCTGGCCGCCCAGCCGGTGCTCGGAGTGATCTACGGCGAGGCGTACGCCGGGTCCGCCGCCTCGCTGACGTCGGCGCTGGTCCTCGCCGCGGGATGCCAGGCGCTGACGATGATGGTGTGGTCGACGCTCGTGGGCGCGGGACGAACGTGGGCCGGCGTCGCCGTGCAGGCGGGCGGCCAGGTCCTCAGCGTCTCGCTGACGGCAGCGCTCGTGCCCGGCCACGGCCTGGCGGGCGTGGCGGTGGCGGCCCTCGTGGCGTCGGCGGCGACGGCGGTGCTGGGGCTCGCGGTGGTGCGTGCGGAGCTCGCCGTGCGCCTCAGCGAGGTGCGGAGCGCGCTGATGGTGGCCGTCATGGGCTGGGCGACGGCCGCCGCGCTCTGGATGGCCGGCGCCACCGGCTGGCTCGAGGCCGCCGCGCTGGCGGCGGTGGTGCTGCTGCTGCAGTTTCAGCGGCTCACGCCCGATGAGCGCCGCTGGGTCATCGAGCGCCTGCGCCGTTCGCCGGTGGAGGTGGCGCCCTGAGCGCGTGCGACCTCTCGGTGGTGATCCCCGCGCTCGACGAGGGCGCGAGCATCGGTGAGCTCGTACGGCGGGTACGGGCGGAGGCGACCCGGCTCGGCGTGCGCCACGAGGTCATCGTGGTCGACGGCGGCTCCGTCGACGGCACCCCGCGCTGGGCCACCGAGGCGGGCGCGGTCGTCGTGGCGCAGCCCGGTCGCGGCTATGCCGACGCGCTCCTGACCGGCTTCCGGCACGCCCGCGGCGCGTACGTCGCCTCGATGGACGCCGACTACTCGCACGATCCGGACTTCCTCAGCGCGCTGTGGGCCGCGCGTGATGACGCCGAGCTCGTCATCGCTTCCCGTTACGTGGCCGGTGGCTTCGCGTACATGCCGGTGTTCCGGCGGCTGCTGAGCCGCGTCCTCAACCGCGTGAGCCGCAGCGTGCTGTCGCTGCCGTTTCGTGATCTTTCGAGCGGCTTCCGGCTCTACCAGCGGCGTGCGCT
>Ga0075431_100002893_pt1 | contig 16604 bp, 16 predicted proteins | sample RhiMetdeltSRZDD5_FD_75297 | JGI IMG/M metagenome (GOLD analysis project Ga0075431, IMG submission 75297) | Populus rhizosphere microbial communities from Tennessee, USA - Rhizosphere MetaG P. deltoides SRZDD5 | ecosystem: Host-associated > Plants > Roots > Rhizosphere > Soil | place: USA... | reverse complement strand
GTTGCAGCGCTGGAGCCTGGCGTAAAACCGCTCAAGCAACTCGACATCAAGCGCGGCCACGGGCCGACCGCCAAATGTCGGCTTGATGTAAGCGTCGATGAGCTGCATGTACCTGCGCCGGGTCTTGACCGCGAGGTCTGCGACGTCCATCCACATGTCGACGACTTCGCTCACGGTCACGGAGGATCGCGGGTGCCGCTTCTCGTCGATCTGGTTCAGCAGCCTCGTCAGCTCGACCTCGGCTTCCTTGACTGTGTCTGTCGTCTTCTTCAGATAACGCGGCTTGCCGGTCAACGGGTCGGTGCCCGCGTACGCAGTCGCTCGATACTTGCCGTTCGGCCGCCGCTCGATGTGGCCGCGGCGCTTCGCTCGCCGGGACGCCATACCCCAAGACTAGACGAGATCTATTCCCCAGGTCATTCCCAGCGATCTCGACAAATTAGTTGTCAAGCGAATCTGCGCTGGTCAGCGGCAGTGCCCCCGGCAGGATTCGAACCTGCGACACACGGTTTAGGAAACCGTTGCTCTATCCCCTGAGCTACGGGGGCGGGGATGGGCGGCCACAGGGTATCGGTCAGAACGGCGTGCAGCCGCATCGGATGAGGCCGGTCGACCGGCCGCAGACGCCCAAGACCACTCAGGACGCGTAGCGCTTCGCGGCCCTCTCTCGGGCCTTGGCGGCCTCGACCTCGCGGTCGCGCGGCGGCGCCTTGGTCACCAGGGTCTCCAGAAGCGCCGTCGTGGTCGCGGCGACGGCCTCGATCGCCTCGTCGAAGGCGGCTTGGTTGGCTATCGACGGTTTCGTCATGCCACTGACCTTGCGGATGTACTGGGTGGCGGCGGCACGTACCTCGTCCTCGCTCGCGGGCGGGGCGAAGTTGTGCAGGGTCCGAATGTTCCGACACATGGTCCCAGCCTGCCACGCACCACCGACGACTCGCGCAGAGTCGGGGTGTTTGTGCCGCTCCGCGGTGGCGTCACACGACATGCTGGTGTCATGGAGGTCGAGAGTCTTCGTCGGCGTCGGGCGGCCGATCTGATCATCGTGGCCCTGGCCGTGCTCTCGGTCGGGCTGCTCATCTACTCGGCGCTGGCCGATCTCGACGATCAGCAGCAGATGACGATCTTCTGGATCGATCTTGGCATCTGTGTGGTCTTCCTGATCGAGTTTCTCTTCTCGTGGCGGCTGGCCGGCTGGCACGTGTCGTACCTGTGGCGCAACTGGTACGACGTGATCAGCATGATCCCAGCCGCGTACCCGAGCTTCGTCGAAGGCACCTGGACCCGCCTGCTCTGGGGCCTCGTCATTCTGGCCCGGCTCGGTCGCGCGGCCGATCGGCTGTTCGGCGAGCGGGTCACGGCCGCGGTGACCAGTCGGGTCGTGGTCGCCGTCGTCGACACGATCAGGTTCCCGATCACCGTCGCCGTGCTCGAGGAGGTGGCCGGTGTCTTGCAAGCGGGTCGCTACACCGAGAACCTCGCCGCGGCGCTGCGCGAGAACGAGCCAGAGATCAAGGCGATGGTGCGGGAGACGCTCAAGGAGGATCCACTCACAGGGCGCATCGCGTGGGTGCCGTTCCACGATCGGTTGGTCGACACGGTCAGCGAGACGACGATGCGGGTGATCTACGAGGTGCTCAGAGACCCGCGTACGGAGGAACTGATCTCCGACGTGCTCCGCGAGAACATCTTGCAGCTGCGCAGCGAGATCCGGGCCCACGGGTACGGCTCGGGCCGGGGCGCCGCGGCGTGGACCGCGCCCGACTCGGAGCCGAGCCCTAGCCCAGCGGCCGACTCGGATCGCTCCGCCGACTCCACGGACTCCACCGAGACGTAGCCGGCGCCGCGCGTTCTCCCATGGCGACAACCGTGCCTTGCCCGGATCGTCGATCCCGTTGAACGATGGAGTCACAGGTGGCGGCCATTGAGGCGGTGTGACTGGACCATGACGGCACGACTCTCCTATGCATCCGGCATCTCCGACCTTCCGCTCCTCGGGGACACGATCGGGGCCAACTTCGACGACGCCGTCGCCACGTACCCCGAGCGGGATGCGCTGGTCGAGCACGCCACCGGCCGACGCTGGTCGTACGCCGAACTCGCCAAGGAGATCGAGGCCGTCGCGCTCGGCCTTCGCGACCTGGGTGTGACCAAGGGCGACCGAGTCGGCATCTGGGCGCCGAACTGCGCCGAGTGGACCTTCGTGCAGTACGCGACCGCGAAGCTCGGAGCGATCCTGGTCAACATCAACCCGGCGTACCGGGTCCACGAGCTGGAGTATGTGCTCAACCAGGCCGGCGTCGCGACGATCGTGGCGACTCCGGAGTTCAAGACCTCCGACTACGCCGTGATGATCGAGGAGGTACGGCCGAAATGCCCGGCACTCCGCGATGTCGTGCTCATTGGCCAGGACACGTGGACGTCGATGGTCGACGCGGGCCGGCAGGCCGATGCGTCGGTGCTTGCGGAGATCGAGGAGACGTTGTCGGCCGACGACCCGATCAACATCCAGTACACGTCGGGCACGACCGGGTTTCCCAAGGGCGCGACGCTGTCACACCACAACATTCTCAACAACGGCTACTTCGTGGGCGAGCTGTGCGGCTACACGGAGGCCGATCGGATCTGCATTCCGGTGCCGTTCTATCACTGCTTCGGCATGGTGATGGGCAACTTGGCGGCCACGAGTCATGGCGCGTGCATGGTGATTCCGTCGCCAGCCTTCGAGCCGGCCGCGACGCTGGCGGCGGTGGCAGCCGAGCGATGCACCTCGCTGTACGGCGTACCGACGATGTTCATCGCCGAGCTTGCCGAGCCGGACTTCGAGTCGTACGACCTCGGCTCGCTCCGTACCGGGATCATGGCCGGCTCACCGTGCCCGGTCGAGGTGATGAAGCAGGTCATCGAACGCATGGGGATGTCCGAGGTGACGATCTGCTACGGCATGACCGAGACCTCGCCAGTGTCGACCCAGACCCGCGCCGACGACTCGGTCGAGCGACGCGTATCGACGGTCGGCCGGGTGCATCCGCATCTCGAGGTGAAGGTCGTGAGCCCTGACACCGGACGGTCGGTGGCTCGGGACGAGCCGGGGGAGCTGTGCACGCGGGGCTACTCGGTGATGCTCGGCTACTGGGAGCAGCCCGACAAGACTGCCGAGGCGATCGACCCGGCTCGCTGGATGCACACCGGCGATCTGGCCGTCATGGACGACGAGGGCTATCTCAACATCACCGGCCGGATCAAGGACATGGTGATTCGCGGCGGCGAGAACGTCTACCCGCGCGAGATCGAGGAGTTCCTCTACACGCACCCCGAGATCCTCGACGCGCAGGTGATCGGCGTACCCGACGAGCGGTATGGCGAGGAGCTCATGGCGTGGGTACGGATGCGCGACGACGCCGAACCGATCACGGCCGAGGCGCTCCGCGAGTTCTGTACCGGGCGGCTCGCGCACTACAAGATCCCGCGCTACGTCCATGTGGTCGACGAGTTCCCGATGACGGTCACCGGCAAGGTCCGCAAGGTCCAGATGCGTTCCGAGGCCGTCGAGCTGCTCGGCCTCCAGGACGCCGCCGCGGCCGAGCACGCCTGACTCATCACGCGGATCGGCGTAAGCGTGGCGAGGCGCCCGCACCCTAGGAGTGCGGGCGCCTCAAACGGCGGGAGCTTCAGACGGTGGCGGGAGCCGACTCTTCGTCGGATTCCGTCTCGTCTCCACCGGCGGGCTGGCCGTCGGCGGACAGCTCCTCGTGCTTGATGTTCAGGCCGATGACGGTGATGAGCGTCCCGGCGATCAGTAGCCACATGGCCACGTTGAACGCGTCCACGGTGCCGGCGGTCTGAGCGACCAGACCGAAGAACGCCGTCTGTTCCTCGGTCGGCGGGGTGCCGGCCGCAGCCGCGCCACTCAGCAGCTCCGCCATCTTGTCGGCGATGCCGTTGGCGAAGATCGTGCCAAGCACCGCGATGCCGAGTGAGCCGCCGACCTGCTGCATCGTGTTGAGCACGGCCGATCCAACACCGGCGTCACGCGAGTCGACCCGGCTGACCGCGGTCAGCATGAGCGGGACGAACAGCAGACCCATGCCGAGCGACTGGACGATGATCCACGGCAGCAGACCGCTGACGTACGTCGAGTTGATGTCGAGGTTGGTGTAGCCCCACAGACCGAACGACGCGAGCACACCACCAGCACCGGCGATCCAGCGCGGGTCCACGCGGGACGCCAGGTTCGACGCGATCTGCGCCGACACCATGATCCCGGCCGAGAACGGCAGGAACGCGAAGCCGGCCTTCAACGGCCCGTAGCCCAAGATCTCCTGGATGAACAGCGAGCTGTAGAGGAACATCGCGAACATCGCGGCCGGCACAATCAGCATCGCGACAAAGCTGACAGCCCGAGTCCGGTCGGTGATGATGCGCAATGGCAGCAGCGCGTGCGGCGTGATCTTCTCGAGTACGACGAACGCGACGAGCAGCGCGACGCCCACGGCGATCGGACCCAAAGTCCAGAAATCGGTCCAGGCGTACGGCTGGCCGGTGGCCTGGTCGGCGATCTGTGCCTTGTGGTTGAAGCCGTACACGATCGAGACCAGACCAAGGGTCGCCGTGACGGCGCCCGGCAGGTCCCAGCGTCCGGGCTGCGGCTCGGACTCGTTGAGCAGTTTCGGCGCGGCCAGGGCCACGGCGATGCCGATCGGCACGTTGATCAGCATGGTCCAACGCCATGAGGCTTCAGTGAGCGCGCCGCCGAGGATCAGGCCGATCGCCGCACCGGCGCCTGACATGGCTGCGTAGACCGCGAACGCACGGTTGCGCCACCTGCCGGCCGGGAAGTTCGTCGTGATCAGCGCCAGCGCGTTAGGCGCGGCCGCGGCGGCCCCGAGACCCTGCAGCGCACGGAACGTGATCAGCTCCCAATCCGTCTGGGCTAGCCCGGCGAACAGCGACGCGACTCCGAATACGGTCACGCCGAACATGAACACCTTGCGGCGCCCGATCACGTCACCCATGCGACCGCCGAGCAACAGCAGGCCGCCGAAGGCGATGGTGTAGCTGGTGATGATCCAAGTCAGATTCGCGTTGCTGAAGCCCAGGTCGGTTTGGATGTGCGGCATCGCAATGTTCACGATGCTGGCGTCCAACACGACCATGAGCTGGGCGGTGGTGATCAGGAGGAGGGCCAGGCTCAGGTGACGACTGCGGCCCGTCGTATCCTCCGGCGGCGGGTCGGCCTTGTTGGGTAGTGAGTCGACAGACATACTCGTCCTTTTCTGCTTCGGCCGCCCGCGGGCGGCTTCTTGCGGGGTTCGGGTTTCAGATCAGGAGATGGCTTCTCCCGACCCACGTTCTGGGGATGCGTTGCATCGGGCGACGGGGAGGACGACCTCGTCGATCAGTCGCTCGATGAAGGCGTCGTCCACCTCACGGCCGTGGATGACTCCGAAATGTGACGACAGCGCCGGCAGCAAAGCGAGCAGGATGTCGGCATCGACCTCCGGGCTCACCTCGCCACGCTGCTTGGCGCGATTGACGATCGCGTAGCCCGACGCCAGCCGGGGTCCGAGGAAACGCGTGCGAAAAGCGGAGCCGAACTCGGCGTCGGTGTGGATCGCGGTCATCAGGCCGGAAATCACCGACATCGGGAGTTTCGAACTCCAGCTGGTCTTGCCGCACCACGTCGCTCTCAGGTCCGAACGCAGTGAGCCGGTGTCGGGAGGCTCGGGATCCGGGAGCCCCTTGGCTCTAGAGATCGCGTCGACGACGAGCTCGGCCTTGGACGACCAGTGCCGGTAGAGGCTGGCCTTGCTGGCGCGAGCCTCGGCGGCGACCTGGTCCATGGTGAGGCGGTCGTAGCCGACCTTGGCGAGGACCCGAACGGCGGCGTCGACGATCTCGGCCTCGCGCTCGTCAGCGATGCGAGGTCGGGTCAGCGCCGCCTTCGCTGCGAGCTCTCCGGGAGTCATCGTCACCGTCCGTCGTCTGGCCTTCACAAGATGAAACGAAACTGTTTCGTTCCATCGGGGTCAGCGTACGGTGCTCGCGATCTATTCCCAACAGATTTTCTCGCCGACTCGTTCCCGGAGAATCGAACGATTTCCCACTCGTTCAGCATGAACGACGACGCCCGGCGCGGGCCATCGAGTTTCGGCCTGCGCCGGGCGTACCCGGGTGGGAAGGGTCAGTGCGAGTGCGGTGGCACCGTCGGGCCCTCGGAGGGCTGCACGACGACGAAGCCGGGGCCGTGGAAGGCATACTGCATCGCCTCGCCGGAGCCGCCGCGGAGCATCGACTTCACGTTTATGCTGCTGACGACGTCCGGCGAGAGGTTGGCCGACCAGCAGACGGCGGACTGCGGATCGACGTAGGTGGGCTGCTGCGAACAGTCCAGGATCATCGGCTCGCCGTCCGACGTCAGTGCGATGTCGCCCTGGCCCTGGATCAGGGTGTTGAAGAGCCCGCCGGTGAACATGCCGGCGCCCTTCGTGCGGTGCACGTCCCAGTGCAGGTTGGCGTCGAACGTCAGCAGGCTGGAGCCGTTGACGCTGATGCCGTCGCCCTCGAGGTGGATCAGGAAGATCGGGTAGCCCTCTCGGGCGAAGAAGACCTCGCCCGCCCCGCTCACCCGCATCAGTGGCTGGTCCTCGCTCGTGGCCAAGCGCTTGGCGAACTTCGAGAGGCTCCCCGAGCCTTCATGGTGGAACTGCACCTGTCCTTGGAAGGCGACCATCGCACCCTTGGCGGCGAGGACGTCCGGGCCGAGGGTGACCTTGAGCATCTTCTTGCTCTGGAGCGCGAACCGCTCCTGGGTCTGAACCTCGTTGTGTTCTGCCGCAAACAAGTCACTGCGCATGGCGGCGATCCTCTCCTACGGCCGGGTCATCTCGGACATGGGGGTGACCTGGGGATCCGTGCGGATGCGTCCACAAACCGTTACGATTCTGTGATTCTGGGGTAACAAGCCGGCCGGGGCCGTCGGCAGCCCGCGGCACGAGGGACGGCGAGGACGACGTGAAGGTGTTCGTGACCGGTGCGACCGGTGTGCTCGGACGTTCCGTGGTCCGCAGCCTCCTCGTCGCCGGGCACGACGTGATCGGCCTCGCGCGCGATGCCGAGAAGGCCGCCCAGCTCGACGCGATGGACGTCATGCCGGTCCGCGGCACGCTCTTCGACCGGGTCCGGCTGGCGGAGGCCTTCGAAGGCTGCGACGCCGTGTGCAACATGGCGACCCGGATGCCGGTGGGCTGGTCGGGCCTGCGGCCGGGCGCCTGGCGGGCGCATGACCAGCTCCGCTCGGAGGGGTCGCGGATCGTCGCCCGCGCTGCGCGTACGGCCGGGGTCGGCCGCCTGATCCAGGAGAGCGTGTCCTATCTGTACGCCGATGCCGGCGACGAGTGGATCACCGAGACCAGTCCGATCTCGGTGACCGCCGCGACCGAGCCCGTGATCCTGGCCGAGACGGCGGCGGAGGAGTTCGGCGACGCCGGTCACGACAGCGTCATCTTGCGATTCGGCGCCATCATCGGCGACGACGGCCTGACCCGGTGGCGGCTGCGCCGGGCGAAGGCCGGCCGCCCGATCGGTCTCGGTGCGCCCGAGGGCTGGACCCACGTCGTGCATGTCGACGACATCGGCACCGCCGTCGTCGCGAGCCTGGCTGCGCCGTCCGGCATCTACAACGTCGGCGCCGAGCCGATCCGCCGGGCCGACCTCGTGATCGCGTACGGCAGAGCCGTGGGCACCGGCGACGGGGCCTTCATGTCGAGGCTGCTGCAGCGGCTCGGCGGCGACCGCCTCGAGCCGCTCACCCGCTCGCAGCGGGTGCGGTCCGAGGCGCTGGCCGGGGCGGCGGCCTGGCGGGCGGATCATCCGCGGTTCCAGCCGGACTGGCTCCAGGACGTGGTGAGTGCGTGAGCGCCCGCGACGAGCGGAATGACGGCGACCGCGCTGAAGCCGGCCGGCCTGCCGCCGACCGGATTGGCGACCTGCTCCCCGAGGTGACGCTGGACGAGTCGGCCGCCGGCTGGGGCGACGACGAGACCGAGTCCGACGAGCGGTTGCGCCGGGAGGTCCCGCCGCATCACGGCTGAGCGCGGCTCAGGTGGTCGTGCCTCCGGAGCTGGACCGGGTGAGTGCGTCGCGGATCTCCCGGAGCAGGAGGATGGACTCCTCCAACTGCGCGGCCGCTTCGGGCTCGTCCTTCTTGCGGTAGGCGACGATCCGGTTGTAGGGCACGACGACGAGGAAGTAGACCGCGGCCGCGATGATCAGGAAGGCCACGACGTCGTTGATGAACGCTCCGACGGGGACGTCGGCGATGTCGATGCGGCTGAAGTCGGGCTCGCCGCCGAGCTTGCCGACGATCGGCATGATGAGGTTGTCGACGAACGAGGTGACGACCGCCGCGAACGCGACGCCGATGACGAACGCCACCGCCAGCTCGATGATGTTGCCGCGGAGCAGAAAGTCCCTGAATCCGTTGAGCCGATAGGGCCTGCCAGTTGCATGGGGGTCACGGGTCGGCGACTCACCCTACCGGTCGGTAGATATCTACTCGCGAAGCAGGACGGTGAGTTGCTGGCTGACCGATGCGTCGGCCAGGACGAGGGCGGTGGACTGATCCATCGCCAGCACGACCGGTGCTCCGTCACCGAGCGCCGCGGAGTCGTTGGCGGTGGGCGGGATCACCACGCCGACGTCGGACGCGACGACCGCCGCGCCGCCGCCTCTGGGGTCGCTGCCGACGACGTCGACCCGGTCTCCGGGCTCGAGGAGCGTGGCGGCGGCCGGGTCGGCGACTCGTACGGTCGAAAGGACCATGCCCGGGCCGAAGCCGGCGAGCAGCTCGGACTGCACGAGGCGGACGTCGGTCAACGGCTCACCGGCGCGAACCGGCCCCGCGAGGGTACGGCCGTAGGGCGGATCGGCTGGATCGAGGGCGCCCTCGGGGACCAGCTCCGGCTCGGCCTCGACGATGGCGACGTCGTCCGGCCCCAGCACGTCGCCGGCACGCAGGTCAACCGCGGCCGTGACAACGGGCTGCGTGGCATCCGGAGCGGGTCGGGCGGCCTGCACGGCGGCGGCGACGGCGAGGGCGGCGAAGATCGCGGCCAGCAGGCGCCGGCGAGCGAGGAGGGTGTGCCGAAGGTCGCGGCGGAAGGCTTGGACGCGGGAGCTGCTCATGCCGGGGACCGTAGGCGCTCGGCGGCGCCGTTGTTCGGGTCGTCCACAGCCGGGACGACGCCGGGCGTGCTGGTCAGGCCGAGGTGCCCGCCTTCGCGGTCTCCTTGGTGCTCGAGCTGCCGGAGCCACTCGAGTCGCTCGAACCGCCCTTGCCGGACTCGCTGCCGCTCTTGGACGAGGAGCTCTTGTCGGCGTCGCTGGACGACGTCGAGGCGCTGTCGCCGTTCTTCCCGGCCCGGCTGTCGTTGCGATAGAAGCCGGCGCCCTTGAAGACGACACCCACCGCGCTGAAGACCTTGCGCAGACGGCCGCTGCACTCCGGGCAGACAGTCAGCGGGTCGTCGCTGAAGCTCTGCTGTGCCTCGAGCGCGGAGCCGCATTCGGTGCAGGAGTACTGGTAGGTCGGCACGGCGTGGATCTCCTTGTCCGGGCCGAGCCCTAGCACTCGTACCCCTCGACTGCCAATTGTGCCTTGTCCGTCAAGTCGAGGAAAGCGGCCGGTGTGCCGCCGTACTCACCGGCCTCGGATGTCGGTCTGAAAGCGACCGGGCTCGGATGTCTCCGCGGGAACCGGCACAATGCTCGGGTGCGCCGCAGCTACCTGATCTACGTCGCGATCGTGGTCGTGGTCTTGATGGTCTCGGCGTCGGTTTTCGCGGTCGTGACGGTGCGGCGCTCGTTTCCGCAGGTCGACGGCGAGTTGAGTGTGGTCGGGCTGCGCGGACCGGTCGAGGTGATCCGCGACTCGCGTGGCATCCCGCAGATCTACGCCGACAACCCGTCCGACCTGTTCTTCGCCCAGGGGTACGTCCAGGCGCAGGACCGGTTCTACGAGATGGACTTCCGGCGCCACCTCACCTCGGGGCGGCTGTCCGAGCTGGTCGGCGAGGACGCCATCGAGACCGACGAGTTCGTCCGTACTCTCGGCTGGCACGACGTGGCCCGACGCGAGGTCGAGCAGCTCCAGCCGGCTACCCGGCGCTATCTCGACGCGTACGCCGACGGAGTCAACGCCTACATCGAGGACAAGTCCGCCGGCGAACTGTCGCTGGAGTACACGATGCTGTCGGTCACCGGCCCGGACTACGCACCGGAGCCCTGGACGCCGGCCGACTCGGTCGCGTGGCTGAAGGCCATGGCGTGGGATCTCCGCAGCAACATGGACGACGAGATCGACCGGATGCTCGCGACGCAGGATCTGAGTGCCACGGAGGTCGAGGAGCTCTACCCGGCCTACCCCTATCGGCGACACGACCCGATCGTCACCGAGGGCGGGATCCGCCAGGACCAGGGCACTGCCTCAGACCAGGGCACTGCCTCGGAGCAGGGCACCGGCTCAGACCAGGGCACCGGCTCAGACCAGGGCACTGCCTCGGACCAGGGCACTGCCTCGGAGCAGGGCACCGGCTCGGATGCCGCGCTCTCGCGGACGGCTCCGGCTCCGCAACTGTCGGCCGACACGGTGCGAGTGCTGCGCGGCATCCGAGCGGCGGCCGGGGAACTCCCCGACGTCCTCGGATCCGACAACTCCGAGGGTCTCGGATCGAACTCCTGGGTCGTCAGCGGCGGACTCACCGCGTCCGGCGCACCGCTGCTGGTCAACGACCCGCATCTGGCGCCGTCGATGCCCGGCGTCTGGTACCAGATGGGCCTGCACTGCAACGAGGTGACGACGAGCTGTCCGTTCGACGTGTCCGGCTTCACCTTCGCGGGCATGCCCGGCGTGATCATCGGCCACAACCAGCGGATCGCGTGGGGCCTGACCACGATGTATTCGGACGTCACCGACCTCTATCTCGAGGACGTCAACGACGACGCCGGGACCTATCGCTATCAGAACCGGCAGCTTCGGCTGCGTACCCGGACCGAGGAGATCGAGGTCGCCGGCCGGGACGAGCCGGTCACGATCACGGTCCGGTCGACCCGGCACGGGCCGCTGATCTCCGACGTCTACGACGATGCCGCCGAGGCGGGCAGCACGGCGGCGGCGGCGACGATCGGGGCCGAGACCGACGCCACGTCTTACGAGGTCGCCCTGCGCTGGACGGCCCTGCAGCCGGGCCAGACGATGGACGCGATCTTCGGGATCAACCAGGCGACCGGCTGGCAGGAGTTTCGCCGGGCGGCCAAGCAGCTCGACGTGCCGTCGCAGAACCTCGTCTACGCCGACGTCGACGGCCACATCGGCTACCAGGCGCCCGGGCGGGTTCCGATCCGCCGGCTCGGTGACGGCCGCTGGCCGGTGCCCGGCTGGGATCCGCGGTACGAGTGGGTACGCGACATCCCCTACCGCAAGCTCCCGTCGGTCCTCGACCCCGAGTCGGGCTACATCGTCACGGCGAACCAGGCCGTCATCGGGCGGAACTACCCGTACGAACTGACCAGCGACTCGGCCTACGGCTATCGCAGCCAGCGCATCATCGAACTGCTCGGCGATCGCGAGGACATCAGCGTCGATCAAATGGTCGAGATCCAGCGCGACACCTACAACGCCAACGCCGACCGGCTGGTGCCGTACCTCCTCGACGTCAAGCTGCCCGGCGGCTACTACCGGGCGGGTCAGCGGCTGCTGCAGGACTGGGATTTCACCCAGCCGGCCGACTCGGGTGCGGCGGCGTACTTCAACGTCGTGTGGCGCGACCTGCTGGAGCTGACCTTCCACGACCAGTTGCCGGAGGAGGTCTGGCCGGACGGCGGTGAGCGCTGGTTCGAGGTGATGTCGAAGATCATCGACGACCCGAGCAGTTCGTGGTGGGACGACGTGACGACCGACGACGAGGTCGAGACCCGCGACGACATCCTGCACGAGGCGATGCTCGAGGCGCGGGACGACATGACGATGCTGCAGGCGCGCGACGCCGAGGAGTGGACGTGGGGCCACATCCACGAGCTCGACCTGGAGAATCCGACGCTGGGGACGTCCGGCATCGGCATGGTCGAGTGGATGTTCAACCGTGGACCGTACGAGGTCGCGGGCGGCAGCGGGACGATCGACGCCACCTCGTGGGACGCCGCCGAGGGCTTCGACGTGACGGCAGCGCCGTCGATGCGCATGGTGGTCGACCTGTCGAACTTCGACGAGTCGCGCTGGATCCAGCTCACCGGTCAGTCGGGACACGCGTACCACGACGACTACGCCGACCAGATCTCGCTGTGGGTGGCCGGCGAGACGCTGCCGTGGGCCTACTCGCGGGAGGCGGTCGAGGCCGCCGACGACCACGAGCTGGTGCTCACGCCGGTCGACCAGTCCTGAGGGCCGCCAGCGCGGACGACTTGCGGCCGAGCCGGATGGTCCGGGTCGGCGTGACGGCGACGTGGACCCGCTCGTCCCGCCGGGTCGACGGCACCGACTCGACGACCTCCTGGTCGTAGACGACGATGCAGCGAACGGTGTCCGTGGCGGCGCGACCCAGCGCGCGGTCGTAGCACCCGGCGCCGCGACCGAGGCGGGCGCCGTCCACGTCGACCGCGAGGCCGGGGCAGATCACGACATCGGCGGTGGCGATGCCCTCGGTGCCGAGGCGCGATCCGGCCGGCTCCTGGAGGCCGAGGCGACCGGCGGTCTCGAGATCGTCGAGGTCGGTGAGCTCGGCCCAGTCCAGGTCGAGGTCGTCGAGCACGATCGGCAGCAGGACGCGCCGCCCGGACTCCATCAGGGCCCTCACCAGCGGCCGGGTGCCGGGCTCGGTGTCGATCGAGTAGTAGGCCGCCACCGTCTCGGCGGCATCGATCTCGGGGAGCGCGAGGGCTCGCTCGGAGATGGCGTCCGCGTGGACCTCGAGCTGCTCGTCGGCGAGGGCGTTGCGGGCGCCGAGTATGCGCTGCCGCATGGTCTGCTTGGCCGCGGCGACGTCCTCGAACTGCACGCGGCCAGGCTAACGGCCCTGGCGACGGCTGGCTTCGTCGCGCATGTCACACGGTCACGACGAGAACGTGGTATCCCAACGGGGCGGCCGGAGTGCCTCGCCTACGATGCGGGCATGAGCGAGCAGGGGTTGCGTCAGGCGCGGGCGGCGATGCAGGCGGCGGGCGTGCACCCGCGAGCGATCGACGTGTTCACGCACTACTACCACGAGCTGGAGCAGGGTGCGACCGGCCTGATCGCCGAGTCCGACATCGAACCCCTCACCGGTCTGCCGCGGGCGGCCGAGCTCGACGTGGACGCCGAGGCCGCCCGCCAGGCGCTGTCCGCGACCGCCGTCATCAAGCTGAACGGCGGACTCGGCACGTCGATGGGCATGGACCGGGCGAAGTCGCTGCTCGCCGTACGCGACGGCCTGACGTTCCTCGACATCATCGTCGGCCAGGTCACGCAGCTTCGGGAGCAGTACGACGTCCGCCTGCCGCTGCTGTTCATGAACAGCTTCCGTACTCGCGACGACACCCTCGCAGCCCTCAAGGCCTACCCCGATCTGTCGGTGCACGGCCTCCCGCTCGACTTCGTCCAGAACCAGGAGCCGAAGCTGAGGGCCGACGACCTGACGCCGGTCGAGTGGCCGGCCGACCCAGATCTGCAGTGGTGCCCGCCGGGCCACGGCGATCTCTACACGGCGCTCGAGGTGTCCGGCGTGCTCCGAGAGCTGCTCGACGCCGGCTTCCGCTACGCGACAGTCTCCAACTCGGACAACCTCGGCGCCGTCCCGGACCCGGCGATCGCCGGCTGGTTCGCCGCCAGCGGCGCGCCGTACGCAGCGGAGGTCTGCCGCCGGACGTGGGGCGACCGCAAGGGCGGCCACCTGGCCGTGCGGCGCCGGGACGGCCGGCTGATCCTGCGCGAGTCGGCGCAGACCGCCGACGAGGACAGGGCCGCGTTCGCCGACGAGAAGCGGCACGCCTACTTCCACACGAACAACCTCTGGTTCGACCTGCGAGTCCTCGCGGCCACCCTCGAGGAGCGCCAGGGTGTGCTCGGACTGCCGCTGATCCGCAACCTCAAGACGGTCGACCCGGCCGATCCGACGTCGCCGGACGTGGTCCAGATCGAGACCGCGATGGGGGCCGCGATCGAGGTGTTCGAGGGCGCGCAGGCGCTGGAGGTCGAGCGATCGCGCTTCCTGCCGGTCAAGACGACCAACGATCTGCTCCTGCTGCGTTCGGACCTCTACGCGTTGCAGCCGGACTACCGGGTCGTACGCGAGGCGGAGCGGCTGCCGCTCGTCGACTTGGACCCGGCGTACTTCAAGACGATCGACGCCTTCTCCGGACGGTTCGCCGAGGGAGTGCCGTCGCTGCGGGCGGCGGAGTCCCTCACGGTGCGGGGCGACTGGACCTTCGGCGCCGGAGTACGCGTGGTCGGGGCGGCTCGCCTCGACGACGAGGGTGCGCCGCGTCGCGTCGCCGACGGCACCGTCCTCGCCTAGAAATCCCGACCCGACGCGAGGTCGTAGGCTGCTGTCATGGACGCGCACTATGCGACCGGCACGGGGCTGCGATCGGTCGATGATCAGTTGCGCCTGGTGCTCGACTCACTAGCGCCGCTCGCGCCCTACGATCAGCCGCTGCTGGAGGCCACCGGCCTGCCGATCTGCGAGAACGTCATCTCGCCGATCGACCTGCCGCTGTTCTCCAACTCGGCGATGGACGGCTACGCGGTGCGCTACGCCGACGTCGCCCACGCCACCGCGGAGCGGCCCGCCTACCTGCCGGTCGTCGGCGAGGCCCCCGCAGGGGGTTCGCAGCCGTACGCACTCGCGCCGGGCACGTCGATGCGGATCATGACCGGTGCGCCGCTGCCGTCCGGTGCCGACTGTGTGATCCCCGTCGAGGCCACCGACAACGGCCGGGCGCAGGTCCAGATCTTCTTCGCGCCACAGCCGAACCAGCACGTCCGATACGCCGGCGAGGACGTCCGGGCGGGCGACGTCGTCCTCCAGGAGGGCTCGATCCTCGATGCGCGGGAGACCGGGCTCGTCGCCGCGGTCGGCCGGTCGCAGGTGCAGGCGCGGCCCCGGCCGCGCGTGGTGATCATGTCCACCGGCAGCGAGCTGCGAGATCCCGAGACGGCGCTCGACTACGACTCCGTCTACGACGCGAACAGCTACATGCTGGCGGCCGCGGCGAAGGACGCCGGCGCCATCGCTTACCGGGTGGGAATCGTCCCCGACGAGCCGAGCGAGTTCGGCACCGCGCTGTCCGACCAGCTCGTCCGCGCCGATCTCGTCGTCACCAGCGGCGGTGTCAGCAAGGGCGACTACGACGTGGTCAAGGACGTGCTCGGCCGGCTCGGCACTGTGGAGTTCGTCGAGGTCGCGATGCAGCCGGGCAAGCCGCAGGGGTTCGGGTTCGTCGGCGAGGACGAGACGCCGATCTTCACGCTGCCGGGCAATCCGGTGTCGGCGTTCGTGTCGTTCGAGGTGTTCGTCGTCCCAGCGTTGCGGCGGCTCATGGGCCGGATGCCCTACCGTCGGCCGCTGGTCCGGGCCCGGATCACGCACGACCTGACCTGCCCGCCCGGGCGGCGCAACTACGTCCGGGCCTACTTCGAGATCTCCGCGACCGGCGCGACCGTGACCCCGGTCGGCGGCATGAGCTCCCACCTGATCGGGAGTCTCGCCAAGGCGAACTGCTTGGTCGTCGTACCCGAGGAGACGACGGCGATCGCGGCCCAGGAGACGGTCAACACCCTGGTGCTGGACCGCACGTTCTAGTCATGACCGCCTCCGAGCCCGCAGACCGGCTGACCCACGTCGACGAGCACGGTGCCGCCCGGATGGTCGACGTCTCCGGCAAGCACGTCACCGACCGGACCGCGACGGCCCAGGGGCGGGTGGTCATCGCTCCGGAGACCGCTGACCTGCTGCGTCGCGGCGCGGCGCCGAAGGGCGACGTCCTCGGGGTGGCGCGGATCGCGGGGATCATGGCGGCCAAACGCACCCCCGACCTGATTCCGCTGTGTCATCCGCTGGCGATCAGCGGCGTCACGGTCGAGCTCGAGGTCGAGGACGCCGCCGTGAGCATCGCCGCCACCATACGCACGACCGACCGCACGGGCGTCGAGATGGAGGCGCTGACGGCGGTGTCGGTCGCGGCCCTGACGGTGTACGACATGATCAAGGCGGTCGACAAGGGGGCGTCGATCACCGACGTACGTGTGGAGCGCAAGTCCGGCGGCAAGAGCGGCGACTGGTCGAGGAGCGACTGACACATGAGCCCTGGTGCAGCCCGGCCGCGTGCCGTGGTGGTCACCGCGTCCAACCGTGCCGCCGCCGGGGTCTACGCCGACACGGGCGGTCCGCTGATCGTCGACGCCTTGCGCGAATGGGGCTTCGAGGTCGGTGAGCCGCTGGTGTTGCCCGACGGCGAGCCCGTCGAGCGAGCCTTGCGCGGCGCCGTCGAGGACGGCGTCTCGGCCGTGGTGACGACCGGCGGCACCGGGGTGAGTCCGACCGACGAGACACCGGAGCGCACCCGCGCGGTCC
>Ga0075431_100002888_pt1 | contig 16633 bp, 19 predicted proteins | sample RhiMetdeltSRZDD5_FD_75297 | JGI IMG/M metagenome (GOLD analysis project Ga0075431, IMG submission 75297) | Populus rhizosphere microbial communities from Tennessee, USA - Rhizosphere MetaG P. deltoides SRZDD5 | ecosystem: Host-associated > Plants > Roots > Rhizosphere > Soil | place: USA... | reverse complement strand
TTACGCGAAGTGATGACCTCGATCGTGCACTGCGGATGCTGAGCCAGCAGCCGGAGCAGCTCGACGCCGGTGTATCCGGTGCCGCCTACGATTCCAACCTTGATTTTCGCTTGTGCCATGGTCGATGAAGGCTCCAGAGACAAAAAAGCCGCCCGGAGGCGGCTTTGCAGGTCCGGGCGCGCCTAGCGCTTCGAGAACTGCTTGCGTCGACGGGCTTTATGCAGGCCCACTTTCTTGCGCTCGACTTCACGCGCGTCGCGCGTGACGAGGCCGGCCTTCTTGAGGACGGCCTTGAGCGTCTCGTCGTAGTCGATGAGCGCACGCGTGATGCCGTGACGCACGGCGCCGGCCTGTCCCGACTCGCCACCGCCGCTCACGTTCACCTGTATGTCGAAACGGGCGAGGCTGTCGGTCAACGCGAGCGGCTGACGCACGATCATGCGGCCCGTTTCGCGGGAGAAGAACTCATCGACCGGCTTGCCGTTCACGACGATGTCGCCTTTGCCGGGCTTCAGGAAAACACGAGCCACCGCGCTCTTGCGGCGACCGGTTCCATAGTTGTTTTGCTGGACTGCCATTCTCGCGTTATCCCTCGATCTGAAGCGGCTTGGGTTGCTGGGCCGCGTGCGGGTGGTCTGCCCCGGCGTAAACCTTCATCTTCTTTATCATCGCGTAGCCGAGCGGGCCTTTCGGCAGCATGCCTTTCACGGCAAGCTGCAATACACGCTCCGGGTGTTTCGCTTGCAGCTTCTCGAAGCTCGTCGAGTAGATGCCGCCCGGATACGTGCTGTGCCGATGGTAGAGCTTCTGTTTCGCCTTGTTACCCGTGACGCGCAATTTCTCCGCATTGACCACGACGATATAATCGCCGGTGTCCACATGGGGCGTGAACTCGGGCTTGTGCTTGCCGCGCAGCCGGCGGGCGATCTCGGCCGCAACGCGACCCAGCACTTTGCCGGACGCGTCCAGGATGAACCAGTCGCGCTGGACTTCGTGCGACTTGGCGGAAAACGTTTTCATTGTTGGGCCCAGCGGTGGTCGATTTCAGGAAACCGCGAATTCTATTGGAAATCAGGCGCCTGTGTCAACGCGCACGCCGCCCTGACCGGCCCGCCGCGCGCTTTCGTCAGGCCGGGGCCGCGAGAGGGAGGCAGCTGGAGAATTCATGAAAGTCCGTATCAAGTGGCTCGAGAACGTGAGCTTCGTGGGCGAATCGGAGAGCGGTCACGCGCTGGTCATGGACGGCGCACCGGAAGGCGGCGGCCGAAACCTCGGGCCGCGTCCCATGGAAACCGTGCTTATCGGGACGGGCGGCTGCACAGCTTATGACGTGGTGCACATCCTGCGCAAATCACGCGCGCCAGTCACCGATTGCGTGGTGGAGATCGCCGCCGAGCGGGCGGCCGAGGATCCGAAGGTTTTCACGAAGATCCATTTTCATTTCATCGTGACCGGCAGGGCGCTGAAAGCGGCACAGGTCGAGCGCGCAGTACACCTTTCGGCGGAAAAATACTGTTCAGCCTCGATCATGCTGGGCAAGACGGCGGCCATTACGCACGATTTCGAGATCCGCGAAGCTTGAGCCGCAAGCGGCAGGCCGAGCAAACATTGAGTGTCGCGGCCCACGGCTGCCGGCCGACGGCTCTGGCCGCTAGATCCAGTAAGCCGTTCGCGTCATCAGCGTTGATGCGATGCGCATCAGCCCACGGACCGGCGGCGGCAGCTCGGCGGCGCCATGCTCGAGTGCGACTGTGGCGTGCCGCGACTCGTCCAGGCACATTTCGCTCACGATCGCGCGGCTTTTCCGATCGTCGGGCGGGAGATTGCGCAGGTGCCCCTGCAAATGCTCGACCACCTGCCGCTCGGTCTCGGCGAGAAATCCCAGACTCCACCGGTCGCCCAGGACGCCCGCCGCGGCGCCGAGTGCAAATGAACCCGCATACCACAGCGGGTTGAGCAGGCTTTTGCGTCCGCCGAGCTCGTCCATGCGCTTTTCGGTCCACGCAAGATGCTCGGTCTCCTCCTCCGCAGCTCGCTCGAGCGCCACCTGGGCGAGCGAGCTGCGCGCCGTCAGCGCCTGGCCCTGGTAAAGCGCCTGGGCGCAAACTTCACCGACGTGGTTGACACGCATGAGAGCCGCCGCGTGCTCGCGGGCTGCAGGCGCCATGTCGGCATCCGGCAGTTCTTCGCCCGGGGTAGGCCGCGCGCTCACGGGCGATGCTAAAAGCGTGCGCAGTCCACGATCGAAGCTCACGATGAGCCGGTCAAGATTGATCACGTAATCCTCCAAACAGGCGCTCGAGCTCGGCGCCCGGATCCGCGGCACGCATGAAAGCCTCGCCGACGAGAAAGCAGCCGACGTTCGCGTCGCGCATGCGCGCGACGTCGCTCGGAGCCAGGATCCCGCTTTCGGTTACGACCAGACGATCGCCAGGGATGGATTTCAGCAATGCGAGCGTGGTCTCCAGGTGCGTTTCGAACGTGCGCAGATCGCGATTGTTGATGCCGATGAGCGGCGTACGCAAACGAAGTGCGCACTCGAGCTCGGCAGCGTCGTGTACCTCCACCAACACGGCGAGTTCAAGCTCTTCGGCGGCGCGTTCGAGCGACTGCATCGTCCCGGGCTCGAGCGCTGCCGCTATGAGCAGTATGCAATCAGCGCCCGCCGCACGGGCTTCATAGACCTGATAGCGATCGACGACGAAATCCTTGCGCAGCACTGGCAGACCGCACGCCTCGCGCGCGCTCCGCAGGTCGTCGAGCCGACCCTGAAAGAACTGCGCGTCGGTCAAGACCGAAAGGCACGCCGCGCCATGCTTCTCGTAGCTCCGCGCGATCGCAGCGGGATCGAACTGCGGCCGCAGCACGCCTTTGCTGGGGCTCGCCTTCTTGATTTCGGCGATGACGGCGGGCGCTCCGGCCGAAAGCTTCGCGCGGATTGCGCCGACAAAATCGCGCGGCGCCCGGACGTCGCGGGCTTCAGCTGCAACTTGCGCCAACGGTCTTGCGCGCTGGGCCACCGCGACTTCTTCCGCCTTGACGGCGAGTATGCGTTCCAGGATCCCGCCTGCTGCGCGCGTGTCAGACATCGCGCGTGCAGGCGACGAACTCGTCGAGCTTGCGGCGGGCTGCGCCGCTCGCGAGTACGCCGCGTGCTTTGTCCACCCCTTCGGCCAGCGTGGCGGCGAGACCTGCCACGTAAATACTCGCACCCGCGTTGAGCGCGACGATATCGCGCGCGGCGCCGTTCCGGTTCTCGAGCGCGGCCAGCATCGTCGCCTTCGATTCGTCGACGCTGCCGACGCGAATGGCCGCAGCTTCGGTGCGCTCGAACCCGAAGTCCTCGGGCGAGATCGTATATTCCCGGATATGGCCGTCCCGGAGCTCTCCGATCATCGTCGGACCGCTGATCGAGATCTCGTCCAGACCTTCGAGCCCGTGCACGATCATGACGCGGCGGCTTCCCAGGCGCTCCAGCACACGCGCCTGGATCCCGACGAGATCGGGGTGAAAGACCCCCATGACCTGCTGCTTCGCGCCGGCCGGGTTCGTCAACGGTCCCAGAATGTTGAAGATCGTTTTCACGCCGAGCTCGCGCCGTACCGGTGCCGCATGTTTCATCGCGCTATGGTGGTTCGGCGCGAACATGAAGCCGATGCCGCTACGCGCGATCGTGAGCGCCACCTGGTCGGGCGTGAGGTTGACGTTCACGCCGAGTGCCTCGAGCACGTCGGCACTGCCGGATTTGCTCGAGACCGAGCGTCCGCCGTGCTTCGCGATTTTCGCGCCCGCCGCCGCGGCAACGAACATGGCGGCGGTCGAGATATTGAACGTATGCGCCGCGTCGCCGCCCGTGCCGCACGTGTCGATGAGATCCGGGGTATCCGCCACCGGCACGCGCGTCGCGAACTCGCGCATCACTTCGGCAGCCGCGGCAATTTCGCCGATCGTTTCCTTTTTTACGCGCAGCCCCGCAAGAATCGCGGCGATCAGCGTCGCGGAGACCTCGCCGCTCATGATCGAGCGCATGAGCGAGAGCATTTCCTCGCGGAAGATCTCGCGATGCTCGATCAGACGGTTCAGCGCCTCCTGCGGAGTCATGGGCGGCGCGCGGTCTCGAGAAAATTGCGCAGAAGCTCGTGGCCGTGTTCAGTCAGGATCGATTCGGGGTGGAACTGCACGCCTTCGACGGGCAGGTTCTTGTGCCGAACGCCCATGATTTCGCCATCGTCGCTCCACGCCGTTACCTCGAGGCAGTCGGGCAGCGTGGCGCGTTCGATCACGAGCGAATGGTAGCGGGTGGCCTGCAAAGGACTCGGCAGCGAGCGAAATACGCCATCACCCCTGTGCTTGATGGCGGAGGTCTTGCCATGCATCAGCTCTTTCGCGTGCACGATGTGTCCGCCGAAAGCCTGCCCGATGCTCTGGTGGCCGAGACACACGCCCAGCATGGGGATCTTGCCTGCAAAGCGCTCGATGAGCGGCACGGAGATACCTGCCTCGTTCGGCGTGCACGGTCCCGGGGAGACGACGATATGGTCCGGTTTCATCGAGGCGATCTCGTCCAACCCGATCTCGTCGTTGCGGCGCACGACCACTTCTTCGCCCAGCTCGCCCAGATACTGGACGAGGTTGTAGGTAAAGGAGTCGTAGTTGTCGATCATGAGGAGCATGGCTGGCTGCTAAGTCCGTGATATCCAAGGCAGTCGCCCAATAGTATAACGGCCGATCCAGCGGCCAGCACCACTCTGCTCTCAGACCTTGACGTACCGGAACGGGAAATGCAGCGGTCCTGTGCATGCGCTGGCGTGTCTACACGAAGCGGCTGTTGGAGAGGACAGGCGTATCGGTTCGGTGGTTCTGGTGCGCGCAGCTTCCGCACGGAACTCTGGAAAGTCGCCTGGGCTTTCTTTCACGTGCCGAATGCGAAGCAGATGCCGTCAAACGCGGGTGCCGCCCATATGACCAGCTCTGCGAACGCGTCGCGATGAGTCGCCTGTTGAGCGGCACAGATATTCAATCAGCAGCGAAGCGATGACAGATCGACGACCGGCGCGATTTGTGAGATGCGCTCGCTTGCGACTATTCGAGCGGTCCGCAGCCCTCTTCGTCGAAGCCGTTCGCCTTCGCGTCGGCGATGCAGAGATCGAGATGCGGAAACGGCGCGGATTCGCTCATCACGGCGCCGCTGTCGTCGGCGATGCGGCGCCACACCCACTGCCATGGCGCCTCGGCTTCGTCGACCCATAAAGCAGCGAATTCCCACCCCATGGGTTCGCGTCCACTCCGATGTTTCAGTTACGACAGGACCGAAAAGGATCCGCTATAGCCGTGACGGCGTGCATCCGCCATGCAGTCGTCGAACGTAGAGAACGACGCGCGACCCTCCAACAGCACTTCTCCGTCGGGAGACGTTCTGCGCCAAGCCCAGCAATCCGGCGCCGATTTGTGAAATGACCACACATCGTATTCCGTAAATTGCTGTCGCATCCCCACAGTGGTGCAATTTTCGGTCCCGCCGAACGCGGCTTCCCTGGCCGCAGTTGTCGACTATCGCTCAATCGATCTGCGTGTCGAGTCCCGACTCCGCAATTTCGGCGGCACGCAGGAGCGCCTTCGCCTTGCTCTGGGTTTCCTGCCATTCAGCCGCGGGCTCGGAATCGGCGACGATGCCCCCGCCCGCCTGCACGTGCAACATGCCGTCTTTGACGACCGCGGTGCGTAATGCGATCGCGACGTCCATGTTGCCGTGGAAGCCGAGGTAGCCGACCGCGCCCGAGTACACGCCGCGCTTCACCGGCTCGAGCTCGTCGATGATTTCCATCGCGCGCACCTTGGGCGCGCCGGACACGGTCCCGGCCGGGAACGTCGCGCGCAAAACATCGATCGCGTTGAGCCCGGGCCGGAGCAGCGCCTCGACGTTGGACACGATGTGCATCACGTGCGAATAGCGTTCGATCACCATCTGTTCCGTCACACGGACCGTGCCCGTCTGGGCGACGCGTCCCACGTCGTTGCGGCCGAGATCGACCAGCATGATGTGCTCTGCGCGCTCCTTGGGATCGCCGAGCAGCTCGTCTGCGAGCGCCGCATCCTCTTCAGGTGTCGCTCCGCGCCGACGCGTGCCCGCGATCGGGCGAACCGTCACGGTGTCGCCTTCGAGCCGCACCAGAATCTCCGGCGATGCGCCGACGACGTGGAAATCGCCGAGATCGAAATAAAACATATACGGCGACGGATTGAGCGTACGCAGCGCGCGATAGAGCGCCAGGGGCGTCGCGCGGAACGGCTTCGACATGCGCTGCGAAGGCACGACCTGCATGACGTCGCCTTCGTAGATGTAGCGCTTCGCTTTCTCCACCGCACGGTGGTATGCGGCTTCCCCGAAACCCGAAATGGCGGGCTCGGACACCGTCCGCGTATCCGGAGGAATCGCGACCGGCTGCCGTAATTTCTGCAGTAACTCCCGCAATCTGTCTTTTGCGCGCGCGTAGGCCTGCGGCTCACCCGGCTCCGCGTATACGACGAGCGAGAGCTTGCCGGAGAGATTATCGACGATCGCAATTTCTTCGGACACGAGCAGCAGGATGTCGGGTACGCCGAGAGGATCCGGTTTCTGCGTGCCGGCGAGACGCTTTTCGATGTACCGCACCGTCTCGTAGCCGAAATAGCCGACGAGCCCGCCGCAAAACCGCGGCAGTCTCAAGTCGCGCGCTGTCCGGAACCGCCCGAGGTAATCGTTCACGAACGCGAGCGGATCGTCCGCGGTCGTGCGTGCCTTCGTGCGACCGCCGTCGATGTCGATGCACTCGCGCCCGCGCACTTCGAGGCGCCGCGCAGCGGAAAGGCCGATGAACGAATAGCGTCCGAAACGCTCGCCTCCGACGACGGACTCGAGCAGGTACGAATAGGGCTGATTCGCGAGCTTGAGATACACCGACAACGGCGTGTCGAGGTCCGCGAACGTTTCGAGCACGACCGGCACGCGGTTATACCCGGCTTCTCCGCGTCGATTGAACTCGGCTTCGGTCATGGTTTGCAAATCAGGTCGGCGGCTTCCTGCAGCGTGCTGATCACGGCGTCGCTGTCGAGCGTGTGCACGTCACGGCCTTCGTTGTAGCCGTATGTCACACAGAACACGGGACAGCCGGCGGCGCGAGCCGCCTCGGTATCATTCAGCGAATCGCCGATCATCAGCATATCGCGCGGTGCGATGCGGAACGCTTCGCACGCGTGCAGCAGGGGCGCCGGATCGGGCTTCTTTCGCGCGAGCGTGTCGCCCGCGACGACCTTCCTGAAATACCCGGCGAGGCCCACCATCTCCAGGAGCGGCTGCGTGAAGCGCATGGACTTGTTCGTCACGCACGCGAGCGGAAAAGCCTGCTCCTCCAGCGCCGCAAGACCGGCTTTGACGCCGGGATAAATCGTCGTATACCGCCCGTTCATCTGCGTATAGCAGCGCTCGTAAATGGGCAGCGCGCGGGCCATCAGCCCGGGATCAGCCACACCGTCCATATTGCCGCAGAGCGTCCGCTCGACGAGGTTCGTAATGCCTTTACCCACGAACGTGCGGATGAGCTCCGCGTCGAGCGCGGGACGCCCGAGCTCGGCCAGCATCATGTTCGCGGCAGCCGCGAGGTCCGGGATGCTGTCGACTAACGTGCCATCCAGATCGATCATCACGGCTTTCACGGGTAGAGGAAACGCGAGTCCCATGCGTCAGGCGCCGCTCGCCAGCTGCGCGCGCATCGCGGCAATGGTCGCCCGGTAGTCGGATGTGCCGAATATGGCGGAGCCCGCCACGAATGTGTCCGCGCCCGCCTGGGCAATGGCGCGGATGTTTTCCACTTTGACCCCGCCGTCGACTTCGAGCCAGATGTCGCGGCCGGCAATGCGCTCCTTCACCGCACGGAGCTTCCCCAGCGCTTCGGGAATGAAACTCTGGCCGCCGAAGCCGGGATTCACCGACATGATGAGCACCAGATCGAGCTTATCGAGCACATGATCGAGCCAGACAAGTGGCGTCGCGGGATTCAGCACGAGCCCGGCCTTGCAGCCGGAATCTTTGATGAGCCCGATCGTGCGGTCGACGTGCTCGCTCGCTTCGGGGTGAAAGGAAATGAAGTTGGCGCCTGCCCGGGCGAAATCCGGCACGATCCGGTCGACGGGTTTCACCATGAGATGCACGTCGATCGGCACGCTGCAGAGCGGCCGTATGGCCTCGCACACGAGCGGTCCGACGGTGAGATTCGGAACGTAGTGGTTGTCCATGACATCGAAGTGCACCAGGTCAGCGCCCGCGTTTATGACCGCCTGCACTTCTTCGCCAAGGCGCGCAAAATCCGCGGAGAGGATGCTCGGTGCGATGCGAAACGTCATGAAAGCTCCGTTGGAACGCGAATTGTAGCCGTTCGATACGGTCCCGGCATTCGCCGGCTCCCTTGCCGCCCGCGCGACATCCGTGCTGCAATAGCCGCATGGCAGGCGAAAAACACCAGATCAGCATCGCATCGCGAGTGCGGTTCGTGCCGGAACAATCCGCCCCCGACCAGAACCGATACGTCTTCGCTTACACGATCACGATCACCAACACAGGCACCGTCAGCGCGCAGCTCGTCAGCCGTCACTGGATCATCACGGACGCGGACAACCAGGTGCAGGAAGTCAGAGGTGAAGGCGTGGTGGGTGAGCAGCCCGTCCTGCGGCCGAACGAGTCTTTCGAGTACACGAGCGGCGCATCCATCGCGACACCCGTCGGGACCATGCGCGGCAGCTACCAGATGGTCGCCCGGGACGGCGCGCACTTCGATGCGCCGATTCCGGAATTCACGCTCTCGATGCCGCGCGTGCTCCACTGAGCACCGGGGTCGCGGGCCGTCGAGGCCTCCTTGGAGCATCACCCGGCTCGCATGTCACTCGAGCGCAGCTACACGCTCCTCTCGCCGTTCTACGATCTCGTCGTGGCGAGGGCAGCGTTCGCGCGCGCGCGGCAAGCGAGCCTCCGGCCTCTCGATGAAGTCGGTCCGTCGCACGTCCTGCTGAGCGGCGTCGGCACCGGCCTCGATCTGCCACACCTCCCGCGCGCACATCGATACGTCGCGCTCGACCTCACGCGCGCGATGCTGACCCGTGCCCTGCCGCGCCGCGGCGCTCTGGACATCGACTGGATACAAGGGGACAGCGAAGCTCTGCCTTTTGGCCACGAAGTATTCGATCATGTCGTGCTACACCTCATCGTGGCCGTCGTTCCACATCCGGAGCGAGTGCTGGCGGAAGCAGCCCGCGTAGTGAAAACCGGCGGTACGTTGCTCGTTTTCGACAAGTTTCTTGCGCGCGGCTCCAGGTCGATATTGCGGCGGATGCTGAGCCCGATCGCCTCGCGCATCGCAACCCGCACCGATGTCGTATTCGAAAACGTTCTGGAGGCGGTACCGCGACTGCGCGTGGTAAGTGACGAGCCGGCATTCGCACGCGGCTGGTTCCGACTGATCAGGCTGCAGAAAACGGAGTGACGAAAAACGGCTAACGCGGCCACGTCCACCAGACGATGCCGAGCAACAGCGCGAGCGCGATACCGGCTTCGACCAGCAGGAGGAAGAGATCCATGAAAGCGTGCAGAGCAAAGCTATACTCGCCGCCATGATGCGGGAACGCGCCGGAAAATTCCACCGCTCGCTGGTGCGTTGCCTGGCGTGCGTCGTAGCGGTGGTGAGCGCTGCATGCAGCACAACGCCCGTCGTCGAGAGACAACCCTCGCGTGCTTCGAGCCCGCCCTCAGAGAGCGTGAGCGCGCCCACGGTGCCTACGTCGACGCCCGCCGCGATGTTCACGCGTGCCGAATGGAACGACCTGCCCGGCTGGCGCGACGACAACGCGGCGGAAGCGTGGCCCGCGCTGCTTGCGAGCTGCTCCGTGCTTGCCGGGCGAGCGCTCTGGACCGATGTATGTACCATAGCGAAGAGCATGCGCCCGAGCGACGGCGATGCTGCCCGTAGATTCTTCGAGCAACACTTCATCCCGTATAGCGTGGCAAGCACCGAATCGGGCGACGAAGGATTGATCACCGGATATTACGAGGCTCTGCTCCTCGGCAGCCGGAAGCCTACCGAACGCTATCGCTATCCCGTTTATGCAATGCCTGACGACCTGGTCGTGGTCGAGCTCGGCAGTGTCTACCCCGACCTCAGGAACATGCGGCTGCGTGGGCGGCTCGACGGACGGCGTCTCGTTCCGTATTTCGATCGCGCCCAGATCGACGGGCCCGACGCGCCGCTTCGCGGTAAGGAAATCGCGTGGGTCGACGATCCTTTCGATCTTTTTTTTCTTCAGATCCAGGGTTCCGGACGCATCGTGCTCGATACTGGCGAGACGATACGCGTCGGCTATGCGGAGCAGAACGGGCACCCCTACCGGGCGATCGGCCGTGTGCTCATCGACCGCGGAGAGCTCACGCGGGAAGAAGTGTCGATGCAAAGCATCAGGGCGTGGCTGCTCTCCAATCGGGACAGATCCGCGGCGCTTCTGAATACCAATCCGAGCTATGTGTTTTTTCGCGAGCTTCCTGCAACCGCAGACGGCCCGCCCGGAGCGCTCGGCGTGGCGCTCACGCCGGGGCGCAGCATTGCCGTAGATCCGCGCCACGTTCCACTCGGTCTACCCGTTTTTATTTCGGCAAGCTCCGCCGGCGGCACACGCACACTCAATCGGCTCACAGTTGCGCAGGACACGGGTGGCGCGATACGCGGCGCCGTCCGCGCTGATTTTTTTTGGGGCGCGGGCGAAACGGCCGAACGCGAAGCCGGACACATGAAGGACCGCCTGCGCATGTGGGTGCTTCTGCCGCATGGCCACCCGATTCCGTGATCGAGCTCGCCAGTCAACTAGCGCGACGCTGTTTCCGCCCCTCCATAGTTGAGCTCGATCAGGACGCGGCTTTTCACCGCGCGTCCGTTTCTGATTGCAGGACTGAAGCGGGCGTTCTCGAACGCTCGCCGTGCGTGATCGTCGAAGTGCCCTGCGGGTTCCGCTTCGACAATACGCACGTTCTCGACGACGCCGTTCCCGTCGATGAGCACGAGGAGAAGCACGTGTCCGTTAACGGACGCAGTTGTCGCGCTGCCGTCGCGTAGATCGAGCGCGGTGAGAAGTGCCGGATATACATCCAGCTGACGCGCTGCGTAATACGTCGGGTCGGGCATTTCAGCAGGTCCGGCGCTTGCCGCTTTCGGCACGCTTGTCTGCGGAGCGCTCGCAGCTTGAGATCGTTTGACCGGCATCTGCACCGGCGCATCTGGAGCCGAGGGCTCGCGCTCGGCCAACTCGGGCCTTGTCGGCGGATCAGGTTCGACGGGCACGAGCCGGGTGGTGATTTTTTGCATTACGGGCGTCGACGAGAGCCCGGCGACGTCGCCCCGTGCCGATCCCGGCTTCACGGCGGAGGTGAGCAACATGTGGGCAAGCGTCGAGGCCGCGAGCGCCGCTGCCAGCCGTTTGCAGGCAGACGGCCGCGCGGAAGACGGGTGCATCTTCCTCTAACGCCCGCTTCACGCAGGCTGTTGACGGACCGACGGCTTAGCGCGTGCCGGCGAGTGCCGCTTCGAGCTGCGCGGCCGGCACAAAGCCGCCGATCTGCTCCCCGCTCGCGAGGTAGACGGCAGGCGTTCCTCTGAGGTTGAACCGCTGCGCGAGGCGCTGGTTCTTCTCGATGGCGCTGGTGTCGCAGTCGCGTTTGCCAGTGAGCGCGGCGCCCTTGATCATGTGGTCTTCCCACGTCCTGGCGCGATCCTTCGAACACCATATCGCTTTCGACTTGTCCATCGAATCCGGCGAGAGAATGGGCCAGAGGAACGTGTAGATCGTGACGTCGTTCAGCTTCACGAGCTCTTTCTGCAGCTCCTTGCAATAGCCGCAGTTCGGGTCCTCGAAGGTGTAGATAACGCGCTTGCCGCTGCCTTTCACGCGCTTGACCGCGAGATCGGTCGATTTGGCGAGCGCCGAGGACGCCATTTTGTTGCTGGCCTCCTGCGTGAGATTGCGAGGCTCGCGCCCGCGCATATCGATCAAGCTCCCGCTGAACATGTACGACACTTTCTCGTCGGTGTAGTAGATCTGTCCGTCGAGCACGACCTCGTATATGCCCTGGAACGGCGTTTTCGATACGGTGTCGACCGTCATTTTCGGGAACTTGGCGAGAACGCCCTGACGTACGGCGGCTTCATTCGCGTAGACACCGCTCGATATCGCGCCACAGAGAGCGAGCGCACACCACATCAGCTTCTTGCTCATGATCGTCCGTTCATAGAATCAGCCATTTACGCGATCGCGCGTCGCACCAGCGCGTTCTTGATGAGCGGCTGAGTGTCCACGAGCGATAGTCCGAAATTGCGGAGCGCCGCCATCCAGACCGCGCGGCTTTCGAAAAGTTTCTCGAGGAGGTGAGTTGTCACTTCAAGTGCCGTGATGTCTTCCTTACGTGCACGCTCGTAGCGACGCAGGAGCCGGTAATCGCCGCAGTCGCTCTGCGGTCCGCGCGCCGCCAGGACCGCGACCAGCTCTCGCGCATCGCGCAACCCGAGGTTCACACCCTGCCCTGCGAGCGGATGAATGTTGTGCGCCGCGTCGCCGATCAGGGCCACACGCGGTTCCACCAGGTGTTGCACGCGCTGCCTCGTCAGCGGGAACGCTGCAGCTGGACCCAGCGCGCGCAGCTCTCCGAGCACGCCTGCGGCTGCCGCCTCCACCTCACGTGAAAGCGCCTCCGGGGAGGCCTCGAGGAGCTCCTGCGCCCTGTCCTCCGGTGTCGACCACACCATCGACACGTGCTCGCCGGGTAAAGGCAACAAGGCGAGAACGCCATCCGCGCGAAACCACTGGTAGGCCGTGTCCGCATGCGGACGCGCTATTGCGAAATTCGCAACGACGCCGCGCTGACCGTAATCGTCCACTTTGCTCGCGATGCCGACCCATTCCCGCACCCATGAATCCGCGCCGTCGGCGCCGACGATGAGATGCGCGGCGAGCTCTCGGCCGTCCTCGAGTCGAAGCGCGACCCCGTCGGCCTCCGACATAAGCGCATCGCACCGTGCGGGGCAGTAAAGCGTCACCGTCGATTGACGGGTCAAAGCCTGCCAGAGCTCGGCGTGAACGACGCTGTTTTCGACGATCCACGCAAGCTCGCGGAGCCCGGAATCGTAGGCGCTGAATTCCAGGCGATTACGTGGCTGGTCGCCGTAGATTTCCATCGTCTCCACGCGCGCCATCCGGTCGTGGGGCAACTGGGTCCACACATCCAACCCCGTCAGCCATGCGGCGTTCCCCGGACTGATCGCGTACACGCGGCTGTCCCAGGAGCCATCCGCTCGAGGCGACCGCGGCGGTTGCGGTTCCACGAGCGCTACGGAAATGTCCGTTCGCGCGAGCGCAAGTGCGCAGCTCGCGCCAACGAGCCCGCCGCCCACTACGATTACATCGAACCTTTGCATCTCGAGCCGCGTCCTTATTCGCAAGGGGCGCAGTCTACGCCGGGCGCCGTTGCCCGCCAACGGCAACCGGGTACTCACATTCCTGTTTTTCACGCGGAATCAGGTATCTGGCGCAGCCTCGCTTGACAGGGTGGAACCCGCTCTTTAGACTGCGCCGCTCCCCGTGGCGAGTTAGCTCAGTGGTTAGAGCAGCGGAATCATAATCCGTTGGTCCGGGGTTCAAATCCCTGACTCGCCACCAATCGAATCAAGTCGTTAGTTTGCGTATGCTGGCGCAGCCCCGTGCTGCGCAAGAGCCGGCGGCTTCGACCGAAGACCGCAATGCAGCGACGTTCTGAATCCTGTCTAGTTCGGTGTGTTGTGCGCGGGTCGCCCGTCACGACGAATCGCCTGCATTTTGATCCCGTCCCTGAGGATTTGCACAAGCTCAGGGTTGCGCTTACCGGCAAGTGAAAGGGGTGTCGTGCCGTCCGGATGGCGCGCAGAGGGAGATGCCCCATGCGCGAGGAGCACTTGCACTATCTCTTTGTATCCATTTGCGACGGCCTTATGCAGCGCGGTCCAGCCCTCATGAGTACGAACGTTGGGATCAGCGCCTGAGGCAAGCAGTAGCTTAACCACCGCGAGATGGCCACTCGCCGCAGCCTGTAGCAGGGGCGTGAGCCCGGATGTACTTTGAATGTTGCAATCAACCCGGCTTGCAATGATCGCGACCACTGTCTGATATCCCTTTACGGCCGCCCAATGAAGCGGGGTGTACCCATCTGCGTCGCGTGCTCTTGGATTTGCGCCGTTCTCGATCAGAAACTTTGCAGCGGTCTCGCGGCCGTGGAATGCGGCTACCATCAGCGGGGTCCAGTCGCGGGCGTCCCGCGCGTCAACGGACAATCCGGCTCTCAGGAGCAGGGCAAGCTGTTGCGTGTCGCCTCGCTCCGCAGCACGCAACATGGCGGCGGGACGTGCCTCTATACCTAATTCCTCGAGAGCCGCTATAGCACGCTCGTGCTCCCACACGTCACGGGGTGCCGATGGTGTCGATGAACGGTTCTCATTGAAGACGCTCAGTTGAAAAATTTCGCGAGCGACTTCTGGCGGAAAACCCTGGCGGTTACCCCGGCGATCGATCAGTAGGTCCGTCAACAGGGCAGAGAGATCCTCGGGTGATTGCCACGCCGCAACGATTCTCTCGAGCACGCGAGGGAACTGCCGTTCCAGATTATGGGGGTACAGCTGTGCTGCGCCGGAAAGATATTCTGCTAGTTTTTTGTCCACGTAGAGCTCGCGACAGACACTGCCACTCAACTAAGATTCAGCACCGAGGCTAGGCGCAGCTCACAACGGCCTGCCTTTACAGCCGCCGAGTGATCTCGCTAACCGCTTAACGGCAAACTACTACATCGCTTGAAAAATGCCGCCGTGCCAGCCACTTGCCCCCTTTTACCGGGTAGATCTGCAAATCCCCGACTCGCCACCCACCCCCAACATACGATGCGGAGTGAAAACTCACTTGCAAAGCGCCGCACTCGAGGTCGCCTGTATGCTAGTGCGTATGCAGCAAAACCGGGGCTCCTTTGCCGGGAGACGTCTGCTGTGTTATCGTGCGTTGGTGCGTAAGTTACTGCTTTTATTGATATTCTGCTTTCTGGCGCCAGCGCTGCCCGCCTCGGCGCAGTTCATCCAGCAACGAATCCTCCCCGCGAATGCTGTGCGCGGCACGCTCGGAGAGCCGCAGGTATTCCCTACGGTTAGAATTGGCAGCCGCACCTTGCGACTGAGTCCCGGCGCCCGCATTTACGACCGATCGAACCGTACGATCGTGCATGGCCAATTACCTTCCGGCGCGGAAGTCTTGTACTCGACCGACCAGGCGGGCGACATCCAACGTATGTACATATTGACCGAAGAGGAGCTCCTGCGCCTGAGGCAGGCCGGCAAGCGCTGATGCCACGCAAGTTGTACATCAAGACTTTCGGCTGCCAGATGAACGAGTACGACTCGGCCAAGATGGCCGATGTGCTCCGCGAGGCGGAAGGCCTCGAAGCGACCAGCGACCCGGCCGAGGCGGACGTCATTCTGTTCAACACATGCTCGGTGCGCGAAAAAGCCCAGGAGAAGGTCTTCCACGACCTCGGCCGCGTGAAGCACCTGAAACGCGAACGGCCGGGTGTATTGATCGGTGTCGGCGGCTGCGTGGCGAGTCAGGAAGGCGCCGCCATCGTGGCCCGTGCACCGTATGTGGACTTCGTTTTCGGCCCGCAGACGCTTCATCGGCTGCCGGCGATGATCGAAGCGCGGCGTTCGACCGGTCGGCCCCAGGTCGACATCTCTTTCCCCGAAGTGGAGAAATTCGATCGTCTGCCGCCCGCGCGCGTGGAAGGTGCGACCGCTTTCGTTTCGATCATGGAAGGCTGCAGCAAGTACTGCACGTTCTGCGTGGTGCCTTATACGCGGGGTGAGGAAGTCTCGCGGCCGTTCGAAAGCGTCCTCATTGAAATCGCCGAGCTCGCCGAGCAGGGTGTGAAAGAAGTGACGCTGCTCGGCCAGAACGTGAACGCGTACCGGGGCGGCATGGAAGATGGAGAGATCGCGGATTTCGCGCAGCTCCTCGATTACGTCGCGGATCTTCCGGGGATCGAGCGCATCCGCTACACGACCTCCCATCCGCGTGAATTCACGCCGCGCCTCATCGACGCCTACGAGAAGGTGCCGAAGCTCGTCAGCCACGTGCATCTGCCGGTGCAGTCCGGATCGGACCGCGTGCTTGCTGCGATGAAACGCGGCTACACCGCGCTCGAGTACAAGTCGATCGTGAAAAAGCTTCGCGCTGCGCGGCCCGACATCTGTATCTCGTCGGATTTCATCGTCGGCTTTCCCGGCGAGACCGAAGACGATCACGCTGCCACGCTTGCGCTCATCGACGAGCTTGCGTTCGACGCGAGCTTCAGCTTCATTTACAGCCCACGACCCGGCACGCCCGCTGCGAGCTATCCGGACGACACGCCGCAGGAAGTGAAGCTTGCGCGACTGCAGGAGCTACAGCAGAAGATCGAGGCGGGATCCCAGGCGATCAGCCGGCGAATGGTCGGGACGCGCCAGCGCGTGCTCGTCGAAGGCCCCGCGAAGAAGAATGAAAGGGAGCTCAGTGGGCGGAG
>Ga0075431_100002885_pt1 | contig 16638 bp, 6 predicted proteins | sample RhiMetdeltSRZDD5_FD_75297 | JGI IMG/M metagenome (GOLD analysis project Ga0075431, IMG submission 75297) | Populus rhizosphere microbial communities from Tennessee, USA - Rhizosphere MetaG P. deltoides SRZDD5 | ecosystem: Host-associated > Plants > Roots > Rhizosphere > Soil | place: USA... | reverse complement strand
AGTTCTCGGCGATGAACTGGGCGCGCAGCGGGTCGCCGGGCAGCAGGACGGTCTCGGCGAAATCGCCCGGCTGGGCGTTGATGTGCTTGGTTGCCATGGTGCGGGGGCGGGTCAGCGATTCTACACGCGATGCCGCAGACCATGTATCGGGGACGCGACAGCGAGCTACATCGGTGCGTTTCTGGATTCGGCGGGGGCGGACCGCCTATACTCGCCGCCACTGTTGCGCGGCATCCACGCGCGACCACACAACCGATCAGACAGGGGGAGACTCTCTTGGCAGCGAAAACCGCTTCGTTTCGGCCGTTGGCGCGCGCCTGCGCGCAGGCGCTCGCAACCGCTGCGCTGGCAGCCGGGACGGCCCAGGCCCAGGAGGCCGGGCAGCTCGAGGAAGTCTTTGTTACCGCGACTCGCCGCTCGGAAAACATGCAACTCGTGCCGATCTCGGTATCGGCGCTCGAGGGTGAACGCATGGATGCGCTGTTCGAGGGCGGCGAGGACATCCGCGCGCTCGCGACTCGCGTTCCGAGCCTGTATGCCGAATCGTCGAACGGCCGGATCTCGCCGCGATTCTATATCCGGGGCCTCGGCAACACCGATTTCGACCTTGCCGCTTCGCAGCCCGTGTCTATCGTCGTGGATGAGGTCGTTCTCGAGAACGTGGTATTGAAGAGCTCGCCGCTGTTCGACATCGAGCGGGTCGAAGTGCTGCGCGGACCGCAGGGCACGCTGTTCGGTCGCAACACGCCGGCCGGCATTGTCAAGTTCGACACCAAGAAGCCCAGTCAGGAATTCGATGCCGACCTTTCGCTGAGCTACGGTGAGCTTGACTCCACCAACGTTCAGGGCGCGATCGGCGGCGGCCTGACCGATTCGACCTCCGCGCGGGTGGCGGTCCTGTACCAGTCGCGCGGCGACTGGATCAACAACGACTTCACAGGCGAGAGCGACGCGATGGGCGGCTTCGACGAGTTCGCCTGGCGCGGCCAGTTGCTGCTCGAGCCTACAGAGTCCTTTAGCGCGCTCCTAAACGTCCACGGCCGGGACATCGACGGTACATCGTCAATCTTCCGCGCCAATGTACTCGGTCCGGGCAGCGACGACTTCAACTCGAACTACGACCGCGATTCGGTCACGTACGACGGGGGCGACAACAACCCGCAATCAGCGGAAGGGATGGGGGCGTCGTTGCGGATGGATTTCGACTTCGACGGTGACACGAAGCTGACCTCGATCACCGCGTACGAGGAAACGGAGAGCAGCAGCCTCGGCGACATTGACGGTGGCCACGGCGCCGATTTCCCGCCCCTCAACGCGAACGTCGGGCCTTGCCCGCCGGGCAACACACCGGGGGTGGATCGCTGCATACCGTTCCCCTCGCAGAGTCAGGACGCCATCGACGACCTCGACCAGCTGACCCAGGAAATCCGCATCGCGTCGCTGGCAAGCGACGATCTCTTCTGGCAGGCGGGCGTCTTCTACTTCGATTCCGAATTTTCCGTGACTACGACGACTTTCATTCCGAACTTCCTGACGGCGGATCCGAGCGACCTCTTTACGCCCACAACTGTCACGCATGAGAACACCGCATGGGCCGTGTTCGCGCACCTCAGCTATGACGTGTCCGATGCGCTGACCATTTCGGGCGGCCTCCGTTACACGGATGACGAGAAGGACATGACGGCCACGAATCCACCGCTGTTCCCGATCGACCCGCAGAACGTCTCGGATGATCAGGTGAGCGGCGACTTCAGCGTGTTGTACCGCGTGAGTGATGACTTCAATGTCTACGGCCGGTATGCACGCGGCTTCCGCGCACCGACCATACAGGGCCGGGACGTCGCATTTTTCGCCTCCCCGTCGATTGCGGATTCGGAGACGATCGATTCGATAGAGGCTGGATTCAAGTCGGACTTCGCGAACAACCGCGTCCGGTTGAACGGCGCGGTGTTCTACTACGAGGTCAAGGACATGCAGCTCTCCGCGATCGGCGGCGGCGGCAACTTCGTGCAGCTCGTCAATGCCGACAAGGGTACGGGTATGGGCTTCGAGCTCGACGGCGAGTTCCTGGTCACCGACCGGCTGATGGTGACGGCCGGTCTGAGCTACGTGGATACCGAGATCGAGGACGACGGGCTGACCGTGCGGGCTTGCGGGTCGGCACCGGACGATCCACTGACGCCTGCGGTCGACCCGGTTCCACCATTCTGCACGGTGCTCGATCCATTTGAGCCGGTCTCCGCTCAGGCCCGGATCGATGGCAATCCATTCCCGCAGGCGCCGGAGTACATCGCGACGTTCACGGCAAGGTACGGTGTACCGGTTGGCGATGCTGGCGAGTTCTTCGTGTTTACCGACTGGGCCTACCAGGGTGAGACCAACTTCTTCATCTATGACTCGGAGGAATACAAGAGCGACAGCACCTACGAAGGCGGGTTGCGGATCGGGTATTCGATGAACGATGGTCAGTACGAGGTGGCGGTGTTCGGCCGCAACATCACCGACGAAGAGAATCCCAAGGGCGGCATCGATTTCAACAACCTGACGGGCTTCGACAACGAGCCGCGCGTGATCGGGGTGTCGTTCCGGGCGAATTTCGACTGAGCCTGAGCGTGTCTGGCCGAACGGGCAGGGCGCGCATGAGCGCGCGCCCGTCGTTTCTCGTTCTCGCGACGCTGCTCGCGACAGGCTGCGCTGCGCAGCCCGGCAACGGCAGCGACGACGCGACCGCTATCGACCTGATCGTCGCCGGCGACCACGTGGTCACCATGGACGGTGACCGGCCAGTGCTCGAGGACGGCTCGGTCGCGGTCGACGACGGTTTCATCGTCGCTATTGGGCCGCGCGAGGAGATCGCGCGGCGCTACCGCGCCCGCGAAACGCTCGACGGCAAGGACCGCGTCGTGCTGCCCGGTCTGATCAACGGTCATGCACATTCCGCCATGACCCTGATGCGCGGCATCGCGGACGACCGCGAGCTCATGGACTGGCTGCGCAACTACATCTTTCCGACCGAGGTCCGGTTCGTCGACGCGGAGTTCGTGCGGATCGGCACCGAGCTCGCCTGCTGGGAGATGATCCGCGGCGGCACGACGACCTTCGTCGACATGTACTACTTCCCGGACGCTGTGGCGCAGGCGGTCGAGAAGTGCGGACTGCGTGCCTTGATCGCGCCCACCGTGATCGACCAGAAGAGTCCCGATGCGAGCGACGCCGCCAGCTCGCTACAGGTCGCAGCTGACTTCGCCGAGCGGTGGAAGGGGCGCAACAATCGGATCATTCCCGTCATCGGGCCGCACTCGGTGTATACCTTGAAGCCCCCGCAGCTCGAGGCCGTTCGTACCCGGGCGCGGGAGCTCGGAGTGCCCGTCAGCATCCACCTCTGCGAGTCACGCTTCGAGATCGACTACGCGAAGAAGAATTATTCGAAGACACCGATCAACCTGCTCGAAGGCATCGGTTTCCTGGACGGGCCGACCATCGCAGCACACGTCATCTATCCGACGGACGAGGAGATCGCGATTCTCGTCCGGCATAAGGTCGGGGTCATCCACAATCCGACGTCGAACATGAAAATCTCCTCGGGTGTCGCGCCGGTGACGAAGCTGCTCCAGGCCGGCGTCGCGGTGGGGTTGGGCACTGACGGGGCGGCGACCAACAATGATCTCGATCTCTGGGAAGAGATGCGGCTCGCGGCCTTTCTGCAGAAGGTCTCGACGATGGATCCGAAGGTTGTGCCCGCCCGAACCGCACTGGAGATGGCTACGTCGGGGGGCGCCAGGGCGATCGGCCTGGGTGATCAGATCGGCTCCCTGACCGTTGGTCGCCGCGCCGACCTGATCCAGGTGTCGCTGGAAGACCTGCATTTCACCCCCCTCTACGACCTGGTCTCGCACCTCGTTTACGTCGCCGATGAGCAGGACGTCGTCAGCGTCGTCGTGGACGGCAAGGTGCTGATGCGCGAGGGTGAGGTGCTTACGGTAGATGTCGCGCGGGTGCGTGCCGAGGCGGCTGCACTCGCCGAGCGGATACGCGCCTCGGTGGTGAAGAAGGACGCGGCGGCGGAATAGCTCTCGCCCACGTCACCGGACGCCATCGGGAGATGGCGAGGTCGCCTGTTCTCGGATTGTCAAGCCTGACCATCGCGCGATGTAGGAAATTTCTGGCAGGATCATGCAGACATTGACCGTCACCGGCCGGAGCGGAAGGGAGTAAGCTGCAGTCGTCCAATCGCTAGGGGCTAAAACCCGTCAAGCAGGAGGACAGGTGAGGGGCCACTTAGTGGCCCTTTGTCTTTTGGGGGCATTCGCGTGCGAGGGTTGCACGGCTGACCGGCCCGATCCACTCTCGCTATCCACGACCCAAACGCATGGCCGATGACCCGGCCCAGGGCTCCCGCGCTCGCACGCGGGTGCGCGGCCGCGAGGAGTAGTACGGCATTGAAGCTGACGGGCGCCAGTCTGCTCGCTTACGTCCGCCACGCAGTCGCCGGGCTGCGGCCGAACGACCTGTCCTCCGCAGTCTTGTTGGCAGAAGCTCCGCTGCGATCGGAGCTCTTGAGCGCCGAGCAGCTGGAGCAGCGCGGCCGATTTATCGCGGGTACGCATACCGTGTCGCAGCGTCCCGCGACCGACAAGCTGTTGCCGCGGTTGACAGCGAACGAGGACATCCTGCGCGGCGCGTTCGACCAGTTGACCGAGGCGGTCGCGGCCGATCGCCGCGTGACGCCGGCCAGCGAATGGTTGCTCGACAACTTCTACTTGATCGAGGAGCAGATCCGCACGGCGAGGCGGCACCTGCCGCGCGACTACAGCCGCGAGCTCCCGCAGCTGGCGGATGGCCCTTGCGCGGGATTCCCTCGCGTCTATGACATCGCGCTCGAGACGATCGCGCACGGAGACGGGCGAGTCGACCTGGAAAGACTGAAACGCTTCATCGCCGGCTATGAAAGCGTGACGGCGCTGAACCTCGGCGAGCTCTGGGCGATCCCGATCATGTTGCGTCTCGCGCTGATCGAGAACCTCCGCCGGGTGGCGTTGCGGATCACGGCTGGCCGGATCGACCGCGACCTCGCGGAAGTCTGGGCCCGCAGGATGATCACGACCGTCGAGCACGACCCCAAGGACCTCATCCTGGTGATCGCGGACATGGCGCGCTCGGATCCGCCCATGACCGCGCCATTCGTATCCGAATTCGTTCGCCTCCTGCAGGGGCAGGGCCCCGTCCTCGGGCTTGCGCTCAGCTGGATCGAACAACGACTGGTCGAACCGGGCTTCACTACGGACCTGCTGATTCAGGCGGGCAACCAGAACCAGGCGGCCGACCAGGTGACGATCGGCAACTCGATCGGCAGCCTGCGTTTCCTCGCGTCCGTCGACTGGCGCCGCTTCGTCGAATCCGTGAGCGAGGTCGACCAGGTGCTGCGGTCCGACCCGGCCAGCGCGTACGCGGAGATGGATTTCGCAACGCGCAACCGCTACCGCCAGGCGATCGAACGCATCGCGAAGCGGAGCAGGCTGTCGGAGCGTCAGATCGCCGAAGGCTCGATCCGGCTGGCCAGCGAGGCGGCGGCCCGTGCGCAAGCGGATGACGTCGAGAGTACGCGACGCACACACGTAGGCTACTACCTGATCGATCGGGGACTGCGTGAGCTCGAGCGGCTCGCGCGATTCCACCGTCCCGTGCCTGAGGTAGTGCGCGACACTCTGGGACAAGCTCCGTTGCTCGTGTATCTCGGCGCGATCGCGCTGATCACGATCCTGACCAGTGCAGTCCTGCTGCCGGCCGCCGGCGACGCGAGCGGCTGGCGACTCGCGATCTACGTGGCAGCCGTGGTGCTCGCCATGAGCCAGCTGGCGGTCGCACTGGTGAACTGGCTCGTAATGCTGCTCGTGGCGCCGCGTGCGCTGCCGCGGATGGATTTCTCGACGTCCATCCCGCCGACCTCGAGCACGTTGGTGGTCGTTCCGACGTTTCTCACCACGATCGAGGGAGTCGACGACCTGGTCGAAGCACTCGAAGTGCGCTTCCTTGCCAATCGCGATTCGAGCCTCCGCTTCGGACTGCTGACGGATTTTCCGGACGCAGACGCGGAGCTGCTCCCGACAGACGACGCACTGCTGCGTCATGCTGCCATGCGCGTCGAAAGTCTCAACGCGCAATACGGCGACGACACGTTCTATCTCTTCCACCGACCGCGCCGGTGGAACGCCGGCGAACGGGTGTGGATGGGATACGAGCGCAAGCGGGGCAAGCTCGCCGATCTGAACTGGCTGCTTCGTGAGGGCGCGTCGGAGTCGGCGGCGGAGCGATTCTCGCTGGTCGTCGGCAACATCGAGCCACTGGCGAACACGCGCTACGTGATCACGCTCGATACGGATACGCAGCTTCCGCGGGACGCCGCCCGTGAGCTCGTCGGCACGATGGCGCACCCGTTGAACCGTCCCGGTTACGACCCGTCGCGACAGCGGGTGTGCAAGGGCTACGGCATCCTGCAGCCGAGAGTGAGCCCGAGCCTTCCGGGAGCGAGCCGTTCGGTCTACGCGCGCCTTTACAGCGGCGATTCCGGTATCGATCCGTACACGCGCACCGTTTCCGACGTCTACCAGGATTGGGTCGGCGAAGGCTCATTCATCGGCAAGGGCATCTATGACGTCGACGCATTCGAGCAATCGCTCAACGGCAGATTCCCCGAGAATCGGATTCTCAGTCACGATCTTCTGGAGGGCTGCTATGCGCGCTCCGGGCTCCTCAGCGACGTCGAGGTGTTCGAGGATCACCCCGCGTCCTACCTGACCGACCTCTCACGCCGTCACCGCTGGATCCGCGGCGACTGGCAGATCGCGAGCTGGCTGTTGCCGTGGGTGCCGGTGAGCCACGGCCGGCTGCAACGAAACCCGCTTTCGGCACTGTCGCTGTGGAAGATCGCCGACAACCTGCGCCGCAGCCTGGTACCCGTGGCGCTGCTGCTGCTGTTGCTGGCCGGATGGCTGACTCTGCCATCTCCAAAGCTCTGGACCCTGGTCGTCGTCGTCGTCGTTTTCGCGCCGGCATTTCTCGGCCTCATGCAGCAGTTATTCCGCAAGCCTCCGGACAGCCTGCTGCGACTGCACGTCGCAGTAACTCTGCGGTCGGCGGTGGTGCGGTGCGCCCAGGCGGTGGTTGCACTCGCCTGCCTGCCGCACGAGGCGTTCGTCAATGCCGACGCAGTGCTGCGCACGACGTGGCGCATGCTCGTCTCCCACCGAAGACGACTCGCCTGGAGCCCGTTCGGTGCGCAGTCGCAGGACTCCGCGCTCTCGCTGCTGGCGTCGTTTCGGGCGATGTGGGGTGCCCCGACCGCTGCGATGGCGACCATCGCCGGACTGGCGGTTTCGAGGCCGGCGACTCTGCTGTGGGCGGCACCGGTACTCGCGCTGTGGTTGTTGGCGCCCGGCATCACCTGGTGGCTGAGCCGACCGCTGGTGCTGCGCGAGCCACGTCTCAAGCCCAGCCAGGAAATCTTTCTTCGCACGCTGGCGCGGCGCACGTGGGCGTACTTCGAGACCTTCGTCGGACCGGAGGACAACTGGCTGCCTCCGGACAACTTCCAGGAGCTGCCCGTACCGAACGTCGCGCATCGCACATCACCGACCAACATGGGACTGGCGCTGCTCGCCAATGTGACCGCCTACGACTTCGGCTATCTGACCGCCGGAGGACTGCTGGAGCGTACTTCCAACGCGTTTCGCAGCATGTCGTCGCTCGAGCGGCACCGCGGTCACTTCTACAACTGGTACGACACACGGACCCTGCAGCCGCTGCTGCCAATGTATGTCTCGACGGTCGACAGCGGAAATCTGGCGAGCTACGTGCTGACTCTGCGCGCCGCCCTGCTGGCGCTGCCCGATGATCCGATCCTTTCGCGACGCACACTCGCGGGCCTCGCCGACACGCTGGACGTGCTGCAGAGTTCTGTTGGCACCGATGCCGGAGCGGCGCTTGCAGCAATCCGGCACGAGATCGATCCGGGCGCCATCGCTGGCCCGATGCCGCTTCGTGATGCGAAGCGGCGACTCGACCGGCTGGTGACGCTCGCAGGCACACTCTCGATTCCCGAGGCCGGCAACGGTGTGCGCAATACCGCGGCAGACGCTGCCCGGACCCAGGACTGGGCCGCGATGCTCCTGCGACAGTGCCAGGTCAGCCGCGACGAGCTCGTGTCACTCGCGCCGTGGCTGTCGTTGCCGGCCGCTCCGACGGGGCTGGAGGCGCTGCTGCCAGACACGCGGACACCGAGCCTTCGGGAAGTTGCCGATCTCGAGTCGAAGCTCTCGCCCGACATCACGCGCGCGCTCGAGACTTGCGCGGATGCATCCATCCGCGAGTGGCTGATCGCGCTGCGTGAGTCAGTGACGGCCGGCAGTGCGGTCGCGCGACAGGCGATCGAAAACAGCGAGCGCCTTGGCGGCGAGGCCGGCGAGTTCGCCAACGTGGACCATGCCTTCCTGTACGACCGGAGCCGCCGCCTGTTCCGGATTGGCTTCAACGTCAGCGACCGACGGCTTGATTCGAGCTACTACGATCTGCTTGCGTCGGAAGCGAGGCTCTGCAGTTTCCTCGCGATCGCGCAGGGTGCGCTGCCGCAGGAGAGCTGGTTCGCGCTGGGACGAATGCTGGCCATAGCCGGCGGCGAGCCGGTGCTCGTTTCGTGGAGCGGCTCGATGTTCGAGTACCTGATGCCGCAGCTCGTGATGCCGAGCTATCCGAACACGCTCCTCGACCAGACCAGTCGCGCGGCAGTGCAGCGGCAGATCGACTACGGGCGCCAGCGAGGCGTGCCATGGGGCATCTCCGAATCGGGATACAACTTCGTAGATGCAAATCGCACCTACCAGTACCGGGCCTTCGGCGTGCCCGGGCTGGGATTGCAACGCGGCCTCGGAGACGACCTGGTCATAGCCCCGTACGCGTCGGCGCTCGCATTGATGGTTGAACCCGAGGCCGCCTGCAGCAACCTCGAACGCCTCGCCGTGGCCGGCCTGCTCGGCAGGTTCGGAATGTTCGAGGCGATCGACTACACGCCGTCCCGTCTGCCACGCGGGCAGACCGGTGCAATCGTCCACAGCTACATGGCACACCACCAGGCGATGAGCCTGCTGGCGTTCGCCGACCTGCTGCTCGATCACGCGCTGCAGACGCGCTTCGCCTCCGACCCGGCCTTCAAGGCGACGTTGACGTTGCTGCACGAGCGAATACCGCGGTCGGCCGCCGTGCACGCCCACCCGGCCGCGCTGCCCGGCACGCCGGTCATCGCCGAGCAGCCACTGGCCGCGACGCGCGTGATCACCAGCCCGGACACACCCGCACCCGAGGTGCAGTTGCTGTCGAACGGCCGATATCACGTCATGGTGACCGGCGCGGGCGGAGGATATAGCCGATGGAAGGATCTCGCGGTCACGCGCTGGCAGGAGGACCCGACGCGTGATCACTGGGGATCCTTCTGCTACATCCGCGACCTGGCGAGCGGTGAGTTCTGGTCGAATGCGTCGCAGCCTGCGCCGCGACGGCCAGACCACTATGAGGCAATTTTCACCGAAGGACGGGCGGAGTTTCACCGCCAGGATCGGATCGACGGCGCGCTGATCGAGACCCGCACCGAGATGGTCGTCTCGCCGGAGGACGACATCGAGCTGCGCCGCATCAGGATCATCAACCGCTCGCGGACGCGCAGGGCCCTGGATCTGACGACGTACGCCGAAGTCGTCATGGCGCCTGCTGCCGCGGATGCACTGCATCCCGCCTTCAGCAAGCTGTTCGTGCAGACGGAGATTCTCAGGCAGAAGCGCGCGCTGCTCTGCACGCGCCGGCCGCGCTCGCTCGACGAGCAACCGGGCTGGATGTTCCACCTGGCCACGATCTCGGGTGGAATACCGGGTGAGCTTTCCTTTGAAACCGACCGCGCGACGTTCATCGGTCGCGGCCGCACGGCTGCGAATCCACGCGCGCTCGCGACGAATGAACCGCTCTCCGGCAGCGAAGGCCCGGTGCTGGACCCGATCGTCGCCATCCAGCAGCAGATCGTCCTGGACCCCGATCGGTCCGTCACGATCGACGTGGTGACGGGTGTAGCTCCCACTCGCGAGAGCGCGGAGCAACTGATCGACCGCTATCAGGACCGGCATCTCGCCGACCGGGTGTTCGGCCTTGCGTGGACGCATAACCAGGTCGTGCTGCGGCAACTGGACATCACGGAATCCGACGCGCAGGTCTACCAGCGCCTCGCCGGCTCCGTGATACATGCAAGCGCTTCCCTGCGTGCGGACGCGAGCACGGTGCTCAGGAACCGCCGTGGTCAGTCCAGTCTGTGGGGCTACGCAATCTCGGGCGATCTGCCGATCGTTCTGCTGCAGATCGCCGATCGGGAGAACATGCAGCTCGTCCGGCAGATGCTGCAGGCCCGGGCATACTGGCGGCTCAAGGGCCTGGTCGCCGATCTCGTCATCTGGAACGAGGAACACGCCGGTTACCGTCAGCAACTGCATGACGAGGTCATGGGTCTGGTCGCCGGCGAAGCCAGCGTGATCGATCGGCCCGGCGGCATCTTCGTCCGTGCTGCCGATCACATCACGCCCGAAGACCGTGTTCTGCTGCAGGCGGTGGCGCGCGTCGTGATCGTCGACAAGCGCGGTACGTTGGCGGAGCAGGTCAAGCGCCGCATGCCGTCGGTTGTGCCGTTACCGCTGCTGGCGACGACCAGGCGCCGCCCGCCCGACGATCCCGTCCCCGCGGCCGCGCCTCGCGCCGACCTGATTCTGACGAACGGTGCCGGCGGGTTCACGCCCGATGGGCGCGAATACGTGATCACGCTCGAGTCCGGGCAATCGACGCCGGCACCGTGGGTCAACGTGATAGCGAATCCGCAGTTTGGAACGGTCGTTTCCGAGAGTGGTTCCGCGTATACGTGGAGTGAGAACGCGCACGAATTCCGCCTCACCCCGTGGCACAACGACCCAATCACCGACGAGAGCGGGGAGGCGTTTTACCTGCGTGACGAGGTGTCCGGACGTTTCTGGTCACCGACGCCCGGGCCGGTCCCGGGGCGGCGGCCGTACGTCAGCCGGCACGGCTTTGGCTACAGCGTTTTCGAGCACGAAGCAGCGGGCATTCGATCGGAACTCATCGTGCACGTTGCCACGGACGCTGCGGTCAAATTCTGGGTGCTGAACCTCCGCAATGAATCGGGTGAGCTGCGCAAGCTCTCCGCGACCGGCTACATCGAGTGGGTGCTCGGGGATCTGCGCGCGAAATCCGCGATGCACGTCAGCACGGAGATCGATCCGAAGACCGCCGCCCTGTTCGCCCGCAACCCCTACAACGCGGAGTTTCCTGACCGGATCGCCTTCTTCGACGTCGACGACCAGGGCGCAGGCCGGACCGTGACTGGCGATCGCGCGGAATTTCTCGGTCGCAACGGAACGACGCAGCGGCCGGCGGCGATGGCGCGGGCGCGCCTGTCGGGCAGGGTGGGCGCGATGCTAGATCCCTGCGCGGCGATCCAGGTCACCTTCGAACTTGGCCCCGGCCAGGAGCGCCAGCTCGTCTTTCGCATGGGCGTTGGCGCGGGCCTCGACGAAACCCGGGCGCTGGTGACCCGGTTTCGCGGCCCGGCGGCATCTCGCGCCGCACTCGAATCCGTGTGGGAGTACTGGAAGCGGACGCTCGGGGCCGTGCAGGTCGAGACACCCGACGAATCGCTGAACGTTCTCGTAAACGGCTGGCTGCTCTACCAGACGCTGAGTTGCCGGTTCTGGGCGCGCAGCGGGTTCTACCAGTCCGGTGGCGCCTTCGGGTTTCGCGACCAGCTGCAGGACGTCATGGCTCTCATTCATGCCGAGGCGCGGCTTACACGCGCGCACCTGTTGCTTTGCGCGAGCCGGCAGTTTGTCGAAGGCGATGTCCAGCACTGGTGGCATCCGCCTGCCGGCCGTGGAGTCCGAACACGCTTTTCCGACGACTACCTGTGGTTGCCACTGGCGACCTGCCGTTACGTCTTTGCGATTGGTGACACGGGCGTACTCGACGAAACCGTGCCGTTCCTCGAGGGCCGTGCGGTGCATCCCGACGACGAGTCCTACTACGACCTGCCCGGGCGGGCCGGCGATTCCGCGTCGCTGTACCAGCACTGCGTGCGCGCCCTGCGTCATGGATTCCGGTTCGGGTCGCATGGCCTGCCCCTGATGGGCTCCGGTGACTGGAACGATGGCATGAACAAGGTGGGCATCCACGGCAAGGGAGAAAGCGTCTGGCTCGGGTTCTTCCTCTACGAGGTCCTGCAGCAGTTTTCGAGGCTTGCACGTATGCACGACGATGCCGCATTCGCCGAGGAATGCGATGCGGTCCGCGTTCGGCTGCGCGAGAGCATCGAGACTCACGGCTGGGACGGGCAGTGGTATCGGCGCGCGTATTTCGACGACGGGACGCCGCTCGGCTCCGCGACCAATCCTGAATGCCGGATCGATTCGATCTCGCAGAGCTGGTCTGTGTTGTCCGGTGCAGGCGACGCCAAGCGGGCCCGGCGAGCGATGGAGGCGCTCGATTCGCATCTCGTACGGCGCGACGATTCGCTGATCCAGTTGCTCGATCCGCCATTCGACCAGTCGAGCCTGGATCCCGGTTACATACGCGGTTACGTTCCCGGGGTTCGGGAGAACGGCGGCCAGTACACGCACGCCGCAATCTGGGCGTCGATGGCATTCGCAGAGCTCGGCGACGCACGGCGGGCCTGGGAACTGCTGACGATGATCAATCCCGTGAACCACACGCTGTCCGGCCAGGACGCGGCGATCTACAAGGTAGAGCCCTATGTCGTCGCCGCGGATGTCTACGCTTCGCCGCCGCATGTCGGACGCGGCGGCTGGACCTGGTACACCGGCTCGGCGGGGTGGCTGTATCGCCTGATCGTCGAATCACTGCTCGGATTGCGTCTCGACGTCGACAAGCTGCGATTCAAACCCTGCCTGCCCGCCCATTGGCGGTCCTTCAAGCTTCATTACCGCTATCGCAGGACGACGTACCACATCCTCGTCACGCAGAGGCCGGCACCCGGTGAGGAAGATGCTGGGCAGGTGACGGTCACGGTGGATGGCATGCCCCGACGTGACGAGGCCGTGCCGCTGATCAATGACCGCATCGACCATACGGTCGAGGTGAGCGTCCTGACGGCGCCGACCGCCGGGATCGAGCGCGAGCTGGCGAGCGGTGCGACACCCGCCTGAGTGCAGGGATCAGTGCATAAAGCTCGTGCCGTAATCCATCGCCGGCAGCTCGAAGTGCGCCGCGAGGCTCTGCCCGATGTCCGCCATCGTGGCGCGCCGGCCGAGCGATCCTGCAGGCACCCCTGGTCCGCTCACAAGCACTGGCACGTGCTCGCGCGTGTGGTCGCTGCCGGGCCAGGTCGGGTCACAGCCGTGATCGGCGCTCAGGATTGCAAGGTCGCCCGGGCCGAGCCGCGCGAGGAGGGCCGGCATGCGCGTGTCAAAATACTCGAGCGCAGCGGCATATCCTTCCACGTCCCGGCGATGGCCATAGAGCATGTCGAAGTCGACAAAGTTGCTGAACACGATCGAGCGGGCCGGCGCGGCGGCCAGTGCCTCGAGCGTCGCGTCGAACAGCGCCGCGTTGCCGGTCGCCTTGACCGAGCGGCTTATGCCGCAGTGCGCGAAGATGTCGGAGATCTTGCCGATGCCGATCACCTCGCCACCGCTCGCAACCAGCTTGTCGAGCACGGTCGGCGCGGGCGGTGGCACGGCATAGTCGCGGCGGTTGCCGGTACGGACGAAATCGCGCGCACTCGTGCCGACGAACGGCCGCGCGATCACGCGGCCGATCCGGTATTCGTCGACCAGCTCGCGCGCGATCAGGCACAGGTCGAGCAGCCGCGCGAGGCCGAAGGTCTCCTCGTGGGCCGCGATCTGGAACACGCTGTCGGCCGAGGTGTAGACGATAGGCTTGCCCGTGCGCACGTGCTCGTCTCCCAGCCGCTCGATGATCTCGGTGCCCGAGGCGTGACAGTTGCCGAGCACTCCCGGCAGGCGGCCGCGCTCGGTCAGCTTGTCGAGCAGCGCTTTCGGAAATGTGTTCTGCGGGCCGCGGAAGTAGCCCCAGTCGTAGAGGACGGGCACGCCGGCCATCTCCCAGTGCCCGCTCGGCGTGTCCTTGCCCGTGCTGAGCTCGGCAGCGTAGCCGTATGCGCCGGTTATGGCGACGTTGCTGTCGCAGCCCTCGGGAAAGCGCCCGCTGCTGTCGCGAGCCGCGTGCAGCAGTCCGAGCTTCGCGAGATTCGGTATCACGAGCGGCCGACCGGCGCGCGCGCGGCTTTCGGCAATGTGTCCAAGGGTATCGGCGCCGACGTCGCCGAACTGGCTGGCATCGTCGGTCGCCCCGATCCCGAAGGAGTCCAGCACGAGGATGACGGCGCGTGTCATGGCCGATTGCTCCATCCCTAAGTAGTACAGCGTCGCCATCAGCGAGGCGAAGAACACGATCACCGGCAGCGCCTGCCGGTTAGTGTCCCACATCCGCGGCAGAGGCAGGCGCACCGGCTAAACTTCGCACATGACAGATGACATGAGTGGGACCCGGCGAGCGGCGTTCGACACCAGTTCCGCCCGCGGACAGACCGCCGGGGCCGCCCTTATGGTCCGGCCGGCGGCCTTTGGCTGGAACGCGGAAACCTACGACAGCAATCGCTTCCAGGTGCGCAGCGCGCCCGACGATCCGGGGCTCGCGTCGGCAGCGCTGGCGGAGTTCGATGGTCTGGTCGCGGCACTGCGCGGCGCGGGAGTTGCGATCCACGTGGTTGAAGATCGACCTGAGCCTCGCTGCCCCGACGCGGTGTTCCCGAACAACTGGGTGAGCTTTCACGACGACGGCACGGTCGTGCTGTATCCCATGCTTGCACCGACGCGGCGCCGCGAGCGGCGGCCGGAGCTGCTGCAGGACCTCGTGGTGCGCGGCCCATACTCGGTCACGCGTCTGCTCGATCTCACGCATCACGAACTCGGCCAGCGATTCCTCGAGGGCACCGGCAGCGTGGTGTTCGATCACGTGACACGCGTCGCCTACGCCTGCTTGTCGACGCGAACTCATCCCGCAGTGCTGCAGGAGCTGGCGGGCGAGCTCGGATTCGACACATGCCTGTTTGTCGCGAGCGGCCGCGACGGCACGGCGGTCTACCACACCAACGTGCTGCTCTCGATCGGCGAGCGATTCGCCTTGATCTGCTCCGAGTCAGTGGACGCGGATTATCGTGAAGCGACCCTGCGCCGACTGGCGGCAGGCGGGCGCAGCGTCATCGAAATCGGCATCGATGCACTCGAATCATTTGCGGGGAACATGCTCGAGCTACGCGCCGCCGACGGCGCGGGTGTCCTCGTGATGTCGGCTCAGGCCCGCGCGGGCCTCGCCGCCGATCAGTTCGATGCGCTCGCGTCCTGCGTCGACCGTGTTGTCGTGGCACCCGTCGCACGCATCGAGCAGGCGGGTGGCGGCTCGGTACGCTGCATGCTGGCAGAGGTCTTTCTGCCACCGTGCCGGCGGGAAAGTTAGAATCCCGCCGGGATGGGGGGTCCGTGCTCGAACTCGGCGTAAAGAGCCTGATTGCCTACCTGCTCGGATCGGTGAGCGGTAGCCTGCTGCTCGGGCGCCTGCGCGGTGTCGACATTCGCGAGCTCGGCAGCGGCAACGCCGGGGGCACCAATGCGCTGCGGACCCAGGGCTGGCAGTTCGCGCTTGCGGTCATGGCCATCGACATCGGCAAGGCGGTGCTTGCGGTCGGCGTCCTCCCGGGCTTCGATCTGCCGCTGATCGGCATCAAGCCGCGCGTCGACCGGAACTGGCTCGCGGTCGCCTGCGCGATCGCGGTCGTCGTCGGGCACGTGTACCCGCTCTGGTACGACTTCCGTGGCGGGAAGGGCGCGGCCACCCTGATCGGCGCAGTCGCGGTGCTCGCACCAGCCGCGCTCATCCCGGTGCTCGCCGTGTGGCTCGTGACCGTCATGCTGACCGGCTTCGTAGGTCTGGGCACGATGCTTGGGAGCGTCGCCCTGCCTGTGTACTTCGCGCTCGAGCGGCCGGTCGATGCGGCGCTCTTGAGTTTCGGCGTGCTCATGGCCGCCTTCGTCATTTACACGCATCGTGCCAATCTCACGAGAATGCGGGCCGGTAACGAGAGTCGTGCGCGGCGGCTCTGGCTGTTACGCCCGCGATGAGCCCGACTGCGCCGCGACTCCTGGGTCTGCTCTGCGATGGCAGCCTGCACTCCGGAGCGCAACTCGCGGCGGCCCTCGGCGTGTCGCGTGCCGCTGTCTGGAAGCTGGTTGGCGAGTTGCGCGCAGCCGGCGTCGCCATCGATAGCCTGAGCCGCCGCGGCTACCGTCTGTCGGCACCGGTGGAACTGCTCGACGCTGCCCGTATGCGTGCGCATGCGTGCGAGCAAGGGCGCCGGCTGCCGGACGAGCTCGAGGTGCATTTCCTCATCGACTCCACCAACGATCACCTGTACGCCGCGCCGCCACCGGCGCCGGGTGCGGCGAGAGTCGCGTTCGCCGAGTTGCAGAGCGCCGGTCGTGGCCGCCGCGGGCGACGCTGGATTGCACC
>Ga0075431_100002881_pt1 | contig 16646 bp, 10 predicted proteins | sample RhiMetdeltSRZDD5_FD_75297 | JGI IMG/M metagenome (GOLD analysis project Ga0075431, IMG submission 75297) | Populus rhizosphere microbial communities from Tennessee, USA - Rhizosphere MetaG P. deltoides SRZDD5 | ecosystem: Host-associated > Plants > Roots > Rhizosphere > Soil | place: USA... | reverse complement strand
AGGCGATCTCCCGCTGGCCTGGACGAAGACGCACGGTGAGGGCCGGGTCTACTACAACGCCCTCGGCCACTTCGACGCGATCTGGGACGAACCGTCCTTCCAGCAGCAGATCCGGGCCGGCCTGCGCTGGGCCGCCCGCCTCAACGAGTAGCCCGGCCAGACACCTGCTCCCCCTCTCCTGCGCACGGGGGAGGGGGCTGGGGGTAGGGACTCCCTCGTACATGGGGACCGCCTGGCACCTCACTCAGTGCGGCGATGGGAGCATCAGGTCCGACGAGTGGTCCACTGCGTACAGCCGGTGCCGCTCGCGCGTGCCCTTCACCTGATACCGGCCCCGATTGACGAACCGGATTCCGGACCCCGCCACCAGGCTCCGGACCGTCTCCGAGACGACCACCTCGCCGCCCCGCGCCAGGCTCATCACCCAGGCCGCGTAGCTGATCGCGATCCCCATCACGTCGTCGCCGATCGCGTCAAACTCGCCGGCGTGGAGCCCGGCTCGGACCTCCAGGCCCAATGGCCGGACCGCACTGGCGATGGCGCAGGCGCACTGAATGGCAGCAGCCGGTGCGTCGAACAGGGCCAGGAAGCCATCGCCCGTCGTCTTCACTTCTCGACCCCGAAACGCCACCAGCGCCTCGCGAACGCGCGTGTTGTGCGCCGATACCAACTCCAGCCAGGACCGGTCGCCAAGCTGAGCCGTCATCCGCGTCGAGCTGACGATGTCCGTGAACAGCACCGTCCCGATCCGCCGCCCAAAGCCGATCGGTCCCTCTCGGGCCGGCTCGTCTTCCACCGCGCTCGCCGGCTGGCGGCTGATCTGGCGCCCTGGCAGCACGCTCTCCCGCGCCCACCGCCCAAACAGCGTCCCGGCCGCCCGAACGGTCCGCGCGGCCCGGTCCCAGCGAACTACGCCGGTGTGCGCCAGCACGTCGAGCGCCCGCTTGGCCTGCCCGGGATACCTGGCGATCAGGTCGCCCTCGGGGAGCACGCCGCCGTCCGCCAACTGCCCGTAGATCGCCCTGGCCGCGTCGTCGAACCCCTGCCACCAGCTCGAGAACATCGTGGCGTGCTCGCGCAGGAACCGCTCCTCAGCAAGGGCCACCGACTCGCCCCACGCCGCGACCGCGTCGTCGCGGACCCGCTGCATCAGGTACTGGATCAAGCACGGCTGGCCGCCGCTCAGCTCGAAGACGCGCTCCACCAGGGCGTCCGGCCAGGCCAGCCCGGTCGGCTCGCGCACCAATCGGGCCGTCTCCTCCAGGCTGAACAGCTCCAGCTCCTGCCACGCCAGAATGTTCCCGAGCGGCGACCCGGCGTCCTGCGCGATCTGGTAGATCCCGGCGGCCCCGCTGAAGACCGCGCTCACGCTGCGTGAGAGCTCGCCCATGTTGTTGAGGATCATCCGCCAGTACGCCAGGAAGCCGCCGCCCCACTCGGCGCGCAGCACCCGCTCGATCTCGTCGAACAGGAACACCAGCTGGAGCCGGCCCAGCCGCCGGGTGGACTGGAGCAGCGCCCGTAGCGCGTCCGCCAGCTCGGGCCCGCTCGCCACCTCGCCGTCGTCGGCCGGTAGCCCGGATGCCCGAGCCGCCGCGCTCACCCGGCGCGCCAGCACGCCGTACGCCTCTTCGGCCGGGCCGGCGTACAGCTCGGCCATGTCCACGAAGACCGGGACCACCACCAGACCGCCGTCCGCACCAACCCCCGCCAGGTCCGCCTCGAGCCGGCGCAGCAGCGTCGTCTTGCCCATCCGCCGCCCGCCGGCTACCGCGAACCGCTCGCCAGCCAGCAGCCGGTCCAGCAGATACGCGGCCGTCGCGCCGCGACCGTAGAACAGCGTCGGGTCCACCAGATCCCAGCGGTACGGGTTCACCGCCACCCCCACCGTCTAGTCCGCCTGCCCAAGCCGGAACCGGCGTAGCCAGCGGTGCAAGAGCCTGATCTTGATCCGGTACTCGCCGCCGACGTACTCCACGATCTGGTACCCCAGCAGGTGGCGGAGCGCCCGCTCGATCGGCTGGTCCGAGAGCGTCGCCAGCGCCGCCGGCTCCACCACCCCGTCCGCGATGAACGGCAGCAGCTCGTTCTCCTCCGGAAAATGGGTCTCCAGCCGGTACAGGATCTCCTCGAAGATCGCCCCCTTGTCGCGCACGAACGTCTCCAGGCTCTCCTCGACGATCTGGCGGCTGATCCGCAGCGGCCGGTAGTCGTAGCCGCGGACGATGTGCCCGCACAACTGCCGCGTGATGAACGGGTGCCCTCCCGCCTCCCGGTAGACCAGCGCCAGGCTGTCCCCGTCAAACGAGACGCCCATCCCCCGCCCAAGCTGCTGGACCATCTCGGCGCAGACGTCCTCGTCCAGTGGCGGCAGAAAGACGTCCTGGTAGAACTGGAAGACCGGGTTCTCTCTCGAGCCCCAGTTCGGAGTCTCGCTGACCAGCGGGTTCGCCGCCGTCACCACGCTGACCACCCGCCCCCGCGTCCGCTGTCCGACGCCGCGCAGGTAGGCGAAGAAGTCGGCGTACCCCCGGAACCCCGGGTTGGCATCCGAGATCGGCAGCATGTACTCCAGCTCGTCGATCGTGATGACCACTTTGACGTCCGGCAGCGTCGGATCGGCGTCGAGCGCGTCCAGCAGCCGCGAGAGGTCCTCGTCGAAGCGGAGGGCGTTGTTCTGCGGCTGCCGGATTGCCGTGTACGTCCGCACCGCTCCCAGCCGGAGCGTCCCGTCGACCTGCTCTTTGTCCAACAACTGCCGCTCGGAAACAATTTCGTACAGGCGCCGCCCGATCGCCCAGAACAGGTAGGCACAGTCCTGCTGGCCGGTCCCTCGAATCTCCTGAAGGTCGACGTAGACCACCAGATCGAGCGGCCTGGTCCCCCGGAGCTGGTACAGCAGCGAGGTCTTGCCGACCTTCCGCAGGCCGTAGATGCCGGTGTGCCGTCCGTCGTCGATGTTGGCGCGGATCTGCCGAAGCTCGAGCTCCCGACCGTAGAAGTGGCGCCCGGAGACCGGAAAGCGGTCGTCGAACAGGTTGCGCCGCGAGAGCCAGCGGTCCAGCACCTGGTGGAGGTTCGCGCCCTCCAGCGTCTCGTGGTCCAGCGGCACGATCGCCTCGTGGCTGTCGCCGATGAAGCGATAGAGGGCGTTGTGCCAGCGCGTCGAATCGCCCATGATCGCGAACGCGACGTCGCGGTTCAGCGCCTGATACGGCGGGTCCACCAGCACGTCCGCGAGCTGGAGCAGCGTCGCCCAGTCGATCACGTCCCGCAGGAAGCAGCGCGCCAGCACCCTGCTGCCCAGGCCGTACCCGTCCGTGAACGCCGGCTGCTCCGTGCGAAGCGTCAGATCGGCGTACTCGTCCGTCAGCCGCTCGACGTGGACCTCGAAGCCGGCCGCGCGGAAGCAGGCGACGGTCTGCCGCCCGAGCTTCGACCCGGTCACGAACCAGAGCGTCCGGTACCGAGGATCCTCCTTGACCTCGACCAGCCCGAGCTGCTCGGCCTTCTTCGCGTGGCGCGCCGCCGCCGCGAAGTCGCGCTCGTCCCCGATGTCCACCAGCAGGCTGGCGAGCGCCCAGTGCAGGGTCGCCGCCTCTGGCGCGTGCGTCAGACCTCGCCGGAGCGTCGCCGCCGCCTGGTCCGTTCGGCCGCGCAGCGCCAGCAGCGCCGCGTGGCTGACATAGATCGGCGCCGAGATCGGGAATCGCTTGATCCCGCCCTGGAGCAGCGAGATCGCCCGCTCGGTGCTGCCCAGCCGCGCCGCGACCTCAGAGTACGCCAGGTACAGGTCGACGTGCGGCGCCCACTGGATCGCCTCCTCCAGCAGGTCGCGGGCGACCCCCAGCTCGTTGCGCTGCTGCGCGGCCTCGGCCTGGCGGTACAGCCGCTCGGCCTTCGGCGACATCGGTCCGGCGGTGCCGCCGGACGGCAACGGTCTGGCGGTCGGCTGCGGCTGGCGTTCGCTCTGCGCCGGTCGCTTCGGAGACGGCTGTTTCGCCGGGCGAGCGTTGCGTCGCGGCATGGCCGACTCCCGACAGACGATTGAACAGCTAGCGCGGCCCATCTGGAGTGTAACCGCTCGACCCACGGCCCCGGCGACGTGACCTCGACCCACGGCCTCGGTGAAAAGTACGGGCAGAGCTACGGGATTCTACGCAGCCAGCCTGGCATAGCTGAATCGTACCCTCATGCTGCGGATACTGAACCGTTCCTGCACACGAGTTTGAAATACGTCCGCAATCTGTGACAGACCTCACAGTTGATCTTCCTGGTGCAGTGAGATACTCAAACCGCGCCCAGATCGGGGCATGAGGAGACATCGATGCACGCCGATGACGTTCGCACGAAGTACGGTCCACGCTGCGCCCGTTCGATGACCACACGCGGAGCCAACACGGTCATGAAGTTGGCCCCAGACGGGTAACGCCAGCCGGCTGCTCGATCCTCGCGCGCCGCTGCTCGTGACCGTCCATACCCCCGTCGAGTTTGCGCTTCTTAGCCGCCGCGCGACGCTTTCGTCGTGCGCTCGAAGGCACGGCACGATGACACTGCTCCCGGTCACCCTAACCCACGTCTCGCAGCTTCCAGTCACCCGTCGCCGCCACGCCGCCATCGTGGTTGGCGACGTCGTCGGCTACAGCCGTCTCATGGAGTCATACGAGGAGTACACCCACCGCTGGCAGATGCACCTGCGCTCCGAGATCCTCGATCCGGGCATCACCGAATTCGGCGGCCGGATCATCAAGAATACCGGCGACGGCTTCGTCGCGATGTTCGACACCGCCCCTGATGCCACCCGCTGCGCGCTCTCGCTCCAGCAGGCCATCTCCATCGCGACCACCGAACAGCCCGTCGAGACGCGCATCAGCTTTCGGATGGGCGTGAACGCCGCTGACATCATCGTCGAGGACGACGACATCTACGGCGACGGCGTCAACGTCGCCGCGCGCCTCCAAACCTACGCCGAGCCCGGCGGGATCATCATCTCGGGTGCCGTCGCGGAGCAGCTTGGCACCCTCCCGGGCGTCACCGCGATCGATCTCGGAGACCTACCTCTGCGCAACATGGCCCGTCCGGTCCGGGTCTTTTCGCTGCGCACCCAGACCGCCCCCTCGCGGCTGATCGGCGACGTGGTCGCGGGCTCGGAGCCGCGGCCGTCGATCGCCGTGCTGCCGTTTCGGATGCACCCGATCGGCCCCGAGGAACGGTACTTCGTGGACGGCATCGTCGACGAGATCATCCACGGCCTCGCCTCGCTCAAGGAGCTGTTCGTGATCTCGCGCGGCTCGGCGCTCGGCTACGGCGGCCCGAAGCTGGACGTGCGGGCCATCGGCCGAGAGCTCGGCGTCCGCTACGTCCTCTACGGCGGCGTCCGCCGATCCGGCGGCGAGCTGTGCATCGTCACCGACCTGAGCGACGCCGAAACCGGCGCGCTCGTCCGTGCAGATCGGTACGACGGCGAGCCTGCCGATCTCTTCGAGCTTCAGGAGCGGATCGCCGTGGACGTCGTCAGGACGATCGCGCCGCACGTCCAGGAGCGCGAGCTCGAACGCGCGAAGCGGAAGCATCCGCAGAATCTGACCGCGTACGAGCTCCTGCTCCAGGCCCTCGACGTCCTGTACCGGATGGACTACGAGTCGTTCTCGCGGGCGCGCGGGCTCCTCCAGCAGGCGATCGCCCACGACCCCGACTACGCCCCGGCGTACGCCTACGCCGCGTACTGGTACGTCTTCCGCGTCGGCGAGATCGGATCACCAGACCCGGCCGGTGACGGGGCGGCCGCCGCGCACTACTCCGCCGCCGCCCTCCATCGCGATGGCGACGATGCCCTGGCGTTGGCGATCTCCGGCCACGTTCACGCCTACCTGCTCAAAGAGTACCGTCAGGCGATCGCTCTGCTCGATCGCGCCATCGCCTGCGGGCCAAGCTCGGCGATGGCCTGGACGATGAGCAGCGCAACGCGCGGGTACATCGGGGACGGCGAAACGGCCGTGAAGCACGGCGAACAGGGGCTCCGGCTTTCGCCGCTGGATTCCCGCCTGTTCTGGCACGAAGGCCTGCTCGGGCAGGCGCACTACGTGGAGGGGAACTATGAGAAGGCGTTAGCGTGGGTGCAGAGTGCGCTCAGTAGAAACCGATCGATTCGCTACAACTACCGCACCTTGATTGCGACACTTGTTGCGCTCGGGAGAGTCAAGGAAGCCGCCGAGGCTGCTCGTGCTTTCCTCCGCATTCAGCCGGATTTTCGCCTCGGACCGTACTCGAAGCACTGCCCGTTCGTACCGCCGATTCTCGAGCCGTGGCTCGCCCGCCTGAGGGCAGCGGGCCTCCCGGAGTGACGCCGAGGTCAGGCGACCTGAGATAGGTTCAAGGGAGGGCAATCGATGACTGGCAACACTGGCAACACGGGCAACACGGGTAACACTGGCAATACCGGGAACGCCGGCCTGACCGGGGAGACCGGCGGCGGCTGGTTCACGCCGTTCCGCGTCGACCTGCCGTTGGTGACGGAGATCGACCCTCTCACCCTCAACCAGCTCGGCGAGCTCCGTCGCTCGGCCCTGGCAGTCGGCGCCTTTCCGGACCGTTACTGGGCCGCGAAGTGGCACGCCTTCCGCGTCCTCCACGAGTTCACCGAGACCGGCTGGCGGTCGCCGATCGAGACGACCGTGATGGACCCGCTCTGGGCCACCATCGACCTCGCCCTGACCAACACCGAGATCGACCTGCTCGTCCGAGCTGCGCGCGACGAGCGCCCGGAGGCGCTGGCCGAGATCCTCTCCCAGGACGTCGAATTCATCTCCGACTTTATGACGCTGCTGACGATCACGCCGGGCTCGCACCCGAACACCTACCGGGTGCTCCACATCGCCAGCCTGATCGGCTCGTTCGCAGTCCTCTACTTCAAGGACCGGTACAAGCGGGCGCGCCCGACCCACTTCTGTCCGGCCCTGATGCCGCCGATCCCGACCCCTGGTCACTCGGCCTATCCGAGCGGGCACGCCACGCAGGCCTACCTGATAGCGCTCCTGATGGGGCGGGTCCTCTCCGGCAGCGTGCCATCCGCCGACCTGTCGGAATTCGTGGCGAACCTGTCGGCCCTCGCGCGCCGGGTCGCCAGAAACCGCGAGATCGCCGGCGTGCACTACCGGTCAGACTCGGAGGCCGGCGACGCGCTCGCGCAGGCGCTCGACCCCCACCTCTGGATCAACCTCTATCTCGCGAGCACGCCGACCGTCTTCAAGGCAACCATCGACGCCGCGAAGGGCGAATGGACATGATCGAGCTCTTTCCAGAACAGACCCTCAGGGCGCAGCTCGAGCGTGTCAATCAGAATACGATCAGGTTTGAGACGCCAGACACGCCGTACTACCCGCTCGAGGCCGAGGCCGGCGATCTCGACCGGTTCGGCTTCCCGCCTCGGCCGAACGAGTACGAACACCCGGATCTCTACGCCTTCTGGCACAAGATGTTCTCCCGGGGCATCGAGGAGTTCGTCGAGATCGACTTCTCCCTGCTCCCACCCCAGCAAGGGACCGGGTCTGCGCAGAGCGCCCGTACCCTGTTCAGCCGCAGCCATCGCGAGGGCAGCCGCAACTGGTCCGGGGCGTACATCACGCCGCGCGACGGCCGGATGTTCACCGATGTTGTGGGGAGCTGGTACGTCCCGACGGTGAGTGCTCCACCGGGCTGGCCGCCGTCCGATACGTACGGCAGCTCGGTCTGGATCGGCCTGGACGGTCAGCGCCGGTACCTCCATTCGACGCTGCCGCAAATCGGCACCGGGCAGTACCTGAACCTGCCCAGCGTGCCGGGCTCGACAACCACCGCCTGGTTCCAGTGGTGGCCCCAGAACGAGATGACGCTCCCGATGACGATGGTGCCGGGCGACTATGTGATGGCCTGGCTGCTGGTCCTCAACCCGACCCAGGTCCACATGCTCCTGTTCAACTGGAGCCGGCTCTCGCTCGCTCGGTTCGTCTGGCCGGCGCCGACGGTCATCATGCCTCCGTTCATCATGACACCCGTCCAGGCGAACGTCTCCGGCGCGACGGCCGAGTGGATCACCGAACGCCCGGCCGTGGCCCCCACGCCCATACTCTACAACCTGCCCAACTACAGCACCGTCCACTTCGAAGACTGCATGGCGGCCTCGGCGCTCAATCCCGGAATGGCGTTCGTCGACCGCGACGTCGACAACCCGCGGTTGATCCGCATGTACCGTCGTGCCACGAATCCGAGACGCACCGTGACCATCTCGGTGGCCCGGCGGGTCTCCGAGCACGAGGTCGAAACCCGCTATCAGGTTTGACCGTCAGGCGGGGACTGGGCGAGGTCCGCCAGCCGGATCCCGACGATCTCCTCCAGCACCGTTGCGATGGCCGGGCTGGACCATTCCCCACGCCCCTTCGCGATCGCCGCCGTGAACAGCTCCTGCGAGATCGCCAGCGTCTGGAGCGGCACGCCCAGGCTGGCCGCCAGATTGCGCCCGAGTCGCAAGTCCTTCTGCCCGAGCACCGTCCGAAAGCCCGGCGTGTAATCGCCGGTCAGCACCTGGTTCGGGATCGAGGTCCGCATGTGGCCGTGGCCGGTCGTGCTGGCCTGGAGCACCTCCAGCGTCTTCCTGAGGTTCAGCCCCGCCTTCGCCGCCAGCACCATCGCCTCACAACTGGCGGCCAGCATCGTCAGCGAGAGCAGGTTGTGCACCAGCTTCAGGGTGATCCCGTGCCCCGGCGGCCCGACGTGGAAGACGTCGCTGCCGGTCGCATCCAGGATCGGCTTGATCGCCGCGAAGTCCTCCGGCTCGGCGCCGACCATGAACACCAGCGTGCCGGCGTCCGCCTCGCCAGATCCCCGCCCCATCGCCGTGTCCGCCATCCGGATGCCGCGCTCGCGCAGCGCCCTGTTGACCGCCAGCGAGACGGCCGGGTCGATCGTGCTGCAATCCATCACGATCGTGCCGGGCTTTGCGCCCTCCGCGATCCCGTTCGGCCCGAGCGCCACGGCCTCGACGTCCGGGCCGTTCGGCAGGACGGTAATGACGACGTCCGACCGCTCGGCGACGGCACGCGGTGTCTCAGCACCCTCGGCCCCGAGCAGCTGCAACGGCTCGATCGCCGCCAGGTTGGCATCGTAGACGGTGAGCGGGAACCCCTTGGTCACCAGGTTCTTGCCGATCCCCCGGCCCATCGAGCCGAGGCCGATCACGCCAACGCGCTGCTCCGGCATCGCTGCCTCCTCGCTATCACATAGTAGAAGTGCCCCACACGATAGCGCCTGCCAGCACCACCCTACACTGCGCGGACCCGGTGCCGGCGTTTCGTGTACCCTGCCTCTGCTCGGACAGCCTCTTACTCATGAAGGGGATGGAAAGGACGTTCCATTGGGGCTTGCAGGACGTCCCTGGGACGTGATCGTCGTCGGTGCGCGTGTCGCGGGCGCCACCCTCGCCGGCTATCTCGGCAAGGCCGGCTTCAGGACGCTGTTGATCGAGCGGGCCAGCCTGCCGGCCTACATTCCCCGCCAGGGCTCCTTCGAGCGCCCCACCGAGCAGCGCTGGGCCGAGATCGGCGTCATGCCCGAGATCGAGGCGACCGGCACGCCCACCCGGCGCGGCTACTACACCGCCACCGAGGACGCCATCGCGGCCTACCGGTTCCCGGTCGGCGACCCGGCCGGCTACAGCCGGATGGTCCGCCGCCTGACCCTTGACACGATCCTGGCGAACCACGCCGGATCGTTGCCGACCGTCGAGCTGCGGATGGGCGTCTCGGCCGCCGAGCTGCTCTGGGACGATGACCGGGTAGTCGGTCTGCGCATGACCGAGGACGGCCGCACCTACGAGGAGCGTGCCCGCCTCGTGGTCGGCGCGGACGGCCGCCACTCCTGGCTCGCCCGCCAGGTTCAGGCGCCCGAGTACGAGCGCATTCCCTCGCCCAAGGCGAACTTCATCGCCGACTACGCCGGCACCAACGTCGAGCCCGACATGTCGGTGCGGGTCTGGGACCAGGTCGGCTCTATGGGCATGGTGATGATGGAGAACGACCTCGTGACCATCGGGATGGGCGTCTGGCTGACCGAGCTGGAAGCGTTCCGGGCCGGCCTGCCAGACTCATTCGAGCAGCGTCTCCGCCGGCATCCGCTCTACCAGCAACAGCTCGGCGATGGCGCCCGCGTGTCGCCGATTGGCGGCGCCGTTAACCTGACCATGTACAAGCGGAAGCCGTACGGCCCCGGCTGGGCGTTGACCGGCGACGCCGGCTACCACCTCGATCCACTGGCCGCCAGAGGCACCACCGCCGCCGTCCTCCAGGCCGACCTGTTGGCCCAGGCGATCCGCGCGCACCTCGGCGGAGAGCAGCCGGAGGAGCAGGCGTACGCCCGCTTCCACGCCGAGCGCGACCGGCAGCTTCAGAAGGAGTGGGACGTCACCTACACCGCGATCGTGCGGCCGGCCCCCACCCCGCGCGAGATCGAGGAGGCCCGCCTGCTGGCCAGCCGCCCGGATCTGGTAGACCAACACGTCGAGGTCATGCGCGGCGTTCGCGACGCCGAGGCGTTCCGCCAGACTTTGGAGATCGCCCTCGCCGAACGGGAGCTCGCGCACTGACGGACCGCTGGTCGAATCGGACGCCGCCCATCGGACGTGGCATCACTTCTACGGTCCGAGTTACCGTCTGTGTCTTGGGATCGCGTTAGGAGTGGAGGGCATGTCAGGTCTGCCGCACGGGACGGTGACGTTCCTCCTCAGCGACGTCGAGGGCAGCACCGCCCACTGGGAGCGAGATCCAGAGGCGATGCGGCTGGCGCTCGCCCGTCACGACGTGCTGTTCGAGGAGACGATCCGTCGGCATGGCGGCTCGCACATCCGCCCTAGAGGCGAGGGCGACAGCCGCTTCGCCGTGTTCCCGGCCGCCTCCGATGCCCTCGACGCCGCCCTCGCGATCCAGCGCAGCTTCGCCGCCGAAACCTGGCCCACGCCGCGCCCGATCAGCGTTCGGATCGGCATCCACACCGGCGAGGCCGAGCTACGGGACGGCGACTACTACGGGCTCGCAGTCAACCGCTGCGCCCGCATTCGGGCGATCGGTCACGGCGGCCAGATCCTCCTCTCCGGGGCGACCGCCCGGCTCGTCGCCGACCGCCTGCCGGCCGGGACGAGCCTCCTCGATCATGGCGAACACCGCCTGAAAGACCTGACCGTGCCGGAGCACGTCTTCCAGCTCGCGGCGCCGGACCTCCCCGTCGAGGATGCGCCGCTCGCCTCCCTCGACCCGCGCCGCCACAACCTGCCGGTCCAGCCGGCCGCGTTGCTCGGCCGGGAGCACGAGGTCGCCGAGATTCGCGCGCTCTTGCTGCGCCCGGACGTCCGGCTGCTGACGCTGACCGGCGCCGGCGGCACCGGCAAGTCCCGGCTCAGCCTCCAGGTCGCCGCCGAGCTGACCGATCACTTCGAGGATGGCGTCTACCTCGTGGCGCTCGGCCCGATCGTCGATCCAGCCCTCGTCCCCTCGACGATCGCCCAGGCGCTCGACGTTCGCGACTCAGGCGGCCGGCCGGTCGTCGAGAGCCTGGCGGTCTTCCTGCGCGATCGTCACCTGCTGCTGGTCCTCGACAACTTCGAGCAGCTCCTGCCGGCCGGCCTGATCGTCGCGGAGCTGTTGATGGCCGCCCCGCGTCTCAAGATCCTCGTCACGAGCCGGGCGCCGCTCCAGATCCGTGGCGAGCACGAGTTGAGCGTCTCGCCGCTGGCCTTCCCGACCCGCGGACAGGTACCGCCGGCCGGCGCGCTCCGCCAGTACCCGGCCGTCGCGCTGTTCGTCGAGCGCGTCCAGGCCGTGCATCCGGAGTTCGTCGTCAGCGACGAGAACGCCGAGGCCGTCGCCGAGGTCTGCGCCCGCCTGGACGGCCTCCCACTGGCGATCGAGCTGGCGGCAGCCCGTGCTCGCACCCTCTCGCCGAAGGCGATGGTCCGGCGGCTGGAGCGTCGACTTCCACTGCTGACCGGCGGCGCGAGAGACCTGCCAACTCGTCAGCAGACCCTCCGCGACGCCATCGCCTGGAGCTACGACCTGCTCACGCCCGAGGAGCAGACCCTGTTCCGCCGTCTCGGCGTCTTCGCCGGCGGCTTCACTCTGGACGCCGCCGAACGAGTAGCGAGTAGCGAGGGACGAGGGGCGAGCGAGGATAGTCCCCTCTCGTCCCTCGCCCCTCGCCCCTCATCCCTCGATCTGCTCGATTCGCTCTCGGCGCAGAGTCTCGTCCTCCAGCGACAGACCGCCGACGGCGAGCCCCGCTTCGCGATGCTCGAGACGATCCGCGAGTACGCCCTCGAACGGCTCGACGAGGCCGGCGAGCTCGACGCCATCCGGCAGGAGCACGCGGCGTACTTCCTGGCCCTGGCGGAGGAGGCCGAGCCGCACCTTCGGTCAGCGCGGCAAACAACCTGGCTTCGGCGCCTCGACCCCGAGCACGACAACCTGCGCGCGGCGCTCGCCTGGAGCCGGGACAGCGGCGAGGCCGAAACCGGCCTGCGAATCGCCGTGGCACTCTGCTGGTTCTGGGCCTTCCGGGGGCACGTCGGCGAAGGTCGAAGCTGGCTTGCGGATCTGATCGACCTGTCCGGCGGCGTCTCACGCGCACGCGCTCGCGCCCGGGCGCTGCTCGCCGCCGGCACCCTGGCGATCTTTCAGGCGGACTACGCCGTCGTCCGCGCGCTCGGACGCGGAAGCGCCGACCTCTTCGACGTGCTGGGAGACCGTTCCGGCATCGGCTCCGCGCTGACCTGCGTCGGCATCGCCGAGCTTGGCGATGCCGACATCGCGGCGGCCCGGCCGGTCCTGGAAGCGGCCGTCGCCGCCTGCCGCGAGGCCGAGAATCGCTGGGGTCTGGCCCAGGCGCTCAGCCAGCTCGCCTCCGTGTTCCGCCAGGATGGCGATCTCCCGGGAGCCCTCGCCCTCCGCGAAGAGGCCGCCGTCGTCGCCCGCGAGCTTGGCGATCGCTGGGTCCTCGGCATGGCGCTGATGGGCGCGGCGACCATCGTTCGGGGCCAGGGCGACCTGTCCCGATCGACAGCCCTCTACCGCGAAGCGCTCGTCGTCCTGCGCGAGCTCGAAGACCGCTGGCTGACACCCCGCGCGATCGACGGACTGGCCGGCTGCGCCGTCCTCGACGCCGATCACCTCAGGGCCGCCCGCCTGTTCGGCGCGGCGGCTGCCCTGCGCGAGGCCAGCGGCACCCGCGAGATGTCGCTCTGGCGCGTCGCGGTCGAACGCGACGTCGCCGATCTCCAGGCCGCCATGGGCGATCTCGCCTTCACGACCGCCTGGGCCGAGGGTCGCGCCATGGGCCTGGAGGAGGTCATCGCCTACGCCCTGGACGACCAGCAGACCACCTGACGGCACCACCCCTCTCCCCCAGGACACGCGCGTACCTCCGAACGGAGGGGACGGCTCCCTCCGTTTGGAGGGGAACGACCCTCACAGCGGTGGCTATTGTCTATGCTGATTGTAACCTAGACTGGACGAAACCGTCTCACCGGCGAGATCGGGCCTGGGCGATGTCGCCATGCGCGCCCTCCTGCCCGCCGGGTGCGGGCGCGATCGAGCCAGCTGACGGCTCGGCGCAGGAGATGATGGGCGATGATCCCAGGAAAGTTCGCCTACCTGGCGGCCAGGACGGTTTCCGAGGCCGTCGACGTCCTCGGCCGCCACCCGGACGAGGCCAAACTGCTCGCCGGCGGCCAGAGCCTGATCCCGATGATGAAGCTGCGGCTGGCCGCGCCCGAGATCCTGGTCGACATCAGCCAGATCTCCGACCTGGCGTACGTCCGCGAGGAGAACGGCCACCTCGCCATCGGCGCGTTGACCAGGGAATCCGATCTCGAGCTGGATGCCCTCGTCGCCGCGCGCTACCCGATGCTGGTGGACACCTGCCAGGTCATCGCCGATCCGATCGTCCGCAACCTGGCGACCGTCGGCGGCAACCTGGCCCACGCCGATCCAGCCAACGACCACCCGGCTACGATGCTCGCGCTGCGTGCCGAGGTCGTCGTGGTCGGCCCGAACGGCACCCGCGCCATCCCGATCGACGATTTCTTCGTGGACACCTTCGAGACGGCGCTCGATCCGGCCGAGATCCTGACCGAGATCCGGGTCCCGGCGCCCGTCGAGCACAGCGGCGGCGCCTACCTGAAGCTCGAACGAAAGGTCGGCGACTACGGAATCGCCGGGGTCGGCGCACACGTCGTCTTGAGCGGCGATGGAAGGGTTCAGCGGGTCGGCATCGGCCTGACCAACGTCGGACCGAAGCCGCTACGTGCCCGCGACGCCGAGACCTTCCTCGCCGGCCTGATGCCGACCGAGGAGAACCTGCGCGGCGCCGCCGAACGCGCAGCCGCCGCCAGCGAGCCCGTCAGCGACCTCCGCGGCCCCGCCGAGTACAAGCGAGCGATCGTCCGCACTCTCACGCTTCGCGCCCTCGCCAGGGCCGTCGAGCGTGCCCAGAACGGCACTAGCAGCCAGAACGGAGGGACCGCGTGAGCGTCGAAGCGACTCCCACCACCGTCGGCGCCGAGACCGTCGCCGTCACCATCTCCATCAACGGCCAGGAGCACCGCGCCGACGTCGAAGCCCGCCTGCTGCTGGTCCATTTCATCCGCGAGACGGTCGGGCTGACCGGCACGCACATCGGCTGCGATACCACCAGCTGCGGCGCCTGCGTCATCCTGCTGGACGATCGCCCGGTCAAGTCGTGCACTCTGTTCGCCGTCCAGGCGAACGGCCGCCAGATCCGGACCGTCGAAGGGCTCGAGCAGGGCGGTCAGCTCCATCCGATCCAGGAAGGGTTCTGGGAGGAGCACGGCCTCCAGTGCGGGTTCTGCACGCCCGGCATGATGATGACGAGCATCGCCCTGCTGGAGCGCACGCTCGCCCCGACCGATGACGAGATCCGCCGGGCGATCTCCGGCAACCTCTGCCGCTGCACCGGCTACGTCAACATCGTCAAGTCGGTCCAGTACGCGGCGAAGAAGCTGCGCGGCGCCTCGCCCGAGCCCACCGCCGGCGACGCGCTCGAAAGGCCCCGGCCTGACTCCGCGGCCACGGCAGAGGGAGGCGCATCATGACGACCGGAGCGCCGCCGATCCGCGGCATCGGGCACAGCGTTCGCCGCAAGGAAGACCCGCGCTTCATTCGCGGCAAGGGCACCTACGTCGACGACGTCAAGCTGCCCGGCATGCTCTACCTCGACATCGTCCGCAGCCCGTACGCCCACGCGAAGATCACCAACATCGACGCTTCGGCGGCGCTGGCGCTGCCGGGCGTCGTCGCCGTCATCACCGGCAAAGACCTCGAAGCGCTCGGCCTCCACTGGATGCCGACCTTGATGTCGGACCGGCAGATGGTCCTGCCGACCGACCGGGTCGTCTACCAGTCGCAAGAGGTCGCGGCCGTTATCGCCGAGGAGCGGTACATCGCCGCCGACGCCGTGACCCTGGTGGACGTCGACTACGAGCCGCTGCCGCCGGTCATCGACGCGACGCGCGCCACCGACCCGGAGACCCCGCTGGTCCGTCCGGACCGCGAGCAGCAGACCAACCACATCTGGCACTGGGAGGCCGGCGACAGGCCGTCCACCGACGCCGTCTTCGCGCAGGCGGACGTGGTCGTCTCGGAGGACATCTACATCCCCCGCATCCACGTCGCCTCGATCGAGACCTGCGGCTGCGTCGCCAGCTTCGACCTGGACGGCAAGCTGACGATGTACCTGACCTCCCAGGCGCCGCACGCCCACCGGACCGTCTTCTCGCTGGTCTCGGGCATCCCGGAGCACAAGATCAGGATCATCTCGCCGGACATCGGCGGCGGGTTCGGCGGCAAGGTGCCTGTCTACCCCGGCTACGTCCTGTCGGTCGTCGCCGCGCTGACCACGAAGCGGCCAGTCAAGTGGGTCGAGGACCGCTCCGAGAACCTCCAGGCCGACTCGTTCGCTCGCGACTACCACATGCACGCCGAGCTGGCCGCCACGAAGGACGGCAAGATCACCGGCCTCCGCGCGAAGGTGCTCGCCGACCACGGCGCCTTCGACGCCGCCGCCAACCCGAGCAAGTTCCCGGCCGGTCTCTTCAGCGTCTGCACCGGCTCGTACGACCTCGAGGCCGCCCACGTCGAGGTTGACGCCGTCTACACCAACAAGCCGCCCGGCGGCGTCGCCTACCGCTGCTCGTTCCGGGTCACCGAGGCCGTCCACATGCTGGAGCGGATGGTCGACGTGTTGTCGGACGAGATTGGCGTCGATCCGGCCGAGCTGCGCTTCAAGAACTTCATCCAGCCCGAGCAGTTTCCGTACAAATCGCCGACCGGCTGGACGTACGATAGCGGCAACTACCCGGCCGCTCTTCAGAAGGCGCTCGACAAGATCGGGTACCAGGACTTGCTCGCGGAGCAGGCCGAGAAGCGGGCGCGCGGCGAGCTGATGGGGATCGGCATCAGCACCTTCACCGAGATCGTCGGGGCCGGCCCCTCGGACACGTTCGACATCCTCGGCATCAAGATGTTCGACAGCGCCGAGATCCGGATCCACCCGACCGGGTCTGCCGTGGTCCGGATCGGCGTCCAGACCCAGGGGCAGGGCCACGAGAC
>Ga0075431_100002875_pt1 | contig 16657 bp, 15 predicted proteins | sample RhiMetdeltSRZDD5_FD_75297 | JGI IMG/M metagenome (GOLD analysis project Ga0075431, IMG submission 75297) | Populus rhizosphere microbial communities from Tennessee, USA - Rhizosphere MetaG P. deltoides SRZDD5 | ecosystem: Host-associated > Plants > Roots > Rhizosphere > Soil | place: USA... | reverse complement strand
TCCGTCGCAGTCTTCGGGAAATCCCGCCACAGATCGTCCGGGGTGTGCTGCGTCATGGCCCAACTCCTTGTTGAGCCACCCCTAACTCATGATCTCGGCTGAACTAAGGGTATAGGTATGATACTTCAGCCCATAGCTCGATACCTCGACGTCGGCAACATCGTAGGTTCGGATGTGCTTCAGCAAGGCTTGCACCAGCTTCTCGGGAGCGTCCTCGCGAAAACCGAACTGCGTGAAGAACCGCGCTTTGCTTCGTCCAATCGGGTGGGTGCTCGAAAGCAGGTAGCTCACCACCTTTGCCGACTCGACGATCGCCTGATCGCAGCCCGGTACGGTTGCCACGGATGCCTCCGGCCTACCGCCTCCCCGCCGCGATCTCCGCAATCCCGGCCAGTGACTCGTTGGACAGCGGCAAATCGATGGGGGCATTGCGCTCGGCCGAGAGGTCGGCGGCGCTGTAGACCTCCATCACTGTGCGCGCGCTCTCCGGCGTCACCATCGGCGGCCGGTCGAGGATGACGGACTCCAGGAAGTGGATCGTCTCCGGCCCCATCTGTCCCGCGAACACGTGGTCCACCTGCTCGCCCGGCATGGTCGACATGGGAAACTGCGTGCCGCCCGACACCGTGTTGAGCCAGTTGTCGCGCTGGGTGTCGTCGAGGAACAGCGAGCCTTCGGTGCCCGTGATCTCGATCCAGGTGGCGCAGTAGTTCGGGTAGCTCGGCGGCAGGTTCCAGCCGCCGCCGATGGCGACCAGGACGCCGTTGTCCATGGTCACCGTGGTCCACATGATGTCGTAGGAGCCATTGACAGGTTGCATGTGTCCGTAGGCGCCCTGGGAGTAGACGCGCACGGGCTTGGCGGGCTCCAGCAGCCAGAATACGAAGTCGAGGTCGTGGGTGGATTCCATGGCCGCCGGCGACAGCCGCACGCGCGAGGCGATCTTCTTGCCCAGGTTGCGCGAGAGGTGCCGGCTCACCATCACGCTCACCGGTCTGCCGAGGGTGCCGTCGACAATCTTCTTCTTGGCGTAGGCGACCTTGGTGTTGAAGCGCTGCGAGTAGCCGATGGTGAACTTGAGACCGCCGCGCCTGGCGAGCTCGATCAGCGTATCGGCCTCCCACAACTCCAGCGCGATGGGCTTTTCCAGCAGCACGTGCTTGCCGGCCCGCAGGCAGTCGCGGGCGATGGGAAAATGGGTGTGCTCGGGGGTGGTGCAGATATAGACGGCGGTGATGTCGGGATTGTTTATGATGTCCCGGTAGTCGAGGGTTGCCGTGGCCGCACGCGTGAGCTTCTGCACTTCTGCCAGGCGCTCGGGGCGGATCTCGCAGACGTGCAGCTTGCTTACCAAAGCCGATCGCGACAGGGTCTCCGACCGTATTCCTCCGCACCACCCGGTGCCGATCACGGCGACTTCGACTGCCATTTTCCGTTCATCTCCCTCAGACTCGCAGACCATGCGGGGAGGCTGCCGCCATGGCAAGGGCGTTGCGCGCAGGGCGCGGCGCAGCACGAGCAAGCCCGAGCAAGTTGCCGCGCCGGCTCGATTTGTTGGCATGCTGGCCGTCTCAATGCCATAAATGGCATCGATGCTCGCCGGGGGCTTGGTGGGGGAGTGCCGTGGGGACCAACGATCCGACCAAGGGGCTTTGGCCGATGCGCCGATTCATGCTGCTGGCCGTCGCTGGCGTGCTGGGGCTCGTCGCGCTCCTGCCCCAGGCGCAGGGGCAAGGTCAGCCGGGCGCAACCGACAAGGGCAAGGTGCGGGTCCTCGCCGTCGCGCGCACTCCGCTGGCCGACGAGCACTTGGCCGAGGGCGGACTGATCGTTGCGCTGGCGCGTGCCAGTCTGGCACAGTCGGGATCGGGCGGCTACGCGGGTGCGGACCTGGACCTGCAATGGGTGAAGGCGGCGCCCACTCCGCCTCTGCTGGACGCGGCGCGCATCGACGTGGCGCTGCCCGTGGAGGGGCCGGACTGCGACCAGCCCAACTCTCTCACCCAGTCGCTGGCGGTGTTGTGCGACAGCGCCGTTTTCTCGGATGCCCTGCTGCAGATTGTGGTAGGGCTGTTCACGCCGGCCGACAGCACGTTCAAGTTCGATACCGACCAGGCCATTCTCGGCAAAACGATCTGCGTGGTCCAGGACGACGACGTGGCGTCCCTCAACGGCAATGGGCGCAGCTGGCTGTCGCTCAAGCAGGTGACCGTCATGCGCCGCGCGACGCTGCTCGACTGCGTGGCGGAGGTGCAAGTGCGCACGGCCCATGCCTTCGCCGCTACCGATCTGGAAGGTCGGTTCCTTCTCACGCGGCTGGGGTTGGCGCAGGCCTTCATGATGCAGCCCCGACCTCTCGCCACGCGCGGGGTGCATGCCGTGGTCTCGCGTGAGGGTGCCAAGGCCGACGAGCTGATCGGTGCGATCAATCGGGGCCTCAAGAAGCTCAAGGAGAGCGGCGCGCACGCCGCCATCGTCCAGAAGCACATGGCGCACCTGTGGGATGGCAGCGCATCCCGGCCGCCAGAGGCATTCGCCAACACCGCCGCTACGGCGAAGCGCGGCCCCGACAAGCTGAAGGAGCCCACAACCGCTCGCCCCGACCTGGACCTGAAGGTGCCGCCGGTGCTCAGCGCGGCGGAGCGCGAGCGTGCGCTGCGCTTCACCAAGAAGGGCGACGAGGAGCTGGCCGACGGACGTGTGGCGTCCGCCCGGCTGCTCTACGAGCGGGCGGCCGAGATGGGGATCGCGCAGGCGGCGATGGCGCTGGCGGGGACCTACGACGCCGACGAGCTGGCCAAGCTCAACTTGACCAACGTCACGCCGGATGCTGCCCACGCCAAGCGCTGGTACGAGCGTGCGCTCCAGCTCGGCGAGAAGGATGCCGGCCAGCGGCTCCAGCGGCTGGTGGGCACCAATACGAAGCAATAGCCTGCCGCGCCCCCCGCCAGTCCCCTCTCCCGCTCGCGGGGAGAAGGGCTGGACGCTGTGTGGCCGAGCCACGGGGAGACGGAGTCCGATCGCGCAATCCCCGCCCTTCGGCTATTTCGCCTGCAGGCCGCCTTGCTTCGCCGCCTCCCGGAAGTTTTTGATGTCGGACTCGATGAGGTCGCCGAACTCCTTGGGCGTCGAGAGGGTTGCGATCGCGCCGGCGCCCTCGAGCTTCTTCACCACCTCGGGCTCGCTCAGCACCTTCTGCAGGGCCTTGTGCATCTTGTCGATGATAGGCTGCCGCGTACCGGCCGGAAACGCGAAGCCGTACCAGCCGATGTAGCCGAAGCCCAGCAGGCCGCTCTCCGCGATGGTCGGCACGTCCGGGGCCGCAGGCCAGCGCTTGGGGGTCGACACGGCGAGCAGCCGGATGTCGCCGGAATCGACCTGGCCGCGCACGGCATGGAAGAGGTCGAGCCCGAAGGCGACATCGCCGCGCAGGAGCGCGGTGACCACCTCGCCTGTCGTGCGGAACGAGACGTGCCGCACCTTCATCTGTGTGCGGTGCAGCAGGTCCTCCGCAATCAGATGCTGGGTCGCGCCCACGCCCACCGTCGAATAGTTCAGCTTGTCGGGGTTCTTGTTGACGTACTCCACCAGGCTCTCGAGATTGGTGGCCGGCGAATTCTTCGGCACCATCACCACGTAGGTGGACTGGGCCACCATGCCCACCATCTCGAAGCTCGTCACGGGGTCGTAGGGGACCTGCTTGACCATCACCGCCGACACGGAGTGACCGGTGCTGAGGGCGACGGCCGTGTAGCCGTCGTTGGGTGCCTTGGCGACGATGCCGCCGGCGATCGAGCCGCCTGCGCCGGGCCGGTTTTCTACCACGAATTGCTGGCCGAGGGCATCCGACAGCCTCTCGGCAATGACCCGCGCAACAATGTCGGTTCCGCCGCCGGCCCCGAAACCGACCATGATGCGGACTGGCTTGTTCGGCCAGTCCTCGGCGTCGGCCATCGATAGCTTTGCGCACGACAGCAAGGCAAGGGCTGCGACGGCTATCCGCCAATACATGATCATGCTCCTCCCTGGTTTCTGTGCATCGTCGTTCAGCCTAAAGTATTTCATCGCGACATTGCAACCCAGATCGGCGCCACGGGCGCCCGAGCAACGCATGCAAGCGGCGACGGCATGGATGTTGTCAATTGGATGAGTTCGTTCTACCGTTGTGGTGGCGCCTGCTGCTCCGCGATTTGGGTACGCGGAGGTTCTCGACGAGTGCGTTGCTGCATGGCGCCGGCGACCGGTGGCGTCAAAACGGACAAGAAACCACGGAGTGGGAGCCGCGGATCAGCAATCCGGGGCTCTCGTGAGGGGAGGCTGCCGCTTCAGCAGGCTAGGGGGTATCGCAAGATGCGAGTCTCGCTTGTACTGGCGTTGCTTCTGGCGTCTGGTGCCCTTGCCGCCGGTGCCGGCGCGCAGGTCCAGGATAAGGGGGCAAGGCAATCCAAGGTTCAGCCTGTCCCGCACTACATTGCGCGAGAGAAGGCCAACGAGAACCTCCTGATGGTGCTGGGCGGGACCCTGGGCGGCCCCTACATCCAGATGGCCCAAGACATCGCGCTTACGGTCAGCGACGGGGACAACCTGCGCGTTCTGCCCATTGCCGGCGACGGGGCGATGAAGAACGTCCGCGACGTTCTGCTGCTGCGCGGGGTGGACCTTGCGATCACCACGGACCAGGTGCTCAACACCCTCAAGGCGTCCGGCGAGCACGGCGCAAACCTCGAGCGGCGGATCACCTACATCTCGCCGCTCGCCGTGGACATGCTGCACGTGCTGGTGCGGCCGGAGATCAAGTCCCTGAAGGACCTCCACGGCAAGAAGATGAATGTCATGCCGAAGGGGTCCGCGAGTTCGGCGCTCGTGCCCCGGACGCTGGGTGCGCTCGGGATCGTCGTCGACGAGGTCAACCTCACGATCGGCGATGCCCTTCAGGATATGCGGGCCGGGAAGATCTACGCGACGGCATGCTACTGCCCGGTCCCGGTTCCAGGGTTCATCGCGCTCGACGCCGACCTCGGCTTCAGGTTCATGGAGGTCCCCTACACGCCCGCGCTCGAGGAGGCCTCCTTTCTCCCCGCGAGCCTCCCGAGCGAGTCCTACCCGAAACTGACTGCAAATGGCTCGAACGTGCAGACCGTGGCGACCATGACCGTTCTGATCGCCTTCAACTGGGCGCCGGGCACCGACCGCTACCGGAAGCTCGAGAAGTTCGTGAACGCCTTCTTCACCAATTTCGACAAGCTGAGACAGGCGCCGCGGCATCCTGCTTGGCGCAGCGTCAACATGGCCGCCGGAGTCCGTGGCTGGCAACGCTTCCCGGCCGCGCAGCAGTGGCTCGACAAGAGGGCCGCTCAGCTGGCGGCCGAGGCGGCCGCCGCCAAAGCCAAGGCGAAGGCAGCCCCCGGCATCGACGAGAAGCTCGCGCGCGCCCAGGCTGCCAAGGCGGCACCGCACGATGCCGCGGAGCAGGAGCGCCTGTTCAATCAGTTCCTGGAGTGGTCGCGCAACAGGTCGAAGAACTGAAGGCCGGCAGATCAGATATCGACGACGTGTGCGGCGCCCGGATCTCAACCTGGGATTGCCGGTCCGGAGGTGTCGGCAAGCCTGACGGCGACGCTGCACCGAGACCCTCGCAGCCCCTGCAACGCCGTGCAACCCACGGAGCTGCGCCGAGGTTCTTGTGGCGTCGCGACGGTGAACCGCCTTGATGTTGTCAATCGAGACGTCTCTATGCCGTCCTGGACGCATCGACGTGCGCCGTTGGTGTGGGGGAGACGGGCCACCCTGCAGGCTGGTGAGAGACTGCGTCCGGCCCTGAGGAGGGCGGGATGGCGGAGTGCCGGCCGCGCATCGCCGGCCTCTCGCGCGAGGGTATCGCTTCAGCGAAGTTCGGAGGGATCGCCAAGATGCGAGACGTGATCGTAGCTGCGCTTGTTCTGGCTTTGAGCCCGCTCGCGGCCGGTTCGGCCCATGCGCAGCCCAAGAAGGGGCCCCAGCCCGCGTATTCTCATCCAGCCGAGCGCGAAAAGGCGAACGAGAACGTCGTGATGCTCCTGGGTGGCACGGCGGGCGGTCCCTACATGCAGCTTGCCCAGGACATTGCCACGGGGGTCAACGAGAAGGACAAAGTTCGTGTCATTCCTCTCGCCAGCGACGGGGCGATCGGGAATATCCGCGATATCCTGCTGCTGCGCGGGGTGGACCTGGCGATCACGTCGCTTCAGGCGCTGAACGCCCTCAAGGCGTCCGGGGAGTACGGACCCAACCTGGAACGGCGCATCGCCTACATCTCGCCGCTTACGGTGGGTCCGCTTCACGTTCTGGCACGGGTCGACGTCAAGTCCGTGAAGGAGCTCGAAGGCAAGAAGGTCAATGTCCTGCAGAAGGGCAGCGGCACGTCCAACTACGGCATCCAGATATTCAAGGCGTTAGGCGTCGAGATCCTCCCGGTCAATCACACCCACAACGACGCCGTCGAGCTGATGCGCAACGGTCAGATCGATGCGGCGCTGTGCGTGTGTCCGATACCGGTGCCGGCGCTGGCTTCGGTCAAGCCGGAGCTGGGATTCAAGTACCTGGAGGTTCCCTACATTCCGGAGCTCGAGGACACCTTCCTGCCTGCAAGCCTGACCAACGAGCACTACCCGAACCTGGTCCCGCTCGGCACCAAGGTGCATACCGTCGGCACCAGCACTGTTCTCGTGGCCTACAACTGGCAGCCCGGCACCGAGCGATACCGCAAGATCGAGAGGTTCGTGAACCAGTTCTTCTCGAACATCGAGAAGCTGAGGAAGCCGCCGCATCCGGCGGCCTGGAAGGATACCAACATCGCCGCAAGCGTGCGCGGCTGGCAGAGGTTCCCCGCCGCCCAGCAGTGGCTCGACCGGCAGGCCGCCGAGGTCGCCGCCAAGGCCAAGGCGGACGCGAAGGCCAAGGCCAAGGCGGACACGGCGGCGGCGGAGAGCAAGGTCGAGAGCAAGTCGTCCCGCTCGCCGCCTCCCAGGGAGGGGGCCACTCAGCACGATGCTGCCGCGCAGGAGCGCCTGTTCCAGGAGTTCCTGGAGTGGTCGAAGAAGCAGCCGAAGCGCTGACGGCGGCGATGGCGCCGACTCGGTGCCGGGTTTTCCCCCACACCTCCCTTGGGGGCGCCGGTTGCGAGCTCACAGGCGTCCTTCGGCGATCAGGTCGATGGCCTCCTCGACCTGCTTCAAAGCGGCCTTGAGCCGCGCCTTCTGCGGCTTGCCGAGCCGGTCGACGGCCACGCGGGTGGAGAGCGGCACGCCGGTCTCGGTATCGGCGAGCTGCTGTCCGATCACGGTCGCGAGCAGCGTGCGCTGAGCCTCGACGACGGCCTCGACGACGACCCGCGAGGCGCCGCCCTTGTTGGCCGCCTCCCGCAGGCGCTCGGCGCTCGAGCGGGCGCGCACGTCGTGGCGGATGGAGAGGACGCGCGCCGCCGTGAAGATCGGCATCAGGCCGTGCTTCTTGAGGTCGATGCGGCCCTTCTCGTCGACCCTGAAGCGTCCGAACATCGTGAACGGGTTGTCGCGTACGCGTGCTGCCTCGATCAGCAGGTTCTGGAAGTCGATCGCCGCATGCGCGCGGTTGTAGGCGTGGCTCCACACCCCCTCGGCCAGGGCGGCGTCGCCGTGCACCGGTACGCAGTCGAAGAAGATGTCGACGTTGAGGAGGTGGGTGGCGCGCTCGCCGGTCATCCACTTGTCGATGGTGGCGTGCCAGTCCGCCGCACTCTTGCGCCAGGCCCGGTTGCTCGCCATCACGCCGCCCTTGCACAGAGGCACTCCGGCGGCGTCGAGCGTCTCGCTCATGCGGATGCCGAGCTGCTCGAAGTAGAGGTCCTCCGGCCCGCCCTCGGCGCCCTCCGCGTAGACGATGGCGTTGTCCTGGTCCGCGGCGAGCTGGCTCTCGCCGCGTCCCGCCGAGCCCAGCACGAGCACCGCGTAGGCCACGGGCGGCGAGCCAAGGCCCTCCCGGCGCAGCGCCTCCTCGGCGAGCTCGGCGGCGCGCCGGGTCATGGCGCAGATCTCCGCGCTGACGACCGAGCAGACGGTGAGCGGGCCCACCTGCTCCTCCATCAGGCTGCGCGCCATCAGCGTGAGGCGCCCCCAGGCCGCGGCGAGCTCGGCGGCGGCGGTCGCACTGTCGATGGCATCGCCCAGCACGATGGCCGTGGTGGCGCGATGGCCCAGGAGGTTGCGCGTCGTCACCGCGCCCACGATCGCGCCGGCGGCATCCGTGACGCCCAGGTGACGGAAGCCCAGACGCTCGATGCGGCCGATGGCGCGATAGAGAAAGGCATCCTCGGGCAGCGTCTGCAGCGGCGCCTTGGCCAGGGGGCCGATGGGGGCCGAGAGCGCCGCCTCGCCGCCCGCATCGATGGCGCGCAACAGGTCGCGCTCGGTGACGATGCCGGTCTCGCCGGAGGCGAGGCGCACGAACACGCTCGAGATGCGCTTCTCGATGAGGCGGCGCATGGCCTCGCGCACCGTGGTCCCCGGGCCGGCAAACACCGGCGGAGCGCTCATGACATCGCGCACCCTGTGGCGGTAGGGGAAGCTGTCGATGCGGGCGAGCACCGGGCGCGCGTCGATCGGCGCCTGGGACGCCGGCGGGTAGCCGCCGATACTGGCCGCGTCGCGGTCCGCCAGCGCCCGGCTCGCCGCCTCGGCTTCGGCCAGCGTGCGGATCTCCTTGGCGCGGAGCAGCGGGACGAGCGCCAGGAAGATCTCGCCCGCGGCGCGCGCGTCGCCGAGCGCGGAGTGCCTGCCCCTCAGGGCGATGCCGAGCCACTGGCACAGCGCCTCCAGCCCGTAGTCGGCGAGCGTCGGCGAGGCAAGTCTGGCGAGCGTGCGCACGTCGAGCGCGCGGAAGCGCGGCACCGGGCGGGCGGCCAGGCGGTACTCCCGCTCCAGGACCGCGATGTCGTAGGCGGTGGCGTAGCCGATCACGATGGCGCGGCCGATGTAGGCCTCGAGCAGTCCGGCGATGTCCGCGAAGGGGGGCGCGGACGCGACCCTGGCGTCGGTGATGCCGTGCACCGCCACGGCCTCTGCGGGGATCGGGATGCCCGGGTTGACGAGGCGCTCGAAGCGGTCGTCGGGGCGCATGCGGCCTGCGGCGACCGGCAGCGCGGCGACCTGGACGATGCGGGCGGTGCGGGCGTCGAGCCCCGTGGTCTCGGTGTCGAGCGCGACGGCATCGAGCGCGATCAGCGGCGTCGAGTAGGACGTCTCGGGCATGTGAGCCCCCTAATCGCGGCCAATTGAACGGAAGCGGCGAATGGCAGCAGTCTACTCCCTACCCGCTATTTCGCTAATCGCCATTCGCTCATCTGCGCCGAGCATTGGCGCTGGAGCCTGGGGTCAGGCCCGCAGGGCCCGACCCCTTGCCTCAGAACATGCCGTTGCTGTTGGCGGGCTTCTCGGGGATCGCCTGAATCACGTCCCAGTGCTCGACCACCTTGCCGTTCTCGAGCCGGAAGATGTCGATGATGGCCACGCCGCGCTCCCCGGGCTCGCGCACGGAATGCACGTGCAGGATCACGTAATCGCCGTCGGCGAAGGCGCGCTTGATCTCGCTCCGCGCCTTGGGAAACTTCTGTTTGCGCCACTCGATGAACTTTTTCAGCCCCTCGGTGCCGTCCTCGGCCATCGGGTTGTGCTGCTTGTAGTAGGACCCCAGGTGCTTCGAGGCGGCCTCGAAGTCGTGCTGGTTGAGCGCCTTGTCGTAGAGGTCGAGGACGATCCTCTTGTTGGCCTCCTCCTGGGGCGTGTTGCCGGCGCTGGCGAAGGTAGCTGCATACGCCAGACAGACAGCGGCGAGCGCGGCGACAGCGATGCGCTGCATGGGGCGGTCTCCTTCCCTTCGTTCCGCATCCCCCATTGCTACACGCTCACTCGTTAAGGGGCCAGACCCCGCGGGTCTCCCCACCACCCGTCATCCCGGAAGCCGAGCAGCAGGCGAGGCTATCCGGGACCTCGCCGAACGAGTCGCAGCTCAACCTCACGAGGTCCCGGATCGGAGCGCAGCTCGCCTTCGGCTCGCATCGCTCCGTCCGGGATGACGGGTTCCCAAAAAACGAGGTCCGCCGGGGTGGCGTCGCGGCGGACCCGCGGGATCGAGGGAGGACGGATGATCTCCGCCCGCCTCGGCCCGGCCGTTCTTACGAGCTGGGGCCGGCGTCGAAATTGACCTTGTCGACCAGCTCGGAGGCGCGCTTGCGGTACTTGGCGATGTTCTCCAGAGGCAGCGGGTCGGCCTTGATGGGCCCCCAGCCGAGCACGATCTCCGACGGCGATACCTTCGGGTTCACCGGGTACTCGTTGTTGACGCCCGCATAGATCCTCTGCGCCTCGTCGGACGCGAGAAACTCCATGAGCTTCAGCGCGTTGGCCTTGTTGGGGGCGTGCTTGGCGAGCGCCATCCCGGAGATGTTGACGTGGGTGCCGCGGTCCTTGGCATTGGGGAACAGGAGCTTGATGGCGGCGGCCCACCTCTTCTGCTCCGGCGCCTTCTCTGCCTGCATCATGAGCGCCATGTAGTAGGTGTTGCCCAGCGCCAGATCGCACTTGCCCGAGGCGATGTCGCGTGCCTGCTCGCGGTCGCCGCCGGACGGCTTGTGCGCCAGGTTGTCCCTCACCCCCTTCAGCCACTCCTCCGCGAACGCCTCGCCCTTGTGGGCGATGATGGTGGCGATCAGCGAGGTGTTGTAGACGTGCTGGCCGGAGCGGATGCAGAGCCTGCCCTTCCATTTCGGGTCGGCCAGCTCCTCGTAGGTGATCTCGTCCTGCTTCACCCGCTCCTTGGCGGCGTAGACGACGCGCCCGCGCATGGTGAGGCCGAACCAGTGGTTGTCGGGGTCGCGGAACTGTGCCGGGATGGAGCTGGCGAGCACCGCCGAGCCGACGGGCTGCGTGAGGCCCGCGTCCTTCGCCTCCGAGAGGCGGCCCGCGTCGACCGTGAACAGCAGGTCGGCGGGGCTGTTGCGGCCCTCGGCTGCCAAACGCTCGTTGAGGCCGTCGGCGGCAAAGACCACGTTGGTCTTGATGCCGGTCTTGTCCGTGAAGGCCTTGAGCAGCGGGTCGATCAGCTGCGGCTGCCGGTAGGAGTAGATGTTGACCTCGCCTTGCGCCAGCGCGGAGGGCGCGAGCCCCGCGAGTGCGGTGAGCGCGAGAGCAAACCCTGCAGCGGCATGCACGCTGGGCACTTTCAATGTGGCCTGCATCAAACGTCCTCCAGATCGGGGGCAAGAGCCCGGAGCCCGGGCGGGGCGCTTTTCACACGCCCCCACACCTCGACCTATGTAGTGAGAAAGTCTACTAGCATTGTCAAGAATTTCCCGGCACCGGCAGGATCAAAGAGACGTATGCTTTGAATTGTTCTAATTCGAGCGGGGGAAATGGTGTCAGACCCCGGCCTGCGCCGGGGCAGGACCCGAGGGTCTGACACCATTTGACGCCTTCTCGCCGCCGACGGCGTCCAGGCCGACGCTGCCGGGCCAACCCGGCCCGGTGCCGTGTGATTCACGATGTCAAAGAGCGCGGTCGCCTGCGGCGCCGGCCGCCCGGCCCCTCGTGCGCCGGCGAGCCGGCGGCGTGGAGGACCTGGCGACGCGCGAATTGCAAGGGGTCGCGGACCCCCGCGGCAGAAATGAGCAGGCGGCGGCTGCATTCCTGGCAAATGCGGGGTTAACGCTCGTCTGCGCGAGACAGCGGTCCGTCGCACCCTACCCATCCAGCAGGGCGCGGAGGTCGCGCACGGTGCGGTCGGGACGCAGGTCGGGGTACTCGTCCGGTGCGCCGAGGCGGTTGACCCACACGCAGCGCAGGCCGAAGGCCTTGGCGCCGGCGATGTCCCAGCGGTTGGAGGACTGGAACGAGACCTCGGCGGGCGTGGCGCCGAGCTTGGCAAGGCCCACCTCGTACACCTTGGGCGCCGGCTTGAAGATGCCGGCGTGGACCACGGAGATCACGGCGTCGAAGACCTTGTCGAGCTTGGATGCGCGCACGGCGTCGTTGAGCATGTCGGCGTCGCCGTTCGACAGGATTGCCACCTTGTCGCCGCGGGCCTTCAGCGCACCCAGCACCTCGCCGACCTCGGGGTAGGGGTCCATGGTGCGGTAGGAGGCGAGGAGGCGCGAGCGCACGTCGGTGGAGATGCCGCCGCCCACCTCGGCGATGGCGAAGTCGAGGCTCCGCTGCGCCAGCATCCAGAACATCGCCTGCCGGCCTGCCAGGCTGTAGACCCAGGTGTATTCCAGATGCTTGGCACGCCAGAGGATCGAGAGCTCGCGCCACTTCGGTCCGATGGCCTCCTTCTGGCGCTCGGCCGCGGAATGCACGTCGAACAGCGTGCCGTAGGCGTCGAAGACGTAGATGGCCATGAAGTGTTTCCTCGCCTTGTCCGCGGTCAGGCCCTGCCGCGGATCAGATGGATGATCCCTGAGAAGTCCGTGCCGCCCTCGCCCCAGGCGTTGTGGAGCCCGTACATCTGCGCCGCCGCTGCCCCCAGCGGCGTGGTCGCGCCGGACGCGGCGGCGGCCTCCTGGGCGAGCTTCAGGTCTTTGAGCATCAGCGCCGAGGCGAAGCCGGGCTTGTAGCCGTTGTTGGCGGGCGAGGCGGGCACGAGGCCGGGCACCGGGCAGTAGCTGGTGAGCGCCCAGGATTGCCCCGAGGAGACGGAGGTCACGTCGTAGAGGGCCTGGTGCGAGAGGCCGAGCTTCTCGGCCAGCACGAACGCCTCGCAGACCCCGATCATGGCGACGGCGAGCATCATGTTGTTGCAGATCTTGACGGCCTGGCCGGCGCCAGCCTCGCCACAGCGCACGATGCGCTTGCCCATACCCTCCAGGATCGGCTTGGCGCGGTCGAAGGCCTCCTGGGTGCCGCCGCACATGAAGGTGAGCGTGCCGGCCTCCGCTCCGCTTACGCCGCCGGAGACGGGGGCGTCGAGCGAGAGCATCCGGGCGCCGGCGGCGAGCTCATGGGCCTTGCGGGCCGAGGCCACGTCGATGGTGGAGGAATCGACGAAGAGGGTGCCCGGCGGCGCAGCCTCCAGCATGCCACCGCTCCAGACGGCGAGGGTGTCCTTGCCCGCCGGCAGCATGGTGACGACGACCTCGGCGTCCCCGGCGGCCTCGGCGGCCGAGCCGGCCTCGGCGACGCCGCGTGCCTCGGCCTTGGCGACGTTGGCCGCGACGACGTCGAAGCCCTTCACCTGGTGCCCCTGCTTGACGAGGTTGCCGGCCATGGGGACCCCCATGTTGCCGAGTCCGATGAAACCGATCCTGGCCATTGTGCTATCCCGGGGTCAGACCCCTCGCCTCCGACGTTTGCGTTTTTGCTCCAAGTTTCTTGGCGAGGGGTCTGACCCCGTCCGCCCCCAGCGGTCTGGCCCCATTATTGCGACCTCGCACCGCACGCTTCGCAGAGCGCCCGCATTTCGCCGAGGGGATCATACAGGATCGCAATCCCCTCGCGCACTATGCGGCAGACCTCCGGAGCGGGCGGGTCCGACTTTGCCCACGAGCGTCCCGCGAAAGTGAACTCAATCTCCGGTCCCTCGGCAAGCGTCACGAAGGTGGACCAGACGTTTCCGAACTGCTCTCGATGGGTTTGCAGGATGAGCCGCTGGCCGACCGCACCTCGTGTCCAATCGGGACTTCCGTACGTGTCGGGATCATCAGTTACAACCACCAGATCGACGTCGGAGTCGGGGCCGGCGTTTCCCGACACATAGGAGCCGACGAGCGCCAATGCGCGGACGTCGCCTCTCGAGCGCGCCCAGCGGCGTACGTCGGCGAGGATGGGGGTTATTTCGCGCGACATTCCCTTCCTACGGACGTCCTGCCATGGGGTCAGACCCGCAGGGTCTGACCCCGACTGACCCCGCTACCTCCCCTTGAAGTCGGGCTTGCGCTTGGCGAGGAAGGCGTCGAGGCCCTCCTGGAAGTCGGCGCTGCCGTAGCACTCCGCAACGAGGTCCTTATCGTCGATGCCGGCGAATTTGTCGCGTATGCGCCGCACCACCTCCTTGCCGGCGCGCATGGTGAGCGGCGCCTGCGTGGCGATCTGGCCGGCGATGGCATGCGCCCGCTGCATCAGGGCCTCGGGGGTGTCGCAGAGCTCGCGGACGAGGCCGATGGCCAGCGCCTCCTCGGCCTCGATCAGGCGCGTGGTGAGCAGCATGTCCATGGCGCGCCCCGTTCCGGTCAGCAGGGCGACGCGGGCGATGTTGGCCGCCGAGAGGCAGTTGGCGAGCGTGCGCGCGATGGGGAAGCCGAACTTCAAGGTACGGGTGGCGAGCCGCAGGTCGCAGGCGGCGGCGATCACCGCCGCGCCACCTGTGCAGATGCCGTCGATGGCAGCGATGACCGGCACCGGGCAACGCTCGAGCCTGGCGAACATGGCCTCCATGCGCGCCTCGTAGGCGAGCCCGTCCTCGCCGGAGCGGAAGCCGCGGAACTGCGAGATGTCGGTGCCCGCAGCGAAGGCGCGCCCGCCCGCCCCGGTGAGGATCAGCACCCGCACCGGGCCGCCGACGGCGAGGGAGGCGCAGATCTCGCCGAGACGGTCGTACATGGCGAAGGTGAGAGCGTTGTGCGCCGCCGGCCGGTTGAAGGTGACGACGCCGGTGGCGCCCTTCACCTCGTAGATCAGCTCGTCGCTGGGGGTATCCTTCATCGGGTCTTGCATCTCTCAGCATTGACTACGTCGTAGCGCTACGGCCTCGCCACCGGCATCGTGGCACATTTGCCCGGCTCTGTCGCTGCGGGTGGCGCCGGGCCGTTCTCCTGGGCTGTCCCCATCGCTCTGCGGCGGAAATGCGCTAGGATCGGCGGGGTCTCGCCCGGGGAGGAGCCCAGATGTCGCATGCAATGGACGCCGCGCCGCCGCCGGCTGCGGTTGGGCAGGCATCGGCCGGCGGAGGACGCTGGCGCGCCATTGCGCGCACGGCGCTGCCGTTTCTCGTGGTGGGGGCGCTGTGGGAGATCGTGGCGCGCGCCGGCATCTTCCATCCGCGCCTGTTTCCCTCGCTGGAGGAGGTCGCCTTCCAGCTCGTGCGCCTCACGGCCTCCGGAGTGCTGCCGCACCACGCCGCCGATACCCTGCTGCGGCTGCTGGCGGGGTTCGCCATTGCCGCCGCCGCGGGGGTCGCCGTGGGCATCCTGATGGGCCGTTGGCGCCTCGCCGAGGACCTGCTGCTGCCGCCTGTCAGCATGGCCGCGCCGATCCCCGGCATCGCCTACGCGCCCCTGTTTCTCCTGTGGTTCGGGCCGGGCAGCGTCTCCACCGTGATCCTGGTGGCCTTCGTGTCGGCCTTCCCCGTGGTGTTCAACACCTGGACCGGGGTGAAGGCGGTGAAGGAGGTGTGGCTGCGCTCGGCAGCCGCCATGGGGGCCGGCGGCGGGCGCCTGTTCCTGAAGGTCGTGCTGCCCGGCGCCCTGCCCTACATCCTCACCGGCCTGCGCCTCGGCCTCGCCCAGGCCTGGCGCATCCTCGTTGGCGTCGAGATGCTGGCCGCGGTGCCCTGGGGCCTCGGCTGGATGATCTTCGGCGCGCGCGAGTTCCTGAACACCGACGTGATGCTCGCCGGCGTCGTGGTCATCGGGGCCATCGGCCTGGCGCTGGAGAAAGGCGTGTTCCAGCGGCTCGAGCGCTACACGGTGGTGCGCTGGGGGATGATGTCGTGAGCACGAGGAGCACGAGCCGGAGGGGGCGCTCGCTCGGCCGCGCCGCCATCTCCCTGGCGCTGCTGGCGGGCGCCTACGAGGCCCTGGCACGCAGCGGCGCCTTCCCTGCGGCCCTGCTGCCCACTCTGCCGGCGGTGGGCCTCGCCCTGTGGAGCGGCCTGGCGGACGGCTCGCTCGCCGGCCACGCGGCGAGCACGCTCTGGCGCGTGCTCCTGGGCATGGGGCTCGCCGTCGCGGTGGGCGTGCCGCTCGGCATCCTGATGGGCCGGGTGCGGACGGTGGAGGACTTCTTTCTGCCGCTCGCCAGCGCGCTGATGCCGATCCCCTCGCTCGCCTGGGTGCCCGTGTTCATCCTGTGGTTCGGGCTGGGCAACGGCACCGCCGTCGGCATCGTGTTCTACGCGGCCCTGTTCCCCGTGCTCCTCAACGCCTGGTCCGGGGTACGCGCCGTAAACCCCCTGTGGTTGCGCGCCGCCGGCGTCATGGGGGCCGATGCCTCGGCGCTGTTCCGCAAGGTGATCCTGCCTGGCGCCGCGCCCTTCATCATCACCGGGGTGCGCCAGGCGTTCCTGCGGGCGTGGATCGCGGTGGTGGGGGCGGAGATGCTCGCCGCCTCCGACTGGGGGCTCGGCTGGGTGATCTTCGACGCCAAGGAGTTCCTGCGCGCCGATGTGATGCTGGCCTCGCTCGTTGTGATCGGCCTCATCGGCCTCGCCTTCGAGCGCCTCGTCTTCGGCACGCTGGAGCGCGTCACGGTGCAGCGCTGGGGCATGGTGCGGGAGGCGCGGGGGTAGCGGGGAGGCTCGAGGACCGCGGCGGCACGGCGAGCAGTTCAAACCGGGGACCCACGGTAGATCGAGCGGTCATGGGCCGGCCGGATAAAGCTTGCGGACAAGGCGTCTTTGCTCTCCTTGGGTCAGGTGTAATATCTGCAGCCTTTCA
>Ga0075431_100002865_pt1 | contig 16685 bp, 17 predicted proteins | sample RhiMetdeltSRZDD5_FD_75297 | JGI IMG/M metagenome (GOLD analysis project Ga0075431, IMG submission 75297) | Populus rhizosphere microbial communities from Tennessee, USA - Rhizosphere MetaG P. deltoides SRZDD5 | ecosystem: Host-associated > Plants > Roots > Rhizosphere > Soil | place: USA... | reverse complement strand
CCGGGCCTGCCGAACAATGAAGGCATGTACCGGCCGGTGCGCGTCGAGGCCCCCGAGGGCTCGATCCTCAACCCACGCTTTCCCGCCGCGGTGGTGAGCCGCGCGACGACGGGACACTACGTGCCGGCGCTCGTGCTCGGCGCGCTGCATCGCGTGATCCCCGAGCGCGTGATGGCGGGGGTGGGGTCGCCGCTCTGGGCGCTGAGCCAGTCGAGCACCCGCGCCGACGGCAAGCCATACACGACCGTGCTGTTCTTCAACGGCGGCATGGGCGCCACGCCGGAGAAGGACGGCGAGCACGTGCTGTCGTGGCCGAGCAACATCTCGTCGACGCCGGTCGAAGTCGCCGAGCGGCAGAGTCCGCTCTTCTTCCACTACAAGCGGCTGCGGCCGGGCTCGGGCGGTGCGGGCCGATTCCGCGGCGGTCTGGGCCAGGACATCCTGATCGAAAGCCGCTCGCCGCGGCCGATCGTGCTCAGCGTCATGGCCGAGCGTACGAAGTTTCCCGCGCCGGGGCTCGCGGGCGGCGCACCGGGCGGCGCAGGCGACGTGCGCATCAACGGCCGCCGCATCGACCACCGCAAGCAGCACGTGCTCGAGCGCGGCGACCGGGTTCTGGTCAGCACACCGGGCGGCGGCGGCTACGGGCCGCGCGCCAAGCGCGACAAGCGCTTGATCGCGCGCGATCGCACACTCGGCTACGCGCGCTAGCCGCGACTCGACGACTACCAGAACTCGCGCGACGCCAGCCGCGCGCCGTCGGCGAGGCTCTTCATCTTCGCCCAGGCGATAGCCGGATCGACCGCGGCCTGCCCCACCCATGTGCCGAACCCACAGTCGGTGCCGGCGATGACGCGCTCGCGCCCGACGAGCTTCGCGTAGCGGCCGATGCGCTGCGCGACCAGCTCGGGGTGCTCGATGTAGTTCGTCTTCGACTCGATCACGCCGGGGATGAGCACCTTGCCCTCCGGCACCTTGACGCGCTCGAACAGCGTCCACTCGTGACCGTGCCGCGGATTGGCGGCCTCGAACGAGATAGCGGCCGGCCGCGCGGCGAAGACGATATCGATGATGTCGCCGAGCGGGACGTCGTAGTGATGCGGCCCCTCGTAATTGCCCCAGCACACGTGCATGCGCAGCTGCTCAGGCGGAATGTTGGCCGTGGCGTGGTTGAGCGCCTCGACGTGCAGGCGCGCCGCCTTGCGGAAGTCCTCCAGCGACAGCCGCGCGTACTGGATGTGCCGGCCCATGGCGAGATCGGGACAATCGATTTGTAAGATTAGCCCGCCGCGCGCGACTGCCTCGTACTCGTGGCGCATCGCTTCGGCGATGCCCTCGAGATAGGCCTCGTGGCTTCCGTAGTGATCGTTGCGAAAGAACAGCGAGATGACGCCCGGCGACGCCGCCGAGAGGAATCCCGCGCCGGCTTTCGCCCGGGCCAGCGCCGCCTTCACGACATCGACGTCGGTCTGGGCCGCACGCGGATCGCGCACGCTGATGGGCCCGGTGCAGGCCGGCGTCTTGCGGCGCGAGCGGCCGGGATCGCCGAACACGCGCCGCGCCATCTCGGGAAACTCGGCGAGGTCCTGGTAGACCAGCGCGTGGCTCTCCCCGCCGAAGCCGTGCAGGCGGTCTTTGATGTAGGTCGCGTAGCTCGGCTTGCTCATCTCTCCGTCGTTGACGACGTCGAGTCCGCACTCCACCTGGCGCCGCACGACCTCGTCGACGGCGAGGCTCACCCGCGCCGCGAGCGCCGCCGCGTCGACGGGCACGCCCTCTTCGCGCGCGAACATCATGCGAATGAGATCGTCCGGACGGGGCAGGCTGCCGGTGTGCGTGGTCAGAAAGCGCTCGGTGCTGTGCTTCATGGTCAGTGGGCTCCGAGATCAGGAATGGACAGCACGAGATGCAGCGAGCCGCCGAGCTCGTTCAGCCGGCGCGGATTCCAGCGCACGAATGCCTCCCGTTCGTCGTCGGTGAGATCGGCCGCAGCGAGCACGGCGCGCGGATCGCGGCGAAACTGCTCGCGGAAGCCGCGGTCCTTCTTGAGACGGTAGAGCAGCACGTTGACGTCGTAGCGACTCATGGGCTCGCGTCCCAGTCCAGCGCCGCCAGGTCGATGCGGCCCATCTCGCCGAAGAACCGCACGCGCGCCGGCACCGGCCCGACCGCGCCGAGCAGCACCATCCAGTTGAGCAGCTCGTGCGAGCCCGTCGTGTGCAGCTCCTTCGCTGTGAGCGCGGTGAGGCTTTCGTGGTCACCGCGCTCCATCCAGCCGACGACGCGCCGATCGAACTCGGGATCCGACTCCCCCACCCGCGCCAGCGAGAGCTCGGGAAAGTGCGAGAGCCCGCCGGTGGCGACGACCGCGACCTTCCACGGCCCGTTCGCGACGACGCGCGCGATGTGCTGGCCCGCCGCGTAGCAGCGGCGTGCCGAGGGCATCGGCGCCACGAAGCAATTGACCCAGAACGGCACGAGCGGCGTCATCGGCCGCTCGCCGTGCAGCACGCTCAGCGGTGAGAGGAACGCGTGATCGAGCGGCGCCGACCACGAGGCGGCAAAGTCGAAGCCGGCCTCGAGGCCATCCTCCAGGATGCGTTGCGCGAGATCCTCGTGCAGCGGATACCGCTCGGCCAGTCCGTCGAGCGCACGGTCGAATTCGATCGCGCCCTCTTGAGCCATGCGCGACACCGAGCGGCCGATGCGCACGCACATCGCCGGCACCGCGTCGAACGAGAAGACGTTCAGGTGGTCATCCGCGATGATCACCAGCGCATCGGGCCGGCGCGCGGCCAGCTCGCGCCCCATCGCCGCGACGACGGCGATGAGCTCTTCCACCATCCGCTTGCCGTGCGGCCCCACGTTCTTTTCGTAGTAGGGCGGATGGAGAACGTGCGACATCGCCGCCGCGTAGACGATCTGTCCCATGGCGCTAGAAAACGACGACCCCGCGTGCGACCTGACCACTGCGCAGGGCCGCGAAGCCCTCGTTGATCTCCTCGAGCTTGTAGGTGCGACTCACCAGCTCGTCGACTTTCAGATTTCCCGCGAGGTACTGCTCGACGAGCCACGGGAAATCGAGATTCGGCCGCACCGAGCCGTACATCGTGCCTTTGATGCATTTCTCCTGCAGCGCCATCATGTAGGGCGTGATCGGCGCGCGCACGTTCATGGCGGCCATGCCGACGATCACGGCGGTGCCGCCGGGCCGGATGGCGTCGAGGATCTGCAGCGTCGTGGCCTCGCCGCCGATCGCGTCGAACGCGTAGTCCACGCCGCGCCCGGCCGTGAGCCCGCGGGCGAAGTCCACCGCGTTCGTCTTCGACGCGTTCACCGTGTGCGTGGCGCCGAACTGCTTGGCGAACGTCAGCTTGTTGTCGAGCAGATCGACCGCGATGATGACGCCCGCCCCCGCGAGTCGCGCGCCTTGCACCACGTTCAGCCCCACCCCGCCGCAGCCGACGATCATGACCGACGCGCCCGGCTCGACCTCGGCGCAGCGGGTGACCGCGCCGACCCCCGTCGGCACGCAGCAACCGAGCAGCGCGGCCTGCGCCCACGGCATTTCCTTGCGGATCGGCACCAGCTGCTCGGCGGGACAGACGACGGACTCGGCGAACGTGCCGATGCGGGCCATCTGCTTGATCTCATCCCCGTTGCGCTTGAGGCGATGCGTGCCGTCGAACAGCACCCAGCGCGGCGTGTCGTTGTGGCCGTCGCAGAGGATCGAGCGGCCGATCGAACAGTAGAGGCAGCGGCCGCAGTGCGGCCGGAACGAGAAAATCACGTGGTCGCCGAGCTTCACATTGGTGACGCCGGGCGCGACCTCTTCGACGATGCCCGCCGCCTCGTGACCCAGAACCATCGGCAGCGGCAGTGGCCAGTCGCCGTTCATGATGTGCCAGTCGCTGTGACAGACGCCGGCCGCCTTCACCTTGACGCGCGCCTCCCCGGACTTCGGCCCCTCCTGCTGAACCTCGACGACCTCGAGCGCCGTGTTCGCCTTGTACAGCACCGCGGCTTTCATCTGGACTCCTTTTCTGTTGACTCGCCTCGCACGGTGGGGCCCCAGCCCCACGACGTGCTGCGGCTCGCACTGCGTCTTACAGGCCTATCGCTTGCATCGTTCGTGTGCCGGAGGAAGCGATGATGGAACGGTTTCACCCCGGCGAGATGGTCATGTTGAGAGAAGGCAGCGTCGACACGCGAGGGCGCGTCGTCGACGTCAGCGACGACGGGCGCAGCGTCGACGTGCGCTGGTCGCTGCGACACGGGCACGACAACGAGGTCACCACGGAAGATCCGCTCGTGCTCCGGCGTGTGCACGAATCCGAAGAAGGCATGGCCACGGCTTAAGCGGCCGGCCGGCGCCACCAGATCTCGCCGGCGCGCAGCGTGAGCGTGGGCACGAAGCGGTGGCGGCCGGTGATGTGCTGGCCGTGTGCGTCCTCGTAGTCGAAGGCGCCCTCCTCGAGCTCGAACACCGCGACGTCGGCGACGGCGCCCGGCTTCAGCGTGCCCAGACGCCCGTCGCGCCCGATGGCCTTCGCCGGGTTTGCGGTCACCGCACGCACGACGTCGGGCAGCGGCATTCCGAGGCTCAGGAACTTCCCCATGGTCGTCGGGAGATCCTTCACACAGCCGGCAGCGCCGCCGCTGGTGAGGTCCGACGAGATCGTGTCGGGATAGAAGCCCTCGGCAAACGCCGCGCGCACCACGGGGAAGTTCACGTGCATGCGGCCGTGCGCGACGTCGAACACGATGCCGCGCTCGCGCGCCGCGCGGATGTCCCGCGACACCTTGCCTTTCTCGTCGAGGATTCCGTGGCCGCGGCCATGCAGGAAGTGGCTGACGATATCGCCGGGGCGCATCAGCGCCAGCAGCTCGGCCAGCGGACGCGGCGGGTTCGTGCAGTGCAGCATCACGCGGCCGCCGATCGCGTCGGCGGCACGCACCGCGCGCTTGAGCGGCTCGAGACCGGCCTCCCCGACGACCTCGATCTGGTTGCGCACCTTGATGCCGAGGATCAGCTCCGCGTGATCGCGCGCGGCGCCGATCGCCGCATCGACGTCGGCGTAGGCCAGGTGATTGAGCTCGCCGACCTTGAGGTACGTGAGGCCGATGGCCGAGATGTTGAGGAACGCGAGCATCCGCACGCGCGAGCGTGACATCACCCACTCACGCATGCCCTCGAAGTTGCCGGCGCCGGCACTGCCGCCGTCGACCCACGTCGTCACACCGGTCGAGCGCGCCATGTCGTCGGTGCGCGGCCCGAAGTCGGCAGCGCCGGCGAAGCAGTGCGCGTGGAGGTCGATGAGCCCCGGCAGCACCAGGCGGCCGCTGACGTCGATGACCGTGTCGCCGTCGGGTACCAGTCCGGCACCGACGTCGTGCACGAGACCATCGCGCACACGCACGTCCAGCGCGCCGGTGAGACCAGCGCCGGAATCCATCACCTGTCCGCCGCGCAGCAGCACGCCCATGGCTCGCCTCCGCCCGCGGGAGCGACATCCCGTAAGATCGGGCGCCGTGAGCTTACCCGAAGGCGTCCTGCTGAGCCAAGGCTCGCCCCTGCTCGACACGCTCGAGCGGCTGGCGCGCGATGCGCGGTGCGTCTTCTTCGCCGGCTTGCCCGGCACCGGCAAGAGCCTGCTGATCCACCAGCTCGCGCACCTGGCGCACGGGCGTGGCCGTCGCATTCATCTGCTGCAGTGGGACGTCGCGCGTCCGGTCTTCGAGGCGAGCCCGGCCGCGCGGCGTTATCCGCAAGATCGCGGCGTCACGCATCCGCTCATTCGCATTGCAGTGGGACGCTGGTCGCGCGCTACGCTCGCGCGGTGGGATGCTGCAGAGCGTGCGATGGCGATCCTGATCGGCGAGGCGCCGTTCGTCGGCCATCGCTTCATCGAGCTGGCGCGGCCCGTGAAGGATGCCGCGGAGCCGCTGCTCTCCTCCGCAGCCACGCGCTTCGTCATTCCAGTGCCGTCCGTGACGCTGCGCCGGCACCTCGAGGCCGAGCGCGCGCGACGCGCCGACGCCCCCGTGCACGCGCGTGAGCGTGAAGACGCGCCGCCTGACGTGCTGCGCGCCGTGTGGCGCGACCTGCTCGCGGCGGCGTCTGCGCTCGGCCTGGCCGTCGCCGACGACGCCTACGCGCCCGATGTCTATCGCGCGGTCTACGAGCGAGTGCTCACGCGTCGACACGTCGACGCGCTGAGCGTCGACGAGCTATTGCCGACCGCGACCGTCTCGCCCTACGCGTTTCGCGTCCCGACGCTCGACCTGGTACCGAGCGAGGTCGAAGCGGCGCGCTTCATCGCTGAAGCCGAGCGGGACTTTGCCGACCCCGCCGTGCTCCAGCGAGCGATCGCCGCCTGGTTTCAGCCCTGATACGCTGAGCGCCGGAGGACGGCCATGACGACGACCACCGCGCCGCGCTATCTCAGCGACGACCAGGTCGCGAGCTATCACCGCGACGGGTATCTGGCGGTGCCGCGGCTCATCGACGCCGAGCCGGTGGCGGCGTTGCGCAAGGTCACGGACGCGTTCGTCGATCGCTCCCGCGACCTGTCGCGCGGCGATGTCGTCTTCGATCTCGATCCGCGTCACACCACCGGCATGCCAATCGTTCGGCGCATCAAAAATCCGGCCGACCACGACCCGCTGTACGCGTGGGTCGCCTTCGAGTCACCCATCCTGGACGTGGTGGCCGAGCTCCTCGGGCCTTCGATCCGCTTTCATCACAGCAAGCTCAACCTCAAGGGCAGCCGCGTCGGCGCGCCGGTGGAGGTGCACCAGGACGCCGCCTTCTACCCGCACTCCAACGATGACGTGTTAGCGGTAGGTCTGCTGCTCGACGAGGCGACCGTCGACAACGGCGCAATGGCCGTGCTGCCGGGCAGCCACCACGGGCCGATCTACACGCACTTCGACGCGCAGGGACGCTTCGCCGGCGGGATGCGCGAGGAGGACATCGCACGGCTTGATCGCGGTCGCGCAGTGCTGCTCACGCTGCCGGCCGGCAGCGTGCACATCCATCACTACCGGCTTGTGCACTGGTCGGCGCCCAACACCTCCGCGGGGGACCGGCGGCTGCTGATCAACGCCTACGCAGCAGCCGACGCCGTGCCGCTCGCCGCCGACCCGACCGGCTCGCCGAACTACGGACGCCTCGTGCGCGGCTCGTATCCCGTCGTCGCGCGCCGCGCGGGAGGCGACATGCCGATGCCGCCGGACTGGAGCCGCGGCTACACGTCGATCTATGAGCTGCAGGGAGAGCGGGCCCAAAGGTGACCACCCCCGCCCCCCAGTAGGCGGAGGGCGGGGGTGTGAAAGCGTCGGCAGCGCTTTAGCGCGACTTGCGACGGCGCGCCCAGCCGATTGCGGCGCCGCCGGTGGCAAGCAACAGAAGCGTCGCGGGCTCCGGGACGGTCGGCTGGAGCGTGGGCACTTGGCCAGCATAGACAAGTAGATCGATCCCGTTACCGCCCGGACCCGTCTCGTTGCCGTTGTTGCTTAGCTGTCTGAACGTGGTCAAATCGCTGTCGTCATTGAGCCAGAACGTGATGGTGTACGTAAGGCCTGGGGTCGTAGCAATGGCCTGGGTGATGCCATCGTAGGCCTGCACCGCACCATCGCGATAGTAGAGAGATCCTGAGTGCGGGCCAGGAGAAGGATTGTTTGACACTACGCCTGCGGCACCGGCGCCGAACGCATTGAGGTAAGTCCACCCCACTGGCGCGTTGTTGCCGAGGATTCCCGACTCGAAACCGCCGTTCGTGATCAGGTTTGGGCCCCCGCCACTAAGTGCAACGACCACGTCGTCCAGGCCGAGGAAGGCGGGGTCTTCGCGCATCGAGAAACTGATGTTCGTCGACGCGGCGGTCGCCGTGAAGTTGACGGAATACTGCTGATACTGATGCGGGACCGGCGTGCCGGCCAAATCCCGGATCGCGCCGGGCGGAGGCGCACAGTTGGTCGGCGGGTTCCCTGGAGGACACGGAAGGCCGAACGCCGGGTCAGCGAGAACACATGGGAAGATAGCCAGGAGCGCGACGAGGACGATCTTGATCGACGTCATGTCACATCCTCCAAGACATACCGCCGGTTAGAGCATAGATTCGACGCCTAAAGCGCCGCCGCAACATCCGAGCCACAAATCAGACGCGAGCAATGCCAGACATTTATGGCTCATCAACGAGGGCCCCGCTTCGGATTTGTATCCATTTCCGGCACACATAGCTCGGCCGAGTCGTGCAGGGAAAGCGCCAAAGGTACGCCGAACACTCGAGCCGACACACCCAAATGTCGGAACTATCGCGATCTTTGGCCGAAGCGAGCCGCATCCGTGCCGAGAGACGAGGTGTAAGGAACGCCGACACATGTCTCTCAACCCTTGACCGAACCCGCGGCGAGCCCCTCGACCATCCAGCGGTGGATGAACATGTAGAGGGCGACCACGGGCAGCGTCGTGATCACCGACGCCGCCATCAGCTGCCCCCACGAAAACACGTCTCCGTAGATCAGCAGATTGAGGCCCACCGGCACCGTGATGGCCGTCTCGTCCTGGATGAAGACCAGCGCGTACAGGAACTCGTTCCACGAGAGCGTGAAGGCGAAGATCGCGGAGGCGACGATGCCCGGCGCAGCGAGCGGCAGCAGCACGCGGGTGAGCGCCGCGGTGCGCGTGGCGCCGTCGACGAAGGCCGCCTCCTCCAGCTCGCGAGGCAGCGCTTTGAAGAAGCCGATCAACAGCCAGGTGCAGAACGGGACCGTGAACGTCGGATACGAGAGCACCAGAGCCATGAGGCTGTTCGTGGCGCCCAGCTCGGCGAGCACGCGGTAGAGCGGAATGAAGAGCAGAGCCGGCGGCACCAGATAGAGGATGAGGATCAGGCTCGCGAACGCCTGCCGCCCGGGGAAACGCAGTCGCGCGACCGCGTATCCGGCGAGGCTCGCGACGATCGTCGTCACGATGGTGACGCAAACCGCCGTCACGACGCTGTTGCGCAGCCACAGCGGAAAGCGCGTGGCCGTCCACAGCACGGTGTAGTTCTCCCATGTGAACGGGCGCGGCACGTAGATGCTCGTCGCGAACTGCACCTGCTCGTAGGTCTTGAACGACATGCTCGCGATCCACCAGAACGGCACCAGAACGATGAGCAGAAAGGCCACCAGGCCGATGATCGTGAGACCCCGCGCGGTGAGTGTCATTGGATTTGCCGTCGGGGCGCCTGCGCCGGGCGATTCACGCAGACTCGCCTCGGCTTCGCCTGCGGCTCGCACAACGGCCCGACGGTCGGGCGGAGAACGCGCGTGCTCATTCCCGATCCCGGAGCAGATAGCGGCTGACGAGCGCGATGGCCATCACCAGCGCGGGGACGAGGAAGATCGAAATCGTGACGCCGCGTCCCCAGCGCAGCTGGTTGAAGGCCACTTCGTACGAGTACGTGGCGAACACCTGCGTGGCCGTGCCGGGCCCGCCGCGTGTCATCACGTACACGATGTTGAAGTCGTTGATGGTGAGGATGAATGACAGCACGATCGTGACGATGAGGATGTGCTTCAGTCCCGGCAGCGTCACGTGGCGGAACCGCTCCCAGGCGCCGGCGCCGTCGACCGAGGCGGCGTCGTACAGCTCGCGCGGAATCGCCTGCATACCGGCGAGGTACGACACGCCGAAGAAGGGGAACGCACGCCACCAGTTGGCGACGATGACGGCGAACATCGCCCCTGCCGGTGTGGCCATGAAGGCGATCGGCCGCCCCAGCAGCCCCGCGTCGAGGAGCACGCTGTTGAAGAAGCCGCGTCCGGGAAATGCGTCGAACATCCAGCGCCAGGTGAGCGCGATGATCACCGTCGAGGTGATCCACGGCAGCAGAAACAGCCCGCGGAAGAAGTTGCGCCACCGCCAGACGGCATTGAGAACAAGAGCCATGGCCAGGCCGGTGAGCACTTTGAGGATGAGCGAGCCGACCGTGAAGACGAGCGTGTTCTTGACGACCTCGTGGAACGTGTCGTCGTCGAGCAGGTAGGCGTAGTTTCGGAGGCCCACGAAGCGCTCCGGGTAGCCGACGAGCTTGTCCGTCAGCGACAGCCAGAGCGCGCGCGCGAACGGATACGCGATCAGGCCGACGACCAGCACCAGGAGCGGCGACAGAAAGAGAAAGGCAGCGCCGGTGTCGCGAGGCAGCCTCACGCGCCGAGCGTGCCGTAAATCTCCTTGATCTTCTTGTCCTCCCACTCGATCGCCTGGTCCACCGACCACTTGTCGACGATGACCTTCGCCGGCGCGTCGGTGAGCACGTTGCTCGCCTGCACCTCGGCCGCCGCCGCCGTGATCGGCCCGGGCCAGCCGGTGGGCACGAACCACTCCGCCGCCTTGCCGAACGTGCGGTAGTTCTCGTTCTTGTTGAAGTAGTCGCGCGACGCCGCGCGTCCCTTGTCGAGCACGGGCGCAAACTGGCCGTAGGAGTCTTTCATCACGCCGAGCGTCTCCTCCGGCGAGAGAAGGTGCGCCACCAGGCTCATAGCGGACTCGGGATCCTTGCTGTTCTTGAAAATCCCGAAGCTCATCGCGATGGCCCACATGCGCCGCCCGTCCGGTCCTCCCGGATGCGGCAGCGCCATGTGGTTGGCGAGCGCCTCTTCCTTCTTCTTGCGGTCGGCGGCGTCGGTCGCCTTCGCGACCGCGTTCTCCATCGCGAACGTGATGCTCGGGCCGTTGGAGGTCTGCGCGATGTTCCTGGCGATGAAGTTCTCGTTGTTGCCCGAGCCCGTCCACGTCAGCGTGTCGGCGGGCTGGATGCCTTCCTTGTAGATGTCGGTCGCCCAGCGCATCGCGTTCTGCATGGCGGGCGTCTTGATCGAGCGGTACTTGCCCTCCTTCGAGGTCCATGCCGCGCCATACGAGTACATCAGGCTCTGCATGACACCGTAGCCGTCCGCCGTGCGGTTCCACGACTGACCGAGCCCATAGAAATTGTCCTTCGGACGGTTCAGCGCCTGCGCCGCCTGCTTGGCCTCTTCGAACGTCGTCGGCAGCTTGACGTTCTTCTTCTCGAACTCGTCGCGCCAGACGTACCAGAAGGGCGCCATGATGTACCAGGGAATCGCCCACGTCTTGCCGTCGACGATGTTGACGGGCGCCACGTTCGCCGGTGGCTTGCCGACCTGGCTCTCGATCTGCTTGGCGAAGCCGCCGAGATCGAGCAGCTGACCCATACCGGCAAAGCGCGCCGGCGCGCTGGTCTCGAGCTGGCCCACGTCGGGCGTGTTCTTGTTCTCGATCGCCGCCACGTACTTCGTCTGCATGTCCTCGAACGTGAAGTACTCGACGGTGACGGTGCCGCCGTGCTTGGCCGCCCAGCGCTGGGCGCTCGCTTCGATGGCCTTGTTGGTGGGCTCGACGTACGTCTTGAGGATCCACAATCTGAGATTTGCGGCTTTCTTCTGCGCGGGCGCCTCGCGTGCGCCAAGCGCGAGCGCCGCGCCCGCCGTCGCCGTCCCGATCAGGAAATGCCGCCGACTCACGCGCCGGTGTGCCATGGGCCCCTCCGTGTGCGCGCGAGTATCGGCGCCGCCCGCGATCGTGTCAACCGCGGTGGTCGCGGGAGCGGAGGTCGAGGAGCGTCACGGGTGCCCCGGGACGCGACGAGCGTTGGGGGGTTTGGGGGGTTGGGGGCCATTTCGGGGCCCCCAACAATTAGATCTGGGTCTTGGTCGCGGTCGGCGTTACGGGCGCGTCGTCGTCGTTCTCTTCACCGCCGCCCTGGCCGCCCTGCGCGAGCCCTTCGAGCATCTCCTTGCCAGCCTCGTCGGCGAAGAGAATGCCAACCAGCACGCGGTCGCCGACGATGCGCATGCCCGTGAGAGCCACCACGGCGGGCTCGAACGCGATCGCGTCATGGGCGGCGTCCTCGACGGCAGCCCGGAGCGCCCGCTCGAAATCGTGCGGAGACTTCACGTCCCCAATGTCGATCGCGGTCGTCACCTGCACCACGTGAGCTGCGGCGAGATTGACCACCGCGAACACTGCGATGAGAAACGCCAGACCTGCCACGAAGATGGGCAAGAGCCTGTGATCCGTCGAGATTCTCACGCTCGTCATGATGGGCGCTCCTTCCGATAGCGTGACAATGCATTGATCAGGCCACTGAGAAGCCGCGGTGTAGGACTTACGTACGCGAAGCGGCGGGCGGCAGAGGCTCGCCGGCGGAGAACTTCAGCGACGCGGAGTTCAGGCAGTATCGACGTCCCGTGGGCGGCGGTCCGTCCGGGAACAAGTGGCCGAGGTGACCGTCACAGCGGCGGCAGCGGATTTCGACACGCTCCATGCCGTACGAACGGTCGCGCAGATAGGTGATGTGCTCGGGATCGAACGACTCATAGAAGGACGGCCAGCCGGTGCCGGACTCGAACTTCGTCGCCGATCGAAACAGCGGCAGCCCACACAGCCGGCAGGCGTAGACGCCCGACTCCTTGTTGTTCAACAGGCCGCCGCAGAACGGCGGCTCGGTACCGTGATCGAGCAGCACCCGGCGCTCTTCGGCGCTCAGGTCGCGCGCGAGGCGTTCGCGTTCCGCCCCCGCGATCGGACCCAGCTCGTACCCCGACTTCGAGCGCGTTGCCATCGTCGCCATTATATGATCCTGCCCCGGAGGTGTCCTTCGCATGGACTATCGCACGCTCGGACGGACGGGACTGCGCGTCGGCGTCCTCGGCTTCGGGTGCGGCAACGTCGGTGGCTTGATCATTCGCGGCACGGCGGCCGAGCGCGAGCGCGCCGTCGCGCGCGCCCTCGAGCTCGGAATCAATTACTTCGATACCGCGCCGATCTACGGCGACGGCCAGTCGGAGACAAACCTCGGCCAGATCATCCGCGCGCTCAAGCCTCGTCTGTATGTCGGCACGAAATTCCGGGTCCCGGACGTGCCCGCCACCGAGCTGCCGGGCGCCGTCATCCAATCGTTGGAGGCGAGCCTCAAGCGGCTGGGCCTCGAGCGCGTGGACCTGCTGCAGTGCCACAACCTCATCACCCGCGAGCGCAACGGCCGCAGCGTGTCCGTCAAGGACATGCGCGACGCGATCGCGCCCACGCTCGCGCGGCTCGTCGAGCAGGGCAAGATCGGTTTCTACGGCATGACCGCACTCGGCGAGACGGCCGCGCTGCACGAGGTGCTCGACGCGGCCATGGTGCAAACGGCGCAGGTCTGCTTCAATCTCCTGAATCCCAGCGCGGCGCATGCGCTGCCGCCGCGCTTCCCCGGACAGGACTTCGGGCGCCTGCTCGACCACGCCGCGAAGAGCCGTACCGGCGTCATCGTCATCCGCGTGCTCGCGGCCGGCGCGCTGAGCGGCACCGAAGCGCGCCATCCGATCGCGGTGCCGACGGTGGACCCGATCGGCTCGGCGCCGGAATACGCGGTCGACGTGAAGCGCGCGCGGTTGCTCGCGGCCCTCGTGAAGGAAGGACACGCCGCGAGCCTCGTGGAGGCGTCGCTGCGGTTCGCGCTGACGAGCGAAGCCGTGTCGACGGTGCTCCTCGGCTACTCGAGCCTCGAGCACCTGGAATACGCGGCCGCGTCGGTGGCCAAGGGCCCGCTTTCGGCGGCCGCGCTCGCGCGTCTGCCCGCGCTGTGGGCGCAATTCGCCGACGCGTGATGCCCGGTGGTAAGCTCGGCGCCATGGCCCTGACCTTCAAACAGCTGCATCCCGTGTTCGTCGGCGAGGCCGGCCCCATCGAGCTGCGCGCCGTGCACGACGAGCCGACGCTGGCCGCCATCCGCGCCGCCATGGATCAGTACGCCGTTCTCGTGTTTCACGATCAGGCCTTCACCGACGCCGAGCATCTGGCGTTCGCACAGCGGCTCGACGGCGCCCTGCACACGAAGCTCGGGTCGGCGGCGATCCAGAAGAACCGCTTCGGCAACGAGGCGCTCGGGGACGTCTCCAACATCGGGCCCGACGGCGAGATCCTCCAGCAGGGCGACCGCCGCCGCGCGTACAGCCTGGGCAATCGTCTCTGGCACACGGACGCGTCGTTTCAGGATCCGCCCGGCCGCTACTCGATGCTCCACGCAAAGGTCGTTCCCGCCATCGGCGCCGATACGGAGTACGCCGACATGCGCGCCGCGTACGACGCGCTGCCGCCCGAGCGGAAGCCGCCGCTCGAAGGACTGCGCGTGCACCACTCCATCGCCTACTCGCGACAGACGCTCGGCTTCGAATTCTCGAAAGACGAGGAAGAGGCGCTGAAGGGCGCGATCCATCCGCTCGTGCGCACGATCCCCGGTTCTGGCCGGCGCGCGCTCTACCTGGCGTCGCACGCCGCGCGCATCGTCGACTGGCCGGTGCCCGAGGGGCGGCTGCTGTTGCGCGACCTCATCGAGCACGCGACGCAGCGCGCGTTCGTCTATCGCCACGCGTGGCGCGTCGGCGATCTGGTCATCTGGGACAACCGCTGCACCATGCACCGCGCCACGCCGTTCGAGGACACCCAGCACCGTCGCGAGCTGCGGCGGGTGACGACGCTCGATCTTCCCGTGCCGGCCGCGGCCCGGGCGTAGCCCCAGACTCTCCCGCCCTTCCGCACCGTTACCATTGCCGTGCGCTCGCCGCGTCCGCGGCAGCAGCGCGTCCGTCCCTGGCCGCCCGAACTGCCGCTTGACAGCCTGATGAAACTACTGTTTCATTCGATCTCGTGAGCCAGCAACAACTTCTTCTCCTGCTGGTCGGCGTCCCTCCGACGCCCTCGAGCCTTCGCGTGCGCGTGTGGCGGCGCCTGCGCACGCTCGGCGCCGTCCCTCTCAAGCGCTCCGCCTACCTCCTGCCCGACACACCGGAGCGGTACGAAGACTTCCAGTGGCTCGCGCAGGAGATTCAGCGCGACGGCGGCGACGCGACGCTCGTGCGCGTCCAGCAGATCGAGAACGTCTCCCCGGCCGAGGTGCTGCGGCTCTTCCACGAGCCGCGCGACACGGACTACAAGCAGCTCGCCGCGCGCTATCGCAAGCTGCTGCAGAGCCTCGATCGGAAGACCGCGGCCGCCAGCACGCGCGTGCACGAGGAGTTCGCCCGGTTGTCCAAGGAGCATCAGCGCATCCGCGACATCGACTTCTACGCCGCCCCCGGCGGCGCCGAGGTACGGCGTCTCGAGGAGGCCACCGCCATGCGCACCCGACGTCCCGAATCCGCGCGTCCGGAACCACCGCCCATGCTCGATCTCACCAAGCTGCGTGGCCGACGCTGGGTCACCCGCCCGCGGCCGCACGTCGATCGCATCGCATCGGCGTGGCTGATCAAGCGCTTCATCGATCCCGACGCGGTCTTTGTGTTCGCGCCGCCGGTGGAGTTCCCGAAGGACGCCATCGCCTTCGACGCGCCGGGCGTCGAGCTCAGTCATCACGGCGAGGACTGCACCTTTGAAACGCTGGTGAAGCGCGCGCGGCTGCGTGACCGCCGTCTGGCGCGGCTGGCCGAGGTCGTCCACGAGGCCGATCTGCGCGACGGCAAATTCCCGCACGAGGAGGCGCGCGGCATCGACGTGGCGATCCGCGCGCTGCTCGCGGCCTCGCCGGACGATCACCAGGTGCTGGCGCAGGGCATGGCCATGTTCGAGGGCCTGTACGTCACGACCGCGAGGAAGTCATGACTGAATCATTCGCCGCCAGCTGGAAGGAAATCGCGACGAGCTTTCTCAAGATCGGTATGACGGCTTACGGCGGTCCCGCGATCATGGGCGTCATGCAGTCCGAGATCCAGGAGCGACGGCAGTGGACGTCGAAGGCGCGCTTTCTGGAAGGCCTCGGCCTCGTCAACGTGTTGCCCGGCGCGACGATGGTGCAGCTCGCGATCTTTCTCGGGTATCAGCGCAGCGGCTGGTGGGGCGGGCTGCTCGCGGGCTTCTGCTTCACTGCGCCGGCCTTCGTCGTCATGCTGGCGTTGACCGCCGCCTACGCGACGTTCGGCGTGAGCCCGCTCCTCCGCGGGGCGCTGTACGGTCTGGGGCCCGTCGTCCTCGCGATCTTCGTCGCCGCGGTGTTCCGGCTCGGCAAGTCCGCGGTGCGCTCGTGGGCGCACGCGCTCATCGCGGTCGGCGCCGCCGCGGCCGCGCTGCTGACGGGGTTCGGCGCGGCGGCCGTGCTGATGGTCGCCGGCGGTGTCGGCGTCTTGCTGTTCCATTCGAGGCGAGCAGGTGTCCTCGTCCTGTCCGTCGTGCTGCTCGCGATTGCCCTCATCCGACTGCTCCCGTGGTCTGCCGTCGGGGCGCCGAGCGTGGCCACGGGCGGGCCGACACTCGGCGCCGTTGGCGGCCTCTTCGCCGGGCTCGGCGCGTTCACGTTCGGCGGCGGGCTGTCGATCATCGCGCTGATGCAAGAGCAGGTCGTCGATCGCCTGCACTGGCTGACGCCGCGCGAGTTCGTCGACGGGCTCGCCCTCGGACAGTTCATGCCGGGCCCGATCATCATGGTCGCCGCCTACGTGGGCTACAAGACGCTGGGCTTCAGCGGCGCAGCGGTGGCGGCCGCGGCGAGCTTCCTGCCGTCGTTCGCCATGATGCTCGCGCTGCTGCCCGTGTTCGAGCGCGTGCGCAATCTTGCGTGGGCCCGCGCCGTCATTCAGGGCATCGTCCCCGCCGTGGTCGGCGTGATGGCCGTGGCGCTCGTGCGCATGGCGCCGTA
>Ga0075431_100002864_pt1 | contig 16688 bp, 8 predicted proteins | sample RhiMetdeltSRZDD5_FD_75297 | JGI IMG/M metagenome (GOLD analysis project Ga0075431, IMG submission 75297) | Populus rhizosphere microbial communities from Tennessee, USA - Rhizosphere MetaG P. deltoides SRZDD5 | ecosystem: Host-associated > Plants > Roots > Rhizosphere > Soil | place: USA... | reverse complement strand
TAAGTATTTTCCGGATTGGTGATCCAGAAAGACGACACCGTGTTATCCGAAGGGATCAGGACGTCCTTGGAGTCCTGGCCGGTCGTATTGAAGTTCGTGCCGGCCGTCGCTCCGAACGGGGCGAGGTTCGTCGGGTCGCACGGCTTGGACGTATGACACTTGGTCTGGATCGCCAGGTTGCGGATGTACTGGTTGCCGGTCTCGATGCCGTCTTCGAGGAAGAAGCAGTGCCCCACGGTGTTGTAGGTCACATTGTTCTCAACCTGCAAATTGTTCGTGCCATGCACGGTCACGCAGCGGTTGTAGGTGTCGTGGATCGCGGCGTTCCTGATGTACTGCCCCTTGGCGTCGCCGATCAGATGCCAGTGGATCGGATACCGGGCAAGAGTCAGGTTCTGGCCCATGCGCTGGAACTCGACGCCCTCGACAAACATCTTGCTCGCGCCCATCGCCATCACATGCCCGCCGAAGAATGACTGTTCCGCGTCGGCCGATGCCTGGAGACGGATATTGCGCGTCAGCATGGCGACTTCGCCACGTTCATCCACGTCGAAGGTGATCTTGCCGAAGTGCATGTACTCCAGCTTCCGATCGAGCGTGATCGTATTTCCCTTGATGGCGGAAATGGTTCGTCTCTCTGCCTGCCTGGGATCGAAATCCGTGGACGCCAGGACAATCTCGTCACCGACCCGCCAGCCAGACGCGTCCAGGACCTGTATGGAGGTGCTGCCTGCGGTGGCCGTGTTGGCCAGCTTGGTCCAGGTGTTCTTCCGGTCACCGTGCAGGCTCAGTGTTCCGCCCATGATCATGATCCCGCGGTCACTGCGGTCATTTCCACCCATTCCACCAAAGTCTTCGCCTTTGACGTTGTCGGTGAAGGTAATCGTCGCCTTACGCGTGTGGGGTTTGGCTTCCGTGCCAATCTCCAACGCCCCGTGCACCATGATCCACTCGGTGGTCAGCTCCAGATCCTTGTTATCCGCGAAGCTGAGCGTGCCGTTGAGCGTGATGCCATGCAGCGGCGGCGGACTGACGTCGAGGATGACGTTCATATCCTTCTCAATGGTGACCACGTCGTCTTTGGCGGGCACCTTCTTGTCAGGCCAGGTGGCAGGATCAGACCAGCGGCTGGCCGCCGGCGATCCAGCATTCTGAGCCTGAACGACAGCGGATGCGCTGACGAGCAGGACTGCTGGCAGGAGCGAAGCAAGAAGGAACAAGCGATGGTGCGTACTCACGGAATCAACCCTCCGTACTCGAAGATGACCGAGAACCTCGGCGGCAACGCGGAGCGCTATCCAGCGCCCAGCACACGTCGAATGAAGAGAGTAGCCGATTTCCGAGGATCCCAGGTATGCGACTGCCGCACGCCCCGGTGCACGGGGCAGAGGACCCTTGAAACAGCGCAGATGATGGTGCCGGGGCGCTGTTCGCGTCAACGCGTGTCCAGAATCGGGGGCGCGAACCCGCTGCCTCATGGCGCTCGGCCCTGGTTCGACAGTCCAGCAAAGATAATTAGACTTCGTCGCCAACAACGTGCGCCCGAGCAAGGCCCAGGGTTCACGCAAGAACAGTTCGCACAACTAGTTCGCCGATACAAGAGCCGTTGCCTTGCCTGTCGGCAGCGCTATGAACGTCTCGTTCCAGATCACGTCGTTCCCTTAGCAAAGGGAGGCGATCATCACATCAGCAATATCCAACCACTCTGTTACGAGTGCAACGCTTTCAAGGGGACACAGGTCCGCGACTATCGTCGTCTGATTTGCAAGCATGGATTCGAGAACTCCGCGGACGGTGCTGGTTCCGACTCGATCCAGACAAGCAGTGCAAGAACTTGGCGCTCCTCGACGCGCGGCATCGATGCTGTCATGTTCATGCCCCTCGTGAACGCTAGATCGTCTCCCGCCCTCAGCCAGCGCCGATCTCCTCTCCTATGAGAACGTGACTTTCTGGTGAGCCAAATCGACTTGAGCCTTGAGAGCCCAGCAGTCGTCGAGGCGCGTGATTGCGTGTGTCGCGTCCCTCAGGAGCGGGTAGTCGACCGGCTTGCGGCCGCATACACTTCGGCACTGCGGCAAGGGCGGTCCGCGGCTTCGCAACCGCAGGATTAGTGTCGGGCCGAGAGGCGGGTCCAGAAAGCAGGACCCGCCCTACAGACGTTCGATTGTCCCAGGGTGATCGTTAGATGAAAGACAGGCTTCAAGGGAGACGTCGCGCCATGACTCAGACACTGACGTCCTACGCCAGCGGCTCGGTGTTCACCGTTCAACTGCGGATGGACCAGAGCCTGAAGAAGTTCTTCGACACCAGCAAGGTCTCGACGACGTTTCAACCGAACGAGCCGTCGTTCGACCTTGCCGTCGTCCAGTTCGATGACGATGGACGTTCCGGTGGCGGTCAGGTCGACGCGGCCGTCGAGCGGATTTCCGAGGTGCGGCGCTCGCCGCATGCGCCGTACGGCGCGCTGGTAGTGGTCTTCGTCCATGGATGGCATCACGGCGCTGAGTGGCATCGCACGGCGTCAGTGGCCGACGACGATCCGGATGGGGACACGCACTTCCACGGCTTCCGCCTCATCCTGCAGAACCTCGCCTATCGCGAGATCGAACGCTACTCGAACGGCTCGCCGACTGGACGACGCATTGTTGGTGTCTATCTCACCTGGAACGGCGATCCGCAGGGCGGCTTTTACGGCGCGCTTGCCCATTTGCCACGCGGCAGCGAGGCGTCGTTCTGGAATCGTTACGGGGTCGCGGAACGTGTCGGTGCCGCCAACGACTTCCGCGATGCGCTTCGACGCATCGTGACGGCGGTGAAGCACGATCCGGGGCACGAGAGCCCGCTCGTGCTGCTCGGCCACTCCATGGGTGCGCTTATGATGCAGAGCGCGTTTGCCACGCTGCTCGAGCAGGGTGCGTTGGTGAAGCCCTCCGTCGGGGCGACCGTTGAGCCTACTCGAGTGACCAGCAATGGCGCGCCCGTGCTGTTCCCGGACCTCGTGCTGTCGCTGAACTCGGCGGCAGACAGCGAGTTCGCGCGTCGCATCCTCGCCGCATATCGAACGCTCGGACTGACGAAGGTCGCCCAGGGCAAGCGCGTCGGCTACAACGCGCCGCTGCTCGCGTCGGTGACCTCGGCTGCCGATACTGCGACGTCAGTCTGGTGGCCACGCGCGCAGTGGCCACGAGTGACCGACGGGCACGATCCCACCCTGGCGACGCATTTCTTTCGGCCGCAGACGCCGCCTCTGGGCTCGCCATGCGCAGGTATACAGGGCGCCCCGGACTTCGGACAAAGCTGGCACTGCATCCACGAGCCTCGTCCGCCCCGGGCTGCAACACCCTCGATTCTGATCGACCTGCCGAGACGTGAACGCACGGACCGGAACGATCGAAACGTGCCGCACGACCAGTACGAGCTGGTCCCGCAACGGGGTGATTCGACGGCGTGCCTCCAGTGGATCTTCCAGGTGCCGAAAGAGGTCATCGCCGAGCACAACGAGATCTTCCAACCACAGCCGCGTGCGCTGATCCTCGCGCTGATTCAGGTTTCCGGCGCGGTCGCAAGCCTGGCGGAGGACTGGGACGATACGTTCGTGCCTTGACGTTCGTCCGATATCATCCGCGCCGCCGTTCGGCCCGGGCGTGGACAGAGGATGCAGTCGCGTCGGATCGAGCCGATCACGCGCTCCACGTAAGCGTTCTGCCACGGCGATTGCGACGCCGTTCGCACCTCTTGAATGTTCATCCGCTCGATGGTACTTGCGACGTGCGCAAAGACCGAATCGCGATCGTGGAGCAGATACCGGCGCCTCGTTCTCCGGTAAGGCGTTTCGCAGTTGCTGCGCCGTCCAGGCTGCGGTCGGATGCGCAGTGACCGCCACGTGGACAATTCGTCGACGGTCGTGGGCCAGGATGACGAGGACGAAGAGCAGGCGGAATGTGACCGTTGGGACGACGAAGAGGTCGGCGGCCATGATCTGGCTCGCGTGATTAGCGAGAAACGTCGGCCACGTTTGTGATGGTGGACGCGGATGCCGCCGCATGTACGCGGTGACGGTCGACTGACTCACCAAGATCCCCAGCTTACGCAGCTCTCCATGAATGCGCGGTGCACCCAAGAGCGGGTTCGCTGTCCACATCTCACGAATCAACGCGGGGAACATCGGGTGACACCGTTAGGCGGCCTGTGCGATGCCGACTCTTCCAGGTCCACCACAGCATCCGGTCGACGGGCGTTCAGTGAAGACGTGGGCGGCGCGATCGATTCACGACGGCCAACTGGTGTCGGAGCGCGATGATTTCCAGGTGCAGCGACGCCCGTGAGCGGACGATGAACCGAAGCGAGTGGAGCAGCGAGAAGACGACGGACGCCATGAATCGAGGCTATCGGAGAACGTCCATAACCTCAATCGAGGCAAGACGTACCGTGTATTCGATAGCCACAACATTACGGGAAGAACAGGCGCGACCGAGGCTATCGACGGAGATCCAGGAGCCAAATGTCGCTGTCGCGTTCGCTCATCGTGAAGAAGAGGTCCTTGTCGTCAGCGGCAAACTCGATCCTGGGGGACGGATGCGCAGCGTCGTCAAAGCGGACCAGGTGTCTCGGTGGTCCACCGTGTACGGGAACCGACCAGAAGCCGGCGCGGTTGTTCTCGTCGCGAGCTTTGAAGAGCAACGTCTGACTGTCACTTGACCATGCGAGGTACTCGGGCGCGAATGACTGCTGTCTTGCCACGATCAGTTGCGTTGCGCCGCCGCTCGGACGTGCTATCCGAATGCCTCCTGACAGATAGGCAATGTACTGCCCATCAGGTGACCACTTGGCTAACACGCCACCATCCGTCGTGAACTGCCGAGGCAGTCCCCATGTTGCCCCCTCCTTGGACACGATGAACAACTGGGGCCGTCCTCCTTTATCCGAATCGAAGATGAGACTCTGGCCGTCGGGCGACCAGGACGGATACCGCTCCTGCGCGGGATCGTTGGTTAACTGCTGGACGTCCTTTCCGTCCGCCGACATGACGAAGATGTCCCGATTGCCAGTGCGAAATGAATAGAATGCAATCGATTGTCCGTCGGGCGACCATGCCGGCAGGAAGTCGTCGCGTGAGTCGGTGGTGAGCTGTTGGACTTTCCCGCCTGCTCTCGGCATCCGGTAGATGTCCTGATTGCCGCCGCGATTCGAATCAAATGCGAGCCACAGGCCATCCCTGGAGGCACTCACACCTTCAATCAGCTCGACCTCGCTAGTCAGCGGTCTTGCGCCGGCGATGGAAACGGCCGATGCCGATGACTCGGGAATCGCGATGGACCACAGAGTATTCTTGCTGAGGAACATCGGGTATGCGAGATGCCGGCCATCCTTCGAGAGCTCCACGGAAAGCGCATTCACACCTGTCGTCAAGCGTCGCGGTGCGCCAACAGGTTCACCGGAACCCGAGAGCTTGAGCTCGAACACGTCTCGAGTTCCGCCACGGTCCGATACGAAAAGCAGCGATCTGGAATCCGGTGTCCATACCGGACTCATGTTGAGGCTGGCGTTGTCGGTCAGTCGTCGCGGCATCCCGCCAGCCGCTGACACGATCTCAACCGCCGCTGGCGCCTGATTGCCGAGCATCCGGAATAAGTATTCGGGATTGCCGGACGCGTATGCGATCCACTTTCCGTCTGGTGACCAGGAAAGGGAGTGTGGTTGATACGCCTCTGCGATCCTGCTACGTGTTGTTCCGTTCAACTCGGCGACATAGATCTTGCCACCTGACGCATACGCGATCTTTTTGCCGTCCGGGGACCAGGTATGTCCGACCACACCCGCATTGGCAATCGGAGTGGCCGCGCCGCCGAGCACGGACATGACCTGAATGATCGCGTCACCGACCGACTCGGCATATAAGGGCGCGACCTGATACCGAGTAATGAACGCGATCACCTTTCCGTCTGGTGACCACCTCGGCCAGCGGTGCACTCCTTGAATGTCCCTGGTCAGGTTAACTGCATCGCCTCCGCTGAGTGGACGGACGAAGACGTCTGTTCTTTCCGTCTCGTTGCTCGCTCCACCTGCATAAGCCAGCATGGTGCCGTCTGGTGAGAGCGCTGGGTCGAGCTCCAGTTCGGAGTCAACAGTCAGCCTGCGCGTGCGCTCGACTTTCAATTCACCAGGTTGTGAGAAATAGAAAGCCGAACCGGCAGCTACCAACATCGCGATGCCGAGGGCGGTCAGCACCATATGTCGCGTGCGGGCAGGAGAGCGCCGACTCTCCCACTCGGCCTCAACATCTTGCAAATCGGTGAGTAACGCCGTGGCCGACTGGTATCGGTCATCCCGATTCTTTCGTAGACAACGATCAACAATTTGCTCCACGCGTCGGGGCACGGTGGGGTTGAGTTGTCCGATGTGTGCCGGCTGCGCACTGAGGATTTGACCGAGAAGTCCACTTAACGATGGCGTGGCTGCAGACGAGGTCGCACCAACGTCGAAGGCACGTTTACCAGTCAACAGCTCGTAAAATACACAGCCGAATGCCCATATGTCCGTACGGTTATCCACTGGCTCGCCAGCGGCCTGCTCGGGACTCATGTACGCAGGTGTTCCACCAAGAAGCGTCTGAGAAGCCCCGCGAGATGGATCTCCGTGCGGTACGTCGATGCCCACTTCCGCAGTACCGGTGAATGTGAGCTTCGCAACTCCGAAGTCGAGTACCTTGGCGTGCCCTTCGTCACTGACTTTGATGTTCGCCGGCTTGAGGTCGCTGTGGACAACACCTTTCGCGTGCGCCGCCTGTAGTGCGTCGCCCAGGTCATGACTAATTCGGAGTGTCTCGTGCAGCGGCAGCGGTCCGCTGCGAAGCCGGCTGGCCAGGTCCATGCCGGGCACGAACTCTAGGACGAGATAGGTGCCGTCGGTGGTCTCGAGCAGATCGTGAATGGCTGCTATGCGCGGATGGTTCAAAGAGCCAAGCACACGCGCCTCGCGCTCGAGACGCGCTCGACGGTGCGCATCGTGCGCGAACTCGACCGGGAGCGTCTTGATAGCGACGTCACGATCAAGTCTGGCGTCGCGAGCTCGATAGACCTCACCCATCGCCCCGACGCCTGCGACGTCCTGGATTATGTAAGGTCCTAATGCTGTTCCTGGAGTGAGGCGGCCTACTCGATCGCGGACGTGTGCCTCGGGCACGACGAGTTGGGCTGCGGCGGTAGCCGCCCACGACTGTTCCTGGCCATCGCTGTCGTCATGCTCGAGCAGGGAGGCCACCTCACGATAGAGGTCTAGGTCGTCGGCGCACGCCTTGCGAAGGTACTCTTCGCGGTCCGGTAGCGCGAGCGCGATCGCGTGCTCGAACAGCGACTCAATCTGCTGCCAACGGTCCACTGCCATCGTCTCCTGCAGTCAACTCGCGGCGCAGCCATGCGCGTGCAAATCGCCAGTCGCGCACCACGGTTGTTGGGCTGATCTGCAGCGCCTCGGCCGTCTCCTCCAGGCTGAGGCCGCCAAAAAATCGCATTTCGAAGACCTTGCTTTTGCGCTCGTCCACTTTCGCCAGCCGGTTCAACGCCAAGTCAATCGCCACGACCTCATCCACCTGTTCAGGCGAAAGGATGACTGCAACTTCGAGAGGCACATGCACCGCGGCCGGTCCGCCGCGCTTTTCGCGGCGTCGTTGTCGTGCGTGATCAACCAGAAGGTGGCGCATCACCATGGACGCGACAGCGAAGAAATGCGCTCGATCGTGCCAGCCGCGCGGCCGGTCAGGTAACAACCGGACAAACGTTTCCTGAACGAGAGAGGACGGCTGGACCATTGGGCCGGCAAGTTCGCGCCGCAAGTGCCGTCGCGCGATTCGGTATAACTCCTGGCGAATCAAGGGCACCAATTGATCGAGTGCGGATCGATCTCCGTCACGCCAGCTCGCCAGTAATTGCGTAATTTCGCCCGGGGCAGCCGCCACGTCGACACACCTCTCGCTGTAACGGTGTTCCGAGATAGGTCGCGAATGCTACTGAATTCATCTGTGGCAGGTCCAGTAAGGCGTGCGGATGATCAGAAGGATAAATAGCGCTGGTCACAGCGCCACGGGATGGCCCGCCTGCCTATCTAGGCGTGGATTGGGCACACCATCTGCGGCGACGCTGACGTTCGGTGGGCAGGATAGCCGAGCTAGAGGCCAGCGGTTCGCGAACAAGCGGGGGAATTGCAACGCCGATGAGCCTAATGGTGGCCACCAATCGCGCGTTCGCAACGTGCCACGATGGTGCGCCCATGAAGAACGGGTCTCTTACGAGGCACTGAACACCAACAGACGCCCGTCCGCCGAGAGTGCAAGAAACTTTGGACCGGAGGTAACTCAGTGTTCTGCGGGAGAGTAGTGGTCGCATTCTCTCCAATGACAGCTCAACCGGTTTTGTGGGCCCTTGAGGGTTCGTTCATCACACGTGTCAGGTGGCGAGCTGCGCGCCACAGTGCCGTCCTCACCGCATTTTCGGATGGCATCTTGAAGCGAAGCGCAATGTCGTGAACGGTCCAGTGCCACTCGATTCTAGCGATTAGGAGCGAACGGGACTTGGGGGAAAGCTTGCGCAGGGCGCGACGATATCTGCGATGCGAATCCGACTCTATTGCCTGATCGAACGGTGTAGGCCGTGGGCACGGCATCTCCTTCGGAAGTTGGCCCGCAGTCGGTCGGTTGGACAAACGCCGCGCTATGTCGCGAACGAGGTTCAACAGAGCAACATGGCAGTACGCCTGAATCGCCTCGGGGTGCCGAGGCGTAAACGAAACGAGTTTGGGGATGACCCGCAGAACCGTCTCCTGCACCAAATCCTCCGTATCAAGGCTGCCACGCGCCGCCGGCGGAACACGTTTACGTGCCAACCGGGTTAGCGAAGGCAGACAGCGTTTTAGCAGCTCCTCGACTAACGCGGGGTCTGGTTGACGTGCCTCCAGTCGGATGGATGCCTGTGCGTCGCCAACGCGATCGGCCGCACATATCGAACTCCCTGATGGAATCATGACACCCTGCACTTTCGTCCAAGAATGATGCGTCCGTCGCTCTGAACCGTCCGCTCTTCACCGAGGAGCTGGCCGAGCAGTTCCATCCCCGGTCTTCCTTCCACATCGTTTAGCGATAAATCGCGATGGTTTGCGTCACGGAGGCGGCCGGGGACGCGACCAACCTCCCTGATAGGAACCCGGCGGCTCGCGTTCCGTCCCGGCGACAGGACATGGCGAAGATCTATTTCGGGATGTACGCGGAATTCATCGTCGGCGCCTCACATGGAAACGAAAAGGCGAACGATGAGCTGATCGGAAGATTTGACGTAAATCGCGAAGAATCACGCCGTGGCCTGCGCCTAGTCGTCGCCGTGATGGCGGCCGCCACCGCGCCACTTCCCGACCGTATTCACCCAAGAGGCGAGTTAACTGTCCGTACGTCTCACGGTCACGAGTTCACGACTCCACTCGTGGTGGTGTTGCATTTCTCAAACGACCGCGTGCGGAGCTCTCTTCACAGACACTCTGGACTTCTGCGCGCGAGTTCTCGCCATCCAAATTCGGCACGTCCCGCTGCTGTCCGGTCCGCCCAAGTCTTCGACTAAGAGTGACGGGTGCTGTCCGTCGTCGCCAACGAGTCGGAGGAATTCTCAGCTACTACTACCGGTCAGCAACGTAGACAGAATGGCGGATCCCGGATGGGACAGAACGGGCTCGATGAAGTCGGGTTTTCCCGCCCGCGCGGAGCGCGCCAGAAGATGTAGAATCCGCGCACTACGTGGCTGCGCGGGCGCATTCCACGGGTTCCAGGAACGGATTCAAGCGAGTACCGGCCGACCAACCTGTCACTGCTTCGGAGGCAGCGCCATGACCGCACGCGCCCAGCACAGGCTTCCTCTCGCCGCCGCCCTCGTCCTCATTCCGATCGGCGTCTTCGCCCAAGAGGCGGTCATCCTCGGTACCGTCACTGACTCGACCGGTGCCGTGCTGCCAGGCGTCACCGTCACCGCCGTACACCAGGCGACCGGCAACCGTTTCACGACAATCACCGACGACCGAGGCACGTACCGCGTCCTGGCGCGCGTCGGCGGCTACGAAGTCGTGGCCGAGCTGCCGGGCTTCACGACCGTGACGCGAAGCGGTCTCCAGGTACTCGTCGGCCAGACGATCACGGTGAGCCTGCAGATGGCGCCGTCAACGGTGGAGGAAACGGTGACCGTCACCGGGGAAACGCCGCTGCTCAGCGTCAGCACCTCGAGCCTGGGTGGCAACGTGGACCCGCAGCAGGTGCAGGAACTGCCGGTACAGGGACGGAACTGGGTCGGCCTGGCGGTGCTCGCTCCCGGCAGCCGCATGAGCCCAGGGCAGAACACGCCGCTGCCCGACCGGAACGACGGTGAGCAGCGCGAGTTCCAGTTCACGATCGACGGGCAGCAGGTGGCCTCTGAGCTCGGCTTCGGCGGCCAGCCACGCTACAGTCAGGACTCGATCGCCGAGTTCCAGTTCGTCTCGAACCGGTTCGATGCCACGCAGGGGCGCTCCTCGGGCGTCGCGGTGAGGGCCATCACGCGCTCGGGCAGCAACGACTTCACCGGGTCGGTGCGCGGCAACTTCCGCGATGACAGCTTCAATGCCCAGAACCCGGTCCTCAAACGCGTGGTGCCGATCTCCAACCAGCAGTTCGCCTTCACGTTCGGCGGCCCGATCGCGGTCGACAAGCTGCACTTCTTCGGGCACTTCGAGTACGAGCGCGAGCCGCGCACGAGCGTCTGGAACACCCCATATCCAGAGTTCAACATCGATCTGCAGGGCAAGGACTCGATCAAGCTGGGCGGCGTGCGCGTGGACTATCAAATGTCTCCCAACATGCGTCTGATGGTGAAAGCCTCAGAGGGTCGCCGCTGGCAGCCGTTCGGCGTTGGCGATACCAATCATCCGGCCGCCACCGGCAGCAACGGCGAAACCAACCGCGAGTATCTCGGCCAGTTCACCCAGGTGTTGAGCAACCGGGCCCTGAACGAGGTGCGAGTCGGCTACACGCGCTGGATCTTCCGCAACGCGAACCTCACCAACTGGGACAACCATTGGCAGAACGGCATTGGCGTCGACACGGGCTCGCCGCGCATCACGTTCACCAACTTCTCGGTCGCCGGCAATACGTTCTTCCCGCGGCATGGCGCTCAGGACATCCTCAGCTTCCGCGACGACTTCACGTTCTCGTACAGCGCCAAGGGCCGGCATGACCTGAAGGTGGGCGGCGAGTGGTTGCGGCAAGTGGACGACGGCAACAATTGTCAGTCGTGCATGGGCGTCATCGACGCCCGGAACGGCCCGGCGCCCGCCAACCTCCCGGCGCTCCTGCCCGACCCGTTCGATGCGGACACGTGGAACCTGGCCGCGATCTCGTCACTGGTCAGGACCTACAGCGTAGGCGTCGGCGACTATCTCACCAACGACGTTCGTCCGCAGATCGGGTTCTGGGTCCAGGACGACTGGCAACTGAGCCCGAGTCTCACCCTCAACGTCGGCCTGCGCTACGACGTGAGCATGAACGCCAGCGGCAACGAGTACGCGATCCTCCCGTTCCACGAGGCCGGGCGACCCGACGACTTGAACAATGTCCAGCCGCGGGTCGGCTTCGCGTGGCAGTTGGACGATCGCACGGTGGTGCGAGGGGGCAGCGGACTCTACTTCGCGGTGCCGCTGTCGGTGGAAACCTTCTGGATGGCCCAGGCGGCGCGGCTCGCGGTGATCCAATACTCCAATAACGGCCGCCCCGACTTCGCAGCCAACCCCACCAACGGCCAGCCTCTGCCCACGCTCGAGGAGGCGCAGCAGCGCTTCTGCCACGTCAACAACGCGCCCGGGTGCCTCTTCCGCTCGATCCAGGAGCTCATTGGCCCGGAGCAGTACACCACCGACCTCGCCCGCACCTGGCAGAACTCGATCGGCGTCGCCCGGCAGATCGGCGACGTCATGGCGTTCGAGGTCGACTACGTCTACAACCAGGGCCGCCACGAGAAGGACATCATCGACAATGTCAACCTGACGTACAACCCGGCCACCGGAGGCAACTACCCCTTCAGCAATGTCGCGCTGCGCGCCTATCCCCAGTACGGCGTGATCTCGCTCATCGCCCGCACGGGGAAGTCGAGCTATCACGCGCTTCAAACGAGCTTCACCAAGCGCATGCGGAACCGGTGGCAGGGCTCGGCCACCTATACCCTCGGAGCCCTCTGGGACGCGGACGCGCCGCCGCACAGCGGCATGGAACCCGTGCCTTTTCCCACCGCGATCGATCTCGGGGGCGAATGGGGGCTCGGGCAAACTGACCAACGCAACCGGATGGTGTTCAACGGCATCTGGCAGGTCGGTCGCGGCTTCCAGTTGAGCGGCCTGTACTACCTGCTCCTCGGGGAGCGGTCCGTTACCAATTACGGCGGGGACGTGCGGGGCTTTGGCGCCACCGGCAGCGCGCGCCTGCGGCCGGACGGCACGATCGTGCCGCGCAACAGCTTTACCCAGCCCAGGCGTACCCGGATGGATGTGCGCGTGCAGCAGCGCATCGGCCTGCCGCACGCCATCGCCGTGGACCTCATCGGCGAGGTCTTCAACGTGTTCAATTCGCCGAACTGGACGGTGTCCACTCAGGAGAGCCGAGCCGATTTCGGGACTAACATCGCGGGGCAATTCCGGAGCGCCCAACTGGGCTTCCGCGTGACCTTCTAGTCCCCTGGATCTGTCTTTCTAGGATAAGTCGGATCATTAACCATGGACCTGCTGCAGACGAAGTCCGAAGCGGCGCATGCTGTCGAGGATCTCGTCCGCAGACTTGACCCACTTGAACGGCGTACCGCGGTCGTTATGCGCGTCCACGTAAGGTCGATTCGATCTCGCGCAGAAAGGCGACGAGATCCTGCGCCCGATGTTGGAGCTTGCATCGGGCGATCACCGTGCCTCAGGCGCGGCTCATTTGGAACGTTGACGGCACCATGCGACGGATCTGTCGGGAGGTCATAAGTGAGACGACGTGACGCACTGAAGACCCTCGTGGCTTTGTTCGCCACTGCACGCGCGATGGCGCAAGGGTCCTCCGTGTCAACTCTGATTGGGACTGGCTCTGGTGGATACGGGGAGCTCCAGGTCAACAATCCCTACGGTCTCGTGATCGGACCGGACGGGGCGCTGTATTTCTGTGACTTGGATAATCAGCGCATTCGTCGACTCGATCTGAGGACTCGTCGAACGCTGACGGTCGCCGGCAACGGACAAAAGGGCTATTCCGGCGATGCCACGTCGGCAACGGGTGCCTCATTGAACATGCCGCACGAGATCCAGTTCGACTCCGTCGGGCACCTTTACATCGCCGAGCGCGACAACCATGTGATCCGAAAGGTGGATGCGCGGACGGGCATGATCTCCACTCTCGCGGGCACGGGGAGTCCAGGGTTTTCAGGGGACGGTGGGCCGGCGTCATTGGCGCAACTGCGTCAGCCGCACAGCATAGCCTTGGACCCGACGCGCCGATACTTGCTTATCTGTGACATCGGGAATCACCGCATCCGCCGGGTGGAGTTGACGACGGGACTTATCGAAACGTTTGCAGGTACGGGTGAGAGACGGCCAACCCCTGATGGTGCTGCCTTGAGAGGCACGTCCCTCAACGGCCCACGAACGCTCGCCTTCGATTCCGCCGGCGACTGGTACCTTGCCCTGAGGGAAGGCAACGCTATCTATCGGATCCATAGCAAAACTCTCACCCTTCATCATGTGGCTGGAACCGGGGAGCAAGGGTACTCGGGAGATGGCGGTCAGGCGCGTCTCGCGAAATTGGGTGGGCCGAAGGGGCTCGCTTGGTGGAACAACTCGTTGTACGTAGCCGACACCGAGAACCATGTGATTCGTCAGATCGAGCTGAAGACGGGTCTCATCCGTACTGTGTTGGGCACCGGTCAGCGGGGCGATGGACCGGAGCCCGATCCCCGTCGCTGTGCGCTCGCCCGACCGCATGGCGTGTTCGTCGACACCGAAGGAGCGCTCTATGTGGGCGACAGCGAGGCCCACCGGATTCGAACCCTCAGACTGAGTTGAATTGGAATGTGCCGTCGAACGCCAACTGGAGCCGTCGGCGCGCATGCTTACGGAAGCGCCGCGGCTCAGTTGTGAACGTTAGGCGCACACGAAGGGCGACATAGGAAATACACGCGGCAAGCCATTGCCCATGAACCACGACCAGACCTTGCGGGTCGTCCTGTGTGTTGTCTTTCTTGTAGTCCTGCCCGTAGGCATTTACCACAGGCTCCAGTCACAAGCGACGCGCGAGACACTCGATCGACGGCAGGAGGGCCTGTTCATTCTGGCGACCTTACGGCCTATGGGCGCTGCGTTCTGGATCGGGGTGATCGCGTGGATGGTCGATCCAGGTTCGATGAAGTGGTCCTCAGTGTCCCTTCCAGTCTGGCTGCGATGGACAGGAGTCGGCGTGATCGCGATTGCGAGCGGGCTGCTGGTGTGGACCTTTCGCAGCCTCGGGAGGAACCTGACGGATACCGTTGTCACTCGGCAAAAACACACGCTCGTGGTACAAGGCCCGTATTCCTGGATCCGGCATCCGTTGTACGTCTCTGCTGCGCTGCTCACGGTGGCAGTGTCTCTCATCGCGGCGAACTGGTTCCTCTTCGTGACCGGCGTGGTGATCGTGTGTCTGCTCATGATCCGCACGCGGGCCGAAGAGGACAACCTGGTCGCTCGCTTTGGAGACAGCTATCGGACGTACATGGAACGGACCGGGCGCTTCGTGCCTAGAATTGGCGCGAACCGGCGTGGCGCCTAACACCCATCGGCCTTCCGGTGGTCAAGGGCAAAGATCGCCTCCGGGGCGTTCGAAGCAAGACTCTGAAGGCGATGCGGCTGCAGCCGAAGGCACGGCGCTAAGAACTGACCCGCGCCGCTGCTGAGCCGCAGTCGTTAGACCGACGAACGATAATGCGAATACGTTGAAAACGGTTCGGGATTCGCGGACTGGACCCGTTCGGGCTCGTGCATGCTCTGCTGGGTGTCGCGGCGTTAATCCTCGGGCTGGCCGTGTTGTTGCGGCAGAAGGGGACACGCGTCCACCGACGGCTCGGCCAGGGGTACGTCCTGGCCATGTTCCTGCTGAACGCCACCGCACTCACGCACGCCTCTTGGCACAAAGTTGCCAATCTCTTGGCGAGGCGATTCCATGTCGTAGCGACGGACCTCCGAGGTTACGGCGACAGCATCGGTCCCGCCGAGGCGTTCGAGCGCTTCTTCGTGTGAGCGCGTCGTCGGATACCGTGAGATGCTCAGTTCGTTCATGTTTGGGAACTACGCGACGGCAAGGCAATCCATATGCGTATCTGCACCGACACGGAGCAATGGAGCCGACGCGTCCGGGCTGTTCTTCTTGACACGTGGGGCCCCACGCATCCAGAGTAGGCCACCCCACAACGGCGGCCGCGGACCCTCAGGGGCCGATGCCCCTTCAACGAGCGCCCGCGCACAGGAGGCCCGACAATGCGCAGATACCTCGGCGCCATCGCGGTGATCTCTCTCGTGGTGCTCTTCCCCTCCGCACTGTACGCGCAAGCAACGATTGCCGGCACCGTCCAGGACGCCTCGGGCGCGGTGCTGCCCGGCGTCACCGTCGAAGCCGCCAGCCCGGAACTGATCGAGAAAGTGCGGACGGGCGTCACCGATGCGTCCGGCCAGTACCGGATCGAGAACCTGCGGCCCGGCATCTACAGCGTCACGTTCACGCTGCCCGGCTTCAGCACCTTCAAGCGCGACGGGCTGGAGCTCTCGGGCACGTTCGTCGTTTCGGTCAACGCCGAGATGAAGGTCGGTGCCATCGAGGAGACGATCACCGTCACGGGAGAGACTCCGATCGTCGACGTCCAGAGCGCCAAACAGCAGACGGTGGTCGGCAACGAGATCATCGCCGCGCTGCCGACCACGGGTGGCTACTCCTCGCTCCTCGCGCTCGTGCCCGGCATCGTCGGCGGCACGCGCGACGTGCAGACCGGCCCCTGTGCCTGCACGTTCAGCGCGCACGGCGCGCTCCTGGCGGGCCGTTCCAACGGCGAGGGGCGGACGATGCTCGACGGCCTGCTCATTTCGGTGCCGCAGGGCAGCTCCTCGAACTACATCGCCGACACCCGTAACGCACAGGAGCTCTCCTTTACCGTCTCGGGCAGCCTGGGCGAGACGGAAACGGGCGGGCCCGTGCTCAACATCGTGCCGAAGGCGGGCGGAAACACGTTCTCCGGCAGCGTCTATGCCGGCGTCGGGCCCGAATGGGCACAGGGCAGCAACTACTCGGATGAGCTGAAGGCGGCGGGCCTCCAAGCGGCGACGCCACTCATCAAGAACTACGACTACAGCGGCGCCGTCGGCGGGCCGATTCGTCGAGACCGGTTGTGGTTTTTCACGAGCGCTCGGACGCAGGGCAACTCACAGTACGTCTCCAACATCTTCCACAATGTGAACGCGGGCAACCCCAACGCATGGACCTACTCTCCAGACACGACTCGTCAGGCCTTCCGCGACCGCACCTGGGACAATGCCAACATCCGGTTGACGTCGCAGATCACTCCCCGCAACAAGTTGAACATCTTCTGGGACGAGCAGCGCACGTGCCGCGAGTGCGAGAACGGCGGCAACAACTGGGG